>Ga0302322_100000111_pt1 | contig 52663 bp, 44 predicted proteins | sample Fen_T0_2_FD_203757 | JGI IMG/M metagenome (GOLD analysis project Ga0302322, IMG submission 203757) | Peat permafrost microbial communities from Stordalen Mire near Abisko, Sweden - Fen_T0_2 | ecosystem: Environmental > Terrestrial > Soil > Wetlands > Permafrost | place: Sweden: Abisko...
CTCAAGCCGGATTATATGGAGGCGTATTTTAACTTGGGCAATGTTTTGATTCAACAAAGGCGTTATGCGGAGTCATTGCAGCAGTTTATTATTGCGGCCCGATTTCAGCCTGATTTTGCCGAAATTCAGATCAGGATGGGAATCGTTCTTGCACATCTGGGAAACACTCGAGATGCCACGTCCCGTTACCGGGAAGCCTTGCGGTTGGATGCAGAATCTATCCCAGCGCTTCAGGGATTGGCTTGGATTTTGGCAACTGATACGGACGCGAACATTCGGAATGGAGTGGAAGCAATTAAACTGGCCACTTTGGCAATTCGTTTGGATAAAACGGAAGATCCGATTATCTGGGATACTTTGGCTGCTGCTTATGCCGAATCCGGAAAATTCGGGGAAGCTGTTAAAGCTGCTGATAAGGCAATAAATCTGGCTCAAACCGAGGGGCTAAACAATTTGCCAAGCGAAATTAGAAGCCGAAAATCTGGTTATGAACATGGGAGTTCCTTTCATGAGGCCCGGTAAGACGAAAAATCACGTTATTTTCAAAAACACAATAACGCTCTGAATAAACTCAACAAGTCAATCGTTGGCACGCTTGGTTCCAGAAAAACATTAAGCGCTGACACTGGTTTCTCGGTTACGAACAATAAGAAAGCTCGCCTACGTCAATCTAAACCGCCAAACGTCTTGGCACCTCGTGGGCGTTGATCGGAAAAATATAAAAAATGATTCTGCCCCTTTTCTATTGGTTCGCACAATGTTAATTATGTATAATGTAAATAAGGCTAGTTCAAATCTTTGCCTTTTTGAGGTGTCTTTCCGGCCAGCCAATCAATCGGAGTATAGGCGGTAACTTCCGTGAATTTTTTCAGGATGCCTTTGTCAAACGTGGCCACGTCACAGCCTTCCTGATGCGCGTAAGCGCACAGCAGCGCGTCGCCAAAGTCACTGTTCTTCTCACGGTAAAATTGGAGGGCATCCATAATCCACCCGGCATCTGGCGTGGCCACGTTATGAATTGTCAGCAAGGAAATCAGCTTGGGGGCTATCGCGGCGGCATCGAGGTTGTAAATCCGCTCCAGCACATAGACGGTTTCCTGTATGGTTGAGGTCGGCAGCACCAGTTTGACTTTACCAGCTTGCGCCGCCCGGAAAAGTTCCGTGGCAGCGGCGGATTGCGTCTTGTCGTCACCGACCAGATACCGAACAACCACGCTCGCATCAATGGCAATTGAAGCAGCCATTTATTTACTCTCCAATCCAACCGCGCCGGCTTTGGCTATCCCATTCCGGGCGGCCGATTTCATTTCCTCAATGGTGTGCACTTTTTTGCCCCGTCCCAAAGAACCGGCGAGAGCGTCCACATCTTCCACCAGTTCTAAAATAAGGCGGCGTCCCTCCACAATCTGATTGACCCGTTGGCCAGGCCGCAATCCAAGCATCCGAATTGCTTCGGCTGAGATTGTGGTTTGATACGCTTTAGAAATCTTGGTTTGCGTCATAATTAACATAGTACACAGAAAACAAAGAAAGTCAAATGCCACCATTGGTATTGTTGTTTACATGTTGTTAATCCGATAAACCTGTTGTGATGGCGATACCTGGTTTGCCCTCAGTCAGTCTCCATGATCTACGCTATTCGCGAATACCAAATGGCCCCCGCGAAATGCCCCTAAAAACGTGGGTTGCCCACTCCGAACAATTCCCCCAATATGCGTTATTTAATTAAACTAGCGGCGTTTCTTTATGATTACCTTAGAGCCTGTTTTAAAAATCAACATGGTTATGGGATTAGGCCAGGCGGCGGAGTTGAATACGGATCATGGCTATATAAACCCAGGCTTCGGCGCTGGAGAGCGTGCGTTCATAATCGCGCACCAAGCGGCGGTGGTACATCAACCAGCCGAAAGTGCGTTCGACCACCCAGCGCCGTGGCAGGACTTTAAAGCCCTGAACATCATCGGAGCGTTTGACCACTTCGACTTCCAGTTTGGGGCGCAGCGTTTTAACCCAGTTAGCAAAGGCGTCCCCGGTATAACCGCCATCGACCCACAGGAGGCGAAGCCAAATAAACCAGCTCAACACCCGGCCCAAGACCGCCTTGCCGCCGTCGCGCTCGGTGGTGTCGGCCGGGGTGACGACCACGCCCAGGACCAAGCCCAAGGTATCCACCAGCAGATTGCGCTTGCGGCCTTTGATGCGCTTGCCAGCGTCGAAACCCACCGGGCCGCCATGACCGGCGGACTTGACGCTTTGGCTATCCAATATCGCGGCCGTGGGTTGGCTGCGCTTGCCGTGCGCTTGCCGCACCAAGATCCGCAAGGCATCATTGAGGGCTGCCCAAAAATGACTGAGCTTCCAGCGGCGGAAGATACCATAGACCGTCTGCCACGGTGGCAAATCAGCGGGCAGATACCGCCACTGGATGCCCCCTTTGACGACATAGAAGATGGCATCGAGCACTTGACGCAGGTCGGTGCGAGGCCGACCCCGTTTGGAGGGTTTAGGCAGCATCGGTTTTAGATATTCCCATTGGGTGTCGGTGAGGCTGGATCCGTATTTGGCGTTTTTCATCGCCTCAACGGAAGCTTCCGCTTAAAAATGGCCGCACTTAGCCGACGCCATTGTCAATAACTTATTCCATTTTCATGCGCTTTTTTGTCAAACAATCCAATCAAATTCCCAAGGAAATCAGCCCGCTTTTGATTTTTAAAACAGACTCTTACGGCCAATCATTATTCTGGCTTCCTTCATCATTTCCTTCCCGTCGATAACCGGATTTTGACCTGCTTTGTGAAGGGCTATTGCTTTATCAATATCAAGATCGCGGGTTTTTTCAATTTGCGCATCAATGCTCTTGTGCAGTCGCTTCAGTATGCGCTCGGCCAATGCGATTTGTGCTTCAACTGTCAGCCTTGTTCGATTCCTTGGGGTTGTTCTTGGCATGATGGCATCCAAAAGCCTGAGTTCGCTCTTGTCAACATTGGCGTTTCCGGTGCTGCGTCCCAGCCCAAATGGAACTCCCCTTCCCCGGCAAGCCAAATCGTCCATAACCTATTTTATGGACGCACATGGCAGGCGATTATTTTTGTTAAATTCCCGAAGAACGACAATCGCCACGGAATGCGCGTTACTTTTGGCTGTAATGGAAGAGTGCTAACAGAACCACGCTGCGTTTAAGTAGTAAGCGTCACGCGGAGCTTCACCGGTTAAATTCTCACGGATAGCTGCGGGACGTGCTGACGCGCCAGCCCAAGATAACCAATCGCCAAATCCCGGAGGTAACGCCAACGGCCTGGCAAAAAATCAGAAGCAACTCCCACTCGCAGCGTAAACGTCAGCGGTTCTAAAAATTTCCGACATCTCAGGCTAACCTCGTCAAGAGGCACTGCGCGTTACGCTTACGAATAATCAAACCTTTATGTTTAAAAAGCGAATAGTCAATTTCCAGCACCATTTTGGACGCCATGTCTTGGTGTTTGGTTAGCAGTCATATATGTCGACCTGGATCCCTGGCAACATAGAAATCGTCGTTTGGATTGAGTTCAACAACTGGCATCGGTGGAATCTGTCTTCGCTGCATGTCTGGGACTTGAAAACGAAGTTCGCCAAGCAGTTCCTGTGCTCGCCTGACACCTGACGCATAACAAAATGGAGGTCCATCACAAGAAGCAAAAGTATACGCATCGATCGCCGATTCCTTAGCCAGCTCAGTGTGCCCCTGATCTAATTCGAGTCTGCTTTTTACCAACCTCGCATCGGCTTGAAAAATTGGATACGGCCCCCTTTCAGCTATAGGCCAGACCTGGCAAAGTAGTTCGTGAGCTTCTGAATAGGCGGCTTTTCTTCGGCATAGGTCAGCTAATGCGGTAATAGCCGGCAATTCTTCTTCGACAAAATTTAGTGAGCGGGCTCGAAGGAGAGCCTGCCTTAGAAACGACTCCGCGTCGTCCCATTGTTTCATAGAAATTAGTGATTCTCCAATTAGTCTAGCGGCTCGAATTGCATCGCGTTCCATGTGGCGGCTTGGAATTAACGAATATGCGCGCTTTGCTAAGGCAACCGATTCATGACCATCCCCAGCCCACAATGCTTGCAACGCTAGAAAAGAGTCTATAACACCCTCGAATGCTTCGCCGCCATGCCGTGCCAACATCAAACGCACCCGTTCGAAGATCAGGCGAGAATTGACATAGTCTCCGCGAGCCGCAAGAGCAACGGCAAGGAGCCATAGATACCTGCCTTCCAGCCAAAAATCATGTTTTTCTCTCGCGGAGATAATTCCTTGTCGAACAATGACTTCTCCTTCAGCCAAACGCCCAGTCCACCAAATACTTACGGCTAGATGGTAATCGATCGGAATCGTCTTTTCATAATCATTCATTTGGGCTAGACCCGCAGACTTCGCCATATGAAATGCGTCTATCGCGCTTCCCAATTCTCCGATCATTTGATATGCCATCCCGAGCGGAGGGTAAAGTGTGTTTAGTGTGTTCGATTTCTTGCGTATTGGAGCATCTACTTCTATTGACATCTGGATGGTATCCAACAATTCAATAACTCGATGACTTTGACCAAACCGCCATAATAGAATCTTTTCTATGTGTTCGTGGAAAACTGATAAAGCGGTTGGCAGTCTTCCAATTTCGATTAGTGAATAGTAAAGGCCAGTGAATGGAAGTAAGCCGTGCGGTTCACTAATTTGTTTTTCAGAGGCAACTTTAGCCGCATTTTGAAAAAAGGCGCACAGTTGCTCTCCAATCTTTATTCTATCGTTTCCTGTAATCTCGGATCTAATCACGCTGCGAACTATCGGGTGCATATCATATTGGTTCGTTGCCCGATCCCAAAAGCATAAATCTCGCATCTCTAGTCCTGCCAGTGCAAACACCAAATCATCTTCGCTGATGCGAAGAGCAACATCCCTCGCGGATCTTCTGTTGCGTTTGCTTTGTACTAATATGTCAGATAAAATTTCCCATGTGGATACTTGATGAAGGAAAGCCATTGTTGTAAGCACATGCCGCTGTTTCTTAGTTAGGCCTTGGAGAGCGAATTTTAGTATATGGGCCTTAGCTCCTTCGGTTGAGAAGGCGGCCGGGTTAAATTTAGGGGTTGCTTTGCGCCAAGCCTGGAAATTTCCAGGTGATTTGCGAAAGTTTTGAACCGTTGTTGCCAGTGCTTTTATAAAAAGCGGGCTGTTTTTGATCGACCAGAAGATGGGGATAAGTTGAGTTCTTGAACCTGTCACTCCACAGTTTTTCCACAGGCTAATCGCGTCATCATCACACAATCCTTCAAGTTGCCAACCCGCGCAGTTTTCTCCTATACGCAAGTTTGATGGCACATGACGAGTATTTAGCAAAATACGGGTTTTGCGTACTCGCGCCAATTGAGTCAAAAACGCGGAATGTCTGACGTCTGAGCAATCGTGAAAGTTCGGGACACCAACCGTCTGAGGTGATTGCTGTGCCTGGAAGGCGCGTGAATAGCCGCAGAGTAATTCTTCAAAGCCGTCTAAAACAAGCAGAAACGGTTGCTGATCCAATTGTCGCAGTAATAACTCTTCTCTTGTTCTTAGATCTAGCTTGCGTAGCTCGGATTCATTTCCTGAGGTCGTATAAGCCAAAGCTCGGAGAACAAAATTTTCAAAGGATGCCTCACTGGATTCTTCAAGAATTCCTTGAAAACTCCACCAAAAAAAACCGCGAATTGGATGCATTCCATTGATTACATACCGGTTTACCCACTCCCAAGACAAAGCGGATTTTCCTGTGCCTCCCAAAGAATACAGCACGCAGATTGATTCTAGCTGTGGCAAAGACTCGTTAATCCAATTCGACAACTTTAAATATTCTGCTGTACGCCCTACAAATTCCCTTGGAATTTGCGTATATGGATGGGTATAACAAGGCTGTGGTGGTATGGGAATTATCCTGGACAACGGCACAAAAGGACATTTTGCCTTACAAAGATATTTCCACATTAAAGTCGGATCAAAAAAACCTCCTGTTACAAATTCCGGATGGTGGCTTAAAAACTTTGCTTTTGCAAATCGTGGCAGCGTTGTAAAAGCCTGAAGGGACTCTTCACGCAACCGTCCGCTCTTTAATGCGCGGCGAAAGATTTGACGCGCAGCCTGCAACGCATAACTTCTGTCTTTTCTAAAAGTCGCATGACTGAGTCGTTTTAATTCTAAATCAAATTTGTTTAGCAAGCCTTCTGTGATCTGAGGTGGCTCTTCACGCAACTGCACACTCTTTAATGCGCGGTGAAAAAAATGGTGCGCAGCCTCCGGCGCATAATTCGAACTGTTCCCGATTGTCGCAATTCCGACCCGTTTCAATTCCAAATCAAAGTCGCTTAGCAAATCTTTTGAGATTTCACCGGATTCATTTAAATATCCACCGGCCGCGAGAATGCGCCGAAGCGTCGCGGCACCGCCATTTATTTCTATTCCGTCAGGCATTGGTTCGTTGAATTCCTTTCCTGTTTTGCCGTTTCAACCGTACCCCCAACCGTACACACCACACAGTTTTAAAAAAGTTAGAATGCTAAACATGGAAATCAAGTCAAACATACTTGGAAACGACTTCGGCCGTTCGCGTTCCGAGGACGGCAACCATCAACCCGCTGATACCACTCTTCAGAACGCCCTTGGCCTTGCGTCCCCAAACAGTATGCTTTCCATGCGTGGTCATGGTGATTTTGTTGCTGCTAACAAGTTGAGGCAGAGTGTGTTGGAAAAGGATTTTGGTGACTACCTCAGAGCATATGCTGAATGGATTCCCAGAACAACCCCCGTCACAAACTCGGAACGTTCCATTGCGGCTAAGACCCGGATTGAACTCGCGAAAGAGGCTATCAATCTGCCGAGCATTTCTGAAATCTGCGAACGGCGAAAAATCTGTCAGAAAAATATGGAAAAAATTATGTCCGTAATCCGGCGCTCACTCGAAGTGGATTCCAGAGATTATGAGGTCAGTGAGGCTGGCATTTCGAAGAAAATGACCATCGAAAGGAGAGGATTAGGCATCCTTAATACAAAGCATGGCAAGTTTTGGCAATACGATTTCCACATCAATGACTGTTGGGAAAAATATTCGGTCATCGTTAAGGCCGAAATTGACCACGGTACGCTGAGGCCAATATTCACGAATCCCGAAGAATTGGTGATGCGGATTGATTCTGGTTGCGAAACCGGCCAGGTTTTTAGCGATCTGACCTGCGAGTGCCGGCAACAATTACATTTGGCCTTGGAAAAGATCGCAAATATCGGGGAAGGCATGGTGATCAATATTCCACGGCAAGATGGCCGGGGCATGGGCTTGTCCTTCAAGTTGGCCACTCTCTGGCTGCAAGATGCTCTCGGAGTGAACACGGTTGAATCGGCAACGATGGTCTCTTGCGGAGGGCCAATTGACAAAAGAACTTACGCGGGTGTGATTTGCATCCTGAAATATTTTTTGGTCCCCTGCTCGCGCAAGATAAACTTGGCAACCAATAATCCTAAAAAGGCGAGTATCTTTCCTGAAAATGGATATCAAATCACTGAATTCACTCCAGTTCTCGTCGAACCGGATGAGCATACCGTCGAGCATCTTAAGGCAAAGCAACAGTATCTTGGGCACAAGAACCTTCTAGGGAATGACTCGCTGCAGTGAAAGCAAACCACAGGATTTTGCGGCGGATGGCGACCCATAACACTCTGCTGTGTTGTGGCCTTGATCCAGATATGCGTAAATTTCCTCAAGAAATCACGCAAAGGCACCAATCTGACGAGAAGAAAACTTTACGTTTTCTGTGCGGTGTTGTGGACGCCACCGCCAAACATGTGTGCGCCTACAAGGCCCAAAAAGCCTTTTTTGACCTCCTGAACTGTGGGCATTCCACCCTCAAGCAACTGATCCAATATATTCATGCCCATTATCCGGAGATACCGGTGATTGTGGACTGCAAAATAGGGGACATTGAGAACACTATGGACGCCTATTTAAGAATTGTATTCGGAGCGTTGAAGGCGGATGGGATTGTTTTGAACCCATACATGGGTGATGATGCAATCATTCCGGCTGCAAAATTTCGAGAAAAAGCAATTGTTGTCCTCGTAAAAACCAGCAACCCGTCCGGCGGCATCGTTCAGGATGTTGTTTTACAGAACGGCATGCGACTCTGGCAACACACGCTTGATCTGGTAACCAATCGTTGGAATTTCAACAAAAATATCATTCCCGTGATCGCTTCGACGACGGGCAACGATCTGCGTCAGATTAGAAATCTCTTACCGGACGAAATGCTAGTTCTGTTGGCGGGAATTGGAGCGCAGGGAGGCGACCTCAAATGTTTACGCAGTCTGCTCAACTCAAAAAGTAGTGGAGTATTCATAAACTCGTCGCGGGGCGTATTATATCCGCCACTCGGGGAGCATTGGATGACGGCCATCGAGAAAAGTGCTGTTGAAATAAAAAACAGATTAAATCAAGAAAGAGTAAGCCTGTGAACAAACTTTTACTGCTTTTGGGTGTGTCCGGCGTCGGAAAAAGCTCGATCATTCGCTGCTTGAAGGAACTTGATCCCCGGTTCGTTTATATTTCGCCTTATACAACGAGGCCCCTGAGAGATGGCGAAAAGGACAAGATCACGGTGAGTGATGCAGAAATGGATTGTATGCTAAGACGCGGTGCATTTTTGACCGTTAACACGATTTTTGGGATGCGCTACGGTACACCTCGAGAGCCAATTTTACGAGCGTTTGAAAATGGTCAATTCCCATTGCTTGACTGGCCCATCAGTAAAGTGGAGGTAATGCAACATTTCTTCCCGTCACAACTATATTGCGTTTATGTTGCGCCGCCCTCAATTGAGGAATTGGGCCGCCGCTTGACAATGGACCAAAGGGATACGAACGGCACACGGCTGAAAGCCGCTTGCGAAGAATTGGCAAATTACAATTTATCCGGAGGGTTGGGCGCTATTGACCTAGAGGTGATATCATTTTTGAACGAGTTGATGGAGACTGCCGTGATCATTTATACAAACTATATAAATACTATTGACACGCCTTTTCGGTGTCTCTAAATCTGAAATGAGGCTGGGTTCTTCCATTGCAAATAAGCACTAACATTATAATGACTGTAGCAAATATAACGAAACCTGTTCTAAAGAGCGACCGATTCTCGAAGGCGCGAGGCGGGCCTTCCCAGTTCTTGGACATTTATTGCAGTCGATGCCAGCACTACCTAGCTCTCTACCAAAAGGACGGCCATGGCCAGCTATTGCGTATGTATTTGGACAGAATCTTCGCGCCGAGTGACCTTGCCGCTCTACAAACCAAAGTGTTCTCGAAAAATGCAATGACGGGATTCAAGTGTTCACATTGCAAAACGTTGATAGGTGTTCCTATGGTTTACGAAAAAGAATCAAGACTGGCGATCAGGTTGATTCAGGGGGCTTTTATAAAAAGGAAAAGCAAAGGCCTATAACCTCGGAGCATCGCTAAACGCCAACCTTGAGGCATTTGACTTTATTGCCACCAATCAGCACGTTTTAACGGTATTGCCAAAACGTCGTGGATTTTGTTCGGTACATTTTATATCCAGTATCACTACGGTCCGGTTTAGAACACCAGTAAACATAGATGATTTTCGTTGTCGGGTGATGGGGAAGTGGGTGGGAGTTGAGCAATAGCCTGTGAAATGGGCATCTTCTCACAAAGTGTCAGGCTCAAAATCTGTAAAATAGTGTAGAGGCTGGCATGCAGATGCAGACGTTTTTCAAAATGGCGACGAGCAGATAAACAGCGATGGCCGTCAAGAACCGTCTTGACCATCTGCATTATGCCGCGCGAACAGCCGCTGTCATCTCCGGCGGGTGTTGGCTCCGTAGTCGGAGTCCTGCGAAGTAGCGAAGAAGCTCCTGTAATGGGAGTGGAGCGAAGGCGGGATGCTGGTTCGGGTGTCAGGGGGGGCTGCGGCCGAAGGCTCCGCAAAGAGCTAAGCCGCTACGACAAAAAGTCACCACGCCTGACTTTCGGCGCGCCGATAAACGGCGCGCTGGAACCGGACTCGGAAAGCCGGATACGGAAAATCCGTTCGTCCGGTTTGATGATGCGCGAAGTGGAAGTGCGGGACCGACAACTACGGTCGGTTCAACCCGCCGGCTTCCACTTCGCTTACTCTACCCTAGTTCTACTTTGTTAGTCAAACCGAGTCGTTTGTTGGTTTATGCTGCTGCTTTTTGATGGCCGAATCGATGGCTCTTTGTCTGGCTTGATGTCGTTGCTCCATGGCCGCCCAGATTTCGGTCTGGTTGCGCTCTCGTCGTGGCAGATAGATTTCAAACAACTCGACCAGATCGCGCACGGTTAACAAGGGGAGTTGAGTCGCCAGGGCCGCGCGTTCTTGGATCGCGAACAGTAAGGCCAGGCAAACCATGGCCATATGATGGTGCCAGCCGATCCAGCCCCGGACCTCATAGTCGGCCATTCCCAATTCGCTTTTGGCGTCCTGAAAGGCCCGTTCAATCCAAAAGCGCTGCGTCTGCATATACCCCAGGCGTTCCCAAGTCACCGTTTCGGCGGCATTGCTCAGGCTGTATTTGAAGGTGCCGTCCTGTTCCTGCCACACCACCAGTCAGCGCCGGCGCGCCCGGTGATCGGCGGGCGCCCACTGCCATACCGGCATGACCCACAGTTTGGCCATTAAAGTGCCCCGCGTGCTCGCACGCAAGGTGACCGTCCGGCAAGCCCCGGCAAAGCCCGCTTGGGTCCACGCCGCCGCGCTCCGGCGCACGGCTTGCGGGTCCGCTACGCGCCGAGTCGGGGGGCGGCCCCGCCCATCTGCGGCCGGCGGCACGCTGCCCATGGGGTCGCGGTCCCATAACAAGTGGTTCCGATTGATATCCATTAAAAACACTTCGCCCGCATCATCCAAGGCGTCAGTCAATGGCCGGTTGTTACCGTAGATCTCGTCGCCGCCAATCCATTGATGGCTCAAGCCCAAAGCGCGCGCCTGCCGCACCATCGCCAAGGCCAGCTCGGCTTTGGTCCGATGCCGCCGCTCCGCCTCGGGCATCTTGGCTTTGCGGCAGCGCGCTTGATCCCGCACCCAGCTTTCAGGCAGAAACAATTTGAAATCGACCAAGGCCACCCACTGCCCTTGCCCCAGACAGGTGAACACCCCCACCTGGCAATTTTCCAACTTGCCCAAGCGACCGCAGTATTGGCGTTGCACGCCCACCGAAGCCGTCCCCTTTTTGACAAAGCTGGTTTCATCCAAATACAAGGCGGTGTCGTCCTGGCCACCCAAGAGCGCCTCGGCATCGCGCGCGATTTGGCGCATGACGGCCGCGGCATCCCAAGGGGAGTCGCTGATAAATTGCTGCATGCCTTGATAATTGGCCGCCACCAATCGCTCGTCAATCCGACCGATGTTCTTCCGGACATTGAGCCCCAGCAAACCGGTTAAATAATTGCGCGCGTGGGGAGCGAGATCATGTCGTCCCGATTGGAAGTGTGACCGGTAGGTTTGACATGTGCGGTCGAAGTGACCCGCCAAACAGCTGCGGCCGATAGCGTCATTTTTTATTTGGGCGGAAAACCCGCCCGATTCACCAACGTTTTAGTTTTGAACCAACGCCGCAGGAACGACGAGATTGGTTAACATTAATTACTATATGTAACGTGGTAAATCACTAATTGTGATTAACAAAGTAGAACTAGTTGAGTGTCATAAATTAAAACACTTGCCTTTTGTGTTTATCGAGAGATTATTTTACGTGCGATTTCTAATTGCTGAGTTTGGGGGAGACTTGACTCCATCTTTGTGGGCGGGGCGGGCTCTGCAGCAGTCTGGCCACTCTGTTACGATTCTCAGCAATCCATGTTTTAGAGAGGAAGCATTGCATTGCAGTCATTCCTTCATTCCAGTTGGTTCACAAGACGAATGGGAAACTCATTTTCATCAAGCGGGATTTTGGAAGGAGAGCACCTGCAGGGTAATAACGGCGGACTATATAGAAAAATCGCTTGGGCAGTTTTTTGAAGCAATTACAATTCAAGGAGGGAATTTTGATGCTTTAATAAGCATGCCTTTGGCGATGGGGGCAAACCATGCAGCAGCAAAACTTGGCAAACCCGTGATCATGCTACATTCAACCATTCATGATTTCTGGCTCTCCAGAGAATTTCCAATTATCGATTGGGGGATGGGATGGTTGAAACCTGTTGCCAAAAGACTTCCTCAACCTATACTGAGCATGCTTTTTTATTTTGGTAGGCGCGGAATTAACAAATCTTGGCTGGGCAGGGTAAATCGGTTTCGCCAAAGCAATGAAATGGCTCCGGTAAGTGATTTTTACAGAGATGTTTGGACACGGGCTTCGGGTCATGCAGGACTCTTTCCAAGGTGGTATTACTCAGGAATATCTGACTGGCCAGCATCTTTTAAGAATTTCAACTTCCCTTTGGAAGGGTTAACGACCGACTTCCTGCCAATGGAGTTGGAAGCATTTTTGTCACACGGCCCGAAGCCAATTGTTTGGACATTCGGCGGCGACGTACGAGCGGAGAAATATGTCTCGGCAGCAGTAGCGGCCAGCCAGCGCTTAGGCCTGCGTTCTGTGATCATGTCAGCTAGTAAGAGCGGAATGGAAAAAGCAGGCGATGATTTCTTTTACATACAACAAACTGGATATAATCATCCTTACTACAGCAAGCTTTTTGAAAAGTGTTTAATCTTTGTCAATCATGGAGGGCAGACGGCCATAACTCATTGCCTTGCAGCAGGAATCCCACAGCTTGCGATGCCGAGATTGGGCGATCAATTTGACAATGCTTATATGCTTTCCAAGCGGTTGAGGGTGGGCAAGGTCATTCATCCTGGTCACGCCGATACCGCAGGTTATATAACAGCACTTTCGAAAATCTTAAGAAATTCAGACATGATGGAAAGAGCAAAGTTTTTTGCTGACAAGATAACGCAAGGAGATGACAAGAAATCAGATTTCAGTCATTGGGTTGAGGAAATTGTTCGTAAAAATTATCTATGTGATTCTTGCAATTGGTTATAAAGTCTCTCACATCAGATTTAAAAAATCGGACGATATTATGTGGAATATCCGCCGAGGCCGGGCGGAAGGATTGGTACGCGTTTGAGGAAATGGCCGCACATGGTGACTGCTCCTCCATTGAATAAAGCCGCATGGATCAACCAAGCCACGCCTCTTTTCAGTCTGTGAGAATTTTCCCGGCAGTGTCGGTGCGTTGTGTAATCAATAAACGCGAAAATTTCTGTTTGCGCCCAAAGGCCAGGTGCCCCCAAAATCTTGGGCATGGGAGCGGAGCGCACATCACTTTCGACAGAAGACACCGCCGAGAGTTTGTTCCGGATGGTGGCGGCGGACAGTTATCAATATCGCCTGTAAAGCGTGGGTAGCCGTGAAATCCGACCGCATACCCACCGACCACCAAATACTTAACGCCTTTGGCGTCGAGTAATCTCACAAACTCTTGAAAATTTTTGTTCAGAATATTTTTCTCCCTTGATGGTCAGGTTTATCATCCCCACGGCGGTCACTCGTTCTTCAGGCGTTTTGGAAAGCCAAAAGCTGTCCCAATCCTCAACAGTCGTTACACTCCTTCTTTTTATTATGCGGACAAAACCCTCCATGCTTTTATTCAAGACCTTTACCTTTTAGGTGTCAACATTATGCGGCATCCAGCCTATCCTCAATACTCTTCGGGCAGCAAAATTGTGGTGTATTCACGCGTGCTCTCTGTAATGATATAAAACCGCTCTTTATTTTGATCGAGGTAAACCGAGAATAGTCGCCCGCCTTGTTTCAAGGCTTGTTCATTCGCCAGTTTATCCTCGTCTTCGAGTTCACCCCAGTCACCAATGTGATGCCTACGAAGTGAGGCCAGGACAATTCTCCTGTCAATTCTCCCCATCGCTCCGGGCGTTATGATCAGTTCGCCCATTTCAAATTTTGGAGCCGAAGGCCCGCCGAGAGGATCAATCAGGGAGATCATGTCGAGCCCAATCCCCCACCCTCACTGGTATTTCTGTTGCGCAGTTCCGCTTCGTGGCCAAACCCCTCCATGTTTCCATTCAAAACAAGATGCTTTCAGGTGTCAACACCATGATTTCCGGTGTTGCGTCTCAGCCAAAAACGCCTTTGAATTGATCCTCAATGGAGGACAAGGCGGACAATTTGACGACAGAACCACTCGCGGGCGAATATTACCGAGGAAAACTTGTTTTGGCTCCCAAGGATTATTTTCTCTGCCCGATTTTTGCCGCCACGAAACAAACCGGTGCGCGCGAGGTAACGATTGGCGACCGTCGCTATCAAATCGGCGGCTTTCATCCGATGAAGCGCAATGTCTTTCCGCCAGCCTTGGACGTGCGCCACGGTCGCGCGATTTTTGCTCTGTTGAGTTTCCGTGATCCATTTGAAAACACACGACTCATTCGGTTTTCGTTCAATGAATTTTGTCAGAAATACGCACGCACCAATGGTGGGCGTTACGCGCGCGCCATTGCTGAAATCGTCGGCGACTTGCTTGACGCCTATATCAGGGTAACGGATTTGAAAACGGACATTGACCACCAATACCGTCTCATTGAACGAATTGATATTGAAAATCGCCCGCCACGTCGCCGAGATTCCAAACTTGCCCGGTCCCCTCAAAAAGAAATGTGGTTTAATGGCTGCACACTTTCTCCTGAATTTTTTGGCTTACTGGGACGCATCACTGAATTACAGCATTTGAAGCTTGATGTTTTTACCTCTATTCGTTCACCGCTGGCGCAATCAATTTATCTTTACATCCCTAGTCGTGCCCATCACCACACGGAGGATAAACCATTTGAAATTACTTTGACGAAACTCATGGAACAGGTCTCATTTCCAGTGCCACGCTATAAATCAATGCGACGTCAGGTATTTACTCAGCACGAAAAGGAAGGACATTCAGTTCTTCAGCAGCTTGATGGACTGGAAACTCTGACAGGAAAATTTCGTGTTCGCCTCGTCGAAACAAACGATGGTGCTGATTGGAAGCTTTTAACGTGGGAAGAAAAGACAGCAAAAATGCGAAAGCCTATTGGCGAGGGATCAAAGCTGGTCTCAGCTTATCTCAAAAGTGGGCGGCCACGTGAACTAATGGATCAGGCCCTTTCAGAAATCCAACCCCTCTCGGCCTATGAAACTGAACTTTTAGAAACGGCGCATGTTGAGATTGGCAAGAATCGAAGATTTTTTGAAATGGCAAAGGCCATTCTCAAAGAGGCCCGTTTTGTCGGCCTTCTCGCCGAGGCCAAAGGCAACATTCTTGAAGATAAGGCCGCTACCAAAAACCCGACGGCACGACTGATTCATCGGATTATGACGACAATCGAAACGCCCAATAAAACTGCTATACCATGTGCGAATTAGGGTTTGGACAACAGATGAAGTTTACGGCGGGTGGTTTGGACAACAGATGAAGTTCTGGCAAATTCTTTGGACAACAGATGAAGTGATGTTTCCATAAACGGTTGACAGACAAACGATATTTGGTTTTAAAAATCGCTGTCCCCTTAATGATTCCCTTCTAATGTATTTCCCATTGGGGAATGCGATATACATCCAAGACACTGCAAAATATAACGTAAGCAGCAAAAAATGTATCACAGAATACTCCTCGCTGAGAGTTTTGTCTAATGTTCGTTGATCCGCGACCCATTCCCTACGCGGGCGGCCAGACCAACCGTAGGATGAAGCTTGAGATATTCACTCGCTAAGCTATTTTGTCGGCGAACGTCGAGGTCAGGTATTTATAAAATAAAATGACAATCTATTTACTATGTGGTCCGAGTGGTGCAGGAAAAACAACATACGCGCGGAAACTTGCATTGGAAAAGCATGCGCATCTTCTGATTATTGATGAATGTTTGAAGCCTCTTTCAATTCCGAATTGCCTAAACGGGTCGTATGTATTTGAGGTGCTGAAAAAAGCAAAACAGTGCAGAAGCAAGATTCTTAAAGCCGCAGAGCAACATTTAAAAAGCAGCAAGGACGTTGTGCTGGACATCGCGACCTTCAAAAAAACTGATCGTGATGATGTCCGTACATGGGCCAAGGGTATAAAGTGTCGCTTGGTTCTTTACTACGTGGATGCTAGCGAAGCGACGAGATGGAGACGAATAGAAAATCGAAATGCAAGTAAAGGAGAAACATACTCATTTAGTGTTCCGCTCTGGTGGTTTAAAGGGGCGGAGTCGGTTTTTGAGAAACCCACCCCGGCGGAAGAGGCGGTTTACATTAATACAGATGAATTGTCTTGAGGCGCGCAGTGCACCCAGACACCACCTCTGACACTCCCGCTATCGCGATCTCCAAAAGTTGGATCGCATCGGAATCGTAATCATCCCCGTCGCCGAGACTCCCCGGCTTTGGCTCCCTGATTCCCCAGCCAAACACGGTGAGACTCGGCTCCCCCGTTGGTGCTCCCTTGGTGGAATTAAACAACCGCCGCTCCACTCCGCTTTTTGGTCTGTCCGCTGATCCGCGCCCCATCCCCTACGCGGGCGGCCAGTCCAAACGCTCCACTGCGCTCACGGCTGTGTAATTTCACAAGCGAGCCAGGGGAGGTTTGCAAGCCGGTCATGCTTCATGCAAGGCAAAGGCAATGAAGCCTGCCCGTCCCGCCCGCTCAAGCGGAGATGGTGATGGAGCAGGGGGCCTCGTTCCTTCATGGTGACGATGCGCGATAAACCGTAATTATCCCAATGCTTTCGCAGTGTTGACTCTGTTTATTAATTTTTATTTGATAGACTGCTATTGATTTATCAGGGCTTTTTTGGGATTGCAGATTCAATACGCTCCGCATTTCTGGTTGCGGTCTACTTAAAATTTATCAGCTGGGGTGGAACCACATAAACACCCCAGGCTTTTAATGGCACTCAGACCTCACCAGCCATGAGTGCTCAAAAATCAGAAAGCAGCGACTTCCGCAAGCTCCTCGGAAGTCTTTCCCGCCAGAACGACCTGCATCGCACCTTCAATGCTTTTGTTCGCCTCGCCGCCTGCACTTTGGCCGCGCAGACTCGCGAAGCTGAGTACCTTGAAGAGGCAAAGTACTGGGAAAAGCCCGATCTGGAATTATTGAGCAAGGCGCTCGGCACCTTGATCCTGGAAATGGAATCAAGGCCATTTGAGGATGTCTTGGGCGGTTACTACATGGAGTTTGCCCTGTCGTCCAAAGGTCAGCAGTGGGGCGGTGAATTTCACACCCCGAAGACCATTTGCGATCTCATGGCCAAGATGATGGTGGGGGATTTGGCTTCAGTTCCCGAAGACCACCTCATTACCGTTTGCGAACCGGCCTGTGGAGCAGGGGCCATGATTCTGTCCCTGGCCGAAGCCTGTCCGCCGGAAGTCCGGCGACGGCTGCGGGTGACGGCAATCGACATTAGCCGCACGGCCTGTGACATGACTTTCATCAACACGACCCTCTGGGGGATTCCCACGCGGGTCATTCATGGGAATTCCATATCCTTGGAATGCTGGGCTGCCTGGTCAAATATCCACTACATTGCCCCTTGGCTACCCTACGCGATGCGACCGCAAGCCCCGGAAGCCCAGGATCAAGGTCAGCCACCCAAGCAGTCCGAAGTAGAACGGATCAAGACGTCATTGGTCCAGCAAGACCTGCCGCTATAGATTGAATTTTTAGTTGGTGGTTAATGCATCCAAGGAGATGGTTTGATTGAGCCCTGCCGAGGGCAGAAGTTTCAGGTGGCTTGTCGTCGCCTTTTTTACGCCAGCCCTCACCTAACTGTTTGCTGCTCACTTGTCCGACACCGAGCCGAGTTTGGTAGCGAGATCTAAAACCGCGCCAGCGGCTTCCCCCTCGCCCACTCCGCCACTGTCACGGTTTTAGCTTTCGCTGGGTTTTTAATGCACTTCGCGCACGGCCTCGCTGTCTCCCAGCCAGGTGAAGCGAGCAGCAAACAGCAGGGTGACGGACAGCGGTTTCAAAAAAAAGCTATGAAAACCACAAATCAAAATTACGAAGCGTCAGCTCCAGCGAATGTCCGGCCATCGGTATCAAAAAGCAATCCGCAACCAGTCCGGGCTTGGCGGGGAGTGTTCTTTGACGGGCCGGAGCCGGAACAAAACCGGGACGGCGACGAAATCCCAGTCTGGTTTGTCTATGTGGGGGACAAGGACGCCGCGCCCGTCGGAACGGTTTACAAGCCGCACAATTTTAAATCGGCTGAGGGACTGGCCAAACGGATGTCACATGATCGCCGATTGGAACTCATCAACGAAGCCATGCCTGCCTGAAAGGAGAAACCACCATGAATTCAAACTCTCCTACCCTCCCCGAGCTCGTGAAACCGTTCTGGTTTGAAGACCAGCCGCACGAATACAAAGTGACTCCCTTGCGGGAATGCCCCACGCCCGAACAAATGCAGGAATGCGACAACCCCGACAAGGTCGCGGATTATTGGCGAACACACATTGCCACGCATCCGTATTTTAACCCGGATTGCGAATGTTTCGTGGTTTTGATGCTAAACGCCCGCCGCCGCGTCAAAGGCCATTACCTCGTCAGCATCGGGACCATGGACACCATCTTGGTGCATCCTCGCGAAGTGTTCCGGTTGGCGATTATGGCCGCAGCGCATGGCATCGTGCTGGCGCACAACCACCCCAGCGGGGATTCGACGCCATCGGAGGCGGACATCAAGGTGACGCGTGACCTCATCCGCGCCGGGGAGCTTCTGAAAATTGAAGTCCTTGACCATGTGGTCATCGGCCACCCCAGCCGGGCCAGTATTCGCGAGCTTGGCTATTTCTACGCCTAAACCCTTATGAAACAGGCGAAAGGCCATTTTTCCGACCCACGCCAAGGCGAGCTTGTCGGCTTCATCTTGCAGTCCGTGCGACGGCCGTTCCGGCTTCATGCCGGCGACGTCATCCGTTATGACGGCCGGCTTTGCCGTGTCCTGCGCGTCAATGAATGCGCGGCAGTCGTCCTGATGAACCGCCCCGCGAATTTAAAACGCGTTTTGACAAGCCAGTGCGGTTCACGCCACAGCCGACCACCTTCCGAATCTCACCGCAATCCGCCGTTGAAATCCTTAACCGCAGCGCCCAATGAAAACCCTCCCGGTCGAATTCATCGACCTCCAACCTCAAAAAATCCCCATGAATATCCACGGATCACACTTTGGCTCAGTGAATTACGCCTACACCCGCAAGCAAGCCGTCGCGGATGGCGTCCAGGTTGATGTGTCCATGACAGCAAGGGAGGCAGGCATCCGTTTTCCCGTGTTCATGACGCGCGCTGTGTTCGATTCGTTTGTCGCCATGCCGGAGGGTGGTGCCTGCCACAGTCAACATGGCAACGTGCGCAACAGTTCAGGCAACAGCTGAAAATCTGAACCATTATGCCGCCGCACGATCCAGCCTTGCGGGTTGACGACTTCAATGGGCCAGTGTTTGACTGGGCTTAGCAGCCGCACTTCTTGAAATGCCACTTTCGCAGGCATGCCGTCGCGCTCCAGGCGCAACCATTTGCTCAGCGTGGACAACCCGACACCATGCTGGGTGGCAAATTCGGATTGAGTAAATTGACTTTCGTGGAAACGCGCCAGCAATCCTTGCCGCTGCTTACGAGTCCAACGCCGCCGTCCAGAACCAGTTTTTGTTTTCTCCATGCCACCATGATTTCAGAACCCGGTGTTGAAAACTAGACGTGAACCGTCAACTGCATACCTCGTAAGTCAGTGAAGCCGCGAATCGTGGCCGGGCGCACTTCGCGCCCTACATACCATGTATGTAGCCCCGTATGTAGTGGAACTGGCTCAACTCGCAGTCTAAAAGACATGCTCAATCTGCTTGACATTAAGAGTCTCAGGCGAGAGCTTTTTATCAACATCTAAAACTTTACAACTATTTATGGGAAAGAAATCAACGTCGGGTTTAAAATCGGTTTACATATTCGTTGACAACTCAAACATTTGGATCACTGGAAAAGAGGTGTCTGGCCAGTCAAAATCGAAACCGGTTCCATCCAATTATTGGTATCGGGTTGATTACGGGAAATTGCTCACGTTGGTTCAAGGACAAAGACCTCTGGGCGACATGCCAAAACTTTATGGGTCAGAGCCGCCGCCAGTTGATTCTGTTTGGAAGCGCATTCAAGAACATGGATTCGATGTGACATTGTTTAAACGTAATATATTTAATAAGGAAAAGGGGTTGGACATGAAACTCGGAATGGATGTCACTATGCTTGCAATGCGAGTTAAGCCTCCCGGTATTGTAGCACTGATTGCGGGCGATGCAGACTATGAACCTGTTGTGGCCCAAATCAGAACTATGGGATGGGAGGTGGAAGTGTGGTATTGGGATAACGCTGCAAAAAACTTAGTAAAGGCAGCAAATTATTTTCACTCGCTTAATTCGCATCTCAATCAAATTGGGTATGATGGTGCGCCCAGATGATCAAGTAGCTATTAAACGGCTCAACTGAGCCATTTCTGAGGGCCGTCAAAAAGCACGGCGTTGGCCGTTGTATTCGGGCAATCAGTTGAAGTTCCAATGTTCGCGCGTTTCGACAAATCAGACGTTTTCTTTGTTGGCTTCATTGTCTTCGTGACCATTTTTGAAGCCTCACGCGTAATGCTAACACGCCCTGATTGCACCAAATTCAAGCCATTGATGTTAATTTCAACTTGGAACAATAATACAGTAAGCTAGTGTCCCAAGCCTAAGCACAAGCCGGTTGTGGCAAGTCGCTTATGAAAGCGTAAACAAAACGGGCTAAAGAGAATAAGCAACAACATTGAGCACATGAATATCGCTCCGCAAGTCTCCTCCGCGAAAGTAGAACCATGCATACGCTCATGCAAGTGGCGTCGAAAGAACTCAAATGAAAGCCAGCATATAAGCAAAGCCGCCTGCAATCGAATGAGGAGATATTGCCGCCAGAGCCATGTGTCTGGTAATAATTTCATAAGCTATTTAATGCCACCTTAAATTCCAGTGCAGCAAATTATCAATAACACCCTGCTTGGCTTCAGTTTTTTCATGCAGTCTCCACGGTCAAATAGTGAACAGATTTACTCGTCCTTGGTCGCGAAATGTGATCTGAGTTGAATCCACACTGACGGAAATGTTTCCGCACTTGCACGAGCTATTCTTCATAGGCAAGGATGGAACAGCGTTCCCGCAAATGACACATTCGTAAAAAAGATTCCTTTGACGCCAGGGGCGATACCGAGAAAACTGTTCGCATCTATTATTGCGAAAAATCACAATCCGGCTGGCACTAAAGCGCAGCGCATTGAGGCGACGGCCAGAATCCTGAAGCAGCGCTACGCGGACTTTGACCACTACAACCGGAAAAATCCGTTTGAGGAACTGCTGTTTATTCTGTGCAGCGTGTAGACAGATGTGGTCAAACACCGGGAGACGTTTGCAGCCCTGCGGCGCACATTTCCGCGCTTCACTGATTTTGGGTCCGCCAGTGCAAAAGAGATTGCCGAACCGCTGAAGCCCGGCGGACTGTCGCCGACTAAATCCAAAATGATCCGAAAGATTTGCGCCCAAATCGCGAAGCGCTTCGGGAAAATCACGCTGGTCCCGCTCAGTCAGATGGCGGATGCGGAGTGCGAGGATTTTTTGACGTCGCTGCCCGGAGCGGGAACCAAGGTGGCACGGTGCGTGATGATGTATTCTTTGGGGCGCGAGATGTTTCCGGTGGACACGCACTGCTGGCGAATCTGCCGCGCCTCGGGTGGATCCGGAAAACATCAAAGGATGGCGTTTGTACGAAGCGGGACATGAACCTGTTACAGGAAATAATTCCAGCGGAGCTGCGATTGTCACTGCATGTGAATTTCATATCGCTGGGCCGGGAGATCTGCACCGATAGAAATCCCAAGTGCGGGAGATGCCCGCTCGCGGCGCATTGCCAAACAGGACGACGGCAGTTGGTAAAAAGGTAGTGAGAGTCGGCACCCCAGCGCTGCTCCAGATTATTTTACAATAAAACGGAAGGCTCATTTCCGGTTTTATATTTAATTACACTTGCCCCAATTTATTAAATGCGTAATTATTTTTCCGTGAAATCCAAACCCGTCAACGTCGTCGTGACATGCACGGCACGCAAGACGCAAAAAGCACCCTCGGACCTGATGATGAGAAATCTTCGTCGGGACGATCTGGGGCGCCGGTTTCGCGAGTGGCGGACTCGTCTGACAAGGACTGGCCCGCAGCGCAAACGTGCCATTGACCTGTATTGCGGCAACTCCTGGAGCATCATCCGCAGCCTTTCCGAGGAGGCCGGATTAAACTTTTCTCTGCGCATCTGGGTCGCCTCGGCCGGGTTCGGCCTGATCCCTTTGGATGAACTGCTCACGGCGTATGATGCGACTTTCTCGCCGGGGCAAGACGACTCGGTCATACCGCCGGAACTGGCCAACCACTGTGTAAGCGAATGGTGGGATCTGCTCGCCGAAAGCAGGAAGCAGCAAGGCTCCAAGGTGTCCCGCATCGCCAATATCGCCGAACTTTATCCTGACGCCCCCCTTATCGTGGCTGTCTCCAACGAATATTTAAGAGCGATCGCACACGACATTGAGGCAGCGCAATCCATCATGGCTGATGCTGACAGACTGATCGTCATCGCCGCCGGGGCGAGAAAATCTGGAAAACTGGCAGAAAATTATCTCCCCTGCAACGCAAGGCTGGAAAACCATTTTGGCAGGTCGAGGATGGCGCTCAATGCGCGGATTTTGAAATTAATTCTCACCGAATTCCCGGCGGGCGATTTGCGCGCGAGCCGGCTTAAAGTTTTTTTCGACCAACTGCTCGCCAGTCTGCCTAAGTCGGATTATCCCCAAAGAAAGCCGAGCGATGACGCGGCGGTCATCTCTTTTATTCTGAAGCATCTGACCAAAAACAAAGGCGCATCTTACACCGGCCTCCTAAGACTTTATCGCTCGACGGGCCGCGCTTGTGAGCAAAAGAGGTTTCGCGGACTCTTTCAGGCCACAGTCGCTGAACTGAAAATACACAAATTGCTATGAAAGCGAAGAAACGGAAATTCATCGAGAGGAAAGCCTTAAAAGTGATGCAAAAAGGCGATCGGTGCGTCTACCTGCTTTCCCTGAAGGGCAGCGAGCTTTTGGAATTGGCAGGCGTGTCCAGGGTGAACCGCGACGACAGCGGCAAGTTGATTGGCTACCAGCGGGCGGAAGTCCGCAGGCACGTCCGCGAAATAGCAGACTACCTGGAAACTCCAGAGATGATTCTGGCGCATCCGATCATCCTGTCTTTCAACTCGGATGTGAAATTCGTCTCAAGCCGCGGCCAAAAAAACTCAGATGGCATCGCCAGCGGCGGGTATCTGCGGATTCCCATACCAGCGCGAAATTCTGAAAAGCCGGCATGGATTGTCGATGGGCAACAGAGGGCCATGGCAATCGGCCTCTGCGCCGACAAAAACTTCGCGGTTCCGCTTTGCGCCTTCATTGCGGACGAAGTTGAGTTGCAGCGAGACCAGTTTCTACGAATCAACAACACCCGCCCATTGCCGCGCGGACTGGTTACGGAGCTTTTACCCGAAGTCACTTCGCCCCTGCCGCCGAAGCTTGCAATCCGGAAAGTTCCCTCTGCCCTCTGCGATCTGCTCCACCGCGAGGAAAAATCACCTTTTGCCGGCTTAATCCGCCGCCCCTCAAACAGCGGCAAGCAATCCGACCGTTCAGTCGTCACCGACACGGTCATCGTAAAAATGATTGAGGAGAGCTTAACCCAGCCCTCGGGATGCCTGTTTCCTTACAGAAATATAGCCACTGGAGAATACGACCAGGCCGGAATTTGGAACATCTTGGTCACCTATTGGTCGGCTGTGAGGGACACGTTCCCAGAAGCGTGGGGCAAGCCTCCAACCGAGAGCCGGCTGATGCACGGGGTCGGAATTCGCGCGATGGGCAAATTGATGGACCGCATCATGTCCTCGGTAGATGTCCGGCGAAAAGACGCTCACAAGATTGTCCGGCAAGAGCTCCAAGCGATTGCGCCGGTTTGCCAATGGACCGAGGGAGAGTGGGAGCAACTTGGCGGACTCGCCTGGAACGAACTCCAAAACCTGCACAAGCATCTCTCGATGCTTTCAAACTTTCTTATCCGCGCCCATTTAGATAAGCGCATCACAACCCGATAATCCAATGAGGTTTTTCTTTCCAGACGCACACGACCTTGTTGACCCGAGCTTTGACTTCGCAACCGAGCGGAGAATATTCTCCGGGAGCCGCCAGCAGTCGCAGCTTTATGCGCACGAGGTGCATGATGAGCCTCCCTATGACGGGATGCTGCTATCAAAGGCCATGGTGGATCCCCACACCAAGGCCAGCAACGTCCGATATTCGTTCGCCCAAGCTCAGCGGCTTAAGCGGCTTGGAATCCGCGAATTTCTCCGGCTGGATCGCCCGGGGCTGAAAAAGCGAATCGACACTATGGGAGATTGCGGATCATTTTCCTATATCAACGAAAAGGAGCCGCCGTTTGGAGTGGACTCAGTTATAGAGTTTTATCTCGACTGCAAATTCGACTATGCCATCTCGCTCGACCACGTCATCATGGGCTTCACCGAGAGCGATGAAAAGGCAGCAGACAAGTTGGCCGAGTGGCAAGCCCGCTCGGAGATAACGCTGGAAAAAGCCAGAGAATTTATTAAGCGGCACCAAGAAGATAAGCTCGAATTTGTCCCGATCGGCGCCGCGCAAGGCTGGAGCGCCAAATCATACCGCGACGCGGTCGGCAGCCTCCAGAAAATGGGCTACGATTACATTGCTTTAGGCGGGATGGTTCCGCTAAAGACGCATGAAATTCTATCTTCGCTAGAGGCGATCAAAGAAGTCCGGCACCCATCCACGAAGCTCCATCTGCTGGGTATTTCCCGGCTGGATAATCTGGAGGCGTTTGAGCGACTAGGGGTTCACAGCTTCGATAGCACCTCGCCGCTTAAGCGCGCCTTCATGGATGATCGCGACAACTATTACACGCTCGAACGGACCTATACAGCCGTGCGCATCCCCCAAGTTGGCGGCAATCCTCAGCTAAAGAAAATGATCCTTTCTGGCCAAGTGGACTTCGGCTTCGCCCGCAAGCTCGAGGTTGCCTGCTTTGATGGGGTTCAGGCCTATGATGCTGGCAAGCTTGGCATTGAAAATCTGCTCGACCGCTTGCGCGAATACGAGGCGGTTTGGCATGGGAAAAAAGATGACTCGGCCCGCTATCGCGAAACTCTGGAAGACAAGCCATGGAAAAAATGCCCTTGCGCGGTCTGTCGCAAGCTCGGCATCCACGTGATTCTTTTTCGCGGCGCAGAGCGAAACCGCAGCAGAGGATTTCACAATTTATACGTCCTCAAGCAGAGGCTGGACACGCAATCAAAAAAATCGAAAGGAAAGAAATGAAGACCACAGAAAAATTGGAATTGCCGGCGATCGCAATCCGACAAGGCGGCAAGCGGGAGCTTTACGCGTTTGCCGTTGACGGCAAGCGCCTGCACGATTTTGCGCAAGTCTCCCGCCTGGCGCGCGATGAGGAGGAGCATATCGCGGGATACCAGAGGCCTGAAGTCCTGTCGCATATCAGCGAAATCCGGAACTATCTGGAATCAGAAGCCCCCATGCTGCCAAACGCCATCGTGGTTGCCTTTGACTCCCGGGCTAAATTCAGGCCGCTGCGCGGAGAAAAGTCTGGCGACGGCGCCTGCCACGGGCACCTCTTAATTCCGATCGAAGATGATGAAAAAAACGGCAAGCCGGGGTGGATTGTTGACGGCCAGCAGCGCGCGGCTGCCATCCGTGACGCACGAGTTGAAAACTTCCCAGTCTTTGTCACCGGCTTTGTCACCGACAGCGTGGCTGAGCAGCGCGAGCAGTTCATCCTGGTGAATTCCACCAAGCCGCTGCCCAAGGGCCTGATCTATGAACTGCTGCCAGCGACCGATGTGCAGCTTTCATCGCATCTGCAAAAGCGGCGCTTCCCGGCCTACATTCTTGAGCGGCTAAATTACGATTCCAGATCGCCCTTGCATCTGGCGATCCAGACGCCGACAAACCCTTTCATGGATTTGGGAGCGCGCGATCGGCGAGGTTTTCAAAACGCTAAATCCGGAGCAACAAACGGCAATAGGACAGCTTCGACTGTTGCGGGAAAGGCCAAAGTCCAGGGTTTCATCAAAGACAATTCAATCCTGCGAATGATTGAAAACAGCATGCACGATGGGGGACTCTATCGCTGCCGGCTTCGCGCCGATGGGGAGATGGATACGGACCGAATGCTGGAATTGCTATTTAATTTCTGGCAGGCGGTCACGCAAGTGTTTGACGATGCCTGGGGCAAGCCGCCGAACCGGTCGCGCCTAACCCATGGCGTGGGCATTGTCTCAATGGGGCACCTGATGGACGCCATCGCGGACCGGTATCGCGCGACCGGCATTCCAACCGCAGAACAATTTGCCTCCGACCTGCAACCGCTGAAGCATCTTTGCTCCTGGACGGACGGCTATTGGGATTTTGGGGGCGGGACGCAGCGCAAATGGAACGAAGTTCAGAACACAACTAAGGATATTCAATTTGTTGCGAACTATCTTTTGGTTAATTACAAAAGACTGGTTTGGTCGAAATAGTTTTGATAAAAAAAGAATTGGTATGCATCGATCAGAGCCAAGCACTGCAGGTGAAGAACTCTGCCACTACATCCATGAAAAACTGGATGACAACCGTGCTTGGCGCTACCTACAAAGCTCGCTCCAACCAGTGGGGAATTCCGAACAACTTGCAAGATACTATCGACTTCACTCCTCACTCTTTCTGACATGCAAACTTATTTCCGCAGGGAGAAGTATTTCGACAGACGGGAATATGGACGCGCTTTTTTCAATAGTTCAGGGTTTTCCATGGAATCATTTAAATGCAGGAAACAAACTGCTTCGCTTATTGTCAAATGCAGTTTCCAAATCTGATCGTGACATAAGTCCTGGGGTAAAAAGCGTGGTGTTAGCATACGCCAAACAACACCACAGGCACTGCTACATATGCGGCATCGGTTTGGATTTTGATATTTCAGTCGGGGACAGAAAGTATTCCGCAGAACATTTATGGCCCTCATCATACGGCGGAGACTCACAAGAGGACAATCTGCTGCCCGCTTGCTCGCAATGTAATTCAGCTAAAGGAAACCTGATCAACTGGGTGTCAAGCGACGTCCACGCGCTATTCTTGGGAATAAATCCAGAAGAAGATAAATTACGCAAAATTCAATTTAAGCGCCGTTATGCATTGTATCACCGAGCAGGTCTTTCTTTGGCGATTCAGCGTCAGACTACATTAAAAAAAGCGTTTCTGAAACTGGGTCCGTGGGGCGAAACTCGTGTTCACGATTCTGAAATTACGGCGGATATGTTCAATCTCAAAACACACAACGACATCGAAGAACTAGAAAATTATGAAGCATTATAAATATACATGTATCAAGAATCAGCAACGCGCCGGCGATGGGGCGAATGTGTTTTTACTGTTTCACGCAAAAGCTGGCGAACTTTATGAATGGGCTGCTATCGAAAGATATACTGCTGATAAGAAAGATGGACCTCAACGTTTGCCCCAAAAAGCAAAAATTGCTGAAGTGAAACGCTTTTTTGAGCAAGATTCTCGAAATACAATTCCGACAGCCCTTTTGATAAGCCTTAGCGTTCCAGCAGGTGCGATGACGCAACCATATCCTGAGCGGCCTGAAATAATTTCGCTCGAATTCAATTTTGATGAAAATGCAAACCCCCTTGCTCAACCTGGCATGATCGTTGACGGGCAGCATCGTTTGCTTGGGGTAATTGCATTTCAACCGGATTTAATGCTTAACGTTGTTGTTATGGTTAATGTTTCTGACGATGAGACCGCATTCCAGTTTCTTGTTGTCAACAACAAGGCATCGCGCGTATCAAGCAATCACCTGAGAGCTCTTGTTCATAATTATCAGGAGGCTGCATTAAGCAAAAGATTGCGCGATGTAAGAATGAGCATTAGCCAGAATTTGGATTTTGTGGGACTAGTAGACACAGAGGCTAACAGCCCATTTAAAGGAATTATCGACTGGCCAAATAATCAGCAAGAAGGCCAGGCATCAAAAGGTTTTGTTCCGCCTAACGCTATTGAGTCTTGCATTGCTTTTATCAAGCAGAAGAGAATCACGGAACTGGAGGATGACGCCATCCTCCTTGGTTTTTTCCTAACAATATGGACTGTGGTCAAAGCAAAATGGACTAACCAATTCAAAAAGGAGACTCACTTGCTCGAAAAAGTTCCAATTATTTGCCTCACTCAATTTCTTGTCGAAAATATCAGTCACGAATATGACAACGATAAGTTAGATGTCACAAATTTTGAACAGGTTGCAGACAATGTTGATCGCGTAACCAATTCAATAAATCCGAAGCTTTGGGAAGTCAAATGGTCTGCAAAGGGTTTAGACACCTCTGCCGGCAGGGCAATGCTTATTGAAACTCTCACCGAAATGCGACGCAATATAAATGCGGGTCGCAATTGGTATGATAAGATTTCAATTATTGATTTGCAGAGTGACCTTATATAGGCGCGAATCGAAAAGGCGAGTTAGGTGGCGGCTATAGTAATTTAACAGCCAGCGGTCTAAAGTTCGAACAATGCTAGAAGCCCCAGTCCCCTGGACGTAGCAAAATTGTTTTTTATCGAATCCATCAAAGGCGCGGAAGACGGCGTGGGTTGAAGTCATCCAGACGAACAGAACAACATCGACCGTGCAAGCAAGCGCAGTCTCCGCACCGGCCAAGTCGAAGGGACGTATCCGGTTGACCGGTTACGTCAGGTTTCGGTTGACAAATAAATTACTTCCGGTGCTCACGGATTAGCCAGGCGGAAGAATAAGTTCCCCGCCGGTGACGTGATGGTGATCCTGTTGGTGCCGTTGCTCGTGGAGATGGAATAACCGCTCGTCACCCAGTTTGCCGAGGCAGCGACATTGTTATTTTGCTGCAAGGTGTATCTGCCCGTAATTGGCTTTCGTGGAAACGCGCCAACATTCCTTGCCGCTGCTTACGAGTCCAACGCCGCCGTCCAGAGCCAGTTTTTGATATATCCATCCCGCCATGGTCTCAGAACCCAGTGGCGAAAACTAGGCGTGGACCGTCAACCGGATACGAAGGGACGGCCAGATATGTTGCAACTTCTCATTTTATAGCAGACAAGAGAGATGAAACGATGCTCGAAGAGCCTTTGCCGGATGGGTATATAAATGGGCTTTTTCCCCGTGGGCGCTGGTCTTTAAGAAATTCTGTGGCCGCGTGCTTTGCGCTGCGCGTTGTGACAACAAAGTAGTCAGCTTCCCGCGCAAGGGATTTCAATCGCTCGGAACCGCCCTGATCGTGATTCAGTCGCACATCGAGGCCACTGAAGAGCGTTTCGAGAGTTCGTTTGGCGCGAAGACCCGCAGACTCTGTCAGCGTGTAGATTGCCACAAGTTTGCCGCGCAGTGCTTCCGCCCAATTAGTTCCATCGTGCGCGGTCGCGTCAGGGGCAGGAAATATCAACGCCGTATATTCGGCTTCACGCCCAAGGTCTGCGCAAATCAACTTGAATACCTGGCGCTGATCCTGGCTAACCCTCCGTGCGTTGTCGCTTATTGTTCGCCAGACGGCAGTGAAAAAACCATCCCTAGCACCTGGCACAAGCGCAGGCACCACAATCGACTCATCGAGTATATCCAAAGCCCAGTCTAGATGTAACACGTCACCGCGCTGCGACCAGATTTCGGTGAGCAATTCAAGCGCTTCCTGATATTCGGACGCTGAAGCGCCAGCATTGAGAATCGCGAGGCCAAGATTCTGCGCCATTCCCCAGTCTTGCCCACCGAATCGCTTGTCAGCAACCAATAGCCATAGCAGGCTCTGGTATATTGGAAGAAATACGAGTTCGCCGACTTCATCGTCAAAAAAGAATTGCGCGATGTGCGGAATCGCTGACCGCACCTTAAATGCGGCGCTTTCGGGGCGATCTGAAAAAAAATGTTTGGCAAGCTTGGACACTCTGCCCGGATCTGTTTCATAAGGTTTTAACGCCCACTCGCTAACGCCTTGATGGGCTACTTCTAGGGCCTGCTGCCACGTGGGATCCTGGTCCACGACCCCCAACCAGGTTTCCCAATCGCCAGGCGCTCTCCCAGATTGAGATGCCAATAATTCTTCGATCTCCTGCCATGTCCGCAAACGAGACCTCAGCCTAAGAACTTGGCTTCGCTCTTCCGGTTGCAGTCGCGCCATCACATCAAATGTCTGCTTGGCGACATCGGGTCCTAGCAGTTCAATGGCACAATCAAGTCGCAGCTCACATGACTTGACGGTTGGAGCGGTATTTTTAAGATGCAGCCAGGCCGAGTCAAAATCCCTCGATGATAAAGCCTGCGCGGCTAACTCCAGCGGATCAACATTAGTCTCACGCTTTGAGGGCGCCGCATGAGCCGCCAACGCCTCAGCGAACGCCCTTTCTGGACAGTCTTGTGGAAGCGCTGCCAGAAGTAGAGGGACCTGTTCCTTGCGTGGAGGAATAGCGGCAACAGCAGCAGTCAGGAAGGCTAACACTACGGCCGGGTGTGCAAGAGAACCACGCGCCTGGAGCAATACGCCGTAATTCTGGAGGATGTTCGCACGGGTGTGCTCCACCGCATCGGCAACACGATTGCCTGACACGAATCCCGCCAACTCAGTCCGCCAAATTGCCTCGACCAGAAGTGCTGTAATTCTACTCGGGCGGCGCATTGCCAGCAGCATGCTGAGGCGAGCATCCAGCAGCATGTCCGCCCAGCGGCCCAGAGAACCTTGGCGCTCAATCTGCAGAAAGTGCAAATTCTCAGCGCTCAAACGACCGGATAACTGCAGTTGCTGAAGCCAGTAACTAGAGGACTCTGCGTCAGCATTGACCAAAGCTGCGAAAAACTCGCGTAACATCGCGTCGGTCGTGCGCAGTGGCGCACGGTCTGACTTTGGCCGCAACCGCCAGACCTGCCTCATTCGGGTCAGAGCTTCACGCACCTGTTTCTCGCAATCGGGCAATGGTTTGAACCGATACAACCAAGCCCCCCCAGACCATTGCTCAACCAACGACTTCAGAATATCCCTGGAGTCCAGGTCAGACCGCCGCCCATGGTAGTCAGAACCTACTGGACCGAGGAAAGCGTTTAAATGTTCCCGCAATTCTTCACACTGAGCGTCGCTGAACGCTATCGCAAACCATTCGCTTCGCTCATCGTTGTGCAGAACGGGCAGGATCACTGGATGATCTTGGGGAGGAGGACAGGATTCGATCCAGTCGCATGCGCTACGCCCTCGCGCGCTTGCCGCCTGGTCAATCTCAGCCCACGACCAAGCCTGATCAGTCTCGTAGAACTGTTGCAGCGCCAAACGATCCGCTTCCTGCCATCCATTCAGGTTCATGTGTAGTGACTGTGGAGGTTTAATCGGAACTGCGCCACGCGGGCAGGGCTGATTTCTAATTGAACAGTCTCATCAAGCACTTCGACACCATTGTAAGTAAAATTCATCGAGCCATTAAATGCAAATCCTGTGGTCACCAGTCCTTTCGTGTGAAGCTCAGGGCGGCGGTCATCAAGGTTTAAGCGCTCAGTGTTACCATCAAGAGCTATGAGAGTCCGCAGTCGGTCGCAAAATCGCGATGTATGCTCGCCTGGCCGCGTAACAACGTGGAGACGACATTTGGGCTGTGTCCGCAGGGCGAAGGCTAGTAATTCTGCGAGGGTCAGATGCCTTTTCGGCCACGAAGGCTCTAGACCGGAGTAGCTGCCCGCACGATTGTCCAGCAATGGAATATCGGAGATCCACGGCGACACCAACCATATTTCCTCACCCGGATGCAACAACTCGGCGGCAAGCAAGCTCTCCAGTAATTCGCGCACTTCATCCCGATTGCTCCTTGCTGATTTCACGATCAGCCGGCAGGTGCTCCGATCAGACTCGCCATCAGGTGGCGGAATGATTTGGCTGGCGGTCGCAAGTTCAAAGATCGCAGAAATATTATCAGCGCGACGTTCAATACCCCGGAGCCGCGGATAGACTAAAAGTGAACCGGTGTCCACAGGCCGCACAAGCAATTCAGTCAACGCCTCCCTGAATGCGGCCAAGCCATTTGCGGGCGAGGTCAAGGCAGTTCTCTGGTGCTCGATCAAGCACCGCTCAAAATCTACGCGCCACGCGACATAGGCAAACACAACTTCAGGCTCGACTGGTCCCAAGAGATCAATCACTAGCAGGCGCTCGGGATCAGGCATCTCGAAGAATGTTTGGCGGATAGTCAGCGCATGGTTGCGGGCATGACTGCCGCGCGGCCACAGGAGACCTGACAGCGCATTGAACCGCCAGGTTCGCCGATCTTCGCCAGCGCTAATGGGGAGAATGCCGCTACTGAGAGACTGGTCTAACTGGTCCCCGGCGCTAAAAGCATATGCCACTGCTCGGGCCTCAATCTCCAAGCCCAATCGCCGCTCCTGTTGCCGCCAGCGCTCCATTACTCCGTGGACGAGCGCATCACTCTGGGGCGTGCTTCCAGCCTTGAGCAACCGCGATGAGAGCGCCGTCATCACCGAATGGCTTGTTTGCAATCCGCGCACTCGCAAATAAGCCTGCAGGCTTCGAAAAGCGGCGGTGAGCGCCTCTAGAGTATCGGCTTGTCGCAGATGCCTGAGATGCTCGCCCAGCGCAGATCCTTCTTCTTCGGCGGCCCATAGAGCGAAGCGGTTGAGCTCGCGGTCAGCGCACTCAAAGTCAGATTCACCCAGCGCACTCCGGAGGAGATCAAGAAAGCGGCGCGGCGACTCGGCAAGACGCGGAAGCAAACGTTCAACAATACCTCCACCGCCTGGCGTGTCCTCGCTGATCCAGAGATCGCTCGTTTCAGTGGTGTCTGGCAAATGGCCGGCTTCGTCAGGACCAGGGGTGAGATCTAGCCGCAGGCTGTCGGCATCGATATCGGGACACATCTGCTGAACGGCTTCGCGAAACGCAGCGGCTACTGTAGCTAGATACTTCTCTCGCAACCACGGGTTCCAGTCATCGCTTGGAGACTCCCACAGGACGGGAACGCACTCATCCAGAACTGCCAAGACGCCTTGGTCGCTGATGAGGGTGCGCAGATCCGCGAGACGACGCTGCTCGACACGCGCCGCATCTTCTTCTTCAGATGGAAGTGTTTGGAAAACCACATCTATAACCGTGGCCAACGGCAGTTCGGCCTGGTCCTCGCGCAGAGCGGTCCAAGCATCTGGCAAGAGTAATGCCTGTTGCACTGCATTCGCTGTGATCGCGGCTAGAACGATTTCTGCCAACCATCCTCGCTCAAAGAAATTGGCAACACTGTCCAATCGCGGTTCATGGAGAACAAGCCAGCGGAACCGCGCCGCTCGCAACGATGGTAACTTGCTCGCGGACGCATCGCTGGCTGTTAATCGCCAATTTGCAGGCACGCGCACGCGCACGCGCACTGCATCCGCTTCAAATGCGAATCCCAGCGCGACCGGTTGCTCTCCGCCGCCTTGATCATTAGCTACAAAGCGCGATGTAATCTCTTTAGTGTCACCCTGACCAAGGTTTATTTGAGCCTCCGACCCCAGGGCGAATCGCCTCACCTTTGCAGGCTGGTGCAGTTGATGAGTAAAAAAACGGATCTCCTCAATCAATGGCGACCATGTCGAATTTGGAGGAAGGTCTATAGCCAGCCCAGCTTGCGCCGAAACAGGAGCGATAATTTGAGAGTGCCATGTGAGGAAGGCGTTGGAAGAATCCTTTACTTCACGAGGGGCATCGCGATTAACACGCAGCACAAACGGACGCAATACGAGCACACCCTTGACCTCCTGGTCATCCAGGTAGTGGAAGACTCCAAGTTCCTCTCGCTCGTCTAGCCCGCAGAACGCAGTCACATCCAAGGATTGCTCCGCTGCTCCATTTGGATCAAGGGGCAACCAGTGGCGTGACAATCCATGTTTAATGCCAAATCGCTTTGAGATGCGCCCAGGTGCGAACTCGCGCAAAGCACTGGCTGCCGGCATTGGAAACACATCGGGCTCATCCGTTGTGCCCAGCGCAGCGATGACTTGAACCTCGGGCAATTGCAAATCGCTGAATAGCGTAGCCGGAATGAATTCTGGAAGAGGTGACTTGGCGTGCCACTCTGCACCAGCTGTGGATCCGCTCTGCCATTGTGATTTCAAACGGCGATGCAACGTTGGGAGCACTGCGGTCATCAGCGCTCGCGGCGGCTCCCACAGAACAGCCTGCACTTCTTCTGGCGACAACCGTAGCGCGTAGAGCAGAAATTCGCTTAACCGGTCCAAATCGTCTCCACCCGCAAGCACCATTTCAATCAAATCCGCAGCGCTCTTCTGCCTCTTTCGCATCCAAGAATCGTCGCCTGGGCAACTCGCGTCCTTCCACAAGCTGCCGCTATTCCCATTGGGCTGTCTCATTGCGATCCAGTCCATGCAGGAATAAGCAGCCTGCATTTTGAGAACATGTCGATTGGCCAAAGGCAAATCGCGCGGGCGCAGTTCAGGATCGAAAAGGAGGTCATATCCCTGATAAGCTAGGCGGTCGCGACCAAAGTCTGAGAGGACCACTACCGTCCACGGACGCATCTCGCGACTGCGCCCCGCCCGCCCTTTGCGCTGAAGGAAGGCCGATGCCTCGCGCGGTGCCTTGTGCTGCAAAACCGCACCAACGTCTGGATCATTGAAGCCAACTTCCAAAGATGCTGTGGCCACAATTATCTCCGCAGCTGCATCCACACCGCTGTCCTGCGAACTCACTCGCCCCAAGCGTAATGATGACTGTGGGATTAGTTCATGCCCGAGTTGCTCGCACAGGCGCCACGACTGCCCATGAGCGAACCGCCGGTTGTCATCCGGATGTGTAGAGGATCGAAGAGTCGCCAGCGAGCCTTCGGGATGTCTTCTAGGGTCGGACCTTCCGCGGTTATCCAGTCCCTCCGCGTCCAACAAGTTGAAATACATCCGATTGGTCACGTCCAAATCATCCGTGAACAAAAAGACCTTTTGCCCAAAGGCGCCCTGAGAATGCCCTCCATTCAACGGATCAAGAATACGGCGGAGCAGCATTGCGGCTTGGATCGACGTGGAAAGCAAACTTGCGCCCGAGACGGGATCGCCTCGCAGGGCCAGCATATATTCCATTCCTTCGTGAATCATTTCCGAAGTCTCTGGCGCAACCTCTTCCACACTTGATGTTGCCAGACCAGTGAGCTGTGAGAAAAATGACGACGCTTCCATCAGCGTCGCAGACAAACCCACAAAGTGCGGCTTCGCCTGACTTCGATGCCGCCAGCGTCGGAGCAGATGTGCGACCTGTGCTCCGTGCGTGCCCGAATAAGTGTGCGCTTCATCGATGAGAACAAATGCCGGCCTTTGTCCGGGAGGTTTATCCACGCCAAAGAGATGCCAGTTCCACGAATCAGTGAGATGCTGGTTCATCATCTCCGTGCTGGTAAAAAGCACATCCGGCGGTGATTTTGCCATGCGTTGGCGAGTAAGGATTATTTCATCAGATTCCAGCGTTATTCCACAGCTATGACAGACAAGGCGCTCCAATTGATTGGCTCGGTCTAAATCTGGCCAGACCATCGGACCGCTGCAGTCAGCACCCGGACATGCCACGAAAGGACAGACTCGTCCGCCACCGAGAAGCTCCCAAGGTTGAACCCAAGTTGAGCCTTCTACTGCACGGGCGTCATTCGGCGTCGGGCCGAAATAGGCACCGATCAGAATGGGTCTCCTGCCAGCGGTCACCAACAAGGATTTCACCCGGCGCGCCTGTCGGCAGGTTTCCGTAAGTTGATCCTTCAGCAGTTCATTGCGAGGATAGATTGCTAGAGCCCGCGTCCAGTGCGACTGATCGCGTTCGATCATGCCGACCAGATGAATTAAGGCTGGCAGGTAGAAGGCCAGGGTCTTGCCACTTCCGGTTCCTGCGCAGATCATGGTGCCAGCGGGTTGTGGACTTGAGGCAAACCCAAGAATGCGAGAAGTGGCACGCACCTGAAAACCTGCCAACGGGAATCCGTCGCTGCCGCCTGTCACACCCAGCAAAGCCCGCAGGACAATCCCTTGCAGCAAAGTCAGGTGTCCTGCCCCGGGCGCTGCCTGCCACTGTTGGATGCACTGAGCTGCAATCTGATCACGCCTGGGATATTGCCGCGCCCGCAGCAGAAACCGAAAGTCAGCCACAAGCGTGGGACTCGTTGACCAGCCTCCTGGCTGCCGCAAATGCTTCGGAAACAACTGCCGCAAACGAGCCGTGAGCCGAACGGCTTCCGCCATTCGCGAGCGATAGCGCGTGGCGCCCGAAACGTTCCACCTAAATAGCAGTCCGCGACGTTCCATCTCGTCCAGCATGGCTAATCCATCCGAGAACAGATTCCAGGCGTCTTGAGACGCGATCAAATCTTCTGCACGATTAATCAACTCCTCTTCGGTAGAAAAGCCATCGACTAACCCCCAGGAGAGTAGCGCAGCCTCGGACCGTTCGACGGTGCCGAGAAACTCGGCCAGCAATTTTTTGGTGGGGTCGCTCATCGTCCTCCCATATTTACCCGAAAAGCTTGCAGCAGATTCTTCTCACGAAGCCAGACCAGCACTTTGTCGTTCAACTCGCCAAGGGAAGCACCTCCAGAATTAGCGACCTGCTCAATAAACTTCTTCACTTCTGGCGGAATATCTCCGAAATCCAATTTCTTTACCAAGCGATGAATTTCGCGGCTCTTCGCTTCGGCTTGCTTAAGGACTTCGTCATCGCCGGGCAAGCTCTGCGCGAGAGCGTCCAACTCCTTGTGCAAACTTTCAATCTTGCTTATTTCGTTGCCGAAACGACCGCCTTGAAAAAATGGTAACCAGTCGTCGAGCTTGGGCGCGATATCTTGTAGATGGATTTCCCAAATTTCATCCAACGATTTTTCAAGGTCATCAGCGGCACCTTTCAACCCGGCATCCGCTTTTGCCCAACCGTTTTGCTGCATAACCTTGTCCGGCTTGCTCACGAGTTTATCACGGAGATCCGGCAAGGTTTTCTGCAGCAGCGCAGACACCCCGTTTGGGACCAGCGAACGGTCAGCCGGAAGTAAGTTGGCGCATTGCATTCGGCGGAGAACCGCAACGAGATGCTCCAGGCGGGCGAGGTGGATCGGCAAATTCTGGAGCAGCGGTTGCCAGGTCCGAAGGATTTGCTCGTTCGCCCCGATAGATTCCACCCTGGCTAATTTCTCGCGCAAGGTCGCGTTTTGCTGAAGGAGTGTCATCGTATTGCCTCCACATCCTGCCAAAGTTTTTCCACGTCCGCCACTTCCTTTGCCCGGCGCTGCCCCTCATCGGCAACGCTTGCTGGGGCTTTGGCGAGTTGCTCATCGACCAGTTCGACCGTGTCCTCTAGAAACACTGCGAATTGTTTAAAAATCCTCCGGGAGGTTTCTTCGGTGCGAGAATCGGCCTGCGCCAGCGCCGAAATAATCACGCCGAAATCTTTTGTTTGTGAAACCTTTTGGGCAAACTCCAGCGTCTCTTTAAGGCGGCACTCGGGCAACTTATTAAGGGCATCACGCAGGCTGTCATAAGTGATCCCGGCACCGCGGAATACGTGTGCTTGTTGTGCGGCTAGCGCCGTTTTCTTCATATCATCGACCAGCACGCGCACGTCGAAGTCTTTCCCGACCAATTCGTCAATCTCGCGGCTCCATTGCCCAAGGGCAGCGCCCCGCTGGGCGACGGCATTCTTCAGCAGATTTTTCAGGTCTCGCAAGTGCTGGAGCAGGGAAGGATAACCTTTAAAATATTCCAGATCCCCTTGAAAGAGCCACGAACCTCGCAGTTCCTGAATAGCTGCGAGTAATTCCTTAGCGTCGATTGCCTGCACGGTATCTCCAGTTCCCTGGCGAGCTGCTACCAGGCGCAGGAGCAACTCTCTCGCCTCGTTCCGAAAGCGTCTGGCACCCGACTGCAGTCTGAACCATTGATCTTCCATGTCGGGCACTGCTCCCTCCTCGGGGGGTGTGCTGGCAAAGAGCGCGGCAAAATTGTCCGCGTCCGTATTAGCGGACGCACCCTCCAAACCCAGTAACCGGGCACCAATGAGCAACGATTGAGCAAGTGGGCGGATCCCCTCACGAGGAAGTGAGTGAGCCTGCCTTCGCATCCAGTCCTCAGCCTGTCCGACCATGTGATTGATCAGGTTAGCGTAGGCCGCGCTATCGGCTTCTCCCCCGTCGTAATTCCAACTGCGGTTACCGTCGTGGAAACGAATCACTGCCGCGAGTGCGCTGAAGAATTGATCGGCGCGCGATTCATCCTTCAACTCCTTATCGGTGATCGCGGTTGCCATAGTGTTGACCGGGGTGGGATTTCCGGTAGCCACTTTGGGCAACGCGATTCGGGTGTGATCGATAGTCACTGATTCGATAAGGAGCGCCTCCCAATCAATCCACTGCGCCACAGCATCGCACAAAAGCTTTCTTACCCTGTTTGCATCCGGTTGGGAGATCACTCCATTCTCCCGCCAGTTTCGAAGCTTTTGCGTCCAAGGGTCGGGTGGTGGAGGAACTGGCGCAACTGTATTCACTGAGGCTACCGGAACCGGTTGCGTCCGTGGCACGAAAGCTTCCGACCACTTGACCGGCGGCAGCTTGAAAGCGCGATAGATGGCTTCCGACAAACCCGCGGCCTCGCCTGGCGTTTGCGGGTCGTCGCCCCAATGGAAAATAAGTGCGGCGAGTCGGTCTGCCTGCTCCGGGTCCGCGCGGTGGGTAAGCTCGCGCGAAACCGGTAGCGCCAGTTTGTTCCGTGAGAATTGCTGGAAGTTTCCAGGTGGAAAAGCTGCGGCGTCAAAGAGGGGACGGCTAGTTAAAAGCGTTTCGCGCAAGACGAGGTTGAGCAGTTCGCGTGGATTGAATACGAAGGTATTGCCTTCACGCAGATGGCGACGCGCCAGTTGATGAATGACGCCCTGATTGAACGGAAAAAGCGGATGGTTTCCCCGCGATGAAAAACCGAACTCCTTCAGCGCTGTCGCGCTTTCAGAATCGAGATCATCCTGCCGTTGGTCGTAGAAATTCGGCAGCCAATCCTGGAGATCACTAGCGCCCTTCGCGCGTTTTTTGAACTCCTTTTGGAGACGCGTTTTGCCCCAGCGCGCCGCATTCAAATATCCGCCGACAAAATTGGTGAAAGTGGCAATGGCTTCGTCGTCGCTCACGAAAGGGCGCTCTTCAATGCGCCACTCATACTGGGCACGCGTCAGAACGGTTTCGCGATTGGCGAGATAGCCTTCGGTGACAGCCAAAGCGGTTCGCATGACGCAGAGATGTTGTTTTCCATCGCGAATGCCCTCGCGAATCATAGCATCGAGCAGGCTTCCTTGGATGCCTGCGAGTGCGGCGAAATCCTCCACCAGGAGCACGAGTTCTTTGCCATCTTTGAGCAACTGCTCGCGCAACTTCACGAAGAGGTCGGTGAGGGAATTGCCCCCGAAATCTAGCAACTCACCCAGCGCCGGATCTATCACTTCATTGAGCACTCTAACCGCGGCTTTGCGAGCCTTCCCATCTCGCAAATTGAGTGTCATCAGATACGCCTTGGTCGGTTGCGCGAGCGTATTGCGATCGAGCTTTTCGTCGAGACTCAGGTCGTCTTCGGTAAAGTGATAGTCAGTCCCTTTAGCGACGTGCGCGCCTTGCATGTAACGCTCGGCGATCCGAGCGATCACGCCTTTGCCAACTCCTTCGTTGGCCATAAAATGCGCCGTAATCGCAGGATCCTGCAAGAGTGCGGGCAAACCTCTTGGGTCGCAATGCGTCATCCGTTCCTGTTCGCGCCGCCGTTCCTCAGGACTCGCCGTGCCCTCCAGCATCCGGGCACGAGCTTGCCGATGGGCGCGCTCCAGTGCGACCAGCAGTTTTTCGCGCAGCCCGTAGGTAGCCGCCAAGAGGTCTAGCGGCATGCGCGCGGAGGTGAGCTCCATACGAAGCGGTCCGTAGCGTTCATCGGGCAGTTTTTCCAAGATCAACTCAAGGACACGCCGCAGGCTTGCGCTTTTCGGAATGCGCACAATATGCCGCAGCACACCATCATCGTGATTTTGCAGATGTGCATCCAGCCAGCGGATCATGTGTGATTTGCCGACCCCAGAGTTGCCAACGATTGGAACGAGCAGCGTGCCCGAGGCGAGGTTTTTCGCCAATAACGCCTCGAGCAAATCGGCTTCCTTCTTTTCCTCGGACTCCGTCTGCGCGCGCAGGTGGCGACGGACAAGGCGCATCGGTTGATGCACCGCGAGGAATACGGCGACGTCAGCCGTTTCGGCTTCAGTAACCAAACACTCGTTGCAATGCTCCGGGTTGGGCCAAAAATCTTTCAGTGATAGTGCCATGAGTCGTTTCAGTGGTTATTTGGGGCGGCGGAAGCTAAAGTGGGAATATTCACCCACCACGACGCGTTTGCGACCGGTGAGTCGCGCTCGAGAAGGAAAGTCCGAATCTTTCTTAACTTGCAGGGTTCCGTCGGATATTAACCGAAGCAGGGCGCGACTGAGGCTGGTGGAAAGTTGTCCTGACGGCGGAGGCGTCCACCCATCCGGACTCTCGTGCTCGCGGAGTTTATTCACAACCAGTTTCCGATACGTTCCCTGATCTAGAACGGGCACGGTCGCGGCGACTGCGGCGAGGAATTCATCCGCACCCAGGGTCGTGCGATTTCCAAACACGATGGGGAGAGCATGGCGCAGCGCTTCCGTAGGATCGATGATCAATGGGCTACCCTTGGTATTTCCAACACTACCGAAACCAAGATATGGCACCCACGCCCTGAGACCATTCCACCGAGTATCGTTCTGTCCAAAGATGCCGTCATTCCCTGGCATTTGTATTTTCATGATCGCCTGAACGCTCGGCCATGAGCTGTGCTCCGCTTCGTAAACATCTTGCGCCAGCAACCACGCCGTGGCGCGCGTGAAATCGGCGCAGCGGGAATCTTCTGTTTCCCAAAACCGCTCGTTATTTTCGCGAGCGAGCGCCCGCCGACTCGCCCATACGGAAAGCAAATCCTCGCGCCGCTCCTCCTTAGGAACGAGCTGACTTATGGAAATCTTGGGATTCTGGACGTCCCCGGAACTCTCGAAAAGCCCCAACTCGACCCACGTATTGAGGGTCCCCCGCGCATGCTTTGGTTCGCACAACCCTGCCGGCGCACACAGGCTGAGCAACCGATCTCGATCCGTAGATTTTTCGGCCAGAAGTAATCGGTAAATGGCGACAAGCACGCCGCGTTTTCCATCATTGGTGATGTTGAGTAGACTCATAGTTGGAGAAGATTTTCCAGCGCATCCCAGCGCATCATGTTAGGTGGCGAGACATCCCCAATCGTGCGACCTGGATGCCGTGCATCGGGCGTGCCAACCGGAACGAAAATCAGATGGAACGGACGCTCAAGCAAAAGGAGATGCTCGGATATCGGCGCCAGTGTCGGCGCGGGCGCAACAACACTCACACGCGGCAATGGCCAACCGCTGGAACCGTGCGGATCGGTTTCGGAAATCTCTCGCACGAGCACAAATCGCTCCGGCGCAGACCTGTGCAGGTTTTGCAGCGGACCGGATCCTGAACGCCAGGCGTCTGGCGCGGCCAGTTCGCGAATACCGAGTTTCACGAGACGCTCCACTGCCCGCAAGACTTCGCGCTGCCAGTCGCGGGTGGCGGTGTAGGTGACGATCAAAAGCGGGAGACCGCGTGGCGGGATTATCTGCCGCAAGGCATCAGAGAGTCCCGAGCAAAGGCGACTCGGAGGGCGGACAGGCAAACCTTCACTTCCATCGCTAACTTCGATGCCCGCATCAGGCACGCGGTAAACGTCGCGCAGAATGCGGTTGAGATCGCGACGACCTGCGAGCACTTCGCGCATGCGCCTCCAATTCAAACTGGCTGCCGATAGCGTTTCAAGGCGACTGCTCGCGACAACGGTCGCCCAATATTCCGGCGTCGTCAGGTCGGCGGCGGCGTGCAATCGGACCGGGCAAAGCGACCAATGCTCCTCCATTTGTTCTGCCAGACGCTTTTCAAACGCCACTTCGGTCTCACCTTGCTCGATGGTCACCGTCGGCGGGCGGCGGCTTTCGATCGTCAGCGCGCCCGCGCGTGCCAGGAGGAGCAGCGTTTTCATGTTCCATCCCATATTGGCCTCGCTGTCCCATGTCTTCCCCGGTCTCAGGGCGCGAAGATTTGCGAGCATCGTCTCGCCATCCCATTTGCTGCTATACCGAATGGCCTGCCAGCGCTTAAGCCCAAGTTCTTCGCCGATTATCTTTGGGCCGCTGATTCCTTCCGCGACCTTGCAGTCTTCCTGCCCCCAGAGCAGTACTGACACGGAAGGGCATCCATCGCGTCCGCCTCGGCCAACCTCCTGGTAAAAACGATCCACTGTTTCCGGCACGCAGGCGTGAATGACGAGGCGCACGTCGCCTTTGTCCATGCCCAACCCAAAGGCAGAAGTGGCCACCATCACATCCAGTTGATTCTTGCGCCAGAGGTCGATGGCTCGCTCACGCGCCGCGCCGTCCGTGCCACCGTGGATGCAACCGACTCGCAGCCAGCGTTTCTCCTTCAAAAGCTGGTGCCACTTCGTCGCCTTGGCGCGCTCGGTCACGTAGAGAATCGCCGGGCGCGGTCCCCATCGCAGCACTTCCAGCACGCTCGCGACTTGTTCCGGCAAGCGACGGCGCTTTTCTCCAGGAAGTGCTCCTCCCGAATTGTCCACAAACACCGACTCGCCAAGCTCCGGTGGGCTTTTGCATTCCGCGATGAAGTAATCGGGTTCTGGCCGGAGATGCACGGATGCTAATGTTTCAATCTGATCTGCCGGGCCGAAAAAGGTATGAAGCGTGCGATACGATTCCTCCGTCAGCGTGGCAGTCATCAATACCGTGCGGAAGGCACGGTCCGAAGGGGTGATTTGGCGCAGTTGCTGCCAGAGGCCGCTCATTGCCTGAAAATCCGGACGAAATCCGTTGCCCCACTGGGCCACGAGGTGCGCCTCATCCACGATGAACGCGCGCAGAAGGCCCTGGTGCGCAGCATCGTATAGGGCGCTGGCGAGGGCGCCGATGATGCTTTCGGGCGCGGCGTAGATGATCCGCTGCTGGCCAGAGCGGATGCGTTGGCGGATGGCATTCCGCTCATCGGGCTTCAGTTCACCGCGCCAGGCATCAATCGGCACGCCAGGGAAAATTTCTCGCGCCTTGAATGCCTGATCATAGGCTAGGGCGATCGTTGGCACCACGACTACGGAGACGCCACCGCCGGAACCCAGCGACGCTGCTGAAAGACCAACCAGACTTTTGCCGGCGCCTGTGGGCAGCGCGACCACCGTCACCGAACCAGGCGGGGAGAGCGCCACTCCGCGCACGGCGTCGGCTTGAGCGGTCGATAGATAATGTTCCAACTTGAAGCGCTCGCGAACCGCCGGATCTGCGGCAATAAGATGCTGTTGACGCCGCAGTTTTCCCTCTTCCGCAGCTTGGAAAGGGGGCCATTGCGTTTTCTGATCAAGCCAATCAGGCAGCCACTCCTGCGCCTCGATGGTGCAGAATCCCGACCGAGGCGCATCGCTGACGAAGCAGCCATGCGCCCTCCAAGCATCTCTGTCTGGCCAGGGGTGCATACATGGCACCTGCAAGCGGGGATAGCCGTGAAACTTGGCCGCCTCGCAACGGGCAACATAACGGATAAGGCTTGCCAGATCGGCGGACCCAACCGGCGAAGATCCGTCTAGGAGCGCGCGCAGCGCGAGTCGCACCCGCTCGCACGGACTGTCTGGAAATGGAGTCGCGGGCATGACCGCGTCAGGCCACATCCGCAGTATTTCGCTGATCTGTTGAAAGCTCATGGCGAGAGTGGAACGCCGGCGAGAAAAACCGCTCCCGCTGCATCCAGTCGAATTCCGTGTTCATGAATGCCTGCCAGAAGTGCCTCGCGCATCTTCATCTCCATGCCCCACTCCTTCTGCGCTAGACCCGCTTCTCGCGGGGACTGGGAAAGCGCCTGAATGCGACTTTGGGATTGTTCCTTTACAACATTGGTGTCCAGCTCCAAGCGGGCAGCAAATTCGCGGGTCAATTGAGCAAGATCTACCTGACGCGCCACCGTATCGACTGCCGCCTCGCGCGCAGCGCGACAGAGATGAGGCCAGTTGGCGAGATCGTAATGCGACTGCACCGATGGCCAGCGACCCTGGTTGATATTGGTGTCGGTGGCGCTCTTCTGATAAGGGCGATCTAGTTCGGCGCGAATTAATTCGTCTGGCTCCTCAAGATCTTCGCTGAGCCAAAGGCTTCGCGAAATTGGCGGAAAAGCCATGTCCCCGCGCCGATGCAAAGCGGCTTCACTCAGCTCAGGATGTGCCTTTGCGATCGCCGAGACTGCTTTTAAACCAATCTCAATAACAAAATCAAAGCGCAGAAAAAGGCGGATCTCTGTGGGCTTTACGAGCGGCGAAACACGCCACAAAGCGAAGCAGGTGCCGCGGTCATCCCACCGCAAATAGCGATGAAGACAGTCGAGTATCGGATTTCCAATCCTGCCCAACCCGACCTTGCGGGAACGTGCGGTCTCGCGGGAAAAAGTTAACGGCCAAGTCTGCAGTTGATTGAAATTGGGATGCTGGGTTTCGCGCTCTAACGCACTTGCAAACCACAGCTGAAAGTCACTGATCGACATCAAGGTAGGACGGTGCTGACCTGATTGAAAATGATATCTCAACACATTATCGCTGTGATTGTTCTCGCCAAAACATTTGAATTGTAGGCGCTCGCAGAGCCAGGACTCAACTGACGCCTGCAACTTGCCGGAGTCCGCTTCGAACGCTTCGATATTTGCAGTCATGTCGCCGCCTTCATCACCCGCGACGACCCCAATAGAGTCGAGCTCATCCTGCGCATGAATGGCCCTTAGCTCTTTTTGCAGAACGCCTTGGTCACCACTGAGCCGGCGGATGGACTCGCGAAAGGCAAGTGCGCCGTCCGTGAAAAGTGCACTTGATAAGCTGCGCATTTCGTCCTCCACCACATATTGCAAGGCTGCGATAGAGCGGGAAAATACTTCATAGGCATCAGCCAAACAATCAAGCCACGCTTGCTGATACGGACATTCCTCAGGGACTGGCGCCAGCGAGACCACTGCTTGTCCAACGCCGAAGCGATCCAGCCGTCCCATGCGCTGCTCGATTGAGTTTGGCGATAGCGGTAAGTCAGCGTGAATCATGCAGGTTTTACCACCCTGAAGATTCAGTCCCTCTTCAGCACGAGAGTCACCGACGAGTAAGGCCGGAGTCGTCACATCATGGAAAGCGTGCCATTTTTCATCATTTACCCGATGTCGAAAAACTGGAACCTCGCAGGCTTTTCTCAAAAAAGTGTAGAGCTCATCAGCCAGCACGGGGCTCGAAGCAAAGACCACAATGCGGAAACCCTTGGCCAGTTGCTCGTTCGCGATTGCGCCAATGTGCTGAATGCGACTCTGATTGGGATTAGGTCCACACTTCGCAGCCTTGTAGATCTCCTTTAGAATTGCCAGCTCATCGGGGAATTGTGGTTGCGACTGGAGGGGCAGCACTCGATCATGATCCGCGATTCGGCCAAATGCTGTTTCTTGTGGCTGTCCTGGGCAAATCCGTTCTGCAACGCACCATGCCAACGCACGAAGATCGCACGCAGCAGCTTCTAGAAATAAGAGGAAAATTTGGTTTAGCGCCACGGATTCCTCCGAATTTTCACGATTCCAAACAGAAGCTGCTGCTGCTGCGCGCCATTTTTCAATTCCTTGCTCGACTAAGCGTGCCGCGGAATCACGATACTGAAGCTTAATAACCCCGCTCCTTCCGGGGAGCAAAGCTTCCACTTCCGACGAGCGGCGATTTCGCAGCAATCGACGATGCAGGCGATACGTTTCACTGAGGTGCACTCTCACAGCTCGAATTGCATCACGACGCTCAGCTGAGTTTTCCGAAACAGAAGGATCCAACCAAGGGCGAAGACGACTGAGGAGGTTCAACATTCGGACATCACCAGGGAACATTGCAGCCAGTTGATCAACCATTCCTTCAAGGAAAAAGCTCTGCTGATCTTCTGAAAAGGCATAGAACAGATCAGCCAATTCCTGACGTTTCGCTACTTTCTCTCGAAATGCCTCCTTATCACTGAGACTGTAAACCGCTGGGTCAAGCAAATGCAGCAACGCCAAAAAACCATCCTCATTGCGTCGGACTGGCGTCGCTGACAGCAATAGCAAGCGCGGCGCAACTTGCGGAGCTGTGATTGAGCGCAGCACTTCGAAGCGCGTTCGCAATTTAGAATGTTCTGGCTGTTCCCAACCCCGCACCGCTTGGTGCGCTTCGTCCACTACCACCATCCCCGCAATCAGTTGCTCTCGAGGCGTCTCAGCCAATCTCTCCAGCGCTAATACCATCACGTTGTGACCGAAACGCTCGCCCAACTGGCAGCGATCGCACAACTCCGACTCCCACTGCACAACCAGCGTTTCCGGCACAATCACGAGCACCCGGTGTGTCTGTAGATGGTCCAGCACAAACTGGCGAATGATTACGCCAGCCTCAATTGTCTTTCCTAGACCAACCTCGTCTGCGAGCAGATATCGTTGCACTGGATCTTGTAATACACGGCGCGCTACTTCGACCTGGTGACGTTCCAAAGCGATTGGAGCAGAGAGAACCCCAGTCATTCCGACTGATATTGCGCGCTGTCGCACAAAGGAAGCAAGCAGCGCTGCTCGGGCGCTGTGAAAATAAGGGGTCTCGCAAACACGTGCTGCCAGGTGTTCACATGGGTCTTGAATCGGACAATTCCAGCGCGTGTATACTTGGCTGTCATCAAGGATTATCTCAGCTTGGTTTGGAAGAGAAATATAGCATTTGTCATCGATGTGATCGGATATGCGTCCCGAACGCCAGTATGCACACTTCTGATCGAAGAAATAAACGCGGGTCTGAGGAATCAGTTGGACTTTGGCGATGTTCGCCGGATCATCGAAAATTCGATGTCGCTCCGTCGCAATTGGTGAATCAAAAAACTCTATTTCGATCTTGTCACCATTCTTTCCGACGAATTTGCCAACCCCCAATTTGGAATGGGATTTGGAACGAACAAAGCACCCTATCATTCCAACCTCCTTACTTCAGCTTGCGAATTGACGACTTTAGCAAATACCGAGTGAATATGATTTTTTTTATGATTCACTGCACTAAACTTGATGGTAGCACCAAGTGACGAGTCCTCTAACAAGAACATTTGCATCGGCGATTTCATTTGTCTCCCTAGGCAAGATGTAATTTTGTGCAGCACCATTTTTGTATTTTATCCCCGCCGCAATTTATTCGGCGATAGGCATAAGCCATTTGCAAGCAGGAGACAAGCAGTATTATCGCAAGGATCGGCGACCGGGCAAAACTTTTGGGCCAGCAATCGGCTTGCTCCAGTTTGTCCGCCAAAAGCGAGCATGGCTAAATCCAGCGCCGTGGCCCGACAGGAATTTTTGATCGAATATTCCTGAAGGAAACGAACGCACTGGCGCAAGGCCCGGTCGCCGGTTTCGCGCTCCACGATGCCGAGGCGGCGGGCGAGGCGCATGATGATGAGGTCGGGTTTGACCGAGTCGAAATCCAAATCGAGCAGCAACTGGAGCAGACTGGTCGTGGACCGGAAAAACGGCATTTCAAGGCGCTGCAAATCCTGCTGGAGGGCGTCGAACTGCGCCCAGAATTGGTCGAGGTGCTTGGCAGCGCGAATGCGCTGGGGAATTTGAAAGCTCTGGAGGTATTTGGCAAATGAGCCGCGTTCGCGGATGAGGCGATTCAGAACGCAGGCGCATTGCACGATTTGATGAATTTTACTTTTGAAACGGAAATGGCCCAAGCGCGGCCAGTAGTTTTTCAGAATATCTTCCGGCTTCCGGCGGGCGAGAGCAACCGGATCAAAATCGGCGAAGGCGGCGGAGAAAACTGGCGTTTCAATGAGGACACTGATCTGCGCAGAGCGAGCGCCCTGACTGAAGGCGATGGCAACGCACAGGTGCCGCATGATTTTCTGATCTGAGGGAATGGGCCGCGGCGAGCGCTGCGTGCGATAACCCATTTCCTGGTGCCAGACAGGAGCGGCACAGGCATGACATTGGCGGCGGAGCAAGTCCAGCGCCCGGCCGGATTGTTCCTGGGCACCCATGATTAGCCTGATATAACGACGGCGAAAGCCGAGTGGTTGTGAATACTTTCCTGATTCACGGCGCGGATTTCAAACCACGCAATCCGCTTTTCTTTTTTAAGCAACCGGGCCGCGTTACGGACGACGTCCTCGACGAAGACGGGGTTGTCGAACGCCTGCATGGTAACGTGGCGCTCGTCCGGGCGCTTGAGCAGCGGATAGACCGGTGCGGACGCAGACTGCTCGGCGATGGCGATGAGATCCTCGATCCAGATCAATTCCCAGAGCCCGCCTTTGCGCTGCGGTCGGACCGTAAGCGTGATGGTGCCGCGTTGATTGTGCGCCCCGTAGTCGCTGATCTCCTTGGAGCACGGGCAAAGCGTGGTGACCGGAACTTTGACGCGAAGCAGGAAGTCATCGGCTTTGCCGTTGGATTCGCCGATGAAGGTGCCGCGATAATCCATAGGCGCGGCGGAACCACTGACCGGCGATTTGCGGGTGAGAAAATAAGTGAAATCCACCTCAATATGGGCGGCCTGGGATTCGAGCTTTTCCTTCAACTCGTGAAGGATGGCCGGCAGCGTGCGCATGGTGACTTCACCCTGGTGGCGGCAAAGCACTTCCAGAAACCGGCTCATGTGCGTGCCCTTGAAATGATGCGGCAGGCTCACCGACATCGAAATGGTGGCCGCCGTCTGCTGGCGCTGATTTTCCCGGTCGAGGACGGTGATGGGAAACGAAAGATCGCACACGCCGACCTTGTCAATCGCCACGCCGCGACGATCTTTCGTCTTTTGAATGTCGGCGAGCGGCTTGGTGGCAGCGTAGTTCATGCTAGGAAATCAGGGTTCCGGAGTTTCCGAATATTCCGCCCAGGAAGAACTGGTTTCCCAGACGCGGACGCGGACGATGCGCACGGACGGGCGGAGCGGATATTTGGCGGCTGGGTTCGCGGCGTAAGCCGCGAGATTTCGCTTCAGCTCATCGTAAACGCGGCGGCCCATAACCTCCGTGGTGGGGTCCAGTTTTTCAAAGCTGATGATGCGCTCGCCATAAGCTTTTTTGAGCGCGTCATGCTGCGGGTCCTGGGTGTTGACGCACAGGGCATGATCCCACGCCTTTAAGAATTCGCACATGGCCTCTTTGAGCGATTTGAAATCGCAGACCATTTCATTGCGGTCGAGGTCGTCGGCCTCCAAGACGAATTCCACTTTGCGGCTGTGGCCGTGAGGAAATTTACAGAGGTCGGGATGCTTGGAGAGCATGTGCCCGCTTTCAACTTCAAACGATTTACAAATTCGATATGGCATTCAGGTTCCTCGCGTATGACCAAAAATCTCGACGTGCAGCCGATTGCAGTAGCGATAGCCATGCTGCTTGCAAATTTCGACTAAAGTTTCGTCCCGGCCGCGAATTGCCGCAGCGGAAATACCTTCCGGCATCAACAGGATTTTGGCAGCGGGAATTTTCACGCCGACTTCGCGCAAAAGCAAATATATTTCATCCAGATCCGACGCGGAGGTCACGACAAATTTCAACTGGTAGGGGAAATGCGTGATCCAGTCACGGATGACGCCGGGTTGCCAGCGAAGCTGATCGTGCTTTTGCCGCCACGCCTCGGGCAGGCGATGGTCGGGCGCCGAATTGCTGAGCTTGGGGCTAAGCGACGCGAGGTCACAGGCGATACCATCAGGGGAAATGGTGCCGGCGGTTTCAATCGTGATGTGTTTGCCGGCACTGCGGAGCGCGGATGCCAGTTCGCGGATGCCTTTGGCAACCATCGGCTCACCGCCGGTGAGCACGCAGTGCGACGCGGGATGCTTCAACACTTCGGCGAGTATCTGGTCCACCGACATTTCCGCACCCTCTGGCTGCCACGAGGCATACATGGTGTCGCACCAATTGCAGCGGAGATTGCAGCCGGACATGCGGACAAAAACGGAGGGGATGCCAGTGAGTTCGCCTTCCCCCTGAATCGAATAAAAAATTTCGGAGATGAGCATCAGACCGGTTTGGGCGGCAGCGGGCCCGCGCTCAGGTAAACGGTCGGGTCGGGCAATTCCGCCAGCATGAATGCTTCGCGCCGCTCAACGCAGGTGCCGCAGGTGCCGCAATGAATGTCGCCGCCCTTGTAGCAAGACCAGGTCTGGGCGAAATCCACGCCTAACTCGTGACCGCGCCGGGCGATTTCAGCCTTCGTGTTGTGGATGAAGGGGCGCAAGATTTCGACGGCGGCATAGGTGCCGAGACGGATGGCATCCGCCATGGACTTCATAAAATTTTCCCGGCAGTCGGGGTAAATGGCGTGGTCGCCGGAGTGGGCGGCAATCACCAGACCGTTGGCTTCGATGGATTCGGCGTAGCCGCCGGCGATGGACAGCATGATGCCATTGCGGAAAGGCACGACGGTCTGCTTCATGGTCAACTCCTGATAATGACCGTCAGGGATGGTGCCACCGGATTGCAGAAGGTCGGACTTAAACAATTCGTCCACAAAGCCGAGCCGAATGGTGCGATGCGGAATGCCGAGCTTCTGGCAGTGCCACGCGGCAAAGGGGATTTCCTTGTGGTTATGTTTGGAGCCGTAGTCAAAGCTGACAGCGCCAACCACTGCGTAACGCTGGCGGGCTTCGTATAGGGCGGCGACGGAATCCATGCCACCGCTGATGAGGACGACAACTTTAGTCTTCATGATTATTTCCCTTTCGGTGCGGACGAGGCGGAACCGCCGGCTTTTTGCGGATGCTCGGCGACAACGGTAAGAGCCAAGCCGCCACGGGCGGCAAAGCGGCCTTCGACGCGCATGTGCCGGGGATGGCACGCGCCAACCAAATCGTCGAGGATGCGGTTGATCACGGCTTCGTTGAACGAATGGACGTTGCGATAGGATGCCAGATAGAGCTTGAGCGATTTGGTTTCCAAACAACGGGCATCAGGAACGTATTCGACAAAAATCTCGGCAAAGTCCGGTTGACCCGTCACGGGACAAAGCGATGTAAAATCTGGGCAATCGATGCGTATGGAAAAATCCCGGTGAACATTCGGATTGGGAAAAGCCTCCAGCGTGGCCTGCTGAGGCGATTTTGGGAAGGCGGCTTGAGAATTGCCCAAGAGTGTCAGCGCGGCGTATTTCTTATTTTTTCTCTGATCCTTCACAACAGAAATCATGTCAAGAATTCCAAGGAATTGCGAAGCAAAAAATTTGTGGGGATTGCTGGCTAACGGACGCCCCTTGCAGAGAAATGCACAAATCGGCGATGGCATTTCACAAAAATGCATCGCCAAAGATTTATTCGGGCACAACACCCCCAAGACAGCCAAGCGCTTTGCCGTGGGTAAAAATTGCCCGAACGGTGGCAGGTGGGCGGAATGAGCCTTACCCTTGGCATCGATCCGCCCGGCCAAAAGGTAAGGCGGTTCGGGGCGTCCATCTCACCAGCCAAAATCTATTCAGGTGGCGTGGCAGCCCAAAACGCGGCGCGGTCAATGGGGCAAAATGCCGCCCTGTCGTCCGCAAATTTGGCGAAAAGCCGCAAAACTTTGATGAAATGCTGTGTAATAACCTTCAAGCTACTCTGACGATTTTCTAACTGCTTGCGTTGGTAGTTCGTCCAGTTGCAAAATGCGCTTCAACGCCTGCCAATGCCCTTCGGTAGGGCAGGACAGACCGTATTCCCACTTCCGCACCATCCGCGCGGAAACCCCCGTCTTTTGCGCTACTTCCGATTGGGACAGGTCGGCGGCAATCCGCTTCAAGTGCAGGTGGTCGCCCAAGGTTTTTGGATTGACTGGAATCAGCTTCAGGCGACTATAACGCTCCTTGGAATGGTCGTAATCAACCACCACCGTCCTCTGTGCAATACCGTCACCAACGCTTCGCTTCGCTAACGGCTTCCAAAACTCCCAAAAGGCCGACCGATAAACGGCCTTGTCAGGCTTCATGCAAAATATAAGGCCATGAAGCCAGCCAATCCCGACCGCTGCCACGTGGTTGGTGCTTTGAAATGGAATTTCAGCGCTTTCATGGCCCTTTGTCCCTAAAGCGCACGCTGCGCCGTCGCTCCGCGTAATTAGTGTAACGTGCGCGTTCCAATTTTTTGGTTTTTCGTGTATCAGGTCCTTTTGCTTTCGGCTTCCGGTCTTTGCTCCGCCGTCCTCACCGGCCCGCTTTTATCCTCCGGGGGCCGGGCGCGGTGCCCTCCGAGGATTCCTCCCGCTGGCCGCCCATCGGAGCGGGCTTTTTTGGTGAAGGACGACAGACCAGACCGAGCAGCGCGAGCTGTAAAAAAAAGA
>Ga0302322_100000112_pt1 | contig 52452 bp, 43 predicted proteins | sample Fen_T0_2_FD_203757 | JGI IMG/M metagenome (GOLD analysis project Ga0302322, IMG submission 203757) | Peat permafrost microbial communities from Stordalen Mire near Abisko, Sweden - Fen_T0_2 | ecosystem: Environmental > Terrestrial > Soil > Wetlands > Permafrost | place: Sweden: Abisko...
TCACGCAAGGCGCGCTGCCATCAGTCAGCACCGCCGCCCTACTCGAGGCCCCCGCGCCGCGCCCGAGCGCCGAACTCTGGGCGGACGCGCGCAGCAAGTGCGAACTCTTGCTCGACCGCCTTGGGTCGGCACACGGCGGCGCGGAGCAGGTCGCGATGCTCAAGACCCTACTGGGAAGCGACGCGCGCAGCGCACGCGGCGACGCCTACCTGAAAGCCTGGCTCCTGGCGCGCGAATGGCTTGGCAGTCGCGTCCCGGCGCAAGTCGCGGACGTTCAAGACCCACTCGAAGCGCTGGAACGCTTACGCGATCAGTTGTTCGGCTTGGAGCGCCGTCTAGCGCGTCAAGAGAGCGATCTGCGCGGCGCTTCCGAGGACATCGCTTGCAGCATCGAAGTGCAACTACGACGCGCCGGCAGCCAAGTTCGACGTTTGAACCAGAGCCTGGGGGCGATCCGGTTCGGTAGCATTCAGGGCATCCGCGTGCGCGCCGAACGCGTGGAGCGCATGACGCAAGTGCTACGCGCGTTGCGCGAGGGCGACGCGCAAGAGCTGCTGTTCCAGCCCACGCTGCCGATCGAAGACGCATTGAACGAAGTATTCCGCCGTTATGCTGGCGGTCGCTCCGGTGGTCACCGCATCCTCGATTATCGCGAATACGTCGAGTTACAGGTGGAGATTTTGCGTCAAACTAGCGACACCTGGGAGCTCGCCAACCCGACTCGCCTATCGACGGGCGAAGCGATCGGTGTGGGAGCCGCCTTGATGATGGTGGTGCTCAGCGAATGGGAGCGCGATGCCAACCTGCTGCGCGGTAAGCGTGAACATGGCTCGCTGCGCTTCCTGTTTCTAGACGAAGCCAACCGCCTATCTCCGGACAATTTGGGAGTGCTCTTCGATCTCTGTCAATCGCTCGAGCTGCAGCTATTGATCGCCGCTCCGGAGGTGGCACGAGCCGACGGCAATACTACCTACCGACTGGTAAGGACGATCGGTGACAGCGGGCGGGAAGAGGTGATCGTGAGCGGGCGGCGCGCGGCCATGCCGGACCGAACACACTCCATTGACCCTGAGGCGGCTAGCGAAATAGTGGTTCAAGGCACGCTGCGCTTCGAATCTTGAGCGCAGCGTCTCGCGGGTCGTGATGGGAGATTGTTCTTCGTGGTCAGGATGACGGACGCGGTCATAGAATGGGTGCATGGCGACGGCCCTCGGGGACGTGCTATGCCGTGAGCATGAAACGCATCGCCGTGATCGGCGGAGGCATCGCTGGCTTAACGGTGGCCGCACGACGCGCCCGCGCCGGCGATCGAGTCAGCGTGTTCGAGGCGAACTCGCGGGTCGGCGGCCAACTCTGCAGTGAGACGCACGATGGCTTCGTCGTCGAGCACGGCGCCGAGGGCTTCGTGGCTCGCAGTGAGGTCGTACCGCCTTTGGCGTCCGAAGCGGGCATTGCAGGCCACGTCGTGGAGCAGCTCGAGCAGCGCTCGTTTCGCTTCGATGGCCACAGCTTGGTCGAACTCGCGCCGGGCGAGGCTGGCCGGCTGCTCGGTTTCCAGGTGCCCGCGGACGACCTGGGTCGCGGCATCCGCTCCTTTTGGCAAGGCATGGCCGAGCTGCCGGAGCAACTCGCCCTCACGCTCGGTGCGCAAATCGATTTGCACCTCCGGCGCGCGATCACCAGCGTCGCGCCGCGCTCGGGTAGCGTGATGCTGCTCGACGCACACGGGCAATCGCTGGACTTCGACGCTGTGGTCGTGGCCACGACTGCGCGCAGCGCGGCAAGCCTCCTCGGCGACGCAATAGGCCCGAGCGCGCTCGCATTGAGAGAATCGCCATTGCTATCGAGCCTGACCGTCAGTCTGGCCTATCGGCGCGACGCCATCGCCCATCCGCTCGACGGAACCGGCTTTATCGTGCAAAGTCCCGAAGAGTCGAGCGGCGTGCGCGCCGTGACCTTCAGCTCCAGCAAGTTGCCCAATCGCGCCCCGGCCAATTACGCCCTTTTGCGGCTGTTCTTTCGGCCGAGCGAGCAGGAGCTGCTGACCCTTTCCGACGCGGCTTGGACCGAACGCGCAGAACGCGGGTTGGCTTCTGCCTTGCCAGTGCGCGGCCCAGCGGAGCGCGCTTTCGTATCGCGCTGGCCCAACGCACTGCCCGTGTTCGACCCAGCCCACCGGGCGCGCGTCGACGCATTGGAAGCCACGTTGCGCCAGGGCGTGCAGCAGATTTGGCTCGCCGGCGCGGCCTTTCACGGCTCGGGCATCGACGCCGCGATCCGCTCCGCGGAAGCCACCGCGCTTGCCCTGTCCAGCCGGGACTAGCCGCTGCTCGCGCGCCGGCGAATTCCGCCTGGGCAGGACCGCGGCGCCCGCGAGCAAATCCGCGACTCACGCGGCCCAGCACGTAGGCTCTTCCGCGATCCTTGCCAGCAATGCTATTGCGCTTGGCATGTTGCATTACCGATCGATCCTGGGTCTGGGGCCGTTGATGGTTGCGTTGGGCTGCGCTGGCTCTACGCCACCGCCCGAAGACGCCCCTCAGCCAACTCCCTCTGCCCTGCCCCCGGCGCCAATCGAAGTCACGAAGTCACCGGCGCCCGAGAAGGCCGCTCCGCCCCCGGAAGTCGAAAAGCCCGCGGCACCGAGCCCGGTATTCCGGATCACCCAAGGGATCGCAACCCCCGAGAGCGTGCTGTATGACGAGGCCAACGACCGCTACTTGGTATCCAACATCAACGGCAAGCCCGACGGTGTCGACAACAATGGCTATATCAGTGAGCTGTCGCCCGACGGCAAAGTCGTTAATCAGAAATTCATCGCCGGTGGCGTGGGCAAAGTCAAACTCGACGCGCCCAAGGGCTCTGGCATCAGCGGCGGCGTGTTGTACGTTTCCGACATTAGCGTGGTGCGCCTGTTCGATCTCAAAACGGGAACGCCCAAGAGTGAGATTGCCGTGCCTGGGGCGACGTTCCTCAATGATATCGCGGTGGCCAAGGACGGGCGCGTGTTCGTCTCCGACTCAGGCTTGAAAACGGGCCCGGCCGGCTTCGAGCCAACTGGGACTGACGCGGTGTATGTCATTGAGAAAGGCAAGCTAAAGACCGTTGCCAAGGGCAAGGACCTGAACGGACCGAACGGCTTGGTGGCCGTCGAAAACGGTGTATTGGTCAACACGTTTGGAGCTGACGAAGTCTATCGCCTGGACGAAAAGGGCGCGAAACAGGCCGTGACGAAACTCCCCGCTGGCGGACTCGACGGCATGGCGCTCGTAGGCGACGTCTTGCTGGTTTCGAGCTGGAAAGGTTCGGCTATTTATCGCGGGAGTTTGGCCGGGAAGTTCGAAGTGGCCTTCGCGGGGCTGAGTGGAGCGGCGGATTTCGGCGTCGACAGCAAGCGCAAGCGCGTCTTGGTGCCACGCTTCTTAGACAGCGCTGTCGAGATTTATGAGCTGAAATAGCCGTAGCGCTGCACTCCAAATCATCGAATCTTTGTGCGGCGACTCGATATTCGCGATATCCACTCTGCTCGGGCGACTTGCGGGTGGCGGATTCCGCCAGGCGGGTGAAACCCCGTCTGGCGCGATTCCAGGGCTTATTCGCAGCCAATTGGAGCGCATGTGGCGCGCAGGCTTCCGTCCGGAGCCAGCGCACACGACGCAAGCGTGCCTGAGCAAGAAAAGGGGGTCAGCGCACATGACCCGCTGACCCATTCGCGCCTCTGCCGGCAAATGAGCGATAGGCACGGGTAGGCGTCATGGTAACTTCACACTCGGGACACTGAGGCGGCTCCTTTGGGAACGCGCGCTCGTGCGAAGCACGAGGCGTGATGGGGACAAAAACATGACGGCACGAATTCTGGTTGTAGAGGACGACGACGAGACACGCGACGCAGTAGCTGGAGCTCTGCGCGATCTTGGCTATGACACAACGGCATGTCACGACGCACGGACTGCGCGAACGCACTCCGATGTCGATATCGTCGTAACGGACATTCGAATGCCAGGCGAGAGCGGACTGGAGTTGTGTGCGGAAATCGCGGGCAATCGTCCTGACTTGCCGGTCATTTTGATGACCGCGTTTGGCGACACTCGCGCAGTGTCTCTGGGTCTGCGCGCGGGCGCTTCGGATTTTCTCGCCAAGCCCTTCTCTCTTGCCGACTTGGGCGCGGCGGTCGGGCGTGCTTTGGAGCGCCGCCAACGAGCAACGCGCGTGAATCGCTTGGCCGACACCGCACCGGGTTCCGAACGTCCGGTGCCTGGCGTCATTGGTTCGAGCACGGTGATGCGCACCATCGCGGATCGCGTGCGGCAGCTCGCGAATCATCAAGCCCCCGTGCTAGTCACGGGGGAAACTGGGACCGGCAAGGAGATCTTCGCGCGGGCCATCCACGCGCTGAGCGATCGGCGCAAGCAGCCGTTCGTGGCCCTGAATTGCGCCGCACTGCCGGCTGAGATTATCGAAAGCGAGCTCTTTGGCCACGCTTCCGGCGCGTTCACGGGTGCCGCGCGCAACCACCCCGGCGTGTTCCGCGACGCGGAAGGGGGCACGCTGTTCCTGGACGAGATCGGCGCCATGCCCCTCGGCCTACAGGCGCGTTTGCTGCGCGCGATCGAGCAACGCAGCGTTCGCCCGGTCGGCACCGTCGGAGAAGTCGCGACGAACGTTCGCATCGTCGCGGCTAGCAACGCGCGCTTGCGCGATCTCGCCGACTCTGGCCAGTTCCGGAGTGATCTTTTATTTCGGTTGAGCACGTTCGAACTCGATCTGCCGTCGTTGCGCGAGCGCGGCAACGACGTGATCGAGCTCGCAGAATACTTCTTGAACAACCTGTCGAACGTGTCTGGCGCGGGCGCGCCCAGAGTCCTCGGCGAGAGTGCGAAGCTCGCGCTCTTGGCATATTCGTGGCCGGGCAACGTGCGCGAACTCGAGAACGGGATGCGCGCCGCGGTGGCGATGTCGTCCAGCAAGATGCTCGAAGCGTCCGATCTTCCGCTGCGAGTTCGGGATGCGCACAAGGCCCGGGGCAATGATAGTACTCGTGTCGATCTCGACGCTTTGGAACGAACCCACATCGAGCGCGTGCTGCGCGAAACGGGCGGTAACCGCTCCGAGGCGGCGCGCCAGCTGGGCATCGACCGAGTCACGCTGTATCGAAAGATGAAGCGCTACGAGGTGGCGGGCTGAGCCAGCGCAACACCGTGGCGCGCGCTTCGCGCGAGCCACGGTGGCATGGCCCAACTCACTTTGAGTGATTTTCGCTGGGCGATACACTCGGGCGGGTGCGCGGCGGCACGTCGATTGACAGCCGATCGAGCTTGCGATGCAACGTGCGGCGGTCGATCCCCAGAAGCCGCGCGGCGCGTGCACGATTTCCGTCCACCGACCGCAACACGGCCTCGATGTGTTGTCGCTCGACCGCCGACCAACGTGGATCGTCGGCGCGCACGTCACCCGGAGAACTCCTTCGAGCCTGGACTGCTTCGGGCAGATCGCTCTCGCTCAGGTGATCGAATGCCGCCACGGTCACCGCATATTCGATTGCGTTCTTCAACTCGCGCACGTTGCCTGGCCAACGATAGGCGAGCAGCGCCCGGGCCGCCGCAGTCGAAATCGAGCGAACCGTCTTGTCCATGTGTGCCGAGGCTTGTTGCAAGAACGGCTCGGCCAAGAGCAGCGCATCGTGCTCGCGATCGCGCAGGCTGGGCACGGCAATCTCGACGACCGCCAAGCGGTAGTACAGGTCTTCGCGAAACGAGCCGCGCTTGACCAAATCCAAGAGCGGCACGGTGGTGGACGCGAGCAAGCGAAAATCAGTCGGCACTTCTTGGGTCGCGCCGATGGGCCGAACACTACGCTGCTGCAGCACGCGTAGCAGCTTGGCTTGCAAGTCCAGCGACAATGAGCCGACGTCATCCAGAAACAGCGTTCCCTCGTGAGCGGCTCGCACCAGCCCCAAGTGCGCGGTCTGCGCGCCGCTGAATGCCCCCTTGACGTGGCCGAACAGCTCACTTTCTGCCAAGGAAGCCGGAATTGTCGAACAGCCGACGACCACGAACGGGCCGAGCTTTCCAGAGCCGTTCCGATGCAAGAGGTTGGCGACCAGTTCCTTGCCCGTCCCGGTTTCGCCCGAGATGAGCACCGTCACGTCCGAGCTGGCGAGCTGCGACACGCGTTCACGAAGCTCGCGCGCCTTCGGGCTATTGCCCACCAGCTCCGAGCCATGACCGGGTTCGCGCGTCGATCCGGACAGACTGCTGACGATCGCTCGCTCGGAGATCAAGCGCCGGGTGATCGCCGCCAATTCGACGGCGGTCGTCGACGCCTCGACGTAATCTGCCGCGCCTGCGCGCATCGCCGCAATCGCCGATTCGAGCCCCGCGTCGCCCATCACCACCACAGGTACCCCAGGATGGGTCTCCTCGAAGCCGCGCCGTAGTATGGCGACGTCTCGTCCGAGTTGCCTGGGCTCGATGAGCACCAAGTCCACTTCGTGAGCTTGCTCGCTCTGCGATGCGCTGACGGTACTGATGCCGAGGTTGTCCAGTTCCGCGCGCATGCGCTCACTGGCGTCTGGCAAGAATAGGATGGACGGTCTCAAGATCACTCTGATTCTTCCCCAGCAAGTGAGTGCAGGTTCGAGCTAAGAACGTACGCGGACGTATACCCCACTCGCAAGCACTTCCGCACGCGACTTGGAGTCTTCGTACTGGACCTCGGCTCCTTCTCGTGAAGTCGCAGTGAGGCCGCCTCCGGCGGTGAGGCGAACTGCAACAGCGCGGTTTTCGCCAAAAATCGCGAACATTAGATACTTCGCAGCGCAATCGGCAGAGCCATTCGTGCGAGCTCTCACACTCGGCTAGAGTGTTGCTGGCGTCGGCATCGGCAGGTAAGCCCGACCGTCGTAGGAGAGGAAAGCTGGTGTCGCTCGATCTGCTTTATTTGAGTGAGCCACCGACTTGGGCAGTTCGGGAGACCGCCATCACCAACATGGCATTGGGACTCTCGTGTCTTGTAGGTTCGGTGAGCGTCTCGTACTTGACGCATAAATCTCGTGGCTTGCCGGCACGCGCCGGCTACCTGCCATTTGGCGCCTTGCTCGGCGTGACTGCCCTCGGCTATTTTGCACAGGCACTCGCGTTGCTGCCGGACCTCGGCTGGGTCGCGAGTGGCCAGCGAGTGCTGAGAGCGCTATGCGCAGTCGGCACCGTCCTGTTGCTGGCCAGCGTCATGGTGGGATTCGAGCGCCTACTCGCCCGAGAACGGGGAGCGTTGCAGCGCGAAAGCGATTTGACCGCGGTACTCAAAGAGCTTTCGAGCGCATACGCGCGACTGCAGAACCTAGACGAACTCAAAACTCAGGCATTTGCCAACGTGAGCCACGAGCTCCGCACTCCGCTGACGTTGATCCTCGGCCCGATTCAAGATTTGCGCGAAGCGGCCGGGCTCACCGTCGAGCAGCAGAATTCGCTCGCGGTGGTCGAGCGCGCTGCGCGCCTGCTGCTCGGGCACGTCAACGATCTGCTGGAGCTGTCGCGCGCCGATGCGGTCGGGGTCGAACTGGACCGCAAACCGACCGATCTGCACTCGCTTTTTTCCAAGCTCGCCGCGAGCTTCCAGCCGCTGGCCGTCAATCTCGGCGTCGAGTACCAGGTCGACATCCAGCTGGTGCCGCGACCACACCTGGTCGACCCGCAAAAGCTCGAACGAATCGCGATGAATCTGTTGGCCAATGCCTTCAAATTCACGCCCCGTGGTGGATACGTCGCGCTACGCATACTAGTCGCCGACCAGTCCGAAACGAACGAGGGTCGCGCGCAGCTGCTGCTCACCGTGGACGACAGCGGGCCAGGCATACGCGTCGAGGACCGCGAGCGCGTATTCGAGCGTTTTCGGCAGCTCGATGGCAAGCCGAATCGAGCATTCAGCGGCACCGGGCTGGGGCTTTCGATCGTGCGTGAGTTCGTGACTGCCTCCGCAGGCTCCGTACAGGTGGAGGACTCCGCGCTCGGAGGTGCGCGGTTCGTCGTCTGTCTGCCCGCTGAATTCGCGGAGCTCGACAGGACCAGTGAGCCCGACAGCTTCCCAGCGTCGGTCAGCAGCGCCGAGATGCAGGCGCTCTGCCCACGTCCGACTCCCAGTTCGGAGTCCGATCAACTCGTCGATCTGCCATTGGTGTTGGTGGTCGAAGACAATCCCGACATGAATCGCTTCGTCTGCTCCAGCCTTTCCAGCGAGTTTCGCGTAGCGTCGGCGTTCGACGGCAAGCAAGCCCTGCTGCGCCTCGAGCACCTGTCGCCCGACTTGATCGTGACCGATTTCATGATGCCACACATGAGCGGCGACGAGTTCGTGCACGCCTTGCGCTCCAACCAGCAATTGATTGACATCCCAGTGCTGGTTCTGACCGCTCGCGACGAGGTCGAGGTGCGCGTTCGAGTGCTGTCCGCGGGAGTACAAGATTGGTTGACCAAGCCGTTCACCGTGCGGGAATTGGTGGCGCGGGCTCGGAACCTGGTCAGCGCCCGGCGCGCGCGCGCAATCTTGCGCACCGAGCTGGCGACGCGCGAATTCGACGTCGGCGAGCTCGCTCGACAGCTCGCCGAGCGCAAGCGCCGCCTCGAGTCGCTGCTCGAATCATTGAGTGATGCCTTGGAACACGCCGAGGTCGCCAGTCGGTTCAAGACCAGCTTGCTGCGCCTGGTATCGCACGAGCTGCGCACGCCGCTGGGCGCTCTACAACTGCAACTCGAACGGCTATCGGGCGAGCACCGCGGGCCGTTGAACGACGCGCAGCAGCAGCTGATCGTGCGCATGCGACGCTCGCTCGCGCGGCTGACGGACATGATTCAATCCTTGCTCGAGTACGCGCGCATCGAGAGCGGGCGACTCGAGCTATTCGTGGAGAGCTTCGATTTGCGTGAGCTCGCCCAGAGCGTAGTCGATGACTTTACCCCGCAAAGCGAGGCCAAGGGCCTGATATTGCGTCTAGAGGCCCCCGAGGGCAGCGCCCCCTTCGACAGCGACGCGCGCTTGGTCCGGCTAGTGCTGGTCAATCTGGTCGCCAACGCGCTCAAGTTCACGGACCACGGCGAAGTCGTCGTCAGCATGGAGCTCGACGCCGACGCCTGCATTTTGCGAGTGCAAGACAGTGGGCCCGGAATCGAGCCCAGCCTCTGCGCTTCGGTATTCGAACCTTTTTTTCAAGGCGAGTCGGCGGGGCACCGTCAATATACGCAAGGCGCTGGGCTAGGCCTCTCGCTGGTCAGAGAGATGCTGCACGCACTGGGCGGAAGCATCGAACTTTCGTCGAACTTGGGCACGGGCACCATATTCCGAATTTCGGTGCCTCGGGCACGGCCGTCGCAAGCTCAGCCCGCGGCTTCGGATCAAACACGGAACGATCAAGCACGGAACATCGCGTAGACGCGGACGAATTTCCACGATTCGGACCATCCAAACAGCTGCGCAGCAATGCCATCGACGACTCGAGACACACGATGGCATTGGTCCCTTCGTGTTGGTTCGCTCGCTTCCGACTTTCGCCTAAGCGCTTTAACTTGCCGGGCATCTTCCGTACACTAGCCGCCTAGGCCGAGCAACGTGGCGCGACGCGCGCGCGGACCAAGTTGCGACTCGTTTCAACGTCCCATGAGCACTTCAGGAGCCCGAGAGTGACCCAACCTCGCTTACTACTAGTCGACGACGAGGAAATTTTCGTCCGCGGGCTCGGCCGCGAATTGTCCAGGCTCGGTTGGCAAGTCCAAACCGCCGACAACACCGAGAGCGCCTTGCGTGCCCTGCAACAAAATGAGTTCGATGCATTGGTGCTCGACCAGCAGTTGCCGGGTGCGAACGGGATAGAGCTACTCAGCGAGCTGAGTCGGGTGCTCGTGCGCCCGGTGGCCGTGCTGTTGTCGGGCTACCTCAACGTGGCCACGACCGTACGCGCCATCCAAGGAGGCGCCAGCGATGTCCTCGAGAAACCGGTCTCTGCGACCGAACTCGACCTACGCCTGCGCCGCCTGCTCGAAGAGCGTGATGCTTCGCCGAGCGGCGTAACCAGCGCGAGCATGAACAGCGAACTGCGTAAGATCTTGGGTGAGACCGCTGGCATGCGCGCCGCGCGCGAACAAATACAGACCGCGTCTCGCTACCCGGAGCTGTGCTTGACGATCGTCGGCGAAAGCGGGACCGGCAAAGAGCAAGTCGCGGAAGCCATTCATTCGCTGGGCGCCTCGCGTGGCCGCTACTTGCCGGTAAGCCTGGCCGCTTTGCCCGACCATATGATGGAGGTCGAACTCTTCGGCAGTGAGGCCAAGGACGGACGCGAGCGTCGAGCGGGATTATTCGAACTCGCCGGCATGGGCACCCTGTTTTTCAGCGAGCTATCCGAATTTCCCTCGCACTTGCACGCGAAGCTCATCCAGGCGATCGAGACACGCTCCTTCCGCAGGTCGGGAGGGGAAGTGGAATTGCCGCTTCAGGCGCGCGTGATCGCCGCGACGCGGCGGCGCACTGCCAGTCCTGAGTACGCCGAGCTTTACGAGCGCTTGGGCGCCTTCACCATTCTTATTCCGGCGCTTCGAGATCGCGTGCCCGACATCGAGCTCATTGCAGGCCACGTGCTGGCAGACCTCGCCGCGCGCATCGGTAAAGCTCCGCTCGGATTGTCCGAGGCCGCGCTCGAGGTGTTGCTGCGCCACCATTGGCCGGGCAACGTGCGCGAGCTCGAGATCGTGATTAGCGAGGCCGCATCCGATGCCGAAGGCCCGACCCTGAGTGCGGAAGAGATCCGCTCGTCGATTCGCGAACACGGCATGCCGTCCGAGCTCGACGCTTCCAGCGAGAGCGCAAGCGGGACTTTCCCGACGTCGGGCCCCGTCTCGGAGCCGTTGCGGAGTCTCGAGCGACGCATGATCACCGATGCTTGGCGCACCTCGGGACGCAACCTGAGCGCTGCTGCACGGAGCCTCGGTTTGCCCCGCACCACCCTCCGGGATCGCCTGAAGAAGTACGGCTTGCGTTGAGAAAACGCCTCCGAACAGCTGATCCCCCGTAACCGTGCCCGTGACCGGCTCACCATCGGTCACAGCTCTTCCACGTAGCTCCCTCGCGCGCAGCGAAGCCGGAGCGACGCGCGTCGACCTTCGCGACCAGCGGGCGCCGCATAGCAGCGGCCTGATGCGCAGGGCTAGCGACCTGTGCGCGAATTTGACGAAAATTGCGCTTCCTGCACGAACTGCGATTGGTGGCGACCGGCGTGCCCGGAGGCGCTGGGTACCTAGCGCAAGTCTGGGAGGTGACGAATGCTGAGCCGTGCCCGTGCCCGCGCCCGATCTGTGCAGGGCTCCTGGCTGAGGGTGATCACACTTCGCGTCGCGGCCGGCTCAGCCTTCGGCGTCCGAGTGCGATGCACTTCACGATCCACGAAGGCGGGAACCCTGCGCAGCACGAGCTGCGATGCGGGACCGCGAGCGCCCACGCCCCAAGAACCCACGCCCCAAGAACCCACGCCCCAAGAACCCACGCCCCAAGAACCCACGCCCCAAGAACCCACGCCCCAAGAACCCACGCCCCAAGAACAGGATGAAGAAGTGGGCACGGGAGGTAGAATTGAAGGCGGGCTCTCGCGATCGTCAGCCCCGGCGGTTGCCTGCTTCGGCGATCGAGAGGCGCGTCGAATTGGCAGCCAGCCGCGCCAGATGCATGGCGAGCCGCCGATAGAGTTCAGTGGCAAGCCGTGGATCGGTGCAGATCTCGGCAAAGTCATCGGCTCGCACCCGCAGCAGACGCGTCGTCTGCTCGCACACGGGCGGATCGCCTTGGCCGAGCACGCCGAGCAAGGATTCCGCGTACAGCAACGCGCCAGCACCCACGCGGCGCTCGTCAGGGTAGCGCACGACACCGTCGAGCACGATGTACGCGACGAGGTCATTCGCGACTGCGCGTGGCAAACCCTGCCCCTCGCCGACTTCGATTTCGACCGCGGCGGAGAGCGCAGTCAACGCAAAGGAAAGCGGCAGATCCACGAGCAGTGGGCTCTGCCGTGCGCGCTCGAGGTCAGCCGCGTTCAGGCCGCGGTCGTGATCTTTGCGCTTGACGAAGCGATCGCCAATCTCGATTACGATCGCAGTCGCGTTATCGCGCCCGTGGCGCGCCGCATGCGCGATCAATTCCCCTGCGGCGTGCACGGCGCTGCCATTGCGCAGCAGCTCGGAAAGCTCACTCTCCCCCTCGATTTGCCCATACACGCCGTCGCTGCAGATCAGCAGGCGATCACCGCGGCTGACATCGACGAACAGCATGTCGACCGTGACCACTTCGTTGATGCCGAGCGCATTGGTGATGCCCGAACCTTGTGAAGGCGCCATCAAACGTCCGAAGCCGTCGATCTTGGACACATTTTGCGCGGTGTGGTCGGCCGTGAGCTGCAGCACCGCGCGCTGCCTCGCCAGGTACACGCGGCCGTCACCCGCGTGGGCGATGAACGCGTGATCTCGCGCGAACCACACCACGTCGAGCGTCGTGCCCATGCCACGATGCTCCGGATTTTGCTCTGAGTCCGCGCGAATGAAGGCGTTGGCCCGCTCCAGCGCACGCTTCAACTCTGCAAACACCCGCCGCCGAGCGTTGAGATCGGCACACGCGACGTACGCGTCCAGCACACGCTGGGCGCTGCGCCCGGACAAGCTCTGCTTCACTTGCTCGACGGCCAGTTTGGCGGCGACCTCGCCCGCCAAATGACCGCCCATGCCGTCGGCTACCGCGAACACGCCCAGTTCGGGCGCGAGCAGTGCGGCGTCTTCGTAATGTTCGCGCGTCGCTCCGACATCACTCGCCAGCGCGTATTCGGCCCGGAAGTCGAACCGGGGCAGGATCGAGGGCATGAGTATTGAGAGTAGCCTCTTCCTGAATTCAGGTACCCCGTAAACGTGCCCGTACCCCTCCCGTGCCCGAGTCTCGGGGGGAGAATCCGAAGTGGCGCTCGCGATCCAGCGTCGCAACCCGCGCGCGCCGCTATTTCTGGTGCTGAACGGCTCCCAGATTTGAGCCGCCAAAAGGCCAGAACGCCAGAAGAAGGAAGCGAAGAGGGGATGGGGTTTCGCCCGGGCGGAGTGGCGCGGCGAAGTCGCATCACGCTCGGTCGGTCGGTCATCGTGGTTCCGCTCGGCAAGCGCTTGCGCGTCGCGGAGAAGTGGAGAGGGAGATCGGGCACGGAACGGGCACGGGCACCGGATCCACCGGGGGGGAGGGTTCGGGGCGGCATTTCGTGCTAGAGGCGGCCGGTGCGCATTCTCGGGATCGAAAGTTCGAGTCGCCGCGGCTCGGTCGCGCTGGTCGAAGGTGAGCGATTGATCGCCAGCCTAGAGCACGAGCAACCCAACTCACACGCCGAGCGACTGTTACCGATGATCGAGCAATTGTTGGCGGAAGCCGGCTGGCCGAAGTCGAGCCTGGATCGCCTGGGTGTGGGGGTTGGGCCAGGGTCTTTTACGGGTCTGCGCGCCGGGATCGCCTTAGCCGAAGGGCTGAGCGTCGGGCTCGACCGGCCTCTTTGGGGGGTTGGGTCGCTGCTGGCGATGGCCCGAGGCGCGTTAGCCGAGCATGCCGCCGGCCCGTACTGCACGCTGTTGGATGCCCGGCGTAGCGAGTTGTTTGCAGCCGTGTACGACCAGGAGCTTCGGGAACTGCGCGCGCCGCTCGCGCTGCCGATTGAGGATTTAGCTAATTTTCTGGCCGTTTACGGGGTTACGACCCTCGTGGGCGAGGTAGCGCAGACGCTGGCCCAGGGCCGAATCTGGGCGACGGGCCCGGCCCTGGAGCTCCCCCACGCCCGCTGGGTGGCCGCGCTCGCGGCAGAGCTGGCGGAAGCTTCGTCACCCCCGGAGCCACAATACGTGCGTGGGATCGGCGCGAGCCTTCCCACGCTCCCGCGCTCACCGATCAATCCCCAATAGCGCGTGACGCTGCGCGCTGGCCTCGGCTATTGTCGGCTCCGATGCCGCTTTCTCCCGACGCCGGCCAGGACGCGGAACAGCGTCTGTTATCTCGCTATGGCCGACGTTTCGCGGCCGGGAGCGTGCTCTTTCGCGACGGCGACGCCGCCACCGAGGCTTTCCTGTTGCAGGAGGGGCGCGTCCGCCTGATCAAGCACGCGGGCGCCATGGAGCGAAGCCTGCGCGTGGTGCGGCCAGGGGATTTGTTCGGGGAAGGCGCGTTGGTCAAGGGCGCCCTGCGAACCTCGACCGCGCTCGCGCTCGACGACACGGTGGCACTCGCCTTCGACCAAGCCACTTTCGACCAGGTCTTGGCGACCAGCCCGGAGGTGGCGGCCCGCGTGCTCTCGCAGCTGATTCGCCGGCTACGCGAAGCCGAGGATCAGATTGAGATCCTGATGCTACGTGACGCGCAGTCCAAAGTCGTGGTCGCTTTGATCAAACTCGGCCAACAACAGCTCGCGCAGGACGGGCGGCCAAACGGCCAAGTGGCGTTGATGCTGTCCCCACTCGAACTATCTGCGCATGCCGGCTTGGACGTGGACACCGTTAAGCGCATTGTCTCGCAGCTTCGGGATCGAGGCTACGTTCGGATCCAAGAGGAACGCGTCGAGTTGCCGGATTTGGACAACTTGCGCGAGCTGTACAGCTTGCTGGGCGTCAAGGATCAACTGCGCGGTCCCAACCGTGAACGAGGCCAGAGCTGATGCGGCGGCTGTTCATCTGCGCGCTCCTGTCGGTATGTGTGGGATGTTCATCGAGCAGCGGCTCGAACCCGGGGGCGCATGACCCCGTACGAATGAGCGAGAGCGAGTACGATATCGCGCGCGATCTGTGGCTGCGTCGCAACCAGCCGCGCGAAGCGCTGGCCCACGCCCTCAAGGCCGTCGATCTGGACGACGGCAACGCCGAGGCCGCCCATCTCGTTGCCCTGCTGTATTTGGACTTTTGTTCGCAGGGCCCAACGCAATGCCGACTCAGTGATGCCGAAAAGCACGCGCGAATCGCGCTGCAGCTGAAGCCTGACTTTCGCGAAGCCAGGAACACCTTGGCCGTCGTCCTCATTCACGAGAAAAAATTCGCCGAAGCGATCGCGGTCCTGAAACCACTGACCGAAGACATTCTGTACCAGACCCCGGAAAATGCCTGGGGAAACCTAGGTTGGGCGTACCTCGAGCAAGGCGCGTTCGACTTGGCCATCGACGCCCTCAAGCGCAGCGTCGCCGCTCAGCCGTTGTTCTGCGTCGGCAGTTTCCGACTCGGACTCGCGTTCGAGCACAAGCTGGAATTCACGAGTGCGCTGGATGCCTTTACGCGCGCACTGGAAACAGAAGCTCCAGGTTGTAACTCGCTGCAGGAGGCCTTTGCCGCTCGAGCCCGGGTGCGGCTGAAGCTCGGCGATCCCGATGCAGGCAGGGCGGACCTCGATCGTTGTGTGGCGTTGTCTGGAAAGACGGACGTCGGGAAAGAATGCAGCTCCATGCTGCAAAAGTTCAAGTAATCTCTGGGGCCCCCAATGCCCACGGTCGGAACCTTCCTACGCCAGCTTCGTGAAGCGAAGTCCTTGAGTGTAGAGGAGATTTCGCGAGCCACCCGCATGCCGCAATCGAGCGTCGAGCGCATCGAAGCCGATCGCTTCGACGAGTTACCGGGTGAGGTATTCGTGCGTGGCTTCTTGAAGGCATACGCGCGCGCCCTGGGCGTGCCGGCCGAAGAAGTGCTCGCGCGCTACACCGCCAGTCGACGCGTGGCGTGGGTCACGCCGCTGCCCATGGCGAGCACCGCGAAGCCTGCGCGCACTCGTCGGTTCGGCGTGGCGATCGCGTTCGTGCTCTTGCTTATCCTGTTCACGCTCGCACTCAGCATCGTGCTCAAGCCGCGCGGTGACGACATGCCGCAAGAGTTGTCGGCACGGCCCGCGCACGCCCACGCCCGGTTTAGCTGAGAACGTGTTTGCCCGTCGCACGTCGAGTCCAGCTCGCGTCGCGCATGCGCTCCTGCTTCGGCGCGTCGAATACGGTGAGAGCGATCTGGTCGTCACCTTGCTCACCGACACGATTGGCCGCGTCTCGGCGCTGGCTCGTGGCGCACGCAAGAGCGTCAAGCGCTTCGGCGGTGTGATCGAGCCGATGCACACCCTACGCATCGCGTACGACGATCGTTCGGGCGCGGAGCTGGTGGTGCTGCGCGAAGCGAAGCTCGCGCGCGCGCGCCCGTTCTTGGTGACCAGCCTCGAGCGCATGCAAGCCGCGGGACAAGCGCTGAATTGGGTGCGAAAGGCCGCGCCCCCGCGCACTCCGGAGCCCGAAGTGTGGGCCGCCATGGACAGCTTGCTCGATCATCTGGGCGATCCGGAAGATCTCGTTTCGCCACGCGCGCGGCTGGCGGGGGCGGGTCTCCAGCTTTTGTCGGCATTTGGTTGGGGCATCGATTTCGAACGCTGCGTCAGCTGCGGCAAGGCTCCCGCGGAAGGCCAGGCAGCGGCGGTAGACGCTGCGCGCGGCGGACTCATTTGTCGAAATTGTGGCGGTGCGCGGCGGCGCCTATCGGGCAATGACCGTATCGCACTGCAGCGCGCCGTGACCGGCGCGACACTGAGCGATGAAAGCGCCGCGGTGGCGCTCGAGTTGGTCGAACAGGCGCTGAAAACGCACGGCGGTATCGAGTGACGCCGACGCGCGAAGCCCGAGAAATTCGTCAAGCGGACCCGGCCAGAGTAGAGCCTGCGGCCGTGAGCGCAGCCAGCCAGAGCGAGCAGCGAAAGATCACCGGTCGCGCCGGCATCGTGGCGCTGGGCACGTTGCTCAGCCGGATCCTGGGGCTAGGGCGCGACCAAGCGATCGCAGCTTTATTTCCGCGGCCCGTGACGGACGCTTTCTTCGTCGCATTCTTGATCCCCAACGTGCTTCGGCAGCTACTGGCAGAAGGCGCCGTGCAGAACGCTGTGCTGCCCGTGCTGGCCAAGATCCGTGAGCGTGACGGCGATGCCGCGGCGCGCCGGTTCTTCCGGGCCGCGCGTGGTTTGTCGCTCTCGGTGCTGCTATTGGTGAGCGTCCTCGGGGTGGCCTTCGCGCCGGGCCTGGTCTCGCTGTTCGCCGACGGTTACAAGGAATATCCGGGGCAATTCGAACGCACCGTCACCCTCACCCGGTGGGTCTTCCCCTACATCTTCTTCATGGGCACCGCGGCCCTCGGCGTCGCCGCGCTCAATACCTACCAGCGCTTCGTTGCAACTTCGTTCGCGCCTGCCCTGCTCAATGTGTCGTTCATCGCGCTCGGCCTCGGTCTACCGGCCTTCCTTGGCGCGCGCGGCTATGATCCTGCCCTCGCACTCGCGGTGGCAGTGCTCGCGGGCGGCTTGCTGCAAATGCTCGCGCAATGGCCGAGTCTGAAGCAGATCGGCTTCTTCGAGACGCCGACCCTGGAGCTCGGGCATCCCGGGGTACGCGAGGCACTGCGGCGCATGGGCCCAGCGTTGGTCGGAATGGGGGTGTACTACGTCGACGTGGTCCTGGCGCGGCGCTTCCTGTCCGAGCTCGGTCCGGGCTCGCAGAGCTACTTCGCTTGGGCGCTCAGGCTGTGCGACTTCCCGCAGGGGATTTTCATCATGGCGCTGCAGACTGCCGCGTTACCCAGCCTTTCGCGGCTCGCCGCTCGCGGCGACCAGGAGGAACTCGGCCGCACCTTCGCTTTCGGCATGCGTCTGACCTTGTTCGTCGCGATCACGGCCACCGCGCTGCTCGTCGGCTTGGCTCGGCCGCTCGTGGTGCTGCTTTTCCAGCGCGGCGAGTTCGACGCCGAATCGGTGAGCGGCACGTCGCGCGCGCTAGCGGCTCAGGGTTTGGGCATTTGGCTGGTGGCAGCCGTGAGGCAATTGGTCAGCATGTATTACGCGCTCGGCGACACGCGCACCCCCGTACTCGTCGCGGCTGCCGATCTGTCCGTGTTCGTGCTGCTCGCGCTGCTCTTGCGCGGCCCCTTCGGCCACGTCGGTGTGGGGCTTGCGGTCACCGGTTCGAGCGCTGTGCAAATGCTGCTCCTCTGGTGGCGTCTGCGTACGAAATTGCCGGCGCTCCACACACGGGAGATCCTGAGCTCCGCCGCGCGCACGCTCGCCTCCGCGCTCGCCGGAGTGGCGGCGGGGGCCAGTGTCGCCCGCGTCTTGAGCCCGGAGGGAGCGGCGTCGGCACTCCGTCGTGCGGCGCCCGGCCTTGCCGGTTCGCTGGTGTTCTGCGGGGTATTTGCGCTCGTGGCCCAGCTCGTCGGCAGTCCCGAGTTGCGCTCGCTGCGGGACGCAATCCGCCGCCGCCGTGCGCGCCGCTGAGTTTTCAGCTACTGCTTGCCGCGTTCGCCATGGCTCAAGCAAAAAAACCGGCTACGCCGCCCAACGCGGCTCCGTATGCACCGCGCATCGTCAATGCTGAATTTTCGGCCGCGGCCAAGGGCCAGGTGGAGTTGCCACCTCCGCTGCAAATCGAGATCGCATTCGCAGGCCGCTCGAACGTGGGCAAGAGCAGCCTGCTCAACAAGCTGATGAACCGCAAGAACCTCGCGCGCACCAGCTCGACGCCGGGCTGCACTCGCCAGATCAACTTCTTCAGTGTGCGCACCGCGCAGGGCATCAATTTGACGCTCGTCGATCTGCCAGGCTACGGCTATGCCAAGCGCTCCAAAGAGGAGCGCAAGCTGTGGGCCGAACTGATCGACGGCTATTTGCTCGAGCGTCCCACGCTACGAGCGGTAGCGGTGCTCGTGGACGTGCGGCGCGGCCTCGAACCCGACGACCTCGGCTTGATCGAAATGCTGGAATCGGGCAGCACCAGCGGCGGACGCGCGAATTTCAAGACACTGGTCGTCGCCACCAAGCTCGACAAGCTGCGCGCCGGCGAACGCGCCGCCGCCCTGGCCAAGATCAAAGCTCCGGGCGCAACGGTGTTCGGCTTCTCCACCGAGCTCCCCGAAACCGCGTCGGCCCTGTGGGCCTCGCTCGAACGACGCGCGGGAATCAACGCACCGGAACCAGGCGCCTCTTCCCAAACGTGAACGTGAGCGATCCCGCGTCGCGTCCCTCCGCCCCCCCACTCACTGCGCGACGCTCACCGCTTCTTTGGCGTCGAGTTCGCGCTGGCAATCGCCGTAAAGGGTGAAGCGGCCACGCGCGTGTGCCGCTTCGAAGCGCCAGGCGGGACCTGCATTGGCGCGATAGTATTCGATGTGGGCGGTGCGCTCTTTGGGGACGCCGCGGGTCAGGGCGTGCGCCCAGACGTCAGCCAAGCTGCAGTGTGGTTCGGGCAGGGGGTCGGTCGGGTGCGGCGCACAAATGGCATCTGCCGCGTCGGGCTCGGCGACGATGCCGTCCTTGTGCACGTTGATGGTTTGCCGACCGCAGTAGGGGTGGCGCGCGAGCGTGTCCGGCTGACGTGGCGGCTCGGGTCCCTCGCCGGCGTCGCTCTGGAAGGAGTAGCGGATGCGACCGTTGGGCGCGCTGACGTCAATCGTGCCGTCGCTCTTCACGCCGTCGGCGGAAAACGAGCGCAGCAAATTCCGCTGCGAAATCTGACGCGCGCGCGCCAGCGTTTTCACGGCGTCCACCGCGTTCGGGAAGCCAACCACGCCGACCGGCGACGGCGGCCCGGGCGGCACGCTGAGCACGGGCAGTGAGCGACGCTTGGCCCAAACCGAAATCAGCAGGCAGAGCACGAAGGTCAAACCAACGATGACCAGCCCGCGCAGCCGATCCAGCTGGCGATGGCGGGCTAGGCGGGCGGGATCGGGACTTTGGGCCGGATTGGCTGGGTGGGAATGCGCGCTCATGCTCGAGTTTTCTGGAAAGGCGCTTCCTATATCACCATTCCCGTTCAGAACTGTTGCAGGATTCGGAGGGCCGCGCTAAGAAGACCGCCGAATTTCGGGCGCATAACTCAGCGGTAGAGTGCGTCCTTCACACGGACGAAGTCGTAGGTTCAATCCCTACTGCGCCCACCCCGAAATCCCGGCTCCGAGGCATTCCCCGGAGCTTGCGGTCACTTTGCCCGAGAACCAGCGTACCCTGCCCCCGTGACGTCACGAGTGTTGGCCAAGTGGTGCGCCACGCTGCTGTGCGGTGTGCTTGGCTGCGCGCGGAACACGCAGGCACCGACCAGCCCGCTGCACACGCATTGGGCGCCTGGCTACGGCTTCGGGATTTGGGGCAAGGCCGAGCTCGACGTGCGCGACGATTGTCCGACCACCGGTGCGTCCGCGGTCCGCGTTGGCCCCACTTGGTCGACGTTGCTGGTCAGTCTGGTCACGTTGGGCGTGTACACCCCGCGCGAAGTGCGCGTGCAATGCCGGGAGCAACCGTGAACGGTCGAGTCGTCCCCCCCTTCCGCCTGACCGCGTTATTGGTAGGTGGGGCTTGCCTCGGTTGCGCCACGACCACCGTGCACTCCGGGCGACCTCCGTTCGATCTGGCGTCCGGCTACGATGCTCGCTGGCACTCGGCCTTCTTCTGGGGCGCGCTGCCCGCGAATGCGCCTTACAACCTAGCCAGGATCTGCCCCGATGGTTGGTCGCAAGTGACGGTCGCTCGCGACCCGTTTACGCTACTGGCAGGAGTCGTCACGTTGTTCATCTACTCGCCTTCACGAATCAGCGTCGTGTGCGCACTGCCGGACGGCCCGCGCCTGCCGCAGCTCCCTCCCGCTCTGGGCTATGCGCCGAACGCGCCGTACATGCCCGCCGCACCCGTGGGCACGTACTAAATTCGATGCGTTACACGGTCAGCATCGCCGAGCAGACGATCGAACTCGACGTCGATCCACGCGCTGAAGGCGGCTACCTCGTGCGCGGGCCGGAGGGACATCAATGGATCGTCGAATCGCTCGGCGGCGGGCCCGGCTTGCTCAGCCTGCTGGTCGACGGGCAAGCCATCACGGTCCTGCCGAGTGAAGGCGAAATTCGCTTACGGGGCCAGCGCTACGCAGTGCAGATCGAAGATTGGCACCGCACCGCTCGCGCCAAGCCAGATCTTGGTGCGCTCGCGCGCACGATCTCCGCGTCCATGCCCGGTCGCATCGTGCGCGTGCTGTGCGAAGTCGGGGCGAGAGTCGAAGCGAACACTCCGCTGGTGGTGATTGAAGCCATGAAGATGCAGAACGAACTGTGCGCGAAAAGCGACGCCACCGTGCGCGCAGTGCACGTCGAGGTGGGTCAGACCGTGGAGCGTGGCGCGTTGTTGATCGAGTTCGAGTGAGAGCTCACTCGGGTTTCACGTACACTTCGCGCAGTCCGCGGCGAAAGGCTTTGAACTTGGCGATCATGGGCGCCGCTTGCACGGCATCGTCGAGCAAATCATGGGTCTCGCCCGGATCCACTGCCAGGTCGTACAAGCTGAGCGGTCGCCCGAGGCTTGCCACGAGCTTCTGGTCGCCGTCGATCAGCGCCTGACGGTCGGCGTTGTTCGGACCTGCGGCCATGTCGATGAACACCGCGCGCGATGCCGGCTCACCCGCGGTCAGCAGATCCGGCACCAGCGATGTACCCGACAAGAAATCACGCGCGCTCGCCGTCGGCATTGGCACTCCGCACAAGTCCAGAATCGTCGGTGCAAGGTCGATTGCGCTACGCCGGGCTCGGACGTGCCGTGCGCTGACCCCTGGAACGCGCACGATCAGCGGCACGCGCACGAGTTCCTCCCACAGCTCGAAGCCGTGGCGAATCATGCCGTGTTCGCCGAATGCCTCGCCGTGATCGCTGGTCACGATGATCGCGGTGCGATCGTACACCAGTGACTTCTCGAGCGCGTCCAGCACGCGCCCCACGTGCTGATCGACGAACGCCACCTCACCGTCGTAGCGCTGACGACTACTGCTGCCAAAATCGAAGCCTTGGTGCGCCACGTATTCCGAATGCGGGTCCACGTAGTGCAACCAGAGGAAGAATGGCTGCTGAAGGAGCTCCGGCTTGCTCAACTCGGAGAGCGCGGCGTCGCTCACCTTGTCTGCGTTGGTGGTGCTGTCGCCATCCACGGTGACCAAAGCCGGCGCAGCGCTTTTGTTGATCACGTCGAAGCCACGCTCGAGCCCGGTATTGGCGAAGAAGTACCAATAGCCCTGGACGCTGACGGTATGCACGCCGCCCTGCTGCAGCCGCTCCGCGACGAACACGTCCTTCTTCGTGAAGCGATTGAAATGGCTCCAGTCTCGATGCGTCTCGCTGCTGTATTTCCCGAGCAAGAACGGGCCAACACTCTTGGCCGTGTAAGAAGCGAGTGAGTACGCGCGGTCGAACACCACGCTGTCCTGGCTCAATCGGTCCAAATTGGGCGTGACCGGGCGCGCACTGCCAGAAGCTCCCTCACCCTGGCGCAGCGTGTCGATACTAATTAGCACCACATTCAAGCGTTCGGGGAGCGCCTTGCGACCGCTGCTTACAGCTTCAATCGCTACGGCGCTCGGCGCGGTCGCAGGCGGCTCATCCGCGCCGGAGCAATCTTCGTCGATGCCGTTGCCAGGCAGGTCAGTCGCGCTCGGATTCCTGTGTGCGTCCGCGTCGTCGCAATCGCCGCCGCCGAAATTTTTGGCGAAGCCGTCATGGTCGTGATCACTCCGCTTGCGGAACGCGCCGAGCAAGATCTTTCCGAGCGGCGCTTCGCGCTCGATAGCGAGCGCCACCGCCCGTCGCTCGAGGCCCGAATGCGCGGCACGGAGCGTCAACGCGAGCGACAAGACGGCCGGAAGCAGAGCTGCGAACGAAAGCGAACGCCGCCTCGGGTGGGGCGCAAAATAGGCGACCACTGACAACAGGACGAGCAGCCCGGGCGCGCGCAAATCGAGCTCTGGTCGCTTGAACACCCCAAACACGGCCAGCGCGCCGCCAGCTCCGCTCGGCCTGCCCGTCCACACAGCGTACGCAAACAGCAGCGCCCCGAGCGCTACGCCGACCGCCGCAGCCCGCACCGGATCGAGCCGCGCCACGCGGGGCAGGCTCATGATTGCAGCCCGCGCGCTCGCAACCAGCTGAGTGCCAACCCAAAACGTCGCCAGTGCGCTGAGCGCCAAGGCTGCTCCGGCAGCGCGAGCCGGCACGTCGGAGCCGAGCAAGCGCGTGGCCAGGTTGGCCGCCACGACCAGCCAGCCGACGAATGCGCCGGGAGCGATCAGGAACGTGGCATTGTGCCGGGCACGCTCTGATCGATCGAGCGCGCGCCAGCTGGCGAACGCCTGGCGCGGATTGGGCGCCGCGCCAGCGTGAAAGAACAGCCGCGCGCCGGCCCACGCCAGTCCGAGCAGCACCGCGAGCGGCGCCAGCAGGCCGAGATCCGCGAGCCAGCGCGCCAAGAATTGACCGCCACGCCCGTAGCTGCTGTCGAGCGCCGCCACGATCGCCAAGCCGAGGGTCGATCCGAGCAGCGCGCCGGAGCTGGCCTTCAAAATGCGGTCGAAGAAACTCGTACGGTGCACAGGAGGAAGAGAAGAATTAACCGGCTGAGCCATCGCGACGCTTCGACGATTGCCCCGGGGACTGTGCCAAGGGGTGCGCTCGGTCGTATACCGCGAGCAGCTGGTCGAGCGACACGTGCGTGTAGCGTTGGGTCGTCGAAAGGCTGGAATGGCCGAGCATTTCCTGGATCGCGCGCAGATCCGCCCCACCTTCCAACATATGCGTGGCGCACGAATGGCGCAGCGCATGCGGGTGGAGGTCGGAGCGACCCGCGCCGAGGGCGCCGTAACGCTGGACCAGGGTCTGCAGCCAACGAACGGACAGGCGCTTGCCCAGTTGCCCGAGGAGCAGCGCCTCCGAGTCCAAACCGCCGGTCCGCGGGTGGGCGAGTTCGGCTCGGCGCGGCAAGTACATTTCGAGCGCGGTTAGGGCCTTCGAGCCGAGCGGCACGACACGTTCCTTGCGTCCCTTGCCCAGGACGCGCAGCTCGCATTCGCTGTTCGAGATCTGTCCCAGATCGAGCGTCGCCAGCTCGCTCACGCGCAGACCCGATCCGTACAAGAGCTCGAGCGCCAGCGCATCGCGCAAATGGCAGACTTCTCGCCCGCGCGCTTGTTGGAGCGGCGCGCTCATCACCTCCGCCGCGGCCTCTGGCGCCAAAAAGCGAGGCAGCTTGCGGCGCGACTTCGGACTCGCCAAGGTCGCGCTTGGGTTTTGCCGGAGCTCGCCCGTCCGCAGCAGATATTCACACAAAGCTCGGACACTGGAGATCTTACGGGCGATCGTCGGCGGGGCGACGGCCTTCGCGACCTCGCCGAGCCAAGCGCGGAGCATGAATTTGTCGAGCGACGACAAGCTCGCCGCACCTTCGTTTCGCGCCCGAACAAACTTCGCCAAGGACTCCAAGTCGCGCGAGTACGCCGAAACCGTGTGCGGCGAGGCCCGCCGCTCACTCGCGAGGTGCTCGCGGAAACGGCCCAGCGCACGGCCGAGCTCGTCTTTGGCTGCGATCGGCGCTGGGGGGGCGGTCGGTGAAGCGGCGGAAGCCATGCTGCGCATTCAGAGCTTACGCCTTGTAGGCGGCCAGGGTCCAACAAGCCGCGCCGATCGCGAAGAGCAACAGGCCCAAGCGCGCGCGCGCGAAGGAAAGCTTGCCCGTCCGATTCAGACCCCGAAACGCGAATAGGCTCAGGCCCGCTAGCGAGAGCAAGAAGCCCGCCCCCAAGACCGCAATCCACGCCGGGTCCGGCGCATCGTCCGCGCTCAGGCGTGTCAGCGCCTGGCTCTGGGTTTTGCCGCGATCGCTGCCGGGGCTGTCCCGGGACAGCGCCTCCAAGCGAGCCAAATTTTGATTGGCACGCTCGAGCTCGGCTTGACGAGGCAGCCAGACGTGGCGGGACTCGAGCGCCGCGCTGCGCATCGCCTGCCAGGCCAAGAAGGCGATCTTCGGCTGTCCCGCAGCTTCTGCACCGAGTGCCAGCGCGTTCATGCGCTCATAGGCCCGTTCGACGTGCGGCGCGCCGGGTGCATACAGCGTGGCCCCACGACGCGCGTGGTCCAGTGCCCCGGCGAGCTCGCCGCGATCGAAGGCCGCGTCGCTGGCCGAGAGCTCGGACTCCCCTTCCAGGACCACCCGCGCGCTGAACACCCCAAAAATCAGCAAGCTCCAGAACGCGAGCTGGGCCAGTCGCTCCCGCCAGCTACGTCCACTGGTCATAGAAAGTCGCGACGCCGAAACAAGATACTCGCGCAGGTAAGCAAGAGCACCGACCAAGCCAGCGAATACAACGCGGCCATACCCAGGTAGCTGAGCAGGGATGGGCCTGTGGCTTCGCCAGTCAGGAGCGGTCGCGGCGGCACATACAACATGAGATTCGGCACCAGCTTGGCCAACAACCTTCCCAGGCCTGCCAAGATCGGACCGACGACGCGAGCTGGCAAGCGCGCCAGCGTATCAGCGCTGCGGCCTACCGCGAACAAACCAAAGGTGAACACCGCACTCAAAAATGGCGAAGAAAATGCGGAGAACAGCGTGGCAATTGCGGTCACGAGCGCCACCTCCGAAAGCGTCAGCAAGGCCGAGCCGAGCACCACCCGGCGATCGTCCGGCGCGTCGCCCGCGAGGTACGCGCCCGCCAGCAAGACCAACAGCGCCCAGAGGATGGGCAAGTAGGTGCGCACGCGGGCGAAACGAAAGGCGAGTACTCCAGCGACGAGCGTCACGCTGGCCACGAAGCTCAAAGGCGCCGCGATCGAGCGTCCCGCTACGACGCCGAGCGCCAAAAGCAGCACCCCGGAATTGGCCGCAATGAACACCGCCAGCGTGAGCACCGTGCCCAAGTACTTACCCACCAAATATTCCGAACGGCGAATGGGGCGCGCCAAAATCGGGAAGATCGTCTTCAGCTCGAGCTCGCGGTACAGCGAGGTGGCCCCGAGCACGACTGCGACCACGACGCCATAAATCGAAATCGAGGCCGCCCCCAGATCACTCACGACCCGCAGACTCGAGTTGAGCGCGAAGGCACCGACCACTAGAGAGTAGCCCGCGGTGGCGATTGCCAGCGCAAACAAACCGTGCAGCACCCGCGCACGTACGGCCTCGCGGTAGGTGTTGAGGGCGACGACGGTGATGCGGGCCAGCATGGGACCGCCGCAGTTTGAGCAAACTTGCCAGGTTTTTGCTAGCTCAAAACCCGACCGTCCAGCGCGGCGCTTCTAGCAGGGCGAGCGCGCGCGGCTCCACGTAGATTCGGATTCGACCTGGGGTGCTGAGTAAGCTGCGCTCGATCGCGTCGCTGAAGAATAGACTGGTGATGCCCGGACCGAGATCGAGCGCCGCGGCCACGGTCACCAGGCTCTTGCCGTCCCCGAAGGGCTCGACCCGAAAGAATCCGAACACGTCGCTGATGTCATGCGGTCTGCTCGAGTCGAGCCAAAACCGCAGCTCCGAACGCTGCGCCGAACGCTCGATGCGAACGGTGTAGGTCGTGCCGTCCCCATGCACCAGTTCGACCCGGGCCAAACTGCCACGCACGTCGATCAGGCGAGCGCTTTTTGTATGCGGCAGCGCCTGCGGCAGCGTGTCGACGTTGGTCAGCGCGGAAAGCACGGCCGCGGGGGGTGCGTTCACCACGGAGTAAGACACCCCGCCGCGATAGCTGCCGCTGTCAGTCTCGAAGTGCATCGGGCGCGCGACGACCTCGCCGGCCAGCAACGCCTCGCGTTCGGGACGGCTCAAGCTCGACGCAGAGGAGCCAACCCGTGGCGCAGCCTGGGCGTGTGCGCCCACCAGCGCTACGAAACCTACGGCTGCCAGCCATTGCGAGGTCTGCATACGTGCTCTCTCCTGATTCGGACTTCGCGATCTGGAAGTCAGTTACCGTGCACGGAACTAGCAAGACTCAAGCCGAAGGCGCTCAGGCTAGCCGGTTTCGGTCAGAAGTGTCGAACTAGCGAATTTCCCGTTTGATTTCGCGGCCGCCAGGACCCGTGGCGGTCGAAGGGGCGACCTTTAGATCGAGTTCTGTGTGACATATACGTCCAGCGACCAGGCCCCGGCGGCACCGCCATAGCCGTCGACCTGCACGTAGTAGTCGCCTCGCTCCAAGTCCAAGTCGAGGAAGCTGCGAGTCGCCGCCTGACCCGCAGCGCACGCAAGCGGAAGCTCGGTGCCCGGGCAAGTCGCGCCGCTCCGCACACTCAGCATGGTGCCGTACGTGCTGCCTGCCATGTCGAGCACGACTCGGCTCTTGGTCTCGAGCCGCAGGTGAAGGATCTGATCGGGCGCGCCATTCTTGGCCTGATTTCCGACGTCGCAGCCTGCTGAAAAATCCGCGTGTAGGTTGGACGTGTTGCCCTTGAAACGCCCGCCTGCTGCAGGCATCTCGAACGGCGCCGAACAGTCATCGGCGAAGGCGACCAAGGTCGCGGGCACCGCTTTGCGGGTAAACGCAGTCAGTGTCACCGGGCTGGCAAGCGCGCTCTCCACGACGGCTCGGTAGGCGCCCGGTGCTACACCAAAGGCCTGCGCTCGCACGGGACTGGTCGAGGAGGTGCCACAGGAAAGCCTCGTCTGTTTGGAGCACGTCGGCAACGCAAGGCTGACCGCACCCGTGTCGTTCGCCGAAATCCGTGCCACGAGCAGCACGTCCGAAGCCTCGCTCAGCGTCAGGTCGTGGCTCGAATCAGGCGCTCCCGCGAGACAACCGACATCGACCGCATCCGAATGATCGGTGAGCGACAGATCGAGCGTTTGGCCCGAGTCAATCGAGGGCGGGTTCTTGCAGCCTTGGTCAGCAGGCGGGTTGCTCGCGGCAGGTTCTTCGAGCCGAACGTCGACGTCACCCGGTCCGGAAGAGGCCACGCTCAAGAAGTACTGCCCGGCCGGGAGTGCCCGCGCGAACAGCGCCGAGGCCGGCGAGCCGACTCGGCAAGTGAGCTCGTTGCTCGCGTTCTTGCAGCCCTCGTTGCGCAAAGACAGCTCCGGCACACCGTACTCGTCGAGCGGGGTGGCGAAGACTCGCACGTCGCGCGCCTCTTCGAGTGTAAATGAGTACATGAGCTCACCCGACTTGACCGAAATCAGCTTCTCGGTGCTCGCGTCCGGATCGCAAAGGCTCGTCAGATCCGAGGTGCTATTAGCCAAGACGGCTATCTGTCTCGCGCCTGGCACGATCGGCAGCGCCGTACCGCAGGTCTCGTTCTGCGGCGCAGCGGACGCGGGCGAAAAAGTCACCGCCAAAGACAGATCGGAGCCCACTTTGCCCGCGACGTACAGCGGGTAAGTCCCTGGGGCCAGCCCGTAAAGCCGAAGTCGCGACACGCCATCGAAGCTCGGCGAACAGGTGACGTCTACAGGATGATCGCAGCGGTCCTGCGTGGTGGCCAGTGAGACGAGCGAGTCACTGCCGCGAACGACGACATCCAGATCTCGAGGCTCGCCCTCGGGCACCTTCAGCGCGACCACCACGTCACCCAGCATCTGCCCAGCGGGCGCGCACTTCGTCGGATAGTCGAGCGCGGTCGCGGCCAACGAAAGCGAAGTGAAGCCGCTGGCCTCGATCGTCAACGCATCGGTGCAGTCATCGTGCGCTGGGGTAAAGCACTCGGTTTCGTCGACGGTCCCGTCACAGTCATCGTCTTTTCCGTTGTTGCATATTTCCTTGGCATGGCTATTGACGCTCGGGTCCGCGTCATCGCAGTCGCCCCCGCCTGCGCAATTCCAGACGGGATCGCCGTCGCCGTCGCCGTCCCGCGGAGTGTGCGTGCAGCCGTGCGTTTTCTCGACGCAAGCGTCGATCGTGCAGGGGTCCGAATCCGTGCATGTCACCGGCGGGCCGGCTTGGCAACCGAGCCTGGGGTCGCACACCTCGGCGCCGTCGCAGTAGCCGTTTTTGGCACATTGCGTGTGATCGGGCGCGTGCCGACAACGTTGCAGCTCTTGGTCGCAGCTATCAGCTGTGCACGGGATGTCGTCATCGCATTGGTCGTCGTCGGCGCAAGGGCCACCCAGCGTCGGATCGCCCGCGTCGACGCCCAGGTTCAAGCCGCCATCGGTGTCCGGGGCACCACCCGCGCCGGCTTCACTACCTCCGTCTACATGGAACGGACTTTGGACCGAACCCTTGCCGCACGCTGAAATCATGCCCAAGAACGCCGCCAGCACCAGAACCGGTGCGAGTAATACGCACCTTCCGAGTTTGCACCGAGTTCCGTTTCGCACCTGACTCCTCGCCGAACGATAGTACGCGGTAGCCGCCGCGTCCCGCTTCGTTCTATGATTGTGGGTACGGTGTCGAAAGATCGCCTCACGCGGCATGAGCTGAGCTGGCTGCTCGCCCAAGAGGCGCGTGGTGCCGCGCATGCTCTGCGCGAGGGCGTGACCCAGCTGAAGCAGCCCGTGCCCGTCAAGCCTGGCCCGGAGATCAAGATCGTCAGCAGCGATTCGATGCCCCCCGTCGAGACCAATCTCGACGCTCTCGAAGACGCGATCAACATGCTGAGCGCGCTCAACTCCGGCAACCGTGGAAAAAAACGGCGTGGGCGTATCGACTTAGCCGCCTTGTTGTACGAAGTCGCGCCCAACGCCCGAATCGCCATCGAGCCCGGCGCCGGCACCGAGGTGAACGGTGAGGAGTCGGACATGCGGCGCATGTTCCACATGCTGGTCAACCAGGACAGCAGTCCGAACGGCCAGGGCGGCCCCTCGGAAGTGGAAATTCGCCGCCAGGGCGAGTGGGTGAAGATTGCCGTCCAGTTGGGGCCAGACACCGCCGCTGCGGATGATGTCGAACGCCGCTGGCTCAGCCGCATGGCCACGCGCTACGGCGGTCGGGTCGAGCTCGAGGGCGGCACCCAATCGATCTTTTTGCCCGCCGACGGCGCCAGCGATCAACGTGAAGTGGTCGAGCTGCGTAAGGAGCTGGAGCAAGCGCAACAACTCGGCGAAGCGTACGCGCGAGAACTTGCCGCAATCGTTACCGCCGGAGATTTGCGCAGCGATATCCCCCCCACCGCGCCCCCCGAGACCGGGGTGGATCGCCTGGAGCTATTGCAAAATACCGCATCGGCGTTGCAACGCGTGCTGCGCCATTGGCTCGACGGCCTGCGCGCGGACACGGCCGAGTTGCAAAAGCAGCTGGGCGAACAAGCACCGCTTGCACAAAGTTTCGCACGGCGCATGACAGTCGGCGCCGAGTTGCTCGGGGATCTGGGCTTGCTCACGGAGTGTGATTTGACCGAGCCGGTGCGCCGGGTCGATGTGAGTGCACTCGCGCGCGAGGCGCTTCAGTCGGTGGAATCCCGCGCTGCGCGCCATGGTGTGGGCCTGTGCGCGCGCCTGCCCGAGCGCGCGCCTTTCGAGACAAAAACCTCGGAGCTGCGGGTGCTGCTTCGCGCATTGCTACATCACGCCATTGCGGCCACACCGCGGGGCGGAGAGGTCTCGCTGTCGGTCGTGCCGACGGAAATGGGCATGATGTTGAGCGTGGAGGACGGCGGTCCGGTCGTGCCCGAAGCTTCGCGGACCGCGGTGATTCAGCATCGCACGGATCCCGCGAGTTTCGGCCGCCCAGCAGGCGTCTCATTGCTCGTCGCGGACGTGATCGGCGGCGTCCTCGGCAGCGGTGTCGGCATGCGCGAGGTCAGCACGGGGACCGGTGGCAGTGAAGTGTGGGCAGTATTGCGCAATCGTCCGGATTGAGCGGCGCTAGCGGGAGCGAGCGCTCTTGGGCTATGCTCCTACGCAATGCGCATTCTCGTCGTTGAGGACCAGGACTCGATCCGCCGCATGATCGAGGCGCTGGTGCAGGCGCGCGGTTATGACGTGACCGCCGTTGCCTCAGGCACGAAGGCGATCGACGTGGCCTTGACCAACCCGCCGCACCTGGTGCTGCTCGATCTCAATCTGCCCGGCCAATACGACGGTTTCGAAGTCTGTCGCCGGCTGCGCGCCGATCCCCAAACGGCGAGTGTTCCGGTCATCATCATCAGCGCGTTAGACGATCAAGAGTCGCGCAATCGCGCCGCCGAGGCGGGCGCCACTTCGTATTACACCAAGCCATTTAGCCCGATCGCGCTGCTCAAGGAAATCGAGCGGTTGAAGAACCTGACCGGCGCAAGCTAGCGCAAGCTACAACGGCTTCTTCACAGCAGTTGCAGCAGCGACTTGGCGCGCTCTTCTGCCGCGGCGACCAAGCCACGCGACTCGATATTCGGAATGCGAAGCACTTCGCACAACTCGTCGATGATCTGCTTCTCTTTTTGATCTTGTTCACCGTCGACGAAGCTGAGTAGGACGGCGTGTTGCAGCAGCAAACGACGTGCGTCCGCGCTCAGGTCGTGCAGGGGCACATCGCTCAACTTCTTCGGTTCCCGCGCGAACATGCGCAGCTCGTGCGCCTCGCTGGGAGTCGCCTCGAACGCTTGGAGCAGCGCCTCGAGGACCTCTTTTTCCTCGCCTGCCATGCGACCGTCAGCCCAAGCCACGCTGACCAGCCCTTTCAGAATCGCCAAGTTCTGAATGTGCATTGGCCTCGAAGGTGCCAGATCTCGCCTAGCGGATCAAGGCCGCGAACGGGGCAGGCGTCAGATCCAGATCTGCCATTACTTTGATCGCGCGACACAGGCCTTGATTCACATCGGGCTGGGCTACTTGAAAGCTGCTCAGGAGTTCGTTCACGTCGCTCTTTTTCGACTCCACCATTGCCACCCCGGGTGAGAGCGGCAAGACCTCCGGCATGCGCTCGGTGCGTTCGTCGTGGCCGACGCCGCTCTGCAAGAACTCTGCAGCAAGACTCGCCGCGACGCTCATTTCGACGATCTGTTCGGGGGCCAGGATCGGCAACTCGGTAGCGAGGGTTCCCAAGGTTGGCGTCCGAGGCAGTGGCTCGCAATCGCTCTCCGTAATCGGATTCGCCAAGAATTCGAGCAGCGGTCGCAGGGTCTTGCGCAGCACCACGGGCTCGGGCCGCGTCCGTGCTTCCGCAGGGAAGTCGAGCAGCGGCTGATCGCTACTCGCATCGTAGCCAGAGATGGCCACTGGCTCGACTTCGACGGCGCGCATCACGGTCGGCGCCGCGCTCGAGTCGACCGCGTCGGTTTCGAATTCGACGTCGACCTCGAGCAGGAATTCCGGCTCAGGCTCAGCCGTGAGCGCGGGCTCCGACTCGCTTACGGAGCGCACGGCAAGTGCGGAGGTCATTGCGTCGCTCTCCACGAACTGGGGCGGCGCGAGCAACTGCTCGCCCAGGGCGCTGACGACGCCGTGCAGTTGGCTCTCCATCAAAAGGGGCAGCACCGGTACGGCCCGCGCCGGGGTTTCCAGATCCTGGTCGAGGTCGTCTTCGGGCTCGGGTTCGAGATTGGGATGGGGTACGCGCAGTTCGACAGCCGACGGTGCAGCCACCGCAACCGGTGCAGCCACCGCAACCGGTGCAGCCACCGCAACCGGTGCAGCCACCGCAACCGGTGCAACCACTGCAACCGGTGTCACTGCAACCGGTGCAATTGGCGCAACCACCGCAATTGACACGTCGCCTTGCGGCTCCTCATCTAAGGGCAAGCTGCCGCTCTCCAGCGCGCGCGCGGTCTCGCGGTGCACGCGAGCCAACGCGCGCCGCGCCGCTGAACGGTTGACCGGGATTAACGCCACCTCCAACTCGCGAACGAGTGATGACAGACCGACTGGCACCGTTCGCCGGCTTGCGCGTGTTAGCGCTGCACTGCCCGAACTCGCGACGAGCAACAATTGATCGAGCGCGCGGCGAAGCGAGAGTTCCGCGTCCACGTCAGAGCTAGCCTGTCCAGAAACCAGGCGCAGCGCGCCGTCTTCGGTGAGCTCGACGTCGGCGGCTTGCACCAGCCGCGGGGCCTTGAGCACTTGGTCCGCGATCGCCAACACCAAGTACCCGGCGCTTTCGCCCGCCAGTGGCGCGCGATGCGCTCTTGCCGCCCGTTTGACCTCGGAAAGTGTCACGCTCATCTTCAGCCTCCTCGCACCGGAATGCCGCGATCGGCCAGGTAGCGCTTGGCGTCCCCGACCGTAAATAGACCGTCGTGAAAGATCGAGGCCGCCAGCGCGGCGTCCGCGCCACCCTCCGCCAAGCCCTCGCGCAAGTGCTCGAGGCTACCGACGCCACCCGAGGCGATCACCGGGATTTCCACGGCCGCGGTCAGCGCGGAAAGTAGCTCCAAGTCGTAGCCCGCGCGCGTTCCGTCGCGGTCCATGCTGGTGAGCAGGATTTCGCCCGCCCCGAGCTGCGCGCCGCGCCGCGCCCAGGCGATGGGGTCGAGGCCCGTGCCACGCCGGCCGCCATGGGTGAATACTTCGTAGCTGCCGTCGGGGTTTCGCTTTGCGTCGATCGCCAGCACCAGCACCTGCCGACCCCAGGCGCCAGCGATCGCCGAAATCAGGCTCGGATCTGCAACGGCGGAGGAATTGATGCTGACTTTGTCGGCCCCCGCGTCCAAGAGCGACTTGACGTCCGCTGGGGAGCGCACGCCTCCGCCAACGGTGACGGGGGCAAAAACCACGTCGGCCGTCCGCTCGACAACGTGCAGCAAGGCGCCACGTCCCTCGATCGACGCAGTAATGTCCAAAAACGTGATCTCGTCCGCGCCCTCGGCGTCGTAGCGCCGGGCACACTCAACCGGGTCCCCCGCGTCTCGAAGGCCCACGAAATTGATGCCTTTCACGACGCGACCATCGCGAACGTCGAGGCAGGGAATGATGCGTTTGGCGAGCATGGGAACTCGAGTCTCCTCTCCCTTACGGGAAAAGGGAGCAATCGGACAAAGACCTTGCAGTCGGGTGCGCGCACGAGCCCTTGGTAGCGAGGGTGCGTCCGGGGTTATAGTGCGCGCGATGAGGCTGTGCCCGCACTGCGGAACGCGAAACACCCCGGAAGCGACGGGTTGCGCGAGCTGCGGTAAACCGCTCGCTTCCTTCAGTCAGACCGTGGTGGGCTTTTCGCCGCCCGGGCCCGAGGGCCGCTTTCGCGGCACGATGATCGGCATGGCTCCGCCGGGCGTGTCGCCTGCCGCGCAGCCGCCTCCGGCGCAGCCGCCGGTGCCGGAGGTCCCAACACCGGGCGCAGCTGGCGGGCTGCGCCGGACAATGATTGGGATTGCGCCGCTCGGCCCAGCGGGGCAACCGCCCGGTTACGCGGCCACGCCCGCAACGCCGCCGGTTCCGGCCAATCCGTTGGCTGGGCACGCCTACCCGCCCCCGCCACCTCCCCCGGACGCGCTTCTGACGCCCGGGGCGGGCGGCACAATCCCAAACCTCTCCCCCCACCAGAAAACCATGATGGGCGTGGCCCGGCCCGGCATCGCGCCCCTGAACCCGGGACAAGCCAAGCCCGCCGCCGCGGCGCCGACCCCGCCTGCTCCCGCCAGCCCAATCGCCCCGGGTTATGCGTCGTCTGGCTCGCTGCCTTCGGCCGGCGCGACTGGCGCACCCGCCAATGGAGTTCCCTCGCCGGGGCCGCTGGTACCGGCGACGGGCAGTTCGCGTCATCAAGGTCGGCACAGGCCCGGGATCCCCGCACTCGCAGCCGTGTCGATGGTCGGCGCGGCTGGGCTCTTCGCTGCAGCGGCCGTGGTTTGGCTATTTTACCGCGGTCACGGTTCGATCGAAGCTCGGGCCACGGCATTGGCCGACGGTAAGGAGCAGCTCGAGCTCACCTGCTCCGCGTGCGATGACGGCACCGTGGCGCGGCTCGACGCGGCCAACGCCACGTTCACAGGCCACCACGCTAGCCTTCCTCTGTCGCGCCCGCTCAAGGTCGGCGAAAACCCGATGACCATCACGCTGGTGGCGCCGCGCGGCAAACAAAGCTTTGTCGACATCTCGGTGCCGGTCGCCTTCCGTGTGCGCGGCGACACCAGCGGGCTCGACGCGCCGACGCCGGAGTTCCGCGTGCTGGTCAGCGCCCTCGCCGGCTCGAGTGTGACCGTGGACGGCAAGCCGGTCGCGCTCAACGCAGAAGGAGAAGGGCGCTATGTGCTCGACGTGAGCGCCGAGGTCACTGGCCTCGATTCCTCCGTGAAGACACTCGAACGTCGACTGCCGTACGTCGTCACGCCGCCCAACAGTTCATCGCAAACGGGCTCTGTCAGTCTGCAAGCGGGGATCACTCCGCTGGTGATCGACGCACCCGGGCCTTCGGTGCTGCTCGAGACGTCCAACTTCGTGCTGGCGGGTCGCACCGCCAAGGCCGGCGCGTTGACGGTCAGCGACCGCCCCATCACCGTCGACCCGACGGGCCGTTTCGCGCAAATGATGAACGTGTCCGCGCCTGGTGAAACGACGATCATCGTCCGCGCTACGAGTAAGGACACCGCACCACGGCTGTTCCCCTTGCGCGTGAAGCGCGTCGATAGTCTGGTGCACGAAGCGGAACGCGTGAGACAGCGCGCCACCAGCAATTACGCTGCGATCGCCGACCAAGCCGAGACCAAACGCGGTTGGGCAGTCGCACTCGACGGCGTCAGCGTCGACGCGCGATCCGAAAACTACAACACCGTGGTCGTTATGGACGTGCAGGGAGGCTGCGCGCACGGGCCCTGCCTGGCTCGGGTCACCTACGGCGCACCCTACAGCTTGTCCCAAGGCGACAAGTTCAGCGCGTTCGGCGAAGTGGTGGGCCTGGTCGATGGCCCGCGCTCCGGCAGCAAAATCCCAGAAATTCGCGCTGATTTCTTGATCAAGGCCACGAAGTAATGCGCGCCGGGGCCGTGCCCGTCGGTGTGCTGGCCAGCTGTTTGGCGCTGCTCAGCGCCCACTCGAGTGCGCGTGATGCACAGCGGGTGCAGCGCCTGGTCGTTGGTCGCGGCTCTGCCCCGGCGGCGTGCGAGGGCCTCGACGCAAGCAACGGAAATCGCGCGCGCAGCCACTTTCCCGCCACGCCCGAAATCGTGTTTCGCACCCGGTTGACGGGGGGGATCGGGCAAGCCCCAGCCAGTGACGCCCAAGGCAACCTGATTCTCGTCCACGCCGAGCCACGCTTGTCCAAGCTCGATGCCCAAGGTCGAACGCTGTGGTCCGAGCGGCTGACCAGTGAAGCGACTTCGGCTCCGGTGTTGACCAGCGCGGGCACGATCTTGATCGTGACACGCGACGGCGAAGCGCTCTTCTACTCGAGCGCCGGACAAATTCGGGCAAAGCGCTCGCTCCCGCTGAGTGATCCCAAACGGCGCAGCTTGGCCGTCCCCACGGGCAATGGTGGCGCCTGGCTGGCTAGCGGCAGCGATCTGGTGGAACTCGACGAGCGCGGTGTGATCGTCCGCCGGCTACGCGCTCCTGGTGCAGTCGGTACGATCGCCGAAACGAACGCCACGCTAGTTGCGGTCACCGAGAACGGAAGCGTCCAGGTGGCGCGCTCAACTGGAGGTCTGGAACAGATCGGTAGCTTCGGTGGCAACGTGCCGGAAGGCGCTGCGGTGAGTGCCGGCAAAGTCTTCGCCGTCGTCGATGGGCACAAGTGGTCTGCGCTCGATCTGACCACAGGCCGAGTCGTGACCTTGGCCAACGAGCCCAGCCTCACCCTAACGGGCCCGGTTGCTCTGCTCGACGCGTCATCGGCAGCCTTGGTCGCCGACGGCGGATTCGTTTCAGTGCGCGCCAAGGACGGAGCTGAGAGCGCGCGCGTCGCACTGAGCGCGGCCGGCCAGGGCTTCGACCCTGCTTCGCGCGGCTTGCGCGCAGCGCTGTTGGTGAGCGATCAGCAAGGCGCAATCGCCGCGGTGCGTGGTGGCACCGACGCACTCGTGCTGGGAGCAAGCGGTAGCGCGCTGCGCATCGACGAGACCAGCTGCCTCGATCCGTTTCGCCCGACCCCCACGCCGCGCGGCTTGGTGTTCGCGTGTCGATCGGGTCAGCTTTTTGGCGTCAGTGAAAAAGCGCCGTAAATGACAGCGTGGCAGCGCCGACCGATGCCTCGTAAGCGACGTTTTCTTTCTCCTGACGCGTCACGCTGCCCATGAAGCGCAACATGCCCCCGAGCGACCATTGCGGGCTGACCCAAAAATCATAGCCGCCCCAGGCTTCGAGCCCGAGCCCGCCACCTTCGAACTTCCGTCCACTATCCTTCACCTCGGCCGTTCCGCTCGCGAAACCGAGTGCGCCGCCGAAATGCAGACCGCGCTCAGGATCCGGAAAAACGTCGAGGAAATAGCCAAGCAGTCCCGTTCCACCGCTGACGTCCCCGGATACGCGATTGCCGTCGATGCTTCGATGCGTACTATTCAGCCCGAGACCGGAAAGCGCTGCACCCATGGCTAAGCCGGGCGTGGGCGTGCCGCCAATCCAGAGATCGAAGGCGCCGGTTCCGCCGCCAAAACTATAGTCGCCAATGCTCTTGGCGTCGGAGGAGACCAGCACCCCAGCGATGCCGAGTCCGACCGCCATACGCAGATAAAAACCGTCGTGCAAGGTCGCGCCACGTGGCGGTCGGGGCAGCGGCGGCAAGTCACTGCCGGGAACGCCAGGAGCAGCAGCCGACGGCGCAACCGGCACGGGAACCGTTTCTACCGCTGCCGGCGGAATCGGGGCCGACCGGGGCGGGGGCGCCGGGGGTAGCGGAGCAGGCGGGGGGGATGGCGCAGGCTCCAGCGGCGCAGCCGAAGCGGGCGCCCCAGCGACCGGCGGCGACGGAGCTGGCTGCGCGCTTTCAGCGGGCGCGGCGGCGGCGCCCGCTGCCTGCGCAGCAGCTGGAGCTGCGCATGAAATCGCCAACGCCAGGCTAAAACCCAGCCGTAGGACACACTTGCACTGGCTACGGAAAGGGACCGAGCCTATACTAGGCCCGCGTCGCGCGATGACGAAGCGCTTCAGTCCCGTTGGCAGCATTGGCCGCATCGGCCCGTCGGCGCAAAGGAAACCCATCCGATGATTTCAATCACAACGCTGGCCGCAGACAAAGTTAAAGAGATTTCGAAGTCGGAGGGGCTGGAAGGCCAAGGCCTCCGTTTGCGTGTGGTGGGCGGTGGCTGCGCCGGTTTCCAGTACGACTTGTACTTCGAGGACAAGCCGACCGATCTGGACGAGCTGTTCGAGTCGCACGGCGTGAAGCTGTTCGTCGATCCGCTGAGCTATCAGTACTTGGACGGTACGGAAATCGACTACGTCGAAGGCGCCAACGGATCCGGGTTCAAGTTCGGCAACCCGAACGTTTCCGGCACCTGCGGCTGCGGCTCGTCGTTTCAAGCCTGATCTGAAAGTGCTCTTTGACGGCTGGTCTGTGCCAGGCGCTCGTGCCTGCTCGACAACGACCAGCCGGCTCGGCCCTAACACTACTTGATCAGTTCTTCAGCAGGAGCAGATCACGATCGGCGTGGGCGGACACGAGTCTGAGAGAGCCGGCGAGACCGGGCGCCGGCTGCCTCGACAATCGGAGGTGACGCGGGACGGCTGGGTTCGCTGCACAGCCAAAACTCAGCAGCTCCTGTCAGCTCTCGATCTCGAGACGACAGTGACCAAATAGTACTCAGGTTAGTGACGGGAACCGTTCACACCACGTAGTCGGGTGGGCGATTTTCCAGCCGCGTCGGCGCATCGAGGCGCATTTGCAGGCGCTTCACGGACACAGTGCTGGGCAGCCTGGACAATCCGTCGCGCTGCGGACGCAATGTGTCCATGCGTCCAGCCGAATTTGCCCAACGTACTTACTTGAGTGCGTAGCAAATCTTAGCGGAACCGCGCAGATACCTCGCGCGTAGGCCAAGGTGCGAGCGGAGCTCCTCGAGCGACGATTCGAGTGAGGCAGGTCGGTCAGCGCCGAGCTTGTCTAGGACTGGAATTAGACGAAGGGAACGAGCAAGAACGATGGCCCGTCAAACCGACCCCTCCCTAACGTTCTACATCACCGCAGTGCACTCTTATCCCCAACTCTCGCGTGAAGAGGAGCTCGCGCTGACCATGCGCTGGCTCGAGCAAAAGGACGAGGTAGCGCGAGAAGAGTTAGTGCGCGCCCACTTACGCTACGTCGTCGCGATCGCACTGAAGTATCGCCGCTACGGGCTGCCACTCGGCGAGCTGGTGGCCGAGGGCAATTTCGGCGTGGTGCACGCGCTGCAAAAGTTCGACAACAGCCGGGGCACGCGTTTCGTCACTTACGCCGCCTATTGGATCCGAGCCTACATCCTCAATCACATCATTCGCTCGTGGAGTTTGGTCGGCGTTGGGTCGGGCGCGCTCCGCTCGAAGATGTTCTTCAAGCTGCGCCGCGAACGCGTGCGCATCACCAATTTGGTTGGTGAAGGCGATCACGCCGATGAACTGCTGGCCAAAGCGCTGGACGTCCCCAAGGCCAAGGTCACTTCCATGGTGCGTCGCTTGGAGGCGCGCGACGTCTCGCTCGACGCCAAGGTATACGACGACTCGGCAACCACGTTGGGCGATACCCTGGCGGCCACCGAGCTGAACCAAGAAGACGGTTTGGTCGGTTCCCAAGTCGGTGGTTACGTGCGGGACGCGGTGCAAACTGCGCTCACCGGGCTCGACCGGCGTGAGCGTTACATCGTCGAGAATCGGCTGATGGCCGATAACGAAGACGAAATGTCCCTGGCCGAGATCGGTCGTCGCTTGGGTGTCTCACGCGAACGGGCCCGTCAGCTCGAGGTCCGCGCCAAGAAGAAGCTGAAGACGCGGATCACCGAGCTGTCGCGCGGCAACGGGTGGCTGGACGTCCACGACGCGGCCTAACCAATCTTTCACGGATCCTCCGCGCGCCGCTTCCGAAGCCCTCCAACTGCTCCGGTTCCCGAGCCCCACCCTCACCCGGGGCCGCGCTCGCCCGCCGCCCCGTCAAATGGATCGAGAGTGGTGCCTGAACAAGAGCGCTTGCGCGGCTTGAGCGCTGCACCTAAGCTCGCGCGCGTTGCAGCATCTCAGGCGATCGCGGGTTCGTCTCACGACGAGCCCGAGGAAAGTCCGGGCTCCGCAAGGCAGGATGCCGGGTAACGCCCGGTGAGGGAAACCTCGAGGAAAGTGCCACAGAAAATTAGACCGCCCGAGCCACTTTGGTGCCTCGGGTAAGGGTGAAAAGGTGGGGTAAGAGCCCACCGCGCAACCGGTAACGGTTGTGGCACGGCAAACCCCATCCGGAGCAAGGCCATGTAGAGGGGCGTTCGAGGGCTGCCGGCCCGAGCCCCTGGGTAGGCTGCACGAGGCGTTCGGCAACGAACGTCCCAGAGGAATGACCGCCAGCGCGCCGAGGGCGACCGAGGCGCGCAACAGAACCCGGCTTACGAGAAGCTGCAACCGCACCCCGAGGGTTCGCCCTCTGGGTGCGTTTTTATTGGGCCGCGAACACGAACGGAACGTTCACCGTCGTGGTGTCGCCGGACGGCGGAAACTGCCATCCCCGAACGCGGCTCGAGATGCATTGGGAGAGGCCGCGGTAGCCCTTCGGGTCACCGTTGACGACTGCGTTCGACACGCTACCGCTGGGGAGCACCGTGATCGCGACGTTGACGCGCGCGGTGGTAGGTGCGTCCCTATCACGAGTATCGAGCGCGGGTTGCCAGCAGGCGCGTTTGACGCTGCCCGTGTAGCGCGCGACGGTGCTTTGGATCTGCGTGCCGTCGAGCTGACCGGTGCCCGTCACGGTACCCGAAGGTCCAGAGGAATCAGGGCCGTGGCCCGGACCGAGGGAGCCTAGCCCCTGGAGGCCCTTCAAACCGCTGATTCCCTTGTCCGGTTCGGCCGGCGCGCTGCCCGCGCTCTTGGCCGGTGCGGTCACGCGCTTGGTTGGATTTTTGGGATCTGCGGGCGTGTTCGAGTCGCTGACGGCTGCGCTCGTGTCTGGAGCAGCCACTGTTCCGCTGGCCGCGCCAGGCACCACGCGGTCGACGTATTTGACGACTTCGACCGTCTTGCTGCCCTTGTTGAACAGCACGAAGCCAATCGTGAGCCCAAACATCAGCGCGATCGCGACGGCGATCCAGGCGGCGGGTGAAGTGCCGGTGCGCTTCGGCACGCCGGCTGCCACGAGCTCGTCCGTGACCACAGCTGCACCGGTCAGGCCATTTCCGGAGCCTGAGTAGGCCTCGATGTCCGGGCTCGACGCCGCGGGCAGCGCAACCTGGTCAGTGCTCGTCGTCGGGACGGGGCCCAAGATCGTAGCCACGGGCGGCGTAAACGGAGTGAGAGACGCTCGTGCGCTCGAGACGCTCTCGTCGACGATCGCGAGCAACTCCGGGAACGTGCCCAGCGGTCGCCAGTCTTCGAAGCCATCTCGCCAAACGAGCGACTCACGATTGACCGAACCGGAGGCGGCCTTCGAGCGCAGTTCGCTCAAGCGGATCGGACCGACCGGCACGCCGTTGATGCCCACGAACCACTCGTCCGCCGGCATACTCAAGGAGTCGGGGCCTGCTGTGTCGCTCGTGCCGCCGACTGCGAGCGAGAAGGCGCCCGCGAGCGCGCCCACATCCGCAATGCGCGTGCGCTCCTCTTCTTCCACCTCGGCAAACGGACTTGCTGCGAACGCGGCGGGCTTGTCCACAATCGGCGTGGGCTTCGGCGCAACGGCGGGCAACGGCGCACCCATGCCGCCTAGGATCGGGCGCTTATCGCTCTTCGCTCCCAGCGGAGTGCTGGCCGCGGCGAGCGCCGGCTTTTGGGGTGAGGACTTGGGCGCCGGAGCCTTCGGCGCCGCCAAATGACCAAGCGCGGGCTTGGGTACGCTTGGGCGCGGACCAGTGACCGGAAGCTTCTTCACCTCGGGACGCTGAGCAGCAGAAGGTGAACTGCCGACAGAAGGAGCGCCGCCTACGATCGGGGCACTCGCAGCGGTCGGAGCGCTCTTGATGGCGGACCCGGGCCGCGGCGTCCCGCGCGCGGACACCGGCGGGCCGGGCTCGAACTCGCGTGGCAGCGCTGCCACCGGGGGCGCCGCGGCCGAAACGTCGCTCATGGCATCGATCGGGGCGGGCGGCGGCTCGCTGCCGGGAAGGGCGTCACCCATCCCTGGCACGCTCGAGACTTGGATCACGTAACCGCACTTGCGGCACTTCATGCGAACAGAGCGACCCGCGACCTTCTCGTCGCCGATCTGGTATTTCGCTTTACAGCTGGGGCAGAGGAACTTCATTCAGCTGAGCGCCGCATCAAACAAACGGTCCGAGGTTTACGGAGATTAACCCGAGCACTGCCGAAGCGCGAAAGCTCTTTCACAGGAGGTTCAACAAGTGTTGTTTGATCGAGAGTCGGGTCGGCTCGTCCGCGGCGAGAGTGAGCGCCCTTTCCCAGGTTTCCACGGCTTTATTTCGGAATCCGGCCTTCTGGTACAGAATGGCGAGGTTCTTGACGGCTGCAAAGTGGTGCGAGTTGATTTTGACGGCGGTTTCCAGCTCGCCGATGGCGTCGTACACCTGCCCCTTCTTGCCGTACAGTAGCCCTAAGTGGAAGTGGAGACGGTAGGCCAGCGGGTCGATACCGACCCCCCTTGCCAAGTGAGCAATGGCCTCGTCCAGCCGACCGGCTTTGTACGCGGCTATCCCCGCGTTGAGCGCCTCCTCCGCCTCCCCCGACACATCCGGACGCTCTGCACTGGCTTGACCTGGACTGAGGCAGGCTTCCACCGCGGCGATCACCTCGGCGATCTTGAACGGCTTTTCGATAAAGTAATCGACGCCACAGGTCTGCTTGAGATCTTCGGCATAGCGCCAGCCGCGATACACGGCGCTGACCATGATGATTGGGATCTGCCCGTAGCGCCGGCTGCCCTTGATGCGCCGCGCAATCTCGAAGCCGTGGACTTCCGGGAGCATCGCATCGAGCACAATCAGGTCCGGTGCGTACTCTTTCACCATCCGAAGCGCCTGGTGCCCGCGTTCTGCCTCGAGCACGCGATGCCCTTTGTGCGAAAGTAGCCGGCTGAGCATTTTTCGAATCTCGGCCTCGTCGTCGATGATCAAAATCGTCTTGGCGCCATCCGCGGGAGGCACGCGCGGCACGCCTTCGCCCGGCAGCTCGGTGACCACGCTCAGCTCGCGCGAAGTGTCGCCGAACTCACTCTCCTCGATGTCTTCCGAGCGGGAGATTTCCGACACCGCGTCGTCGACCACGAGCCCTGGCGCGTCGAGTGTTCGGCCGCTTTGATCCGCGTACGTGGACAGCGCGCCAAAGTCGAGCGGGCCGGACGGCTCGGAGTTGAGTACGTTGCCGTCGCGGTCGAGGTTGAGTTTTGTCAGCACTTCTGCCGGGCAATTCGGTCCGACGTAGTAGGCGTCGCCGCGGGCTTTCTGGCCGTAGGCTTGGTCGATCACGCTGGCTAGCGCCGCGTCGAGCGCGACGTACGGATAGACCTTCTTGCCCGTGACGAACTCCAGCTCGTCGATGACTTTCTTTTCGCGCGGATTGGCCATCGCGATGAACAGCCGATCGTCTCTGACGAGCACGGGCAAGATCAGATGTTTTTCGGCGATCTCGCGCGGCAAGAGTTCGAGGTCGTCGAGCTTCAGACAGATCTGGGTCAGGTCGATGCCCGGGATCCCGTGCTGCTCGCTCAACGCCTTGAGCGCAGCGACGTCGGTGATCGTCCCATCGGCCGCGAGGCGTGAGGCCAGGCGGTCACCTTTCTGCTCGGCGAGCGCGCGATCCAGTTGCTCAGGCGTGAGCGCACGCTGACGCAGCAGGATTTTGCCGATCTGCTTCTTCTCGCTCATCCGAAACTTTGATTATTCACGAGACCCGCCACAATCTCGACGGAAAACGCCAAAAAGTTCAGGAACTAGCAGTAGACGGGGCCCAGGCGGCAAGCGTTTGGCGCGACCAATCGGCAAAATCGCCCCTCTGGATGGCAGCCCGCACGGCGGCCATCAGTCGGCCGTAGAAATGGAGGTTGTGCTGGCTGAGCAGGCTCAAGCCCAGGATTTCGCTTTGCAAGTACAAATGGCGCAGGTAGGCGCGCGAGTAAGGGACGCGACAGGCGCCGCACCCGCAGTCTTCCTCGAGCGGGCGCGGGTCGTCCCGGTAGCGCGCGTTTTTGATCGTGACTTTGCCAGCCCAAGTGAAGACCTGCCCGTTACGGGCATTACGCGTCGGGATCACACAATCGAACATATCGATGCCGCAGCCCACCGCCGTCAGGATGTCGCTCGGCATGCCGACGCCCATCAGGTAGCGCGGACGTTCCGCGGGCAGCGCCGGCCCAACCTGCGCGAGCGCGCGATACATCTCCGGAATCGGCTCACCCACGCTGAAGCCGCCCAGCGCAAGACCGTCGAAAGGCAGCTTGGCCAGCGCTTCGATGTGCGAAAGCCGAAGTTCCACGTCAGTACCGCCTTGAACGATGCCGAACACGCCTTGCTTGGGTGCGCGCGCAGCAAGGCAGCGCTCCGCCCAGCGCGTGGTGCGCTCGACGGCCTCGACCAATGCGGCGCGCGGTGAGCCGCCCGGCGGGCAGACGTCCAATTGCATGGCGATGTCCGAGCCCAAGAGGCCCTGCACACGCATCGCTTCCTCGGGGGTCAGCAGCATCTTCTTGCCATCGAGGTGCGACGCGAATTCGAAGCCGTGTTCACTGGCGCGCATGTTCTTCGCCAAGGAAAATGCCTGAAATCCGCCGGAATCCGTGACAATCGTGTGTGGCCAGCGCCCAAAGCCGTGGAGGCCTCCGAACTCCGCGATCAGCTCTGGACCGGGGCGGATCCAGAGGTGGTAGGTGTTCATGATCTGCATCTTCGCGCCGGTCGCGATCAGCTCCTCGACCGACACACCCTTGACCACGGCTTGCGTACCGACGGGCATGAACGCGGGCGTGGGCACCTCACCGTGTGGCGAGCTCAGCACTCCCGTTCGCGCCTGGCCTGACGTCTGATCGACGCGGAATGAGATCAAGCGCGCCTCTTCGGAATCCACATCGCATCTCCGTATGAAAGAAAGCGGTAGCCCGCCGCGACCGCGTGCCGATAGGCGGACATCACCGTATCGTAGCCGGCGAAGGCCGAGACCAAAGCCAAGAGCGTGCTTCGAGGTACGTGAAAATTGGTCAGCATCGCGTCCACGACCTGAAACCGATAACCAGGTTGGATCAAGAGTCGCGTCTCGCCCTGCGTGACACGTATTTCGCCCAGGCGCTCGGGGTCGGCGGCGCTCTCCAACGCGCGCACCACGGTCGTGCCAACGGCCACGACCGGTGCGTCCCGCCCACGCGCGGCGCGCACGGCCTGGACGAGCTCCGGACCGACCTCGAGGGTCTCGGCATGCATCGGGTGATCATCCAAATCGGCGGCGGTCACCGAGCGGAACGTGCCCAGCCCGATTTCGAGCTCGAGCCGCCCAATCTCCACTTGTCGGCGAGACAAACGCTCGAACAGCTCAGGCGTCAGGTGCAGACCCGCGGTCGGCGCGGCCGCGGAGGCAGTTCGCCGGGCGTACACGGTTTGGTAGCGATCGAGGTCGAAGTCTTGGTCTGCGCGTCGCATGTACGGGGGCAACGGTAGATGACCACGCTGCTCCAAGACCTGTTCGAAATCGGCGCCGCCCGCGTCGACGACAACGAGCAGCGTCGATTCGGTCGATTTCTCCAAGACCTCGATCCGGATCTCGTCCCATTCGATGTGTGTGCCGACGCGCAGCGGCTTGCTCGCCCGACCGATGGCTTCCCAGCGTTCGCGGCCATCGGCTTGGAGCGACAAACGGCGAATGAAGAGCAGCTCGATCCGCCCGCCGCTCCCCTGCCTCGAGCAGAAGATGCGCGCCCGCCGAACACGCGTATCGTTCACGACCAAGAGCGCGCCTTCGGGGATCAATTGGGCGAGCTCGTCGACGCGACCATCACGCAGGGCGGCGCCTTCGAGGATCAAGAGCCGCGCGCCGTCGCGACGCTCGGCCGGATGCGCCGCAATCAACGCCTCCGGCAGCTCGTAGTCCAGGTCCGCGGTCTTCACGCGCGGAAACAAGCAGATTTATTGACGGGACGCCAGCTCCGAGCCTCCCCCAATAGGCCACCGAGGAAGCGGTCGCGAGCGAAATGGATGGTGAGCCAGGTCGTCGTCCGGAGGGCCTAGCAGGCGAGGCCGAGCACCACGGGCTGGGAGATGGCCGTCAAGCCAGGAGAGATCGGCTGCCGACGGCCCGGGGCTACTTGGGTGGGCTCTCAGCGATTCTCGAACGTAATGCCGAGGCGGGTCATCTTTCGCCACAGCGTGGTCGGGCTGATGTCCAGCGCTTCGGCCGCGCGCTCACGACTGCCGTCGGAGGCGCGCAATGCGGCTTCGAGCGCCTGGCGCTCCGACTCATCGACGATATCGGCCAGAGTCTTGCCCGGAACGCGGCCGGTCTTGCGCGGGACTTCCGGCAGCACGTCATCGACCGTGATCAGCCCGCCGGAGCAGAGCGCGACGGACTGCTCGATCAGATTCTCGAGTTCACGGACGTTGCCCGGAAAATCATAGGCGATGAGCTTGTCCATCACGCCTTCGGCGGGACGGGCGCGCGCATTCATCTTGCGGTTGTATTTGTCCAAGAAGAACTCGGCCAAGAGTGGAATGTCTTCACGCCGTTCACGCAGGGGTGGCAAGTGGAAGCGAGCCACGTTCAGTCGGTAGTACAAATCCTGCCGGAAGCGTCGCTCCTCCACGGCCAGGCTCAGATCGACGTTGGTCGCAGCCACGACGCGGATGTCGATCGTGATCGACTTGTTCTCGCCTACACGACGCACCTCGCCCTCTTGAATCGAGCGCAACAGCTTGGCTTGGAAGCTCGGCGTAGTCTCGGCGATCTCGTCGAAGAAAAACGTGCCGCCGTCGGCTTCCTCGAAAAGCCCCTTCCGCGCGGAGACGGCGCCAGTGAACGCGCCGCGGGCATGCCCGAACAACTCGCTTTCCAGAAGCGTCTCGCTGATCGCCGCGCAATTCACGGTCACGAACGGGCGGTGCGCGCGCTTACTGTTGGCGTGCACGGCGCGCGCGACCAGCTCCTTGCCCGTGCCGCTCTCGCCCGTGATCAGCACGATCGCGTCGGTCGGTGCGATTTTCACCACGCGCGTCAACACATCGCGGATCGACTGCGAGCGTCCGATGATTTTCTCCAGATGGTAGCGCTCCTTGAATTCTTGGGCGAACAGCTGAACCTGGCCGTGCAGGCGCCGGCTCTCGAACGCCTTCGACACCTTCACGATCAACTCTTGCTCGCTGAACGGCTTTTGGATGTAGTCGAACGCACCCACGCGCATGGCTTCGACCGCGCTCTCGATCGTCCCGTAGGCGGTCATCACGATCACCTCGGTCATCGGTTGCTTCTCTTTTGTCGCGCGCAGCACGTCGATGCCGTCGAACTCCCCCATCCGCAGATCGGTAATCACGACGTCGTACGCGCCGGTGGCGCCCAGCTCACGGCCTTGGGCGCCGTCCGCCGCCTCGTCGACCTCATAGCCGCCGCCACGCAGCATCATTGCCAGCGTCGTGCGCATGTTGCGTTGGTCGTCGACGACGAGGATCTTACCCATGTTGCTCGAATCTGGCGGAACTCCGCAGGACTCTAGCGCACGGATCCGAGGAAGCACACCGCGGCTCGGTCGACGCCTCGCGCTGCAGCCCCCATCACTGCCGACCTGCGTGGCTGGCGCTACCGGCTCTCTGGAATCTCGGTCCCTCCGTCGCTGCCGCGAACGGCCCGCCGGTTCGGCCCAGCGCCGCGCGCAGGAAAAGGGCTCAACGCATGAAAATCAAGACGAACAATGCGATCGCCAAGCCCGTCAGACCGATCGCGTAGCCGAGCACGCTGGCTGTGCTCAGACGAGCTCCGGACCTAGCGCGCTGCGCGCCGGCTTGGCTCCAGTCACGCGGCGTTGGCACGATCGCACTGGGCGAGGTCCCGGGAGAACTCAAGCCACTCGAGCCGGTGCCACTGACCGTACTGACACCGCTGACGGTGATGCGATCCTTGCCGGTCGGAGTAAAGGCGGGATCGTTTGGCAAGAGCTGCGCTGCCGGCACGGCACCGCTGCTGAGGGCTTTCAGCGCGCCGCGCACGGCCTTCCGCCGCTGTTCGATGCGTTCGCCTAGGACGCGCTTCAGGATCCCGGCTACGCCACTCTGCGGGACGATCAGCCGTTCCGATTTCAGGTAGGCATGCAAATCATGCTCGAATTCGGCCGCTGTCTGATAGCGCGCCGAGGCGTTCCGCTCCAAAGCCTTGAGCACGATGCGCTCGAGCTCGGGGGGATATTTGGCATCGATCTGTGTGGGTTTGGGGATCGCACCGGAGATCACCAGGCGCAGGGTCTCGATGTCGTGCTCGCCGCGGAACAATCGCCGGCTGGTAGTCAGCTCGAAGAGCACGATGCCGAGAGAGAAGATGTCGCTCCGGCGATCGACCCCTTTGCCCAGCGCTTGCTCCGGAGACATGTAACCGAATTTGCCTTTGAGCTGACCGGCCCGAGTCGCCTCACTGATGCGCCCGACCGCCTTGGCCACGCCGAAGTCCACCAGCTTGACCGCACCGTTGGTGCCGATCAGGATGTTGTGCGGCGAGATATCGCGGTGCACGACGCCCCGGGGGCTGCCGTCCACATCCCGCAGTTCGTGGGCGGCGTGCAGCCCCGCGGCCGCGTCGGCGATGATTCGAACCGCCAACTCCGGTGGAATCGCGCGACGTTTGCCAGCTTCGGCGATCACCGTGTGCAGCGATTCCCCCTCCACCCACTCCATCGCCATCCACATCATCCCGTCGTGTTCGCCCACCTCGTACACGTCGACCACGTTCGGGTGACGGATGCTGCGAACGAGCCGAACCTCGTCCAAGAACATCTTGATGAACTCGTTCTCGTCGGCAAGCTCGCTCAGCATGACCTTGACCGCCACGAGGCGGTCGTCCTTGCTCGTTTGGGCGCGCTCGCGCGCGACCCAGACCGTCGCCATGCCGCCTCGGCCAACTCTCAGCAGCAACTGGTAGTTGCCGAGCTTGGATCCTTGCTTGAGCTCTTCGGTCATCCTAAACGTGCGGCGATTCGGCTCGATTGTGCGGCTTTTCGCGAAACACCGCGGACAAGGGCTTCCATTAGGCCCAAACCAGCGGGGGGCCGTCAAGTTAGTGGAGTATGGCCGGAATCCGGCCCAACGCCGCCAGCGGCAGCGGGCACTGTCCGGGACTGGGCCCGCCGAGCGGCACGCGCTATATAGCGCCGCCGTCGCCAATGTAGGCGCTGGGCGGACCCAGAAAGTCAGGGAAAAATGTCGAGTCTGCGCGAACAGATGGGAACTGGAGACAAGCGGAGCAGCGTAATCGCAGATGCCTGCCAGGTGTTGGACGCCGAAGTGGCGGACAAGGGCGGCTTGAGCGGCATTGCCATCAAGGGAGCCTACAAGATCGTGCAAGGCGTCCGCCCCGGTTTCGTGAGGGACACCGTGAACAACCTGCTCGACGATTTCTTGGACGCGGTCGACCCCGTGTACCAAGAAGCTGCCGCCAAAAAGGTACCGGCCGGGGCTTACCTGCAGCAGAACAGCAGCCGGGTCGCCGAAGCGTTGCTCGCGGTCACGGATGCACGAGCGGCCCGAGTGGACAGCCAGGCGATCAAGAAGACCTACGAAAAACTGCGCGGAATGGCCCAAAAGCAGGTTGAAGGCGCCGCACCGCGCTTGGCGACACTGCTGGAAAAGCACGCCACGCCGACGGCCTGAGGCTCCCAACCCTTCCCCCGCGGAGCGCCCGTGAACGTGCCCGATCTCCGCGCTCTTTCTGAGGTTTTAGGGGGGGCGCCCCGCGGCAGCTCGCGTGCGCCAGTGCGGGGCGGAATGGGAAATTCAGGGAGATCTTCGGGCACGTCCCCGAGCTCGGGCACGTCCACGGGTTTGAGATTGCGAAATAAGCGCGACACAGCCGAAAACCTCTGCTAGACACCCGCCCACTATGGGAAGCCCGCAAGATCCTCGCACCGCACGCCGCAAGCGCGAACGCCGCGCCAAGAAAAACGCCGAATGGGAGCTGAAGCGCGCCCAAGAGAACGCGCAAGCCGCAGCGCCAAAGACTCCGGCCAAGACCGCGACTTGATTCGTTCGGCCGGCCTTTGCGTCTGCCGTTTGCCGGCCTGATCAGGTTTTTGGGGCATCACCCCTGAAGGTGCCCCAAATCCGAGCTCTCTTTTTCAGGGCTGCCGTTAGCGAGCCTATGCCCAAAGCGCTCGTAGACGGGAACAATGGCGCGCAGAGTGGCCGGATCGCCGACTCCCCCTCGACATTTGAGGTGAGCGTGCTCAGATTCACCCGGTACTTCATGCCGCCTAACGAGCGAGTGAACCCGGAGCGTGATGACGGCCTCGCCATCGCCGAACGGCCAAAGACGAAACGGCCGCGCAAGTACGTGGTCGTCTTTCATAACGACGACTACACGACCATGGAATTCGTGGTCCACGTCCTGATGAAGTTTTTTCATTTGGACGAAACAGGGGCGACGACCGTGATGCTCAACATCCATCGCAAGGGCTACGGCGTCGCGGGCATCTTCAGCCGCGATATTGCCGAGACCAAAGCCGCTCTGGTGATGGACTACGCCAAAGAGCACGGTCACCCGCTCAAGTGCACTGCAGAGCCGGAAGGCTTCGGAGGGTCCGACGAGTGAAAGTCAGCGCTGAAGTCGAAGCAGCCTGCGCGTTCGCGCAGAGTGAAGCCATCCGTCGTCGCCACGACGTCATGACCGTCGAGCACCTGCTCTATGGTCTCTTGCAAGATCCCGCCACTGCTCGCGCCGCCAAAGCTGCGGGCGGTGACGTCGACAAGCTCAAGCGCGCTCTCGATCGCTTCCTGGACGAGGAAGTGAGCCGTGTACCTGAACCGGAAGAGCTCGATTTGAGCGCGTCTCGCGGCTTTCAGCGCGTGCTCAGCCGCGCGGCCATCAACGTACAAAATAGCGGCAAAGAGGAGCTCAAGGGGCACAACGTCCTGATCGCCATCTTTAGTGAGCTGGATTCGCCCGCAGTCGCTGCGCTGACCGAGGCCGGCCTCACTCGCTACGATCTGGTGAACTACGTTTCCCACGGCGTCAGCAAAGATGGGGACGACGAAGATGCGCTCACTTCCGGCGAACGCGCCAGCGACAACGATGAAGACGCTGACGCAGCGCCCCCCGCCGATGCGCTGGCCAAGTTCGCGATAAACCTGAACGAACAAGCCAAGGCCGGGAACATCGAGCCGTTGGTCGGCCGCGAGAAGGAGCTGCGGCGCGCGATCCAAGTGCTGTGCCGTCGGCGCAAGAACAACCCCATGTTCGTCGGTGACGCGGGCGTCGGCAAGACCGCGATCGTCGAGGGGCTGGCCGCGAAAATCGTGGCCAAGGACATCCCGGCGCCGCTGGCCAACGTCGTGATCTACGCGCTGGATATGGGCGCCCTGGTGGCAGGCACCCGTTTTCGCGGTGACTTCGAGAACCGTGTCAAAGCGGTACTCAAGCAAATCGAGAGCCTGCCCCACGCGGTGTTGTTCGTCGATGAAATCCACACCATGGTCGGCGCAGGAGCCGCTAGCGGTGGCACGCTCGACGCAGCCAACTTGCTCAAGCCCGCGTTGGCCAACGGCAAGCTGCGGTGCATCGGAGCAACCACGTTCGAAGAGTACCGCTCACACTTCGAAAAGGATCGCGCGCTCGCGCGTCGCTTCCAGAAGATCGACGTGCTGGAGCCGAGCCTGAGCGAAACGATTCGGATCCTGAAGGGTCTGCGCGGCCGTTATGAAGAGTTCCACGGTGTCGCTTACACGGACGCCGCTCTGGAAGCTGCTGCCACGCTCGCTGACCGCCACCTGCGCGACAAAAAAATGCCCGACAAAGCCATCGATTTGATGGATGAAGGCGGCGCGGATGCCAAGCTGGAAGCTGCCATCGATGCTGAGACCGTGATCGTCGACGTCGAGCGGATCGAAGCCGTGCTCGCTCGCATGGCGCAAATTCCGCCGCGCCAGGTCACGGCGGATGCCAAGTCCGCACTCAAGAATCTGGAGTCGGACTTGCAGAAGGCCGTCTTCGGCCAAGACCGTGCGCTCGCAGAGCTGGCTTCGGCGATCAAGCTCTCGCGCGCCGGACTGCGGCCGAAAGAAAAACCGATCGGCTCGTACCTGTTCACCGGTCCGACCGGCGTGGGCAAGACGGAAGCTGCCCGCCAATTGGCCAAGACCATGGGCATCGAGCTGATTCGCTTCGACATGAGTGAGTACATGGAGCGCCACACCGTGTCGCGCCTGATCGGCGCCCCCCCGGGCTACGTCGGTTACGATCGAGGTGGTCTCTTGACCGAAGCGGTCGCCAAGACACCGCACGCCGTGCTGCTCTTGGACGAAATCGAGAAAGCACACCCAGACGTGTTCAACGTGCTGCTCCAAGTCATGGACCACGGCACCCTCACCGATAACAACGGAAAACAGGGTGATTTCCGGCACGTAGTGCTGATCATGACCAGCAACGTGGGCGCCCAAGACCTGGCCCGCGGGATGGTTGGCTTCGGCAACCGCGATGCGCAAGGCAGTGATTCACTAGCGATGCGCAACACCTTCAGCCCTGAGTTCCGCAATCGCCTGGATGCGCGCATCG
>Ga0302322_100000113_pt1 | contig 52197 bp, 43 predicted proteins | sample Fen_T0_2_FD_203757 | JGI IMG/M metagenome (GOLD analysis project Ga0302322, IMG submission 203757) | Peat permafrost microbial communities from Stordalen Mire near Abisko, Sweden - Fen_T0_2 | ecosystem: Environmental > Terrestrial > Soil > Wetlands > Permafrost | place: Sweden: Abisko...
TTGCGCGACATCCGGCCGTGGGAGGAGCAGCAGAGTCCGTATGCCGTGGCGCGCGACGCGCTCGGGGCCGCGCACGCCAAGGCCAAGATCTTGATCGAGCCGCACGTCGAGTACCAGAGCGCGCTGGCGCTCGGCCGGGCGCTGCCGGGGGCGACCTTGGTCGACGGCACCGCGGCGTTCGAGCGGCTTCGGCTGCACAAGGACGCCGACGAGCTGGCGCGGATCCGCCGCGCGATCGAGGTCACCCACGATGTGTTCGACGCCGCGGTCGCCGACCTGCGGCCCGGGGTGCGCGATCGCGAGGTGTCGGCGGCGATCGCGGCCGCGTTCAAGCGCGCCGGCCACGATGGCTACGCGCTGGTCCAGTTCGGCCCGCTGTCGGCGCTGCCGCACGGCCGGCCGCGTGGCGACGAGCTCCGCGAGGGCACGGTCGTGCTGATCGACGGCGGCTGCGAGGTCGACGGCTACTGGTCGGACATCGCGCGGACCCGGTTCTTTGGCGGCGAGCCGCCGGCCGAGTTCAAGCAGGTCCACGCGGTCGTCCACGACGCGCAGAGCGCGGCGATCGCGAAGGTGCGGCCGGGCGTGGCGGCGCAGGACATCGATCGCGCGGCGCGCGCGGTGATCGACCAGGCGGGCTACGGCGCGTTCTTCACGCACCGGCTCGGCCACGGCCTCGGCATGGATGGCCACGAGCCGGCGTACCTGGTCGAGGGCAACACCCAGCCGCTCGAGCCTGGGTTCGTGTTCACGGTCGAGCCGGGGATTTACCTGCCGGAGAAGTTCGGAGTCCGGATCGAGGATGATGTGGTGTGCGGCGCCGACGGCGCGGTCGTCCTGTCGCGTCGCACGACGCGATGACGCCCTACTGGTGCGGCGCGGCGGCGTAGGCCGTGCCCAGCGTGGTCAGCTTGCCATCGGCGGCGAGCAGGCTGATCGGCGGGCTCCCCGTGCTGCGGCCGGTGAACCAGGCGTAGCGGAACACCATCGGATCCGACTCGAGCGCGTCGACCGCGTCCTTCATGTAGGCGAGCTCGTCCGCGTCGTTGACCTTCGCGGCGGTGTCGAGGCACGAGATCTCGGTGACCCAGAGTGGCTTGCCGAACTGCTTGTACTTGGCGAGCGTGTTGGTGAGCGCGGGCTTGTCGCACGCGTACCAGTGCATCCCGACATAGTCGACCTGGCAGTTGGTGCACGCGGCGAAGAACTTCTGCAGCCAGACGAACGGATCGGTCTCGTTGCAGTTGCCGCCGCAGTAGTTGACCGCCGGCGAGACCAGCTTCATGCCGCGGCTCTGGGCGAACGCCTGGAGCTCGGGCCACTTCGCGGCCGCCTCGGCCGGCGTCATGTTGGCCTGCGAGCCGAAGTTGGGCTCGTTGAACCCCAGGAGGTACTTCGCGTCGGCCGGGACGTGGGCCTCGAGACCGGCGGTCGTGAAGTTGCCGTTCCACACCATCGGGATGAACCCGGTCGCGGCGACCCCGGCGTCGGGCTTGTCGGCCCAGTTGTACCACCACGTGACCGTCGCCCCGAGCGCCGCGAGATCCGCGGCCGACTTGAAGCCGTAGGCGACGCCGCGCTTGGTGCCGGGCGGCGGGTCATTGGGCAGATCCGACGGTGCGTCCGACGCTGCGTCCGCGCTGGCGAGGGGCGCATCGGTGGTGGAGGCGGGCCCGCCGTCGCCGCCGGGGAGAGCTCCGACGCCGGCGCTGCCGCAACCGAGACTGGCGAGAGTGCAGGCGGCAACGGCGAGCGCGTGCCGACGAATCCAGGACAGCTGCATGGCCCAACGATCGGCGATCGCGGCGCGCCTTGCACGAGCCGCGCGTCACGTTTCATCCAACGGCGCGGCCGGTGTTCAGTGCGTCACTTGCTGCACTACATTGCCCGACACGCCGTCTGTGGAGATCCTCACACCGGTGACCGCGCCGTGCGAGGCCACGAAGCCGAGCCGGGTGTCGTCATCATCGGCGAGCCGGAACACGTCGGGCGCCACGGCGACCAGCGCGTCGCGCACCGGATCTCTCTCGGTCCGCATGTACAGCACGCCGTGGTCGAGCTCGATCGCGCGCGGGCTGCGGCCTCCACCGGCGTAGGCGCCGACGAACCTGGCGAGCGCGGCCGGCGCCACGCTGACCGTCCGGGGCGGCGCGATCGGCGCGCCGCGCGCGATCGCCAGCAGGCGCCGGCTGAAGTACGCGTAGCGCGGCCCGAAGTTGTAGAGCGCGATCGCCACACAATCGCACGCGCGGTCGAACGCGATCTCGCTGTGGTAGCCGGGGCCATCGCCGTTGGCGACCACCAGCGCGCGGCCATCGACGGTGCGCAGCCGGGTGCCGAAGCCGTACGGCACGTCCTCGCCGCTGGGCAGCTTGGTCGCCGCGATCAGCCGCGCGTAGCTCTGGGGCGTGAGGAGCTTGCCGCCGTGCAGCGCCAGGGTCCAGCGCGCCAGGTCGTCGACGTTCGAGATCAGGCCGCCGGCGGGGACCATCGGCGTTTTGCCGAGCGCCTCGTGCGGCGTGGCCAGCGATCGATCATCGTTGCGGTCGTAGCCGGACACCAGGTCGGCCAGCGGGGCGCGCGCGATCAGGCACTCGGTCTGCACCATGCCGAGCGGGGCGAGCAGCTTGGTCGGGATGTAGTCGCAGTACGGCGTGCCGGTCAGGTTCTCGAGGATCTGGCCGAGCAGCGCGTAGCCCCAGTTGTTGTAGCTGTGCTGGGTGCCCGGCGGGCTGTGCAGCGGCTGCTTGTCGAGCAGCGCGCGCAGCTCGTCACCGGTCGCGACGCTGGTGATCGCCGACTTCAGCTCGGGGGCGGCGTCGCCGGGCGAGACGATGCCGGACGTGTGATCCAGCAGCTCGGCGACGGTGATCGCGTCCCACGCGGCGGGCGCGGTGCGCAGGTAGCGGCCGATCGGCGCCTGCAGCTCGAGCTTGCCGGCCTCGGCGAGTTGCAGGATCGCGACCGCGGTGATCTGCTTCGAGATCGAGGCGATGCGAAACCGCAGCTCGGGCCGCATCGCGACCTTGAGCTCGACGTTGGCCAGGCCGTAGGCGCGGCGGGCGACCACGTTGCCGTGGCGGACCACCAGCACGACCCCGCCGGGGGTCTCGGCGGTGATCACCTTGGCGTACAGCGCGTCGACCTGCGCCGCGGCGTCGTCGGCCTGGGCGGGGCGGGGCAAGACAGCGGCGCCGAGCGCGAACGCCGCGAGCGCAAACAGCGAGGAGCGGTGCATCGACCTGCAAGATCCCCAGCACCGCCGTGCGGTGGACATCATGCCCCGGGCGGCATGCCGCGGACGACCCCAGCTGCGCCCGTCGTGGGCGTCGTGTACGATCGACGCATGGCCCGTGTGCTCGCGATGCTCGGGATGGTGGCCGTGATCGCGACCGCTCGCCGAGCGGACGCCGATCCGGACAGCCTCGCGGCGCTGCTGCGACGGACCGACGCGGTCGCGGCCGAGGTCGCGCGGATCCGCGGGCTGCCGCTCAAGCGGCCGGTCCCCAACGAGGTCGTCGATCGCGACGAGCTGCGCGCCCGGCTGCGCAAGATGGCCGCCGAGGACAAGACCGCCACCGAGACCGCGGCGGAGGCGTTCGCGTTCGAGCGCTGGGGCCTCATCCCGCCGGGCCTCGACTACGACGCGCTGATCGTCGAGCTGCTCACCGAGCAGATCGCGGGCTACTACGACCCCGATACCAAGAAGCTCACGATCTCGAAGTCGGCGGGCGACGACCCGGCGTGGGCCGAGATGGTGCTGGCCCACGAGCTCGATCACGGCCTCCAGGATCAGTCGTTCGACCTCCACCGGTTCGAGGATCTGCCGGCCTCGGAGGGCGACGCGGCGGCGGCGCGCCACGCGCTGGTCGAGGGCGACGGCATCGCGCTGATGCTCGAGGTCATGCTGGTGCGCGGCCGATCCAAGGTCGACTGGGCCAACCCCGAGCTGGCGCCGCTGATCGAGAAGACGATGGCGGCCGGTGGCGGCGACGAGAAGATCGACCGCGCGCCGCTCGCGATCCGCGAGGCGATGCTGTTCCCCTACCGCGCCGGCTTCGGCTTCGTCGCGGCGCTGCGCCGCCGCCAGCCGTGGAGCGCGGTCGACGCCGCGTTCGCCCGCCCGCCCCGCTCGACCGAGCAGATCCTCCACCCCGAGCGCTACCTCGCTGACGAGCTGCCGATCGCGGTCGAGGCCCGCGTCCCGAGGTCGCTGCCGGGCTTCGCGATCGCCCACGCCACCGTGTGGGGCGAGCTCGGCTTCGACCTCTGGCTGCGCAGCCACGGCGTCGACGAGCGCGGCGCTGCCGAGGCCGCCGACGGCTGGGGCGGTGACCGCGTCATCGTCGTGGCCCGGCCGGGCGATCGCCGGGTCGCTCGCGCGGTCGGCATCGCGCGCACCGAGTGGGACAGCGAGATCGACGCGATCGAGGCCGCCGAAGCCGCGGGCAAGGCGCTCGCCGCCGCGGTCGCCGGCGGCACGATCGACCGCACCGAGATCCGCACGCGGCTGTTCGGCCTCGACGGCCGGGTCAGCTGGATCGAGCGCCGCGGCGCCTCGCTGGTCATCGTGATCGGCGCGCCGGCCTGCACCGCCGACGCCCTCGCCGCAGAGGTCTGGACCGCGACGGGCATCGCCAAGCCCTTGGCGCCCAAGCGCTGACCCGCGGCCGGCGGCTTGCGCCGAGCGCGGTCTCGAAGTGCGATGGCGCCGCGGCGGACGGATCCCGGCGTCCTGCTCGTCGAAGGCAAGGCCGAGCGGCGGCTGTTCGCGCTGTGACCGCTCGCTACGGGGCGGGGTCGCCGAGCAGGAAGCGCTCGAGCGCGACCAGGCGGTCGACGTCGTGGACGTCGTCGCGCTGCAGCGGGACCTCGACCAGCGTGCCGGTGGCGCCGCCGGCGGCGCGCAGCTGGTCGATCGCGCGGCGGTCGGCGACCGCGAGGGTCTCGATCTCGCCGTGGGCCTGGATCAGCGCCTGGGCCGCCATCGTGCGGGTGGTGCCCGACACCGCGAGCCTTCCGACCGCGGGGTCGGCGGCGAGCGCGGCCTCGATCGCCGCGGGGGACGCGGTGACCGGGCGCGCCAGGAAGACCTTGTTGACGACGAAGCCGACGAACGGCATGCCGGCGGCGATCAGGCGCTCGTGGAACGCCAGGGCCTCGCGCACGGCCATCGGCTCGGGGCTGGCGACCAGGACGAAGCCGACGCGCGGCTGGCGGAGCAGCGCGAAGGTCTCCTCGGCGCGCTGGCGGAACCCGCCGAGGATGTCGTTGAACTCGGTGAAGAACACGCCGAGGTCGTCGATGAACTTGCTGCCGACGAACTTGGCCAGCCGCTTGAGCACGTAGGCGCCGGTCTTGCCGACGAACGACCACCGCGAGCCGCCCTGACCCTGCAGCTTGCGGAACCACTCGATCGCCGGCGAGTCGATCGCCTCGGACAGCTTGTTGGGGGCGTCGAGGAAGTCGAGCGCGTGGGCGGTCGGCGGCGTGTCGACGACGATCAGCTCCCACTCGCCCGTGCGGTCGAACTCGTGCAGCTTGGCCATCGCCGCGTACTCCTGCGCGCCTGCGAGCGATCCGGAGATCTGCGAGTAGATCGGGTTGGCGAGGATCCGCTTGACCGCCTCGGGATCTTTCGCATGGCGGGCGACGACCTCGTCGAACGCCTGCTTCTGATCGAGCATCATCGCCCACAGCTCGCCGCGATCGCTGGGCGCGCCGCGGCGCACCAGCGCCTGATCGACCTGCTGGACCTGGTGGCCCAGCGAGTCGAGGCCGAGCGAGTTGGCGAGCCGGCGGGCCGGGTCGATCGTGAGGACCAGGGTGCGCTTGCCGCGCCGCGCAGCCGCGAGCGCCAGCGAGGCCGCGGTCGTCGTCTTGCCGACCCCCCCCGAGCCGACACAGACCAGGATGCGTCGCTCTAGCAGGACATCGACCAGACGTGGCACGGGTTGCTCGCGGATAGCATGCCTCGCCGGCTGGTGGCAACGCGCGGGGCGGTGGTACAAGCGGACGCGTGAAGCGCGAGCTGATCGTCACCACCGAGGGCCGCGATCGTACGGTGGTCGTCGATGGGCCTGGACAAGACGGCCGGTTCCGGATCTCGATCGACGGCGTCGAGCAGTGGGTCGACGCGCGCGCGCTGCGGCCGGGCACCTGGTCGCTGGTGATCGACGGCAAGAGCTGGGTCGTCGATCTCGACCATCGCCGCACCGGGATCGCCGCGTCGATCGGCGAGCACGAGGCCGTGCTCCGCGTCGAGGACGCGCTGCGCAAGCGGCTGGCGGCGGCGGCCGGCACCCGGGCGCACGCGTCGGGCGAGGCGATCCGCGCCCCGATCGCCGGCAAGGTCGTCAAGGTCGTCGTCGCGGTCGGCGATCAGGTCGCCGTGGGCGCGGCGGTCATCGTCCTCGAGGCGATGAAGATGGAGAACGAGCTGACCGCCGAGCGCGGCGGGGTGGTCGCCGCGATCCACAAGGCGGCCGGGCAGGCCGTCGATACCGGCGACCTGCTCGTCGAGCTCGTTTGACGTCGCGAGGCCGCGCGGGGCGGCCTGGGGATGCATGCTCATGAGCCTCGTGGCGCGCGGCGCGGGTGCTACGCGGGTTTGGGTTGCCCCGCGCCGGCAAACGGCGCTGCGCGACGAGCCCGGTGGGCCCGGATCGCCTTGCGCAGCTCGAACCACGCGGTGCCGACGCCGGCCGCCGCGACACAGATCGCGAGATCGCCGGCATGGAGCACGCCGAAGCGAAACATCGTGCGCAGCGCTGGGACGTAGAGCGCGGCCGCCAGGAACGCGAGCGTGCCCGCCGCGATCCACCCGAGCGCCGGGTTGCTGGCGCCGTGGCGCGCGGCGGGCGCGTTCCAGGATCGGCCGGTGAAGATCAGCGCGAGGTTCGCCAGGATCAGGATGCTGAAGGTGATGGCACGCGCCTCGGACTCGCTGCTGCTGCCGTAGTAGGCAATGGCGAACGCGCCGAGCAGGATGCTGGTGACGCTGAGGCCGAGCGACAGGCTGATGACGACCAGCTTGCGGTCGAACAGGCGCGCCGTGATCGCGCGCGGCGGTCGGCTCATCACGTCGGATTCCTCGGGCTCGGCCTCGAACACCACCGAGCAGGCAGGGTCGATGACGAGGTGAAGAAACGCGATGTGGATCGGCATGAGCACGAGCGGCCAGCCGGCGAGGATCGGCACCACGGTGAGGCCGAGGATCGGCAGGTGGACGGCGAGGATGTACGCCAGCGCCTTCTGCAAGTTGGCGTAGATCCGGCGGCCGGTGCGCACCGCGAGCACCAGCGAGGCAAAGTCGTCGTCGAGCAGGACGAGCTGCGACGCCTCGCGCGCCACGTCGGTGCCACGCCCGCCCATCGCGATCCCGATGTGCGCGGCCTTGAGCGCGGGCGCGTCGTTCACCCCGTCGCCGGTCATCGCGACGATCTCGCCGCTCGCCTGGAGGGCCTGCACGATGCGGAGCTTCTGCTCGGGCATGATCCGCGCGAACACGCTGACCGCGCCGACCCGGTCGCGCAGCGCGGCGTCGGTCAGCGCCGTCAGCTCCACGCCGGTGAGCACGGCGTCGCCATCGAGGCCGACTTGCCGCGCGACGTGCTGCGCCGTCGCCGGGTAGTCGCCGCTGATCATGACCACGCGGATCCCGGCGGTGTGGCACTGCGCGATCGCCGAGCGCACGGTCGGACGCACGGGATCGGCCAGGCCGACCAGGCCGACGAAGCCGAGCGCCAGCGCCTCGGGCGCGTCGGGCAACGCCGCGCCGGCGGCGACGCTGGCACGGGCGATCGCGAGCACGCGGAGCCCCTCGGACGCCATCGCGCGGGCATCCTGGAGCCACGTCGCGTCGCGCTCGCCGGGGGTGCACAGCTGCGCCACCGCCTCCGGCGCGCCCTTGCACGCGACGACCAGATCGCCGCCCGTGGTGCGCCAGATCTGGACGACCGCCAGCCGGTCGCGCGTCAGCGGGTACTCGCGCGCGAGCGTCCAGTCGGCGTGGAGGTGCTCGGTGCCGGCGAGCTGGTCTTCGGCCAGGCGCTTGAACGCGACCTCCATGGGATCGAACGGATCCTTGCGGCTCGCGAGCACGGCGTACTCGACCGCCGCGTGGAACTCCTCGGGGAGCGGCTCGGGTCCCAGCCGCGCGACGTCGAACGCCGCGCCGGCGACGACCAGGCGGCTCACCGTCATCTTGTTCTGGGTGAGCGTGCCGGTCTTGTCGACGCACAGCACGGTGACCGATCCGAGGGCCTCGACCGCCGGGATGCGGCGGGTGAGCACGCGCGAACGCGACAGTCGCCAGGCTCCCAGCGCCAGGAACACCGTCACGACGACGGGAAACTCGTTGGGCAGGATCGCCATCGCCAGCGTGAGCCCGGCGAGCACCCCCCCGAGCCAGTCGTGGCGCGTGACGCCGTAGACCAGGACGACGAGCACCGACAGCGCCCCGGCGAGCACCGCCAGCTTGCCGACCAGGCGCTTGGTCTCCTGCTGGAGCCGCGTCTTCTCGGTCGTGGTGGCGCCGAGCACGTGGCCGATCTTGCCCATCTCCGTGCGGGCGCCGATCGCCGTCACGCGGACCACCGCGGCGCCGCGCACCACGAGCGTCCCGGCGTAGACGAACGGGAGATCCTCACCGCCGGGGCGCCCGGGCGCCATGGTCGCGTTCCATTCGGTCTTGGCGACCGCCACCGACTCACCGGTCAGCAGGGACTCGTCGATCGTGCAGTAGCTCGTGGACAGCACGACCCCATCGGCGGCCACGCGGTCGCCTTCGTTCAGCACCAGCACGTCCTCGCGCACGACGTCGCGGCCGGCGATCCGCTGCTGGCGACCCTCGCGGATCACCAGGGCACGCGGGCTCGCGAGATCGCGGAGCGCCTCGATCGCGCGCTCGGTCTTGCGCTCCTGGTACAGCGTCGTGCCGACGATGAGCAGCACGAAGCCTAGCAGCATCGTGGCCTCGGCACGGTCGCCGAGCACGAAGTAGATGCCGCCGCAGCCCAAGAGGAGCGCCGTCATCGGCTCCTTCGACACGTCGATCATCCCGCGCCACAGGGTCCGGGTCCGGCCGGCCGGGAGCTCGTTCCAGCCTTCGCGCGCCAGCCGCTCGGCGGCCTGCGCGGTCGACAGCCCCGCGATCGTGTCGAGCTCGATCATGTTCGCCAGTCATGGAACATTCGTGCCAGCCAAGCGCGGCGGTACGACGATCCGCGACGACGGCGATCGCGCAGGTCTTGCGCGCGGCGGCGGCGACCGGCGTGGCGTTTACAGCGGGGCCGGCGTGAGCCGCAGCCGATCGTCGCGGAGGATCGCCAGTGCCTCCTTGGCGAGCCGCACCAGGAGCGGCGCGAGCAGCACGCCCCAGCCACCCATGACCATGATCCCGCCGAACATCGCGACGAGCACGACATACGTGGGGAGCTGCAGGTTCCCGCGGCGCGCCAGGAGCGGACGCACGAGGTTATCGATGGTCCCGATCAGCGCAAATCCTGCGACGAGGAGGATCACGGCGGCCGCCGTGCGGCCGGTCAGCGCGAGCCCCGCGGCCACCGGGATCCACACGATGGCGGTCCCGACCGCCGGGAGCACCGAGAACACCAGCGTGAGCAGACCCAGCGAGAGCGCCTGCGGCACGCCGATCGACGCATAGACGATCGTCGCGACGATCGACTGCGCGAGCCCTGCCCCCACGATCCCGACGAGCAGCCCGCGGCCGGTCTCGCGAAACGCCGCGGCGAGCCGGTCGAGCGCCGATCCCGGGATCGGGGCGTGGGTCTCGATCCAGCGGTACCAGCGGTCGCCGTCAACGAGAATTGCGTAGGTGCCGGCGATCAGCGTGACGAGGCCGAGCACCATGCGCACGGCGGTTCCTGCGATCTGTTGCCCGATCGCCCACGCGCGCTCGCCCTGGTTCATCGCGAGCGCCACGAGATCCGAGGAGGAGCGTGGCCCCTGGCCATCGCTCGAGACCAGCTTCCGGAGCGTCTCCTGCCCGCGCTCGGACGCCATGAGCCGCTGGATCAGGTCGACGGCGTCGGCCACGAGCAACGCGAGCAGGGCGACCGCGGGCACCACGACGAGCGCGAGGACCGCGATCGTGAGCGCGGCCGCCAGCTTGGGGCGGTCACCGAGGACGCGGCTCAGCGGCCGGTGAACAGGGCCCGCCAGGCTGGCCGCCCACACGGCGAGGATCACCCACGGGGCGAGCGGCCACAGCGCGACGCCGGCACCCAGGACCAGCGCGAGCGCGAGCCACGCGACGGCTCGGTGCTCGCGATCGGGACGAAGCGACACGCTCACGAGGGATGCAGCGCATGTGCCATGCCCGATCGCCACGAGGATCGCGAGCCGCGCAGAGGCGTCGGTTGCAGCGAGCCGAGTCTAGGCGCGGCGCGGCGCGACGACCGCGCCCGGCAGCCCCGGGGTGCGGTCGCGCGGGATGTGGTAGCGCGACAGGATCCGCGAGGTCGCGGCGCGCACCTCGTCGGCGTCCAGCATGATCATGCCGCCCGAGGTCGTCACGATCTCGACCACGCCGCGCGCCGCCGACAGCCGCGCCACGAAGTCCTCCATGTCGCGGGGCACCCGGCCATCGAGCGTGGCGACCGCTTCGTTGTAGAGGTGGCCGTAGCCGACGTTGATCTCGTCGGCGAGGATCTGGGTCAGGATCACGACCTCGTGCTGCTCGGCCGAGCGATAGCCCAGGTAGTAGTAGTTCAAAAACTCCTTGGGGGCCTTGTTCCACCACTTGTCCCACGTCGTCAGGTAGTCGCGGGTCAGGGTCTGGAACACCAGGCCGCCGTAGACGAAGTACGCCGGGGGCAGGTCGTAGCGCGACCGCGGCACCAGCGGCATCCACGGCCTGAGCTCGATCGCCACGGTGCGCGCCGCGCCGCCGCGCTTGATCTGGAGCTCGATGCGATCGCCGATGTAGCGATGACCGAGCACGACGTCGTAGCGGGTCCGGGTGTGGCCCATGTGCTGGACGGTGCCGTTGTTGGCGATCGGCAGGCCGTCGATCGCGGTGATCACGTCGCGTGGCTCGAGCACGCCGTCGGCGCTGCCGCTGTAGTCGACGTGGAGCACGGCGACGCCGCGCTCCTGATCGTCGAGCCCGAGCTGCTTGCGCAGCAGCGGGTTCTCGAGGTTCTGCGTCGTGATGCCGAGCGCCGGGATCGCCGGCTGCTTGCCCGCGTCCACGCCATCGAGGAACGCCCGGATGATCGGCGGCGGCACCATCTCGCCGATGTTGTCGACGCCGGTCAGCTTCTGGAACGCGATGCCGACGACCTTGTTGCCACCGAACACCGGGCCGCCGCTGTTGCCGGCGTTGATCGCCGCGTCGACCGTGACCGCGAGCAGGTGGCGCTGCGAGTGGCTGTAGCGCTGGACCTCGATGCGCGACACCACGCCCTCGGTGATCGAGATCTCCTCGCCGCCGACCGGATAGCCCACGACCGCGACCTGATCGCGGAGCCGCGGCATCGGGCCGAGCTCCGCGGGCTGGATGTCCGACAGGAACTCCGAGGGCTCGACGACCTCGAGCAGCGCGAGGTCGCAGTCGTGGCTGACCGCGCGCACCCGCGCGATCGCCTTGTCGGGATGCGATGGCTTCTGGACCTGCAGGAACGTCGCGTTGGCCACGACGTGCGCGCCGGTGAGCAGGAGGCTCGGCCCGATCACCACGGCGGAGCCGGTCGAGTTCGACGGCGTGCGCGCCTGCCAGGGGCCGTCGAAGTCCGGATCCTGCGAGGTCGCAAACACGCGGATCACCGCGGGGTAGCTCGGGCCGCGCGACGCCGCGAGCGCCGCGGCCAGCGCATCCGGCGACGACGCGCGCTCCGGGCTGGGGGGTGTCGGTTCGCCTGTCAAATGCGGCCTGCCTTTGGCTTTCACCGAGCGGGGCGTGCGTCCGCGCGGAGGCTTGGCGGGCTTGGCCGCAGGCGCCCGGGTCGGCACCGCGGTGAGCTTCGGCTTGTTGTTCGGGGTTGTCTTCGAGCGGCGTACCTTCGAGTGATCCGACGTAACCTTAGCCACATCGGAAGGTTAGCCTGAAACGGGCGGCCGCAAAGCAGCCGTCTTGCGGCCTGCCGCGATCGGGTGGGGCGGCGTGCCAGCCGATGCAAGTACGCGGACTCACGTAGCTGCTGAACCTGCGTCGCGCACCTCTGGCCACACGGTCGACCAGGTTTGCGCCTCTGTGCGGCGCAAGCGTTCGCGTGACGCGGGTTGCGCGACGGACGCCGGACATTTGCAGCGCGGCTGAAGTCGCCTTGCTCGCCTGCGCCCGGCAGTCCCGGGGCCGGCCGCCGGTCGGTTCGGGGGAGACGTCATGGCAGGAGCGGCGGGGTCGTCGGGCACTCGCCGGTCGCCAGCGCGCGCTGGATGCGGCGGGCGAGCTGGCGGGCCGTGGCCACCGAGTCATCGGTCACGCGCAGGATCAGCTGGCGGTCGCCGATATCGAGCACCAGGAACTGGCGCGGCCGGAGCCGCCGCCAGATGACGAGCCCGAGGCCGACCGTGGCCGCCGTGGCACCGGCCGCCACGCCCCGGCTCGCGGCCCAGACCGCTCCGAGCCCGAGCAGCACCGCACCGCCGCGGCTCCACGCGAAGCCGTGCCAGCGTGCCTCCCGCACGTCGTGGATCGTCGTCGCGATGTTCTCCGCCATCTCGCGCGCCCCGCGCCGGGCGCGCCACATCAACGTGGTGCCGGCGACCTCGAGCGTCGCGTGCCGGCCGTAGGCTCGGCCCAAGATCAGGATGCGCGCGTCCGACACTGGCGATCAACGGAGGTTATACGTCGTTCGCGCCATCGGTGGGCAGCGAGATTCTCGTGCCGGTCCGGACGAAACACGCACACCCCAATTGGCTCCCACAGGATAGTCAGCCGCCGGCAGCTAGTAAAGCAAAATAAAATCGCCGACAACGCTACCATGAGCTTCGTCGGGATCGACTTCGGAACGACCAACTCGGCGGTGGCGATCGCCGACGCCACGGGCGGCGTGCAGCTGGTGCCGCTCGCCGGAGCGCCGCACTGGCGCACCGTGCTGTACTTCGAGCCATCGGGCGCGCTGACCGCCGGGAGCCCGGCGATCGCGCGCTACCTCGAGACCGGCGGCGAGGGCCGGCTGGTCCAGTCGATCAAGTCGCACCTCGCGAGCGCGGCGTTCTCGCGCACGACGATCTTCGGACGGCGCTGGCAGCTCGAGGACATGATCGCCGCGTACCTGCGGCAGGTCCGCGCGGCGGCGTCGATCGACCTCGGCAACCGCGCGGTGGTCGGCCGGCCGGTCCGCTACTGGGGCGCCGAGACGACCGAGGACGACGACCGCGCGATGGCGCGGATGCGCGGCGCGCTCGCCACGGCCGGGTTCGACGAGGTCGTGTTCGAGTACGAGCCGGTCGGCGCGGCCGCGCGCTACGCCGCGCGCTTGGACCACGACGAGCAGATCGTCGTCGCCGACTTCGGCGGCGGCACCACCGACTTCAGCGTGGTGCGCGTGCCCAGCGGCACCGTGCTCGCGACCGGCGGCATCGGCGTGTCGGGCGATGCGTTCGATGCCCGCGTGATCGACGCGATCGTCGCGCCGGCGCTCGGCCGCGGCACGCGCTATCGCGACGAGATGGGCGGCGAGGCGCCGGTGCCGGCGTGGCTGTACGGCAAGCTGCGGCGCTGGCACTACCTGTCGTTCCTGCGCGAGGAATCGACGCTGCGGCTGCTCGAGCGCGTCGCGCAGGGCGCGATCGAGCGCGTGCGCTTCGATCGGCTGGTCCGCCTGGTCGACGAAGACCTCGGGCTCGTGCTGCATCGCGCGGTCGAGGGCGCCAAGGTCCGGCTGTCGAGCCGCGACCGCGACCGGGTGGAGCTCGCGGCGATCGAGCTCGATCTCGAGGCCACCCGCGCCGGCTTCGAGGACTGGATCTCCGAGGATCTCGTCGCGATCGATGGCGTGCTCGACGACGTGCTGGCGCGCGCCGGGGTGGCCGCCGGCGACATCGACCGCGTGTTCGCCACCGGCGGCACGTCGCTGGTCCCGGCGGTGCGCGATCGGCTCGCCGCGCGGTTCGGCGCCGGCAAGCTGGTCGGCGGCGACGAGCTGACCTCGGTGGCGTGGGGGCTCGCGGCGCGGGCGCGCCAGGTGTTCGGCTAGCGGCCCGGGTGGCTGCCCAGGAACTTGTCGATCGCCCGGTAGAAGCCTTCGGGGTCGTCGTACATGACGAAGTGGCGGGCGTGCGGCAGCACGATCATCTGGTGATCGCGGATCGGCTCGATCTGCGCGCGGATCCGCCCCTGGAACCCGCTGTCGGCGGCGATCACCAGGACCGGCGCCGTGATGTCCCCGACCCGATCGGACAGATCGGTGGCCGCCATCTCGTAGACCGCGTCGCCGATCGCGCGGCGATCCGAGCGGGTCGCGGCCTCGATCACCCCGGCCATCTGCTTGGGGACGCTGGTCATCGCCGCGAACGCCGCGCGCATCGCGTCGGCGAACTCGGCGTCCTCGGCGCGCCGAAACCGCGCGCGCAGCGCCTTGGCCTGATCGAGGTCGCCCGACAGCGCCGGCCCGGCATCGACGACGATCACCGGGCCGACCAGCTCGGGGTGGTACGACGCGATCCAGTACGCGATGAAGCCGCCCATGCTGTGGCCGACGATCACCGGCGCGCGCAGGCGGCGCGACCGGATGTAGCGGGTCAGGTCGCGGCGGACCGCGGCCGACAGCGGCTCGTCGATCGCCGCCTGGCCGGCGAACCCGGCCAGCGTGAGCACGTGGGTCTCGTAGCCTTCGGCGAGGTGCACGACCGTGCCGTCCCACACCGCGCCGGGGCAGCCCAGCCCCGGGATCAAGATCACCGGCCGGCCATGGCCATGGACCGCGACGCTGAACGCGACCGGCTGGAAGTCTTGGGCCGCCATGAACGGCTCGCCGGCCGGGCCGCCGCTCCGGGTGCTCGGCGCGGGCGACCGGGCGCCGCACCCCAGGACCGCGGTCACGCAGAGGGAGGCGAGCCCGCGCATCGTGGACGACGGTAGCGCGATCGGGCCGCGCGGCACGGTTATTCGACGAACAGCGGCGCGACCTGCGCGAGGTCGGCGCGCACGGTGAACGTCGGCTTGCCGTCCTCGATCGCGCAGCACTGCGCGGTCCGGAACTGCGGAAACGCCGGCACCCCGAGCAGATACGCGCCGATCGCCGAGATCGCCGGCTCGTGGCTGACCACGAGCACCGAGAAGCCTGCGCCGCTGATCGCGTTGCCGGCGACCCGCGGCTGGGCGGCAGGTTCGAGCGCGCGCAGCGACGTGACCACGCCGAGGTAGTCGAGGCTCTGCGCGAGCAGCTCCGCGGTCTGCACCGCGCGCGGCAGCGGCGAGCACAGGATCATGTCGAGCTGGATCGCCTGCTCGCGCAGCAACCGGCCGAGCAACCGGGCGGCTTCGCGGCCACGCGGCGACAGCCATCGATCTCGATCGCTGCCAGCGTCCTCTTCGGGGACCGCATCGCCGTGGCGGACGAGGTAGATGCGCACGCGCGCAGCATAGCCTAACCGCTACGGAGGCGAGGAGGCCGAGCCGGCGGGTTCTTCCGGAGGCAGCGGCTCCTCACCCGAGCCTGCGGCGTCGACCGTCGGGGGCGCCTGCTTGCAGAGCGGCGCCGCGGCGAGCGACAGCACATCCAGGGCGAGGCCGGCCTTGTTCTCGAGTCGCGTGGCCTCGCGGCCCGTGGTGGCGTCCCACAGCCGGATCGCGCCGTCGCCATCCTCGTAGGCCAATGTACTGGCATCGACCCAGCGCGTCGCGAACCGGCTCCGGGCCGACAGCAGGTGCTTGAAGGTGGCGGTCCGGGAGTCGGCGACGTACAGCGACGGTGCCGCGTCCTTGGCACACGGGTCGACCGCGGTCGCGAACGCGATGTGTGCGCCGCCGGGCGCCACCGAGATCGACGCCTGCGCCGCCTGGCCCGACTCGGGGATGTGGACCGCCTTGTCGCCGCCGGCCGCGGACGTGAAGCTCGCGGTGACCGGCGGATCGCCGGTCCACGCCGCGGTCACACCGTCGGGGACCCGGACGAGGCGGCCATCGTCGAGCGACACCACGATGCGCGGCGCGCCCAGCGCGGTCGCGACCTTGGTGAGCTTGCCGGTCGTGCGATCGATCGACCAGACCTGCGGCTCGCCGGCGGTCCACCGCCCGGTGGCAGGCGCGGTCGAGACCAGCAGCTGATCGCCGGCCGCGTAGCCGAGCGCGATCTCGCGGGCCGGAGGCAGCGCGATCTTGGGCGTGGTCGCCTTCCACTCGGCGGCGTCGTAGACCTGGACCCACGCGTGGGCGAACAGCGGCGCGATGTCCGCATCGGGCGCTCCCGGCTTGGCGTCGGGCCGGCTGTCGGGCTTGGCGTCGGGCTTGGCGTCAGGCCTGGCGTCGGGCTTGGCGTCGGGCACCGGGCGCTCGATCTTGTCGAACCCGACGACCGCGACCTCGCTGCCGGCGCTCGAGCGCGCGAAGCCCACGACCTGGTGCTCGGTATGGGTCAACCGGAACAAGCGCTTGGTCTCGCGGTCGAACGCGTAGAGTTCGCCGTGGCTGGTCGATGGCTGAACGCCGAGATCGCGAGGCCACTTGAACGGGCTGCGGCGTGCGACGAGCCACAGGCCGCCGGCGATCCGCTTGACGTACTCGTCGCGGATCTTGGTCGCCAGCGCCTGGACCGACTGACCGTGCGGCGACGCGAGGAACCCCTGGAGGTCGTCATCGGCCAGGGTCGGCGCGTACTGAAGATAATCGCCGGCCAGCGCGGTCACCAGGTGATCGACCGCGGCCGCGGGTTCGCCGGTCGCGGCGAGCGCGGCGGCGAGCAGGCGGTGGGCACCGAAGTGCAGCGGATCTTTGGCGATCGCGGTCTCGGCCTGGGCCCGCACCTGCACCCAGTCCTTCTTGCGATACGCGGCGATCGCCTTCTCCTGGGCGGCGGCACCGGCCTCGAACGGGAAGTTGAAGCGCTTGATCTGGTCGACGCCGAGCGCCGGCATCGCCAGCGGCGCGGCCGTCGCCACCGCCGCGTCATCTTTGGTCTTCGTGGGCGCTTGGGGCTTGTTGCCGCAACCTTGCAGCGCGAGGGCGGACAGGACCACGGCGGTGCAGGCGATCGGGCGAGGCATGGGCCGATCCGATCTAACGCACCAGGCGCTGCGGGATCGCGTGACGGTGCAGGTTTATGTGGCAGGATGCGCCGCATGAAGAGCACTCCCCTCATCCTCGTCCTGGTAGCGGCGGTCGGTTGTAGTCACGAAAAGCCGCCGGTCGCCAAGCCCACGCCGGATGTGGCGGCCCCGGAGCCGACGCCGAACAAGCCCGCGCCCGAGATCGCGAAGGACACGCAGGTCAGCCCCGGCCTCGCGCTGTCGGGCGATCTCGCCACGCTGTGCGGCATCAAGGGCACCGCGACCACCAAGACCAGCCCGCAGTTCGACTACGACAAGGACGAGCTGACCACCGACGACCGCGCGGTGCTCGATCAGCTCGCCACCTGCCTGACGAGCGGCGCGCTCAAGGGCAAGGGCGTCTCGCTGATCGGTCGCGCCGATCCGCGCGGCACCGAGGAGTACAACCTCGGCCTCGGCTCGCGGCGCGCGTCGTCGGTCGGCGCGTACCTCGGCCGGCTCGGCGTCGGCGAGCCCCAGCTCACGGTGTCGACGCGCGGCGCGCTCGAGGCGACCGGCACCGACGAGTCGGGCTGGAAGCAGGATCGCCGCGTCGACATCCAGCTGCGCACCAACTGACCACCAGGTCGGCGCGAGTGCCTGTCGGCGGCGACGTCAGGCCGTGGTCGACAGCCGCGTAGCAAGATGCGACGATGGCAGCTGCCATGCGGGACACGGAGGCTGAGGTTGCGGACCCGACGGCGGCCGACCTGGTCGCCGCCGCTCGCGCCGCCTGGCCGGCGGTGACCCTCGATCCCGAGGCGTTCTGCCAGGCCCTGGTGCGATCGGCGACGCTGCACGGCCTGTCGCTCCGCCAGCTGCACGCGGCCGACCTGTACATCGCCAAGGCCTGTGCGGCGGGCGATCCCCAGGCGATCGCGATCTTCGACCGCGAATGGCTGGCGCGGGTGCCGCAGTTTCTCACCCGGCACCCGGCGATCGCCCACGCCGACGAGCTGCGCCAGCAGCTGCGGGTGCGGCTGCTCGTCGCCGACGACGGGCAGGACGCGCGGATCGCGACGTACGCGGGGCGCAGCCCGCTGTCGGGCTGGCTCCGGGTGTCAACGCTGCGCCTGGCGTCGAACCTGCTGCGTGGCACGCGGCGCGAGGCCACGCTCCCGGACGGGCTCGACCAGGGCCAGGGGACGTCCGAGCAGCCCGAGCTGCGCGTGCTCGACGCCAGCTACCACCAGGCGTTCCGCGGCGCGTTTCGCCGGGCGTTCGCCGGGCTCGCCGCCCGCCAGCGCATGATCTTGAAGCTGCACCACATCGATGGCGTCACCGTGCGCAAGCTCGCGCCGATCCTCGATGTGTCGGTCGCCACCGCCGGGCGGCGCCTGCTCGCGGCGCAGGCCGCGCTGCGCGAGCGCGTGCTCGAGGAGATGTCCGCCGCCGTCGCCGTTCCGGAGCGCGAGCTGGCGAGCGTGATTCGCGTGCTGGTCGGCCGGCTCGACGTCAGCATGTCGGCGCTGCGGTAGGCGCGGGCGGTCCGCGGCCGAGACAATTCGCCACGGCCCGACCACCGATCAATGTGGCGAGCCGGTGAACCACCGGCCGCCCGAAATACCCCCGCTTTGTCGAAAAGCTGACAGTAAAATCGAGGTCTAAACGTCGAAAATCCGACATCGAATGCGGGAGCCCCGCCACAGCGCGGCGAGGGCCAGACTCGGAGTGCGCCGGTTCTTGCTTCTGTTGCCGAATTGACCTACTTCACTGCCAAGGCAGACGCATGACCCGTCCATTGCAGGGTGCCCTCATCGGATTTGGATTTATCGCCGAGAAGGGCCACGTCCCGGCCTACCTCACAAACTCCGACCGGCTCGAGATCGCGGCCGTCGCAGACATCTGTGCTGCACGTCGGGAAAAAGCGCGGCAACTCCTGCCTCGCGCGAGGATTTACTCGGACACCAAGACGCTGCTTCAGGCCGAGGCCAAGAACCTCGACTTCGTCGACATCGCCACGCCGCCGTGCGACCACGCGGCGATCGCTCACGCAGCGTTCGAGCACGGCTTGCACGTGTTCTGCGAGAAGCCGATCGCGACCAGCGCCGCCGACGCCCGCGCGATGCTCGATCACGCGATGGCCGCCAAGCGGGTGTTCTTCCCGTCGCACAACTACAAGCACGCTCCGGTGATCAAGGCGATCCGGAAGGTGCTCGAGTCCGGCGAGCTCGGGGCGATCCACCTGGTGACGCTCGATACGTTCCGCACCACGCACGCCAAGGGCGTCGCGGAGTGGCAGCCCGACTGGCGCCGTTCGCGGACCTCGTCGGGTGGTGGCATCGCGATGGACCACGGCAGTCACACGTTCTATCTCGCGTTCGACTGGCTCGCGAGCCAGCCGACCTCGATCACCGCGAAGATGTCGAACCTGTCGACGTTCGACACCGAGGATAACTTCAGCTGCACGGTGACGTTCCCCACGGGGATCGCGGTCGCGCAGCTGACGTGGAACTCGGGGTTTCGCAAGGTCGTGTACACGCTGCACGGCGCCAACGGCGCGATCAAGGTCGAGGACGACGACATCGAGATCCACAGGAAGCGCGCGGGCGGCCAGATCGACGTCGAGCGGATCTCGGCGGCGTCGCACTGGATGGACGCCTCGCACGCCGAGTGGTTCAAGCCGCTCCAGGGCCAGTTCGTCCAGGCGATCCACGACCGTCAGTACATCAGCCAGGAGGCCCGCGACGCCGCGATGTGCGTCCAGCTGATCGAGACTGCCTATGCGTCGGCGCGCGCCGATAGCAAGCAGCTGCCGATCAGCGCCGAGCGCGCGGCCGTCGTCAAGGCCGGCTGAACGCCGGCGAGGGCCACGTGTCGCTCAACGCCTATCTGTCCTGCGTGACGTGCGCGTTGTGGTTCCTCATCTTCGTGCTGTACGGGATCCGGATCGTGTCGCACGGCGCGGTCCACAGCGAGCGGGTCGCCAAGATCGGCGGCACCGCGCTGGTCGGCCGCGGCATCATGGACGCGACCTACTGGGCGATCGAGCCGGTGGTCCGCGGGCTCGCGGCGCTCGGCATCACGCCCAACGGGCTGACCTACGCCGCGCTGGTGCTGGGCGTCGCCGCCGGCGTCGCGCTCGGGGTCGGCTGGTTCGGGCTCGCCTGCCTGCTCGCGACGCTGTCGACGATCGGCGACATCCTCGACGGCCAGGTCGCGCGGCTGACCAAGACCGGCAGCAACCGCGGCGAGCTGCTCGACGCCGCGGTCGATCGCTACACCGAGTTCGCGTTCCTCGCCGGCCTCGCGCTGTGGCTGCGCGGATCGGCGTGGCAGCTCGCCCTGGTGCTCGGCGCGCTGCTCGCGTCGTTCATGGTGAGCTATGCGAGCGCGAAGGCCGAGGCGCTGCAGGTCTCGCCGCCGCGCGGCCTGATGCGGCGGCACGAGCGCGCGCTCTACTTGATCCTCGGAGCCGGCATGGTCCCCGTGCTGGAGCCGGTGCTGGTCGCGCGCGGCTGGCCGGCTGCGACGCCGGTGCTCGCCGCGGTCGCACTGGTCGCAGTGATCGGCAATCTGGCTGCGGTGCAGCGGTTTGTGCGCATCGCGCGCGCGTTGAGGTAAAACCGCGCTGCCATGCCGCAGCCTGCGAACCAGAACCGCCATCTCGTGACGGCGATCCCAGGGCCCAAGAGCGCCGCCCTGCGATCGCGCGAAGAGGCGCACCTCGCGCCCGGTGCCCAGGGCTACGCCCTGATGGCCGGCGTCGTCGTCGATCACGCCGAGGGCACGCAGGTCACCGACGTCGACGGCAACCAGTTCCTCGACTTCATCGGCGGCATCGCGGTCGGCGCGCTGGGCCACTCGCACCCGACCTGGGTCGAGGCGATCCAGAAGCAGGCGGCGCGCGCCGCCGTCGGCTCGCTGACCAGCGAGGCGCGGGTCGACATGTTCGAGCGGTTCGCGCGCCACGCGCCCGCCCCCGGCGTGCACCGGCTGCAGCTGTACTCCGGCGGCGCCGAGGCGGTCGAGAGCGCGCTGCGGCTCGCCAAGTCGTACACGGGCAAGTACGAGTTCGTCAGCTGCTGGGGCGGGTTCCACGGCAAGACGATGGGCGCGCTGTCGCTGATGGGCTCGACGTTCAAGGACAAGATGGGCCCGATGGTGCCGGGCTCGCACCAGGTGCCGTACGCCGATTGCTATCGCTGTCCGATCGGCGCGAGCTATCCGTCGTGCGGGATCGCGTGCGCCGAGGTCGCGCGCAAGTACGTCAAGGTCGCGACCGCGGGCGAGGTCGCCGGCATCATCGTCGAGCCGATGCAGGGCACCGCGGGCAACATCGTGCCGCCCAAGGAGTTCCTACCGGCGATGAAGTCGATCGCCGAGGAGGTCGGCGCGCTGTTCATCGCCGACGAGATGATCACGGGCCTGGGCCGCACCGGGGCGTGGTGGGGCGTGCACCACACCGGCGTGGTCCCCGACATCGTGACGATCGGCAAGGCGGTCGGCGGCGGGTTCCCGCTGTCGGCGCTCGCCACCACCGACGCGATCGCGGTGTCCAAGCCGTGGTCGAACTCGTCGGGCAGCTCGTCGAGCTACGGCGGCAATCCGCTGGCGGCGGCGGCGGGCGCGGCGTCGTTGCGCATCATCGAGGACGAGCACCTGGTCGACAACGCGCGCGCGGTCGGCCAGGTCATGCTGCGCGAGCTCGAGACCTGGGTCGACCGCTATCCGTTCATCGGCACGGTGCGCGGCGCCGGCATGTTCATGGCGATCGAGCTGGTCAGCGACAAGCGCGCCAAGACCCCGCTGACCCGCAAGGTCACCGAGCGGATCTTTGGCGAGTGCGTGCGGCGCGGCCTGCTCACGATGAGCTACTCGGCCAGCTTCCGGATCCAGCCACCGCTCACGACCGACGAGGCGACCGCGCGCAACGGCCTCGCGATCCTCGGCGAGGTGTTCGACCTCGTGGATCGCGAGGGCTGGTGGAGACCCTAGGCTTCCTCGAGGCGCTGGTCCATGGCCTCGGCCGGCGCTGGACCGCGCGCTACGGCGTGATCGAGCCGTACGGCGTGTTCGGGGTGACGTTCACCAGCGACGTCGGCGGCGCGATCGACGTCGTGCCGTCGCTGGTCCGCGGCAACATCGTGGTGTGGAGCCCGTTCGTGTTCGCGCGCGGCGTTTTGCACTACGATCTGCACATCGACGGCGCGTTCGCGCGCACCCCGGTGCTCGCCGAGGCGATCGCGCTGCTCGAGCGCTGGCGGCAAGCGCGCGGCGACGGTCCCGCGCCGCCGGGGCCACGACCGCGGCGGCCGGTCCGCCACACCGAGGTCGAGGGCGTGACCCCGGCGATGCCGCTGCCCGCGGTGGCCCACGCCGCCGGGCAGGGCGCCGCGGGCGAGTCGCTGGCCGACGCGCTGCGCGACAAGAAGCGCGGCCAGATCCGCCGCGCGCGCGAGCTCGCGAAGCACCGCGATCGCGGCCAGGCGGTCCGCGAGCTGGTGGCGATCGCCCGGCGGGTCAGCGGGGACGCACGCGCCAACGCGCTCGAGGTCCTGGTGACCGTGGCGCGCCCCGAGGAGGGCCCCGAGCTGGCGCGCTACCTGGCCGACCCGGATCGCAGCGTCCAGCGCGCCGCGGTCGACGGCGTCAAGCGGATCGGCTACGCCGCCGCGGTCCCGGCGCTCGCCGCGATCGTCGTCGGACGCGGCGCCCGGCCCAGCACCGCGGCGCGCGAGCTCGCGTCGGCGGCGGCGATCGCCATGAAGTCGCTGTCGGGCAAGCGCGGCAGCGCGGCGCTGGCCGGCTACTTCGGCTCGCCGGATCCGCGGGTCCGCGAGGCCGCCTGCGTGGTGGTCGCGATGTTCCCCGAGCCCGGCACCCGCCGCACCCGCCCGTTGCTCGAGCAGCTGCTCGCCGATCGCGATGCCCGCGTCGTCCGCGCCGCCAAGCGCGCGCTCGCCGCGCTGTGACCGCTTCCGCCCCGCCGCGATCAGGGCGCCGGCGGCGGGTCTTCGCCCGGCGGCGGCTCATCGCCGGACGGCCGCACCGCCTCGCGGCCGAGCACCAGCGGCAGCTCGAAGATCAGGCCCGCCGCGACGAGGGGGATCACCTGGAGCGCGTGGTAGAGCAGGGCGAACGCGAGCGCGGCTTCGCGCTGGACGTGCAGCAGATCGAGCGCGATCAGCGCGCCGACCTCGAGCGCGCCGACCTGGGCCGGCGTCGACGGCACGGCGATCGTCAGGTTCAGCGTGAACAGGGTCAAGAGGCCGGCGGCGATCGGCAGGTGGACGTCGACCGCGTAGAGCACCGCCATGACCTCGCCGAGATCGAGCAGCCACACGAAGATCAGCACGCCCAGCGTGCCCAGCAGCGGCCGCGGGCTGTGCAGGATGTGCATGCCGGTGATGAACCGGCGGAGGCCGGCGCGCCAGCTCGCGTCCTCGATCGGGCCCGGCTGCTCGGCGCGGCCGACCCGGCCGACCGCGAGGTAGAGCCCGACGAACACCGCGACCGCGATCGCCGCGCACACGGCGATCGCGGTCGCGACCCACGACGGCAGGCCGGGCACGAGCCACGGCACCGGCGCGGCGAGGATCACCATGGTGATGCCATCGAGCAGCTTCTCGGTCACCGCGACCGCCGCGGTGTCGGCGACCGGCACGCCGTCGCGCCGCTTGAGCGACCACACGCGGAGCACCTCGCCCGCGCGCGCCGGGGCGATCGCCGAGGCGGCGAACGTGGCGATCGTCAGGCGGAACAGCCGGGTGATCTTGACCACGTGGCGGGGCGCCAGCATCAGCCGCCACACCACGGCCTTGCCCCACAAGCACGCGAAGTTGAGCGCGGCGGCGAGCACCAGCGGCCACAGCTTCGCGGTGCGGAACGCCCGGCCGAGCGCGGCGAAGTCCATCGCGCGGATGAACCACCACAGGCCCGCGGCGACCGCCGCGATCGCGGCGACCCGGATCGCGATCGAGAGCCGGCGATTCAACCTTCCGCCGGGTGCCATGCCTACACCCCTGGGCGAGCGGCGGCGATCGCGAGCCGGTACTCGTGACGCACGCGCTCGGCCAGCCGATCGTAGTCGAACGCCTCGGCGTGGCGGCGGTTGACCTCGCCGTAGCGGCGCAGCGTCGCCGCGGGCAGCGAGGCGATCCGCGCGAGCGCGGCCTCGAGGGCCGCGGGGTCCGACGGCGCGACCAGCGTCGAGCCCTCGGTCGTGGCGACCTGGCGGTAACCCTCGATGTCGCTACATACCACCGGCTTGCCCGACGCCATCGCCTCGAGCAGCACGATACCGAACGACTCGCCGCCCGTCGACGGCGCGACGAACACATCGCACGCGCGGTAGAGCTCGGCCAGCCGGGCGAACGGCACGGCGCCGTGATAGGTCAGCCCGGGCAGCGCGGGCGGCGGCTCGGCGCCGCCCAGCTCCCCGACGACGTCGAGCGTGACGGGGAGCTTGCGCGCGACCAGCGCCGCGTAGGCCTCGAACAGGAACCGGGCGCCCTTGCGGACATCGCCGATCCTGCCCACGAACAACAGCTTGACCGGCGAGCCGTCGGACCTGGTCGCGGCGCCGGGCGGCAGCGGCGTGAAGATCGAGGTCGGCACGCCGTTGGGGATGATCGGCAGCTCGCGGCGCCACGCGGCGCGCGCGTACGACGCGGCGGGCTCCGACACGGCGATCGCGCGCTGGATCCACGGAAACACCGTGGCGCCCCACAGCTTGCGCGCCCAGCGCAGGCCGAGCGACTCGCGCTCCATGTACGCGTGGAAGGTGGCGACGTGGGGGATGCGCCGGGTCAGCCACACCGACCAGTACGACAGCGACGGCTGCAGCGGCTCGTGGATGTGGATCACGTCGAACGCGTTGTTGCGAAAAAACCGCGCGATCGCACGCGGTGAGGCGAACAGCGCGAGCTTGTTGGCCGAGCCGTTGCCCGGGATATTCACGATCCCGCCGAACGACTGGACGCCGGGTTCGCGGGTCGGCACCGACGACGGACCGACGAGCATGACGTCGTCCCCGAGCCTGCGCAGCGACTCCGCCAGGTGCAGCGCGTGCTGCTTCACCCCACCGCCCGGCGACGCCATGTCATAGGTGACCATCATGCAGACACGCAAACGGGTCGGCACGGATGCATCGCGGGAAGCCATAGCAGGGGCGTGCACGGTAGCCAAACCCGCGCGGGGGTCAAGCGCAGACGGCGGGATCGCATGGGGCGGATCTGGACAAACCGACAACAGCTGGGCCATGGTGCCTGCGTGAAACTCGGCCCCGACGCGGCCAGGCGCTACGCCTCCTGGATCGAGCGGCGCCGCCGATCGATCATCCTCGTGTCGATCGTGCTCGCCGGGCTGGCGACGTTCGTCGCCTCGCACCTGCCGATCTACTCGGATCTGTCGTACCTGCTGCCGCAGGACGCGCGCTCGGTGACCGACCTCCGCGCGATCGGCGCCCGCGCGCGCGTGCTGGGCACCGCGATGGTCGTGGTCGAGTCCAGCGACCCCGCGGCGCGGCGCCAGGCGGCGATCCAGCTGCGCGACAAGATCGTCAAGCTGTCGCTGGTGTCGAGCGTCACGTTCGACGATCGCGTCAAGCGCGACTACGGATGGAACAACCGCTGGCTGTTCGCCAGCCTCGCCGACCTCCAGCAGGCCAAGGCGGCGATCGAGAACAAGATCCGGCAGGCCAAGCTCGACGCCAACCCGCTGTTCATCGATCTCGACGAGCCGGCCGCCGGCAAGCCGGGAGAACCCGACGCCGCCCAGAAGCTGCGCACCCGGCTGCGCGACGCCCAGGCCGAGCAAGCCAAGACCGGCGAGCTGGTCGGCGCCGATGGCAAGGTCCAGATCATGATCGTCCGCACGGCGTTCTCGTCGGGCGACGTCGACAAGGACAACGCGCTGTTCGACGCGCTCGATCGGATCCGCGGCGAGGTCGTGCACGCGGTGCCGGGCGTCGAGATCGGCCTGGCCGGCGATATCGTCGTCTCGATCGCCGAGCGCGACTCGATCCTGAACGGCGTGATGCTGGCGACGCTGGTCACGGTGTCGCTCGTGATGCTCGTGCTGATCTGGTACTTCCGCTCCGCGCTCGCGGTCGGCGCGCTGTCGTGGTCGCTCGCGGTCGGCACGGTCGCCACGTTCGCGTTCACCGAGCTGGCGATCGGCCACCTGAACCTCGCGACCGCGTTCCTGTCGTCGATCGTGATCGGCAACGGCATCAACGTCGGGATCCTGGTCACCGCGCGCTACCTCGAGGAGCTGCGCCACGGCCGCGACGGCGTCGACGCGCTCGCCGGCGCGCTGTCGAGCACGATCGCCGGCACGCTGACCGCGGCGCTGACCGCGGCGGTGGCCTACGCGTCGCTCATGATCACGGTGTTTCGCGGGTTCCGCCACTTCGGCGTGATCGGCGGCGTCGGGATCCTGTTGTGCTGGGTGTCGGGCTACACCGTGCTGCCGGCCGCGCTGTCGATCGCCCGGCGCCTCGGCATGAAGCCGCGCAGCGAGCCGCCGATCGGCCGCTGGCTCGCCAGGCTCCTGCCGCGCCACCTCGGGATCACCGCGATCGTGACGATCGCGCTGATCGTCGCCGCGGCGGCGTTCACCGTGCACTACCTCACCGGCGATCCGATCGAGAGCAACTTCAAGAACCTGCGCTCGCACAGCGCCGCGCTCGCCGAGCAGAACCGCTGGATGCACCAGGTCGACGTCGCGTTCGGCCAGGGCATCGACGCTGGCTTCGTGATCGCGCTGCCGCGCCGCGATCAGGTCGCGCCGCTCGAGCAGCGGCTGCGCGATGGCGACGTCGGCCTCGGGCCGCGCGACAAGCTGTTCTCGAGCCTCGACACGCTCGACGACATGCTGCCCGACCATCAGCCCGAGAAGCTGGCGGTGCTCGCGCAGATCCGCGCGCTGCTGTCGTCCAAGGAGATGGCGCAGCTCGACGACGCGGACCGCGCCGAGCTCGCCCAGCTGACGCCGCCCGCGGACCTGCGCGTGCTCGGCGATGCCGACGTCCCCGAGGCGCTGGCGTGGCCGTTCATCGAGGCCGATGGCTCGCGCGGCAAGCTCATCCTCGCGACCCCGGGCAAGGGCTACGAGATCTGGGACGCCCACGACACCGTGCGGTTCGTCGACAAGATCCGCGCGCTCGGCCTGCCGCCCGAGATCCACTTCGGCGGCGTGTCGTTCGTGTTCGCCGACGTACTCGAGGCGGTGCTGAGCGATGGGCCGCGCGCGACCGTGGCCGCGCTGTTCGGCGCGATCCTCATGGTGCTGCTCGTGGTCGGCCGCAACCGCCACGGCTTCGTGACGATCATGTGCGGGCTCGGCGGCACCCTGCTGATGCTGGCGTGCTCGGCGCTGATCGGCCTCAAGATCAACTTCCTCGACTTCGTCGCGCTGCCGATCACGATCGGCATCGGCATCGAGTACGCGGTCAACATCTCGACCCGCGAGCGCCAGGAGGGCCCGGGCCGCGGCCGCGCGGCGATCGCGACGACCGGCGGCGCGGTCGCGGTGTGCTCGTACACGACCATCGTCGGCTACGGTTCGCTGCTGCTGTCGCAGAACAGCGGCATCCACTCGTTCGGGCTCGCGGCGATGATCGGCGAGATCACGAGCCTCGCGGTCGCGCTGTTCCTCGCGCCCTCGCTGCTATGGGCCACGGCGCCGGCCAGCGCGCGCCGGTCGTCCGAAGCGGCCTAGCCTCGGGCCTAGCTCGGCGGCGGCAGCGTGATCGCCGCGGCTTCGCGCTCCATCCACTGCTTCATCCACGGCGTCGACTTGTAGCGATCCCACTGATCGCAGGCGATCGTGACCACCGGGCCGTGCAGGCCGCCGCGCGCGGCGACCCGGAGCGCCGCCACCACGTTGAGCCCGGTCGATCCGCCGATCGTCAGGCCCTCTTCCTTGACCAGGCGCTCGACCATCGCGAACGCCTCGGCGTCGGTGACCTTCTCGGCGTAGTCGAGCACCTCGCGGTGCAGGTTGCCGGGCACCGAGCCCGAGCCGATGCCCTCGACGGCGAACGGCCCGTCGGGGCCGAGCGTGCCGGTGTTGACCCAGTCGGCGATCGAGCTGCCGACCGGATCGGCGAGCACGATCTGGATGCGCGGGTCGTGCTCCTTGAGCCGCTTGCCGGCGCCGCTGATCGTGCCGCCGCTGCCCGACGAGGCCACGAACGCGCCGAGGGTGTGGTTGCCCGCCGCCTGGACCTGCGCGAGGATCTCCTCGCCGGTGCCGGTGAACTGCGGCGTGCCGTAGTGCGCGGTCGGGTTCGCCGGGTTGTGGAACTGGTTGGCGAGGAACCAGCCGTTGTCCTCGGCGAGCCGGGCGGCCATGGTGCGAAAGTTGAGCGGACTGCTGAGCGGCGCGTTGCGCGTGATGATGACCTCGGCGCCGAGCTGGCGCAGCGCGATGCGCTTGTCGACCGCCATCTTCTCGGGCAACACGCACACGCAGCGATAGCCACGCGCCGAGGCCAGGAGCGCGAGCCCGACGCCGGTATTGCCCGCCGTGCCCTCGATGATCGTCGATCCCGGCCGCAGCTGACCGCGCGCCTCGGCGTCGAGCACGATGGCGCGCGCGGTGCGGTCCTTGATGCTGCCGCCCGGGTTCAAGTGCTCGCACTTGATGTACACCTTCACCGGCAACCCCGCCGCGACCCGCTTGAGCTCGATCAGCGGCGTGTTGCCGATCGCATCGATCACGTCCATGGCGACACATCCATGGCGATCACGATAGCACCGGTTCCGTACGGGTTCTTGCGCCCCGACCCGGCCGCGATCTCGCAGCGCTCGCCGCGTTGAATGCGGCGCGGCCACCGTGCGTCTCATGATCATGCGCATCGCCGTCTTCGCAGGGCTCGTCACGGTCGCCTTTGCCACCGCCCCGGCTCACGCGGAGGCGCTGCGGCAGGCCGCGGCTCCCCTGGTTCCCATGACCCGCGCCGATGGCGAGGTGTGTGATCTGCTGCGCGCGGAGGCCGGTGACCACTGCAAGCAGCTCGTCCGCGACGGCGCCGCCACGGTCTATCAGTCCGGGACCCGGCGAGCGGGGATCCACCGCATCGTGCTGGCGATCGATACGGGGCGCGACGTCCTGGTCAGCCCGCCGATCGACCTGGTCGCCGAGCAGCTGCAGGCGACCCAGCCGACGCTGCGTGCGGTCGAGATCGATGGCCGGCCGGGCGTCGTGCTCGACGTCGTCTCGATCTGGAAGCGGGGCACGGCGACGCAGCGCACCGGCTCGCAGATCCGGTGCAGCCAGGACGCTGCGATCTGGAAGTGCGCACAGCTCGAGGTCGGCGCCTTCGAGGCGGGCACCTCAGCCGCCGGCAGCGCGGTCGCGTCGGGCAGCGCCACGCCGTCGCTGACGCCGTCCGCGGTTCCGCCGCTGCCCTCGCTGTCATCGCTGTTCCGGCTGTAGACGGTAGAACAAAGCCTGGAAACGTCTCAACGACTTCCGTCAAGGTCAAGGCCCAGGTCGACGTCAACCGGGCGGTGCGCCTGAGCCAAGGCCCCGACCCCTTTGTTCGACGCCTCTTGAGAGGGTCGATCAGAACAAGCGCTCCGAGCCGGTGCCAGCCTCGCAAGCATCCGGAATGGGACCGTCGCCCGCGCGGCCGAACGTATTCTGGTCGACCCTGTGAGCCGGCTCCCAGCCCTTGGTTCGACACCTCCTGTGATCAGCGGTGGCCGCCGTGCGAGCTGCTACCGCGTGAACCGCCGCCGCTGCCGCCGCCGTGCGAGCTGCTGCCGTGCGAGCTGCTGCCGCCGCCCTGCGAGCTGCCGCCGCCCTGCGAGCTGCTGCCGCCGCCGTGCGAGCTGCCGCTGCTGTGCGAGCCGCCGAACAGCGAGCCCGCAGGGCGCCCGCCAACGCCCTGGGTCGGCCGGCTCCACGACCGCGGTGAACCAGGCGGTGAAGCGGGCCGGAACGAGCGGGGCGGTGGGCCGCGGTAGCCCCGCGGATCGCGCCCCGGCGACCACGAGCCTGCCGGCGGCGACGCCGAGCCGTAGCTGCGAGGCGGCGCGTAGCTGCGAGGCGGCGCGTAGCTGCGAGGCGGCGCGTAGCTCTGCGCCGGCGCCTGGTAGGGCCGGCCGCGTTCGTAGCCGGGGCTGGCGAGCCGGCCACCTCCAGCGCCTGGTGCGGCGCGGCCGGGGCCGGGCTGGAGCTGCTGAGGGCGCCCCGTCGCGGCGAACCGGCTCCGCATCAGATCGTTGACGCGGACCGTGGAGCGCGCGCGCAGCGGTGGCGCCGCGACCGGCGAGGTCACGCGGAGTCCCTCGGCGAGGTTGCCGTAGAGGTGCGAGCGCACGTGCGGCCGCGCGAAGTCCGAGGTGGCGGCGAACCGCCAGTGGGCGTCGTGCAGCTGCGCGGGGCGATGATCGCGCAGCGCCGGGCCGTCGCCGTGCCGGTGATCGCGGACGATCCCGCCGCGGTGGTCGCGGATCCGCGGCGGGCGCGGGCGCCAGCCCACGACCCCACCGCCGTGCCGCCAGTCGACGTACGCGGCGCCCCAGCGATGGCCGGGCACCCAGCCCCAGTAGTCGTGAAACCACCCCCAGCGGCCGTAGTGGAATGGCAACCAGCCCCACGGGTACTCGCTCGCGAACGCCCATCCGGCGTCGGTGTACTCCCACGAGCCGCCCGACTCGTAGGGTGTGAAATCCACGCCCACTTGCGTGGCGTCGGGACGCCATACCTGGCCGTAGTCGTCGGTATCGATCCACTGGCCCTGGCCTTCGAGCGCGGCGTCGATCTCGGCGTCATCGACGCGGGCCGCCGGGCCAGAGGGATCGTTCGGGGCGCTCCCGAGCGCGATCGCGCCGGGGGCCGCGGGCAGCGGTGCGTCGGCGCGATCGGGGCTGTCCGCCACGCCAGCCCCGGCGCCCTGCGGGGCGGCCTCGGCAGTCTCACCGGGATCAGGCCCAGCAGCCGCGTCGCCGTCGTCGTCGTCGTCTTCATCTTCAGGCACGGCAGCTACTTGCGGCGGCGGCGCGGCGCCGGAGATCGGTGATGTGGGCGGCTGCCAGCCGGGCTCGCCGGCGAGCTGACGGTAGGTCGGGCTCCCCGGATCGCGGGGATCGCGGGGATCGCCCGGCGAAGCGCCGCCCGGCGGGCCAACGACGTACTGCGGTTCCACGAGCGTGGCCCTGGGCGCGGCGTCGCTGTAGCAGCTGGCGGCGAGGAGGAGCGGCATCAGCGCCGCGAACCGGAACGGATCCATGATGCCCATCATGTGCATCCGTCGTGCCGGTGCCCACCCTGGATGGCTTCGCGGCCGAAAAACACCTAGCTTTCCGACCCGGTTCGGGAACAACAGGCGCGATGGACTGGTTTGTGGGCTCGCGGCGGCTTGACACAGAGCCCCACACAGCATTAACAAAGCCCAGCGATTCCGCGCCTATGGCGCACCGCGAGGACGAATGATCCGCGCATCCAACCTCTCAAAATTCTACGGTGGCAAACGGGCACTTGGCCCGGTGACGTTCGAGATCAACGACGGCGAGACCGTCGGGTTCCTCGGGCTCAACGGCGCGGGCAAGACCACCGCGCTGCGCATCCTCGCCTGCGATCTCCGGCCGTCGGCCGGCACGATCGAGGTCGGCGGCGTGGACGCGGTCGCCGACCCGCACGAGGTGCGAAAGCGCATCGGGTTCTTGCCCGAGAACCCGCCGCTCTACATGGACATGATCGTGACCGACTACCTGCGGTTCGCCGGCGAGCTGCGCGGGATGACCAAGGCCGAGGTCAAGCGGCGGTTGCCCGAGGTGCTCGAGATCACCGATCTCGGCGAGGTCGCGGGCGATCCGATCGGCAATCTATCGCACGGATTTCGCCAGCGCGTCGGCGTCGCCCAGGCGATCGTCCACGAGCCGAAGTTTCTGATCCTCGACGAACCGACCCGCGGCCTCGACCCTGTGCAGATCGTCGAGATGCGCAATCTCATCCACGATCTCAAGCAGAACCACACGGTGCTGATCTCGAGTCATATCCTGACCGAGATCAGCCAGACCTGCGATCGCCTGCTCGTGCTCGGCCGCGGCAAGATCCTCGGGGTCGGCAGCGAGCAGGAGCTGGCGGCGACCGAGAGCGAGATCCAGTCGGTCTCGGTCACCGTGCGCGCGCCCGCCGGCGACGATCCGCGCGGCCAGATCCGCAGCGCGCTCGTCGCCGTGGACGGCGTGACCCGCGTCGCCGAGCCCTACGAGGAGGGCGGCGGCCTGGTGTTCGCGCTGTCGACCACCCGGGATTGCCGCGCCGACGTCAGCCGCGCGATCGTCCACGCCAAGCTCGACCTCATCAAGCTCGACTACACGCGCAGCGAGCTCGAGAACACGTTTATCCGCCTGGTCGGAGGTAACGATGCGAGCAATTAGGATCATCTTCCGCCGCGAGCTCGGCACCTACCTGCGATCGCCGTTCGGCTGGGTGATCGCGGCGATCCTGCTGCTGATCGACGGCATCCTGTTCCAGGGCTACGCGATGAGCGGCGAGGCGCTCTCGGCGCAGGTCCTCGAGCGCTACTTCTACTACGCCAGCGCGATGCCGCTGTTCGGCGGCGTGCTGCTGTCGTTCCGGCTGCTGTCCGAGGAGCGCCAGAACCACTCGATGGTGCTGCTCAACACCTCGCCGGTCCGAGATTCGGACATCGTGCTCGGCAAGTTCTTCGCCGCGCTCGCGTTCCTCGCGATCCTCTTGCTGCTGTCGATCTACATGCCGCTCATGATCAAGGTGAACGGCAAGATCACCTCGGCGCAGCTGGTCGTCGGCTACCTCGGGCTCCTGCTGATCGGCGGCGCCACCCTGGCGATCGGCCTGTTCGGCAGCGCGCTGGCCCGCCAGCAGCTGATCGCCGCGGTCGCGGCGACCGCGATGGTCTCGATCATGTGCTTCATCCACCTCCTGGCCAGCAAGGTCGACCCGCCGCTCAAGGACGTGATCGAGCAGTCCGACCTGTGGTGGGTGCACTACCAGTACGGCTTCATGAAGGGGATCTTCAACCTGAAGGATCTCATCTACTACGTCGCGACTACCTACTTCTTCCTGCTGCTGTCGACCAAGACGCTGGAGGCGAAGCGATGGCAATGAGAACTGCATCTCCGTGGTGGGCGTCGCTCACCTTCGGAATTGGCCTGGTGTTCTTCATCCTGGGCGAACGGCTGTTCGGCGAGACCTCCGGGCCTCGCGTCGTGATGACCTGCATCGGCCTGGTGCTGGTCGTCGGGATCACCGGGGCGCGCGTGTGGACCACGCTCGGCTCCTCGGGGGCGCGCCGCCGCGTCGAGCGGGTCCTCGTGATCTGCCACGCCGGCACGCTGCTCGGGCTCGTGCTCTACGTCGTCTCGACCCCGTGGGCGCTCGGCAAGCTGTCGCTGTCGGACGCTGGCCTCGCGCACGCGCACGGCGCGCTGACCGTGGTGTTCCTGGTCGTGCTGATCGCGTCGACCCTCCCGCTGCTCATGGCCGAGCTGTCGCTCGGCATGGCGATGCGCACGGCGTTCGATGTCCAGCGCGGGCCGGGCAACGAGGACGCCGGCGTCGAGTACTTCCGGGTCCGCGAGATGGGCTGGTCGGGGCTCTCGATCGGCCTGGGCCTCGCGTTCCTCATGGTGACCTGCAACGTCGCCAACGATCGCAACGTCCAGCGCGACGTCAGCTACTTCAAGACGTCGTCGCCCGGTGAGTCGACGCAGAAGATCGTCGCGTCGTCGAGCGATCCGATCAAGGTGCTGCTGTTCTTCCCCGAGGTCAACGAGGTCAAGACCCAGGTCAAGGGCTACTTCGACGCGGTCGCCCGCGCCACGGGGCGGCTCACCGTCGAGACCCATGACCGGCTCGCCGACGCCGAGCTCGCCGGCAAGTACAAGGTGACCAAGGACGGCACGATCGTCCTGGTGCGCGGCGCCGGCGACAAGGAGAAGTCGCAGACGCTGGACGTCGAGACCGAGATCGCGCGGGCTCGCACGTCGACCAACAAGCTGCGCAACCTGGATCGCGAGGTCAACACGACGCTCGTCAAGCTGATGCGCGACAAGCGCAAGGCGTACCTGGTGACCGGGCACGGCGAGCTCAACGATCCCGACTCGATGCCCGCCGAGCTGAAGGCGCGCGCCACCGAGCGGCCGATCACGCTGTTCAAGCCGCGGCTCACCCAGCTGAACTACGAGACCAAGAACCTCGGCCTGCTCGATCTCGCCAAGGAGGTCCCCGACGACGCCACGCTGGTGATCCTGCTCGCGCCGAGCGTTCCGCTCGCGCCCGAGGAGTGGGCCACGCTGGGCCGCTACCTCGACCGCGGCGGCCGCCTGATGGTCGTGCTCGATCCGACCGGCGCCGGCGATCTGGGGCCGCTCGAGGCCAGGTTCGGGCTCAAGATGCTGCCCGGTCACCTCTCCGACGATCAGCTCTACCTGAAGCGGCGCGGCAACGCGACCGATCACCGGATGACCGCGACCAACCAGTTCTCGGCCCACGCGTCGACCACCGCGCTGTCGCGGACCAGCACCGACCGCGGCATCCCGCTGATCGACTCGGGCGCGCTCGCCGATGTGCCGGTCACCGGCAAGGGCGACGCGAAGAAGACGATCACGATCCGGTCGATGGACTCGAGCTACCTCGACCTCAACAACAACTACGCGTTCGATGCCGGCGAGGAGAAGAAGCAGCGCTGGAACGTCGCCGCGGCGCTCGAGGGCCCCAAGCTCGGCGACAAGGAGGGCTACCGCGTCCTGGTGTTCGCCGACGCGGGGCTGTTCACCGACATCTACGGCCGCAACCCGGTCGGCCAGGTGGTCGCGGTGCTGGCCTCGGACCCGCTGCTCGACGATTCGATCCGCTGGCTCGGCGGCGAGGAGGTGTTCTCGGGCGAGGTCGTCTCGGAGGACGACAAGGCCATCCAGCACACCAAGAACGAAGACGTGGTGTGGTTCCTGCTGATGATCATCGGCGCGCCCGTCATCGTGCTGACGCTCGGGCTCGTCGGGACCTCGGCTCGCCGGCGGCGGGCCTCCAAGAAGACCGAGGTGACGCAATGAAAGGCGCCCTGATCCACGGCGGCTTGCTCGTCGTGATGCTCCTGTACGGCTACCACACGTGGACCCGCGACAAGACCGTCCAGCCCGATCTCGGCGCGGTCGTGCTGTGGGACCATGGCGAGGCCGACCTGGTCGCCGTCGAGCTCAAGAGCGACAAGAAGATCACCCGGCTCGAGCGGCGCGGCCAGGGCGCTGACGCGTACTGGTGGGGCGTCGAGACGACGATCGACAAGAAGCCCAAGCCGCCCGAGCCGAAGAAAGATGGCAGCGCGGCGGGTAGTGGCAGCGCAGCCGGTAGCGCGACCGCAGCCGGTAGCGCGAGTGCAGCCGGTAGCGGCAGCGCAGCCGGTAGTGGCAGCGCGGCCGGTAGCGCCGCTTCGCCGGCCAGCGCGGCCGGCAGCGGCGCAGGGGCGGGCAGCGCGGCCGGCAGCGGCAGCGCGGCAGCTCCGGCGGTCGCCGAGGAAGAGACCCGCAAGGTCCGCGAGTTCCCGATCGGCGAGTCCGCCGAGAAGCTGCTCGCCGGGTTCTCGCGTGCGCGGGCGCTGCGCGATCTCGGCAAGCCGACCGACGAGCAGGCGAAGGACTTCAAGTTCAACGAGGCCAAGTCGACGCTCACCGTGACGTTCAAGGGCAGCGCGCGCAGCTTCCTGGTCGGCGGCTCGGTCTACGGCGGCAGCGATCGCTACATCTCCGATCAGCAGTCCGGCCGCGCCTACGTGCTGTCGCGCGACCTGATCTCCGGGCTCGACATCGGCGAGTCCAGCCTGCACCTGCTCGACCCCCACGGCTTCGAGACCGCCAAGCTCGACGGCGTGACGATCGAGGCCGGCGGCAAGACCAAGTCGGCCGTGCGCGTCCAGACCGGCGTCGAGGGCCAGCAGGTCAAGACGTGGGGCGACGCCGACACCAAGAAGGCGGACCAGACCGTCGCGAATTTCATCGACAACGCCAACAACCTGCGGCCGACCGAGTACCGGCCGCAGCTCAAGGTCGCCGACCTCGGCCCGCCGGTCCTGAAGCTCACGTTCAAGGATGCCCGCGGCGGCGTGCTCGGCACCGAGGTCCTGTACAAGCACGACAAGCCTGCCGAGATCGCGCCGAACGCCGACATCGACCCGGCGAACCCGCCGGCCGGCGAGGTCGAGTACCTGATCGTGACCGAGAAGACCCGTGTCCCCGCCCTGGTCCGCCGGGACACCGCCGAGCGCACCGAGCAGGACATCGCGACGGTGTTCAGCGATCACCCGACCGCCAGCGAGCCGAACCCGAGCCCCGCAGGCGCGGCCCCGCCGCGCTCGCCGCACGACAGCCCGCACGGCGCGGCCCCGGCGCCGTCGGGCGCGCCCGCGGGTGCGGCGAGCAGCCCCGCCCCGGGCAAGCCGTCGGCGTCGCCTGCGCCCGCGCCTGTCGGTCACTGAATTCGATCGACCTCGATGACCTCGGGGTCAGCGGCTCACGGCCCGCAGGTGAAGCCGCCGAGCGCGATCGAGAACGCGCGGACGCTGCCGGTATCGAGGAAGGCGCTGTCGGTCACGTGGAGCACCCACGTACCGCCGGCGGTGTCGCCCGCGAACGTCGACAGCGCCTGCAGCGGCGAGAACGCGCCGGTGAACGGCGCCTGGTCGATCGTGACGTCCTGGATCGAGTCCGGCGCGCTGTCGGTCAGCACGGTCTGGCAGAAGTTGCCGCCGCTGTTGCCGGTGCCGCCGGCCGCGTCGATCAGCGTGGCCCGCCGGCCGGTGGGCGAGGTCAGCTGGAACGTCAGGTCACCGACCCAGCTGTGATCGACGCCGACCGTGGTCGAGCCGAGGTCGGTGTTGCACGCCGTGCCGTCGAGGCTGAACACCAGGCTCGAGACGCCGCCGGTGAACGAGACCGGCAGCGGGATGTCGACGCCGGCCGGATCGGCGTCGGGGATCGCCACCGCGGGGCCGGCGTACGAGAACCGCTGCGGGGCGCCGCCGGCGCGGCCGACCTGGACCGCGAAGCTCAGCACCACGGGGTGCGCGCCATTGCCGGTGTAGTTGACGGTCAGCGTGAACGGGAGCGACGCGCCGCACGGCGCGCTCGGGCTGACGAAGAACGCGAACAGCGGCGCGCCCGTCGACGTGGTGCCCGAGGCGAGGTTCGGGTAGGTCTCGGTGCCCTGCAGGATGATCACGTCGGGCGAGGTCGTGGCCAGCGTCGCCGAGATCGCGGTCGCCGCCGCGCCGCCTTCGTTGGTGATCGCGACCGAGAGCTGCGCGGCGCCGCCGGGCAGCACGGCGGTGGCGCCGAGCGGCGTGACGGTCACGGCGCCCCGGGTGACGAGCACGGCCGGCTTGGCGCCGACCTGGCGGAGCGTGCCGAACGCCGAGATGATGCCGCGGCCGGTGTCGCGATCCGGGCCGGCGGCGTCGATGTCGATCGCGGCGGCGGAGATCGCCCGGCGGATCTGCGCCGGCGTCAGCGCGGGCACCGCGGCCTTGACGAGCGCGGCGATCGCCGCGGCGTGCGGCGCGGCGGCCGAGGTACCGAAGAACGGGTTCAGGCCCGAGCCGCCGGGCAGCGTGGTGGTCACGCCGTCGGCGGCCGCGATGTCGGGCTTGGCGCGCGACACGCCGGCGCGGCTGGCGAACGTGCCGCCGGGAGTGGCCGGGACGATCGGGTTGTTGTTGCGATCGTAGAACATCCGGCGCGGCCCGTCCGCGCTGAACACCTCGACGGGCGTGGTCGGTCCGCTGGTGAACTCACCGCCGAACGCCTCGGCGGCGTCGACCGCGGCCACGCCGTAGCCATCGCTCGTCGCGGCGTGGCCGAACGTGCCGCCGGGGGTGCTGAGCGCGAACTCGCCGCCGAACAGCACGGCGTGGATCGCGCGGAGCTCGGCGCCCGGGTTGGCCGCGATCACGACGCGCGCGCCCGGCGGGATCGCGAACCCGACCTCCTCGAACGCGAGGCCCGTGCCGTCCTGGATGTCGGTCGACGCGAACACGACGTTGCGCAGATCCTCGTCGAGCACGAACAGGTCGTAGTCGTTGGCCGACGCGGGGTTGTCGAGCGATCCCGGATCGGCCCAGTGCAGGATCAGCGGGCCGCCGAGCTGCTCGACGCGGTCCGAGATCACGCCACTGCCGAACGTGTGCACGGTGTAGCCCGAGGGCAGCGTCGCGAGCGCGCCGGCCGGCTTGAAGTCGCCTTCCCAGGTGCCCGAGGTGCCGTCATCGAAGTTGCCCTGGTTGCCGGCCGACGAGAAGTACAGCGCGCCGTCGCGGGTCACGTCGTCGACCGCCTGCGCGATGATGTCGTCCTCGTACGGCGACTCGAAGAAGTAGATGATGTCGTCGACGATGACGTCGCAGTGGTACTGGAACCTGAGCGCGCGGAGGTTGTCCGCGAAGCTCTCGGGGCCGTTGAACGCGGTGGCGAAGACCAGATCGGCGCCGGGCGCGATGTCGTGGACGATCTCCATCATCGCCGTGCCTTCACCGCTACCGGGGCGGCCGTCCTGACCGGGCACCGTGGTGGTGTTCGCCGGTAGGTCGCCGGTCGCGATCGCCTGCTCCTTGAAGTCGTCGCTGTCCGATAGCACGCCGACCTTGGCGCCGGTGCCGTCGACGCCGAAGAACCTGCGGGCGCGGGCGGCGCCGTGCGCGGTGTCGCCTTCGCTGACCCGCGACCCGGCGTTGGCGATCGGCGCGGCGGTCGGGTCGCGCGGCAGCGAGCGCGGCCCGGCCCACGCCTGCTCGGCCTGCTGCATCGCGGCGACGCGCTCGGCGCGCGTCCCGGTGCGGTACTTCGCGCCGCTGCCCGGCTTGTCGATGCGCCACGTCATCGCCTGCAGCGCCGGCCGCACGGCGCTCACCCTCGTGTCCGCCGCGATCGGCTCGAGGCTGCCGAACGGCACCCAGCTCCGGAGGCTGTGGTCGCCCGCGTAGACCACCTGGCCGCCGCTCGCCAGGACGGTGCCGGTCATCGCCGACATCCCGCCACGGCCCTGGATGTCGACCAGCACGCGCCCCTGGTCATCGTACTGGGTGAGCGCGGTGATCTGCTTGTCGGGGCTCTTGCGGTTGTTCTGCGCGATCACCTGCGCGAACTGTCCGCTCCTGGCGTACAGCAGCGCCGACGAGATCTTGCGCTGCGCCGGTGTGCGCGCCGCTTTCTGGCCGAGCAGCGCGTCCATCTGCGCCATCACCGCCGGTGGCAGCTGGACATCGCCGTTGTTATTGCCAGGATCGGCGGTCGGGGTGGGCGCATCCGCGCCGCAGCCCGCCGCGGTCACGACGCCGACAGCAATCGGTAACCAAAGACGTTTCATCAGATTCTCCCGTGAAAGGAACAACGCGCCGGCGGAGCCCGCATCGGCCTGGCCCCGGCCGGTCCAGCCAAGGTGGCGCCGTGACCGATCGCGCTCCCGCTGCGGGTTCCGCCGGGGCGGCCTTTCCGCCGTGCGATCGCGGCGCGGAGGCTCCCCACGACTGAACGCAGCTGGTGCAAATCGACACGGCGTGGCAGCGACGTTACTGGAAGAACCGCGGCAGCAGCAGCGACCCACCTGAGGCCTACTGCTCTAGAATCACTGGATTATGTCGTCAGATTGAGGTCTTTGCCGTAGCGCGACATCCCGTCACGCGATGAATTTCTGGCCGTGAGAATTGCGAGATCGATTACTGGAATATTGTCAAGAGCCCACACAACCCGTGGCAGATCCTCGAGGTGTCCCTGTGTGTCACGCCTCACGAACCTTGCGCCCGGTCGCTGCAGTGCCGTAGGTGCGTCACACGCACGCGCCGGCATTTTGAGTTACAACGCCTTGACTAACGTATCAGCATTTGTTTCACCGCCCGATCGGGCAGCCGGTCGGCGGAATATGGGCAACCTGTTGACCGGTCCAAGATTCGTAACCACCGTCCCGCCACAGGTGCCGAGCCCGACCGTTCCCAAGACGGCCTATCACCCCAGGCAATCCGAGGTAACAACATGACTTCGTTGCGTAAATTATTGGCAGCCGCGGCTGCCGTTGTCGGTCTGGTTGGCGCGGGTGCTGCGCTTCGCGCAGGTTCCACCCCGGCCCATGCGGCTCCGTCGGTCCTGACCGATGGTTCGATCCCCGATGTGGCCGAGCGCGTGGTCGACAGCGTGGTCAACATCTCGACCACCCACCAGGTCGAGGTCGGTCCGGCGAGCTTCGACCCGTTCTTCTCCGACCCGTTCTCGCCGGGCTATGGCGACCAGGGCGATCGCAAGGCGCTGAGCAAGGGCTCGGGCGTCATCGTGACCCAGAGCGGACGGATCCTGACCAACGCGCACGTGGTCAAGGACGCCGACGATATCAAGGTCACGCTGCACGATGGCAACGACTACGACGCCAAGGTGCTCGGCGTCGATCCCAAGGCCGATCTGGCGGTGATCCAGCTCAAGGGCAAGTTCCCGGCGCTGAAGCCGCTCACGTTCGGCGATTCGTCGGCGCTGCGGCTCGGCGAGGTCGTGCTGGCGATCGGCGATCCGTTCGGCGTCGGCAAGTCGGTGACCATGGGCATCGTCTCGGCCAAGGGCCGCGGCGGCATGGGCATCGAGGAGTACGAGGACTTCATCCAGACCGACGCGGCGATAAACCCGGGCAACTCGGGCGGCGCGCTCGTCAACCTCAAGGGCGAGCTGGTCGGCATCAACACGGCGATCGCGTCGAAGAGCGGCGGCTACGCCGGCATCGGGTTCGCGATCCCGACCAACATGGCGCGCCCGATCATGGACCAGCTGATCGCGACCGGGAAGGTCACGCGCGGCTACCTGGGCGTCAACATCGGCACCGTGACCCCGCTGCTCGCCAAGGAGCACAACCTCGCGGCCGAGCGCGGCGCCATCATCGCGGGCGTCATCCCGACCGGTCCGGCAGGCAAGGCCGGGCTCGCCAAGGGCGACGTCGTCGTCGCGCTGAACGGCATCGAGGTCAAGACCGGCGACGCCCTCCGCAACACGATCGCGATGACCAAGCCGGGCACCACGGTCGAGCTGCAGGTCGTCCGCAAGAGCGGCAGCAAGGAGACGGTCAAGCTCAAGCTGGGCGAGATGCCGACCGAGAACGTCCGCGAGGTCGATCCGCGCCAGCGCCAGCGCCAGCGGCTGCCGCAGCGCCGCGAGCTCGTCCCGGATCAGCCGTGACACCGGCCGCCCTGTCAGACCGGCGCGGCATGCTCCCTGGGTGAATCACCTGGGCGCCGTGGGCGCCGTGCTGCTGGCGATGGCGCTCACCGGCGCGCTGATCGCGCTGGTGGTCGCGCGCTGGCTCGCCGGCTGGCGGGGCTCGCGTCGCGCCCGGCGCCGCGCCGCGCGGGCGATCGCCGGGGAGGGTGCCGCCGTGGCGCTGCTCCGCCGGGCCGGGTTCCGCATCGTCGCGACCCAGGCCCGCACGTCGTGGGCGCCGCTGCTCGACGGCGAGCCCTTCGAGACCGAGCTGCGCGCCGACTTTCTGGTCGAGGCCGATGGCGAGCTGCTGGTGGCCGAGGTCAAGACCGGCGACGAGGCGCCCAGGCTGGCGACCGCGGCGACGCGCCGCCAGCTGCTCGAGTACCACGTCGCCTTCGCGGCCGATGGCGTCTTGCTCGTGTGTCCGGAACGCGGCTCGCTGCACCGGATCGAGTTTCCGCAGCTGCGGCTCACCGACGGCGCCTCGGCGCTCGCGCGGGCGAGGCGCTCGGCCTCCTGAGGCCCCGCGCGGGTGACGCGGCGCAGCCCACCACCCCGCGATCTTTCAGCCGCCGGTTCACACGTCGGCGAAACCGGATCGGTATAGTCGCCCACCATGTTTGCCAGAATCGCACTGACGACTTGCTTGATCCTCGGTGGTGTCGGGGCAGCCGCGTGCGGCCCGGTCCGGACGACCTTCGCGCAGCCTCCCGCGGCCGCGACGACCTTCGATCGCGCCGGCACCGATCCCAAGGCGCTCGAGATCGCGGACGCCGTGCTCGCCGCGGCCGGCGGTGCGGAGAAGTGGGCCGCGGTCAAGCAGATCAAGTGGTCCGAGTCGGTGACCACCGGCACCGGCGAGCCGATCACGTTCGATGAAGCCTGGGACCGCTGGAACGGTCGGCACTACAACAAGCTGCACACCGCGTCGGTCGAGGTCATCACGATGATCTCGCTCTACGATGGCAGCGGCAACGCGCTCGCCCAGCAAGGCCACCAGACCACGCGGATGGTCGGCGCCGATACCGCGCGCGCGGTGGCGGCCGCCCGCGATCGCTTCCAGTTCGATACCGGCGTGCTGCTCCTGGCGTTCCTCCTCGAGGCACCAGGCACCAAGGTGACGCTGGTCGCCGACTACGCCGGCGAGCCCGGTGCGCCGCCCGCGGACGAGCTCAAGATCGTGTTCGATCCCAAGGATCCGACGCGCAGCTCGACCTACTACGCGATCGTCAATCGCGAGACCCACCAGATCGATCGGATCGAGATCGTCAAGGCCGGCGATCCCGACACCAAGCGGCTCGGCTACAAGGTCACCGGCTGGGCCGCGGCCGGTGGCCTCAAGGTCCCGGCCGCGCTGCAGAACGCGGGCCTCGCGAGCGAGACCCTCACGTTCAGCAACCTCGAGATCTCGACCGAGCCCGACGAATCGCTGTACGTGCCGGTCGTCCAGTAGCGGACGCTACGCGATGTTCTTGTTCGCGAAGTCCCAGTTCACGACGTTCCAGAACGCCTCGATGAACTTGGGGCGCGCGTTGCGGTAGTCAATGTAGTACGCGTGCTCCCACACATCGAGCGTCAGGACGCAGCGCTTGCCGACGGCGAACGGCGTCTCGGCGTTGGCCGTGGTCTCGATCGCGAGCGAGCCATCGGCGTTCTTGACCAGCCATGCCCAGCCCGAACCGAACTGGCCGGCCGCGGCCTCGCTGAACTTGGTCTTGAAGTCGGCGAAGCTGCCGAACGACTTGTCGATCGCGCCGGCGATCGCGCCGGTCGGATTGCCGCCCGCCTTGGGGGCGAGCGAGTGCCAGAAGAACGTGTGGTTCCAGATCTGCGCCGCGTTGTTGAAGATCTTCTTCTCGCTGGCCTGCCCCTGCGAGGCCTTCACCACCTCCTCGAGCGACAGGGTCTCGTACTTCGAACCGGCGGCGAACTTGTTGAGGTTGTCCACGTACGCCTTGTGGTGCTTGCCGTAGTGGTAGTCGATCGTCTCGGCCGAGATCGTCGGCGCGAGCGATTCCTTGGCCCAGGGCAACTCGGGAAGTGTGAAAGCCATCGGGAGCTCCTTTTCTTGGGCATCGTTGTAGCGCCAGGATCCCGCGCGCGGGAGGCTCGAGCGCTGCAAACTGCCGCCGCGGGTGTGTCCCCATGTCGGTCCGGCGGCACCGCTGCGCGCCCCGGCCACGGCGTGCGATGGTGCTCACGATGGGCGCGCCGTTCGGGCGCCGGCTCAGCGGCAGCTGTGGTCGCCATATTCGGGACTGTGTAACAATGTACTAATTTCGTCGGTCCGGCCGGTCGCGCGCGCCGCGGCGATGGCGAGACGAACGGCGCGTGGGGTCCGCCGCACCGAGAGGTTGCCGCGCGCGAGCTGGTAGGCGCGCTCGGGGTCGCTGCCCGGGCCCAGGAAGAACTCGGCGGCGTGATCGGCGAACGCGAGCGGATGGCGCGAGACTAGCTCGGCGAACCTTTCGCGGGCGGCGGTGATCGCCCGCACGGCACGGGGGGCGTCGCCGCGCCGCGCATAGCACCGCCCGAGGAGGGCGAGGACCTCGGGGTCGCGGCTGGCCACCAACGGCTCCAGCCGCGCGATCGCTGCGGCGACGTCACCGCGCGCGATCGAGAGCTCGGCGACGTGAACGTTCGCGACGACAAAGGCCGGGACCAAGGCGATCGCCTGGCGATAGAGCGCCTCGCCACGCGCGGGGTCGCCGGCGGACTCGGACCACATCATCCCGCGCACGAATAACAGCCACGCGTACGGAAACGGCGACGTGGTGTCGAGCGCGGCGAGCGCGGCGGTGTAGGCGTGGTCGGCGTCGCGGTACCGCCCGACCGCGGCATAGGCGTTGCCGAGCGCGCTGTCCGGTGCGTAGCCGGGGTGTCGGGTCGCGTCAACTTCGAGCTGAGCCAGGACGCGCGCGGCATCGCCGGTCGCGACCGCGATCGAGGCGCGCTGCGCGGCGATCTGGGGCGCGTCCTCTCCCGCATGCTCCGCGGCGTCGAGCTCGACGATCGCCTCGGCGAAGCGATGCACGGCGGCGCGAGCCCGGGCGCGCGGCAGGTGCGCCGGATGGGCGTCCGCGCTGGCGATCACCGCGTCGAGCACGTCGTAGTCGCTGACGAAGCGCGAGCGCAAGAGCACCAGCTCGTCGCCGCCGAGCTGGGCGATCTGATGATCGAGATTGGCGAGCGCGATCGCGCCGCTCGTGGTCGGCGGGATCGCGGTCGCGGACGGATCGGCGCAGCCGAGCGCGGCGATCGCGAACGCAGTGACGGTCGGCGGGGCGTTCATGGTGCAGCCAGGAACGGGAATTCGGTCGTGGAGTGCACTCGATCGTCGTGATCGACGCCGTCGCTGACGCTGGTCGCGGTGCCATCGACCCACATCGAGCGAATCACGTCGATCGCGTCGTCGCCCGGCGTGCGACCGCCGCAGTCGCCCGCGGGTCCACCGGACAACGCGGCGCGCTCCACGGCAAAGTACGCGTGGCACGTGGTCGCGCGGGTGTCGACCCACAGGCGATCATCCGCGAGCAGCGCCGCGAGCCCCGCGTAGCGATCGCCCGTCGCTGCCGCCAGCCACTGATTGCCACACCTGCCGTCGTAGCCGTCGTAGAGCGCGAGGCCCCGCGCGAGGTCGGGCGCGAACTGGCCCCAGTCGCGCGGCGCGGCGCGGTTATAAGCCTCCTTGCGCGCGCCGCTGTCGGCCTCGGACGAGAACAGGCCGATCAGCGCGTTGGCCGTGAGCGGACGGCCGACGCGATCGATCACCGCGCCGAGCACGGGTGGCGGCGGCAGCGCATCCTCGCGCGCCGTGCTCGCCGAGCGACCGGCGCAGCCGGCGGCGCACACCGCCGTGGCCAGGACAGCGCGCGTCGCCAGGTTCGTCATGGGACGGCTCCGCGCCTGGTGGTCTCCGCGCGTACGGCGACGAGCGCACCGCCGCGGGTGACGAGGTCGAGATCGACCGACACCACGATCGCCGAGGCGGTCCAGCCGGCGAGGAAGTTCTTGGCCGGTCCGCCGTCGGTGTGGCGCCACTGATCGAAGATCGCGTGCGACGTCGCCGCGTCGAACTCCGGGCAGCCCGAGGCATCGCTCGAGGTGCCGGCGTGCAAGGCCGTCATCGCGGTGTTCAGCGCGGCGCGTGCACCGCGCACGTTGTTGGCGAACGGATCGTCGCGCAGGCCGGCGAACACGCGAAACTTGCCGCGGCGGCCGGCGAGGCCGGTGGTCTGGCGGGCGTCACCTCGTGCGTGATCGGCATCGCCCGCCCAGCACTCGGCCGCGTCGGCGGAGGCGAACCGGCACACGATGGTCGTGGTCGCCGTGGTCGCGCCGAACCGCGGGCCGCTGTCGACATGAAATGCGTAATCCAATCGATCCGAGAACGCGTGTGCGACGATGGTCATCGCGAGGTTGAGCCGCGCGCCGTCGGCCGAGGTCCACGCGTAGAGATCACCTACATCGGCGGCGGGATCGGCGATCACCGTGGGCGTGTCGAGGTGATCCGAGGCGCGCGCGGGCAGCGCGAGCGCGAGCACGGCGACGCTACCAGCGAGCCGGATCATGTCGCACGCTCCGCGTCGGCGTGCGCCCACAGCTGGCGCGCTTCGTCGGCGATCACGTCAGGTCGCTCCTCGGGCCAGAACAGCTTGCTGTCGGCAAGCCGGCGCACACCCAGCGAACGCCGCACCGTGCGGCCCAGGTACGCGGGGCTATCGGGCGAGAAGATCGTGTCGGCCATGCCCCACACGATGCGCGTCGGGATGTCCAGGCAACGCAGCGGCTCCTCGACGCCGACCAGGGCGTTGCGCTCGAGCGCGATCGCGTAGGCGTGGACCTGCGCCTTGCGCGCCGCCGACCCGAGCAGCGGCGCGAAGTACGTCTCGATCGCCTCGTCGGTCGGATGCGCCGGATCGGCGTAGCACATGCCGCCGATGCCATCGGCGGAGCGCGCCAGCCGCGTGTCGCGCCGCCAGCGACCGAGCCATTGATCGACGAACGTGCCGTGCTTGGCGAGCTCGATCACCGGCAGCAACGCCTTGGGCGGACTGTCGATCTCGGTGTCGCAGTTGGTGAGCAGCAGGCTGCGAACCCGCACCGGCGTGCGCGCGATCAAGAGCTGCGCGACCGCGCCTCCGCTGTCGTTGGCGACCACGTCGACCTCGGCGATGCCGAGCGCGGCGAGGAACGCGGCGATCATGTTCGCCTGCGCGGCCGGGCCGACGTCCTGCCCCGCGGCGACTTCGGTGTATCCCATCGCCAGGAGATCGGGCGCGACGCAGCGGCGGTGCGGGGCCAGGCGATCGAGCGCGCCGCGCCACTGGAAGCTGTTGAGCGGAAAGCCGTGGAGAAACAGCGCGACGTCGCCGCGACCGCGCTCGACGTACGCGATCCGGCCGAACGACGTGGCCGCGAACTTGCGGCTGGCGTGAAACTTCGCCGCGTCGAGCGAAGCGCTCGGGGGCAGCGGCCGGGCACAAGCGGCCAGGGCACCCGCGGCCAGGGCGCCGCCGGCCAGCTCGAGGAAGCCGCGGCGGTCGATGCCGGCGCGGCGCGGTGAACCATGCGAGGCCATCGCGTCAGTCCTTGCGATCGCGCGCGGCGGCATGGGCTTCCTTCAGTCGCTCGGCGCAGGCCTCGCAGCACACGTCGACGGGATCGCCGCCGATGGTCACCCGGATCGCCCGGTGGTCGAGCACGCAATCACACGCGGCACAGGTCTTGGTCTTCACGGTCGGAGTCCTCGCAATGCCCAGGATCGGGACCAGGCCAGCGTGGCGATCGCGCAGCCGAGGCGCTGTCAGAATCTTTAGCGACCTGCATGCCCTCCCGAAGCCCCAAGGCAAAGTGACGTCCGCCGCGGGGTGTGGTCTCATGGATCGCCTGCCGATGCCGGAGTTCGACGTTCAGTCGCTGCTGCAGACCCCGTCGGTCTGGGTCCGCGACGTCGGCTGCCGCGGCAGCTGCCGGCACCAGAGCCCCGAAGAGACGATGGCGGTCTCGCACCTGGTGTTCCCCTACCGCGGCGTCTACGTCCGCCACCTCGGCAGCGAGCCGTCCGTGGCCGACGCCAACCAGGTGGTGTTGTTCAACCGCGGCGACGGCTACCGCGTCAGCCACCCCGTGCACGGCGGCGACGCCAGCCTCGCGATCGTCGTCGATGACTCGGTGATCCGCGAGCTCGCGCCGCGGTCGCTGCTCCACGCGGGCGACGCGCTGGCGTTCGCGCACCCCCGCCTGCGCATCGATCCGCGGGCGCAGGTCCTGGTCGCGCTGCTGCGCCACAGCTTGCGCGCCGGGCTCGCCGAGCCGCTCGAAGCCGAGAGCCTGACGCTCACGCTGGTCCATCGCGCGCTCGGGCCGCGCACCACCCACGCCGCCGGCTCGACCACCGGCAACCGCCGCCTCGTCGATCGCGCCAAGCTCGCGCTCACCACCGATCTGTCGCGGCGCTGGACACTCGACGAGGTCGCCCGCGAAGTCGGCACGTCAGCGGTCTACCTGACCCAGGTGTTCCAGCGCGTCGAAGGCGTCCCCCTGTATCGCTACCAGCTCCGCCTGCGGCTCGCCCGCGCGCTCGACATCCTCGCGCAACGCGACGACCTCAGCGCGCTCGCGCTCGAGCTCGGGTTCTCGAGCCACAGCCACTTCAGCGCGGCGTTCCAGCAGACCTATGGCTGCTCGCCCTCCGCGCTGCGCCGCCGCGCGATCCGATCTGCGCCACGCGGCGCGGCCACGCCGCGGCGCTGATGCTCGGCGCTCGGATCGCCGACCGATGAAACATCGGGACGAAGCGCTCGCACCGGAGCGCACGCGTGGAGGCGGCGCGGAAGCCCCCGTTGCCAGCGCCGGATCCTGCGCTGGGCGGACCGGGCGGCGGTCGTCTTGGGAGTGCGGGCTCAGGGAACGCTGCTCGTGGAGGCCCGGGAGGTTTGTTCTCGTGATAGGGTCGGCTCCCTCACCGTGGGCCAAGCGTGCAGTTCTGGCTGATGAAATCGGAACCGGATCAGTTCGGCATCGCGGATCTCGCGCGGGTGCAGATCGAGCCGTGGACCGGCGTGCGCAGCTACTTCGCGCGCAACCACATGCGGGCGATGTCGATCGGCGACGCGGTGCTGTTTCACCACTCGAACGCCACGCCGCCAGGGGTCGCCGGGCTCGCGCGGGTCGTGCGGACCCACGTCGTCGACGAGACGCAGTTCGATCCCGGCAGCAAATACTACGATCCGAAGGCGACGCGTGATCAGCCGATCTGGGATTGCGTCGAGGTCGCCTACGTGGCGACCCTGCCGCACTTCGTGTCGCTGGATCGGATCCGCGCCGAGCCGTCGCTGGCGGACATGTTGCTGCTGCGCCGCGGGATGCGGCTGTCGGTGCAGCCGGTGACGCAGGCGGCGTACGAGACGATCGCCCGGCTGGGGCAGACTCCGCCCACCGAAGGTGAGGCGCCCGCCAGGCGCTCTGCGAAGCCGCCGCCACCTACGCCGGCGGAAGCGGCCCATGCGGCGGCCCCCAAGGCCGCGCGTGCCAGGTCCCATGCGGCGTCCATCAAGGCGACGCCAGCCAGGGCCAAGGCGGCGTCCATCAAGGCCGCGCGTGCCAGGTCCCATGCGGCGTCCGCCAAGGTCAAACCCGCCAAGGCCAAGCCTGCCAAGGCCCGCGCGCGCTAGCGACGCCCGGAACCCGCGCTGCCGTCAGGCCAGCCACTGCAGCAGCGCGGCGCTGCGATCGTCGGGCAGATCGACGCCCGGGGTCGCGTTCGACGTGTCGGGGCCGTGCCAGTCGGAGCCGCCGGTGCAGGTCGCGCCGAGCTGATCGGCGAGCGCGATCCAGCGGCTGCGCTCGCGCCCGTCGTAGGCGCCGTAGTAGGCCTCGATCCCGGTGAGCCCGAGGGCTTTGTAGCGCCGGAGGTAGTGCGCGCTGCGCTCGTCGTAGAGGTGGGGATGCGCCAGCGACAGCGCGGCGCCGGCGGCCTGGCCGAGCGCGATCGCCTCGCCCAGGGGCAGCGCGCGGTGCGGGACGTCGACCGGTCCGCCGTCGTAGAGGTGGCGCGCGAACGCGTCCTTGACCGACGACGCGGCGCCGGCCGCGACCAGGGCGCGCGCGAGCTCGGGGCGGCCGATCGAGCGGCTGGTGGCGGCGGCGAGCAGCGGCTCGACATCGATCGCGATGCCGCGGTGCGCGAGCCTGGCCGCCATCACGCGCAGACGGTTGCGGCGGGCCTCTCGGACGGCGGCGAGCCGGGTCTCGAGCGCGTCCCAGGCCGAGCCGCCGCGCCGATCGAACGCCAGGACGTGGACGGTGCGGCCATCGTCGTCGCACGACAGCTCGACCGCGCGGATCACGCGGGCGCCCGCGACCTCGACCGCGGAGCCCGCGCACGTATCGTGGTCGGTGAGCGCGAACACGGAGACCTCGCGGGCGGCGGCCCGCGCGGCGACCTCGGCCGGCGATTCGGTGCCGTCGGAGCACGTCGAGTGGCAGTGCAGCTCGAATCGCATGTGGCGGGTGTATACCTGAAAGCCATGGCCGAGGCCTCGCCGCACAACTCTGGTAGGGTCGATATCTGATGGCACTTCCGGAGGCTGCGCCGGCACGGCTCGGTCGCTACGAGCTGGTGGCGCGGCTGGCGACCGGCGGCATGGGCGAGATCTTTCTCGCCCGGCTCGAGGGCGCCGCCGGGTTCGAGAAGCTGTTCGTGGTCAAGCGGATCCTGCCGCACCTGGCCGGCGACGCGCGGTTTCGCAGCATGCTGATCGCGGAGGCCCGGATCGCGTCGGTGATGAGCCACGCGAATCTGTGTCAGGTCTACGAGCTCGGCGAGACCGACGGGCAGCTCTACATCGTCATGGAGTACCTCGAGGGCGTCACGGCGCTGCCGCTGCTCCACCGGAGGTCGAAGGAGCACCGGCCGCTCGCGCTGGGCTTCGTGGCCGGGGTGATCCAGCAGGCGATCGATGGCCTGCACTACGCGCACGAGCTGAAGGATCGCAGCGGCGCGTACCTCGGCGTCGTCCACCGCGACGTCACGCCATCGAACATCTTCCTCACCGAGGCTGGCCTCGTGAAGATCCTCGATTTCGGCATCGCCAAGGTCAAGGACGCGTCGCCCCAGACCGAGTCCGGCGCGGTGAAGGGCAAGTATGCGTACATGGCGCCCGAGCAGCTGCGCGGCCAGGCGGTCGATCGCCGCGCCGACGTGTTCGCGCTCGGCATCGTGCTGTTCGAGATGCTCGCGCTGCGCCGGCTGTTCCAGCGCAAGACTGATTATCTGACCTTCCGCGCGGTGATGGAGCAGCCGGTCCCCGACGTCCGGCGGTATAGAGCCGATTGCCCTCCGGCGCTCGCGCTGGCCGTGGCGCGCGCGCTCGACCGCGATCCCGCCAACCGGTTCGCCACCGCGCGCCAGCTCGGCAGCGCCGTGCAGGACGCGGTGACGCCGCTGCACCGGCCGTGGTCGCAGAGCGAGATCGGCGACCACGTGGCGGCGAGCTTCGCCGACCAGATCCAGCGGCGCGGCGCGCAGCTCGCGCAGGCCATCGGCGTCGGTGGCATGCGGCGGTCGCGGCCCTGGTTGATCGAGGCGCCCGAAGGCGAGACCGAAGACGAGACCGAAGGCGAGACCGACCACGAGTTTCCGCCCGTCGATTCGACGCTGAGCGACGCGCCGCTGCCGAGCGGCGAGGAGTTCACGGTGGGCAGCGGCGCCGATCCTGCCCCGTGGAGCGGATCCGGCGCCGCGACCAAGGTCGACAAGCCGGTCACGACCGACAGGTACCCGGTTCGTTCGCCTGCGGCGGCCGAACGCGCGCCCGTGGACCACCTGGAGGTGCCGCCGGTCGCGCCTGCGCCCCCGGCGGCGCGCCGCAGCGTGGTGTGGCCGCTGCTGGCGTTCTCGATGGTCGCGGTGGCCGCGGGGGCGCTGGTGCTGGTGTGGCGCCAGACGCAGCATACGACGATCACCATCAACTCTGGCAGCGACCACCAGATCGGCACGGACGGCTCGAACACGCTGGTGATCGCTGCCAATCGCAGCGCTCCGGTGGCGCCGCGGCCCGACGATGATCGCGCGGGCACGGCGATGACCCCGCCGGTCCCGACCGCGGCCCACGCGTCGTCGCCGCCCGTGCGCGGCGTTGTCAGGGCCGCGGAGGCGCCGGTCGACGAGCGCTACGCCGGCGTGGTGAAGCGGCGATCGGCCGAGGTCGCCGGCTGCGGCGCGAGCCACGGCAACCCGCCGCCGGGCTCGAAGCTCGTGATCGAGATCGCGGCCAACGGCCACCCCAGGCGGGTCGCGGTGGTCCCCGAGACTCCCGAGCTGAGACCGCTCGCGGCGTGCCTCGAGCAGGTGTTCTTGACTGCGCAGTTCCCGCGCGGCACACGCGAGATCACGCTGACCTCTCCCCTGACGCTCAGCGGTCACGCGGTCCCGTGAGCCACGGCTCCCGCTGACGCCTCGCGTTCGAGGAACGACTTCGTTCCTGAAGGCGCTCGAATGCGCCTGGCGATGTAAGTTCGCCAACGGTTCCTACGCGCGGCGCCGCATCACGTGCGCTCGATCGCGAGGCGGCGGTCGTGCTGGTCACTCGCGGGCGCATGACCTGATGCGTTGTGTGCAATGACGCGTTGCGCGCCACTGGAGATCACGGCGCGCGTCGCGGAAGGACCGGGGGCGTGGCGCTTGACCGTGCCAGCCGGCGGAGCGCAGACTCACCGGCGATCTCGCGGAGAGAGTGATTCTCGTTTGGGTCCGCGACATTCGCCGGGCTCGGAACAGGAGCTTGCGATGGTGATGCAGAACTGGCTG
>Ga0302322_100000114_pt1 | contig 52172 bp, 57 predicted proteins | sample Fen_T0_2_FD_203757 | JGI IMG/M metagenome (GOLD analysis project Ga0302322, IMG submission 203757) | Peat permafrost microbial communities from Stordalen Mire near Abisko, Sweden - Fen_T0_2 | ecosystem: Environmental > Terrestrial > Soil > Wetlands > Permafrost | place: Sweden: Abisko...
CCGCGCGCCGCCCGCGAACTTCACCGCGACGCGGCCACGCGTCACTTCTACTCGCACCCGCGGTCCCTCGCGCGTGACGCGAAAGTGCGTCCCGAGCACGCTGATGTCGGCGACACCGGCGTGGACCACGAACTGGCGCTTGGGGTTGGGCGTGATCTCGAACTCCGCGCTACCGGAGCGGAGAGCGACCTCGACCGCGCTCGGCGACGCGGCGCCGACATCGAGCGTGCTGGTCGCGTCGAGCAATTGCACGCTCGAGCCGTCGCCGAACCGGACCTGGTGCGCGTCACGCGCGGCCAAAGCCTGCGGCGCGAGGCGAGCGTGAAGGGCGAAACCGAGGATTAGCCCGAGCACCGCGACCACGCTCACGAGCGCCGACGCGCGTACGACGAGCGTCCGCCGGTCCAGCCGCGCGTGTAGGCGCGCGAGCGCGTTTTCCCGACGATCCACGCGCCATTCCGGCTGGACCAGCTCGGCGGCAGGCAGCGGCGTTCGGCGCCCTGCGCTCGAGCTCACGAGTCGTCCTCCACGAGCGGTAGCAGCGCATCCAAAGCACGCAGTCGGCGCTGCACCGTCGATTTGGAGCAAGCGCAGAGCAGAGCGATGTCGCCCAGCGCTTCCCCCTCCAGATAACGTAGGACCCAGATGGCTCGGTCCAACGCCGGCACGAGTTCGAGTTTCCGGTACAGCCTCGTTACTTCAGCGCGCGCCTCGGGCGACGCGCCGGGGGCGACCAGATGATCGTCGTGCGCGAGCGTATCGAGACTCAAAAACGCGCGCAGCCGTCGACGCCGTAGCCGGCGTACCGCGCGTCGCACACAGATGCGCGCCAGCCAGGGCTTGACCGCGTCCGCGTCCCGGAGCTGCCGGAGCCCACGATGCGCCTCCACGAACACGTCTTGGACCAGATCGTCGAGCTCGTCGTCGCGCCCGAGCAGACGCAAGCCGATGCTCGCCACATACGGCGAATAGCGCCGGAACAGGGAGTCGAAGTCGAGCCCTCCAGCCTCGCTCGCCTGCCGCGAAGCGCCCCCTTCGACGATGCGCAAATGCGGGCGTCCGCTCGGCTTGTTCAATTCATGAGGAGGCATAGGTCGGGAAGAGCGGCTGCTTGCTCAGTGGGCACCGCGCCGAAAATGAGGTCAACCGGCGCGCCATTACCACTCCGCTGCAATCCGATGGCAACGCCGCTCAGGGACTGGCATCTGCAGCCGTACAACCGACGCGAAAGGCGTCCAACGCCCGCCGCTTGATGACCAGTGAGTAGCCCAGCCGCTCCGCATCGGGGCACCACGAGGGCAGATCGCTGCTGGACCCATATTCGATCACGAATACGGCCTTACCCGCAGCGGTGAACGCCTGCCAGGCCTGACAGTCATCGTTGCCCAAACATTCGCTGGCAGTTCCCCATTCAGCGTCCGCGACGAGCGAGGCCACGAGATCGTCGCTCGACGAAACTCCCACCGAAAGCCCCCGCATGTGGCATTCGGCGATCAGCCAGCGCGCGTAGTCGAGCTCGTCGGCGCGCGTGAGTGGAAAGCCGCTGTCCTCGGCGTGAGCTTGCAGGTTCGAGAGCTCTACCGCATCGCAGCCGCTGATGGTGGCAAGTTGCAGGCGCGCCGCCATCAACGAACGCACCGTCTGGTCGCGAACGTCGAGCCAATGCTCCTCGGGATAGTCGGACAAAGCGTTGCCCACGGCGGACGCGGGAAAGTTCAGATAGTCCGCGCGATATGGCTCGGCCGTGCCCACGCTCACATAGCAGGCCACGACGCGCCCCTGATTGTGCAGCAATGCCCCAGTGGCAGTATCGAGCGCAAACAAGTCGACCTCGTACATTTTCACGTCGAAGGACGTATCGAGTGTACCGCTGAGCTGAATTTGCCAGGTCGTGCCGGGGGCCGGGCGAAACGGTGGGGCGCTGGGACCGCCGCCCGCGTTGCCCGTGTCCGGTGCGCGGTTTTGGTCCAACGTCAGCAGAGTTCCCGTCGTTTCGTGACAGCTGGCAGCGAGCAACAATGCGCTGGTTACTGCGAGGCGCGCCGGGAATCGCACTCCAGGAGCGTAACACGTCGACGTGGACACGGCTTCAGCGCGTGATCAGCTGAGATTCTGGCGGCGACGTTCAGCGCGCAGCGCTAGGGACGCGCCGCACGCAGACAATCGGAAGAAACGACTACAGACCCAAGCTGAGTTGCTCGGGGATCACGGGTGCGACTGCCGCACTGGCGCTGGGATTCGGAGCGCCGTTGCTGTTGGCGCCGTTGCTTGGAGCAGCGATCGCGGGCAGCGTGGCTTCCTCGTCACCCCGCTTGAGCTGCTGGATCTCACCATCGCGCCGACGCTTGTGGACGAAAAGTGGGGGAGGCGTGGGCTCCTTCTTGGCCGCGCTTTCGCCGAGCAAGCCGCCGCTCTTGCGACCGCGCCCCGGCTTCTTCGCCGGCTTTTCGGTGCTGTCCGAGATCATCCGTTGTTCGAGCCGGAGGGCGCGTTCAGCGGCCTTCTGCTCTTCACGGGCGCGTCGCTTTTCGGCGAAGCGTTCGATGCGCTCGAGAGCACTTTGGTTCTTGCGCGCCTTTTCCTCGAGGCGCTGCGCCTTTTCGTCTTGAATCGACTTTTTGGCCAAGAGCTTTTCGTTCTTGGCTTGCCACTCTAAGACGGCGCGTTGGACTTGCTCGCGAGCAATGTCTTGCGCAATCAGAATGAGGTCGTCGGAAAACGAATCGATGATGCTTCGGATATCACGCTTGGCCGAGGCCATGCTTGCCCTCTCTCACGAGAATGCGACACTCGTCAAGTCGAGTTGCCGTGTGGGTGAGGCCGATACCGCTCGCGAAAACCCGAGAAATCCCAGGTTACGCTTTCGGCTCCGACGCTCTCGTTTGGGTCGTGCTAAGTTAGCACACTCTCTACGATGTCGGTTCATCTCGAGGCAGTGACCGAGCGAGTTCGCAGCGCCAGAGCGCGCGTCGGCACGGTCCTCAAGAAAAAATGGCATCTCGATCAACTCTTGGGTGTAGGGGGGATGGCGGCGGTGTACGCCGCAACACATCGCAACAAGAAGCGTGTTGCGATCAAGATGCTTCACGCCGAATTGTCGCAAGACGAAGTGATTCGGAAGCGCTTCCTCCGAGAAGGATACATAGCCAATTCCGTCGCGCAACGCGGCGCAGTCGCCGTCGACTACGACGACGTTACAGAAGAGGGCCTGGCATTCCTAGTCATGGAATTGCTGGATGGCGAGACCATTGAGCAACGGTGGCGGAAAAATGATCGATCTTTATCGCCTCATGAGGCCCTCTCGCTGGTCGATCAGCTGCTCGATACGCTGGTGGCAGCGCACGGTCGGGGCATCGTTCACCGCGATCTGAAGCCAGAGAACATGTTTTTGACCCGAGATGGGACGGTCAAAGTGCTCGACTTTGGTATCGCTCGCGTGCGCGAGCTCAGCACGCCTCAGACGACCCTTGCTGGCAGCGCCATCGGAACCCCGGCGTTCATGGCCCCAGAGCAAGCGCGCGGTCGCTGGCAGGATGTCGATGGTCGTACGGATTTATGGGCCGTGGGCGCAACACTGTACACATTGATCACCGGAAAATTCGTGCATGCCGGTGAGAACGCGCAAGAAACGTTGGCTCTGGCGGCGACGCGCCCTGCCCGTTCGATTGCCGAGCGCCGTCCCGATCTCCACCCAAGCCTGATTGCTTTCGTTGATCAGGCGCTGTCCTACGACATGGGCGCGCGCTTTCCCGATGCGGCGACCATGCAACACATGTTGCGACTCACCTATGCCCAGATGGAAGGAAACGAAACAAGCGAAGTAATGCAGCTTGCCATTCCACATCTGCAATCCATGTCGACTTCGCGGTCCTTAACAGTGCGGAATCTGAAGCCCCCCGGTCGACTCACGCGGTCCGGGCAGCCGACCGTGAAGCGAGCGTCGGCGCCGCGCGTGTCGGGTGAGAGAACGATCAAGCGGACGACCCTAAAGGGTGAGCTTACGGCCAGGCTGAGGACCTTGAAGGATGGGATAGCGGCCATGGCTCGCGATCGGCGGCGTGTTTGGCTGCTCGTGACCGCGGTTGCCGCGTTCGTGCTGGTCGCGTTCGTCTGGCTGCGCTCGCGGTCGGGGGATACGCTGCCGATGATTCCTGCGGCGGGCGCGACCGCATTGCCGGCTGGGGCGCTGAGGAGCCCAGCCCTCAGGCCGAGTTCGGTCGCGCGCGAGCGGGGCGAGCTGCCCGCGGCCAAGGCGGTAGAAACGCCTGCCCCGGTCGAACCGAAGGCGATCCGGGTCGATGATTTGCCGCGTGAGCCGGCCCGCGGCGCTCGCCGGCACTAAGGGCCCGCGAATGGCTCAGTCGATCGATTTCGCGCCCGGGGCATCCCGGCTGGCTTCGTTGCTCCTCAGTTACATACCCGCAGTATGCGGCTTCGTCGCGCCTCGCCGTCCGGGCGCCTCGACCGCGATCTTCGACCGACTGAGCCATTCGCGGGCCCCAAGACGCGGACATTCGAGGACCGCCTCTACCTGCTCGGAGCGGCTCTGAACCCGCGCGTTTTCGAAGCTACTTACCCATGATGCCGCTGGCGGCACGCTTGTCGATTTCGCCGAAGGCTTCGATCACTTTGCTGATCATCTCGAAGTTGCGCGAGGTATTCACGAGCGTGGTCATGCCGGTGACCGCGTTGGCGTTAGATTGTTCTAGCGAAGCGGTCTCGAGCAACGCATCGGACGCTATCGGCGCGCCAGCGGCGGGCTGCGCGCGGAACAGGACCTGACCGTCGCGCTCGAGTGCACCCAGGTTCTTGAACGTGACCCGTGCCAGCTTGGGGCCCGGGGCACCATTGATGGTGATCGTCCCTTCGCGGTCGATACTCGCGTTCGCGAGCGCGCCATCGCTGCCGCGCTCGTTGGGGTCGATCTTGACCGGGCGACGATTCGCGCCGAGGACCGGGTGGCCATCCGGGGTGGTGAGCGTGCCGTCCACGGACATGCGAAAGCTGCCAGCGCGCGTGTAGCGCTCGCCCTGAGGCGTGGAGACCATGAAGAAGCTCTTGTCATCGGTGATGGCGACATCCAGCGGGCGACCGGTCTGCACCATCTGCCCTGCGCGAAAGTCGGGCACGGTGGTGCGAGAGACGGCATAGCGCAGCGACCTGGTTCCGGTATTGCGGTCGATCGACTTGACCAACGTCTGGCGGAACACCGCTTCCTCGGCCTTGAAGCCCGGGGTAGTCGCATTGGCGATATTCTGCGCAGCGCTATCGAGGGCAGCAATTTGCCCGACTGCGCCGGAAGCCGCTGACCAGATCCCTGTACTCATTCGGATGTCGAGAAGAGCAAGCGGCGCGCCACTCTGCCCGTGGAGGTGCCCATGCCCGACCACGGTCCGGGAGCAAACACAGGTGGGCGATCGCGCCCCCGCATCGCACCTCGCATTCCCGCGGGGTTCCGGGCTACGACGCCGAAGGCTGAGACGGGCGTGGGGGAAACCGGCACCATCAAATCAGGAGAGTTCCTGAGTGAGAAAGCGTGTCTGTGCGCGTGCAGTGACCGAGCATGCCGACTGCGCAAGCCAGAGCAGCGCACCCAGGTCTGCCGTGCACGGAAGGGAAGACCCGCTACTCCCTTGACTCGCCCAGCGTCGGACTTTTGACGCTTTCAGTCGCCATGCGCACCTTGGCCGCAAAAGGAGGTGCTTGCGGCCGGCCCCGCTTTCGCAAACACTAGTGAACATGCGCGCTCCGGTTGCTGGACCACTGACCATCGATCCCGCCGATATCAAGGTTCAAGCCAAGCACTTGGGGGAGCTGGATAAGATTCACGAGCTCCTGCGTGCACTGAACGACCCGTACGCGTCGAAGAACATCGGAAATTTGGTGGGCAAGATCCAAATCCTTGCCGCACGCTGCATCCATCGTGCGGCTTCGCGCACGCGCAGGATCGAGATCAATTCACTCGATCATGCGATCAACCTGATCGGCAACCGCGGGCTCGAATCGGAATTGTTCGATTTGCTCGAAGATTTGACGATGTTGAAGTCCAAGTTGGATAACGCCTGAATCCGATGCGCGGGTAGCCGTGGAGTGCTGCAACCAGTCCTAGCTCACGATTGCTCAGGTCTTTTCGCGTGGCGAACCACGTGGAGCGACGAGACCCTTGCCGTGCAAAGCCAACGCTGAAGAGCCGTGCTGCTTGCGCTCTTGTTCCTCTTGCCACTTCAAACTTGCCTTCCAATCGTAGTTCGGGAACGAAGTAGGAGCGAGGCGGCGTGAGCCACCTGTGGAGGGCGCTCCGGCGCCCGCTGGCCGTCGCAAGTCAGGGATCTGACGAATCTTGAGGGCCCTCGAACTCTCACCGTCTACCTCGGACTGCCCTGGCCCGAAACTTGCGGTAGCAGGCCCACAGTGGCCTCCGCGATCTCGAACATCAGCCTCGGCTTGCAGCAAATGCAGGACAACGCCGAGCCGCGCGCGCAATCCGCGCCGGCCTTCGACGCGCTGTTGAGTTCGCGCACCCAATCTGCCGCAAATAGTCCGGCAATCGTGCCGCCGATGCGTACGCGCCTGGATGGAACTCAAGCAGCGGACGCCCTGCGCAGCGCCTGGACGCGCGTTACGGGCCAGCCGCCGAGTGAGCACACCGTTGCGATTTTGACCGCGCAATGGGCGCACGAAACTGGCAACGGCGCGTCGATGTATAACTACAATTTTGGCGGCATCAAGGGCATGGGGCCGAGCGGCTTGTCCGTCTCGCAGCGCACGAAAGAGGGCTTTGGCGCGAGCGAACGCACGATCACCGACCGCTTCCGCGCCTACCGAACGGCCGAAGAGGGCGCGACGGATTATGTGAAGCTACTCACCAAGCGCTTCCCAGAAGCCGTGCAGGCAGCACAAAATGGCGATCCGGCGGGCTTCGTCAGTGGTCTCAAGCAGCGCGGCTATTTCACGGGCGACGCAGCGGCCTACACGCGCTCCGTTACGTCGATCAGCGCGCAAGCCATGAGCAATGGCTACGGCGCGGTGGGTTCGCACTTGGGCGAATTGGCTGCGCCCGCAGAGCTGAATCTGCACGCGACCCCGTTGGCGACTCAGCGCTACGAAGACTACCTGGCTGGCCCGCAGCTGACCACGCCCCTGATCGACGCGCTCCGCATCGGCGATGAGATCAGCCGTGCCGCGTTGCGCATCGTCGGAAGTACGGAGCGCAAAGACTCATGACACGCAACGCGAGCAACGCCGATCACCTGCCGGGCGCCCAGACCGACGGCAATTACAACTACTTGGACGTGCGCTACAGCGAACGGGCACGACCCTACACCGAGTACCCGGGGCTGCTCACCGAGTACCTGACGACGCGCTATTTGACCGGCTACCGAGGCTCCAAGTTGCTCGATTTGGGCTCCGGACGCGGTGAATTCTTGCACGGCTTCGCACGTCAAGGCTTTGACGCCATGGGCATCGATCGCTCGCGCCCGAGCGTGCCCAAGTTCGGCGAGGTCGTGATCGAAGCCGATTACGAACGCAGCGGGCTGCCCTTTGCGGATGGTGAATTCTCGGTGTTGTTTTCGAAATCGGTGTTCGAACACATCGGCGACATCAGCTCGCTGCTCCGAGAGTGCCACCGAGTGCTCTCGCCCTCGGGTCGCATGATCGCGCTAGTGCCAGATTGGACCGCGCAGTGGCGTCACTTTTATGACGATTGGACGCATGTGCGCCCGTTCACGCTCAACGGTCTGCGCGAATGCGTGGCGTGTCACGGCTTCGAGGTAAAGCACGCGTTGCGTTTTCGTCAGTTGCCGGTGCTTTGGCAGCACCCGTACCTAAAGCCGCTGGCGGATGCCGCTGCATTGCTGCCGACGCCCTTCAAAAAATCGAAATTCGTCCGTTTTTCCAAAGAGTGGATGTTGCTCGTGGTTGCCGACAAGGCGCAGTGAAGCATGGCCCTCAATTCAATTCCCCTCGCACCCTTGCCCGATCTGATGTCATTCGTGGTCGCGCCGCAGCAGCTCGCGAGGACTAACGCAGCGAACGCGGATGGAGCTCGGAGAGGAATCTCGGGCACGGGCGCGGATACGAGAGACTCGATTATTCATTTCAGACCCTAATTGGAACGGGCCTTGCAGTAGCCAGCCCCAAACGGAGAACAAGATGGTTCAAGTCAAGATCGGCGACAAGTTCGTGGGTGACGGTTGCCCTAGCTACATCGTTGGGGAGATCGGCATCAATCACAACGGCGACCTCGGGATCGCGCGTCGCCTGATCGACGTGGCGAGCGTGGCCGAAGCCGACGCGGTGAAGTTTCAAAAGCGCACCGTCGAGGTCGTGTACACCGCCGAAGAGTTGGCAAAAGCGCGAGAAAATCCGTTCGGTACGACCAACGGTGATCTGAAGCGCGGTCTCGAGTTCGGTCAGGATGCGTATCGACACATCGACCGCTACTGCCGAGAGAAAAAAGTCGCCTGGTTCGCTTCTTGTTGGGACGAGGCTTCGGTCGATTTCATGGAGCAGTTCGACCCGCCCGCGTACAAGATCGCTTCCGCCAGCTTGACTGACGACAACTTGCTCCGTCATCACCGCGCTACCAAGCGGCCGATGATCGTGTCCGTGGGCATGAGCACGATGGCGCAGGTCGATCATGCGGTCGAGGTGCTCGGTACCAAGGATCTGATCATCCTGCACACGACCAGCGCCTATCCCGCGAAAATCGCGGATCTCAATTTGCGTATGATCCCGGTGCTGCGCGAGCGCTACGGCGTGCCCGTCGGCTACTCGGGCCACGAAGTGGGGCTGGCCACGAGCTACGCCGCGGTGGCGCTGGGCGCCGCGATGATCGAGCGGCACATCACCCTCGATCGCGCCATGTGGGGCTCGGACCAGGCCGCCAGCGTCGAGCCGCAGGGCTTGATGAAGCTCGTGCGCGATACGCGGACCATCGAATCCGGCCTCGGCGACGGCGTGAAGAAGGTCACCGACGATGAGATTCCGATCATGAAGAAGCTCCGTCGCGTCGGCTGAGCGGCAGGCCCCGGGAGGATGACTCGCATGGCTGATCAGCGCATCGGCGTGATGCAAGGACGCTTCTCGCCGCGTCCAGAGAACCGGCTCCAAGCATTCCCTCACCAGACTTGGCCCGAGGAATTCGCGCGGGCCAAGCGCGTCGGCTTTTCATATCTCGAGTGGATATACGAGGCCGAACGCGCGGAAGAAAACCCGATCGCGAGCCGCGCGGGTCGCGCCGCAATTCGTGCATGCGCGCGCGCCAGTGGGCTTCCCGTGGGCAGCGTGTGCGCTGACTATTTCATGATTCATCGCTTGGCAGGTGGCACCGCCGAAGAGCGCAGCGAGAATGCCGCGGCCTTGTCCGAGCTGGTGCGCTGGACGCGTGAGCTCGGCGCGACGCGCATTTTGCTGCCGCTCCTGGAGACCTCCGCGCTCACTAGTCCCGAGCTGGTGCGCCAAGCGACGGATAGCATTCGAAGCGCATCTCCCGCGCTCGAGACCTATGACGTGACGCTCGGCCTGGAGATGGAGATCCCGGGGGAGGACTACGCCGCCGTGATTCGAGGGATCGGGCACTCACACGTGCGCGCGTACTATGACACCGGCAACTCGACCGCGCAGGGCTTGGACATCGCGACCGATATCGTGCCGCTCTTGCCGCTGCTCGAGGCCGTGCATTTGAAAGACCGCATCGTTTCCGGCAGCAGCCAGCCATTCGGACGAGGCGCCGCCAACTTCAATGGCTTCTTCAGCGTGCTGGCAAAAGCCGGTTACGCCGGTGACTTCTTGACCCAGCACTATTTCGACGCCGACCCAGAGGCTTCTGCCGCACACTCGCTCGGCTTCGTTCAGGACCTGCTGCGAGCGCGAAGGGCGGCGTAGTGCAGCAGACGCAGGCGAACCAAGCCACGCAAGGCAGTCCAGCCGAGACGCGCCAAGCCATTCGGCGTTGCTTGTTCGTGGGCTTGGGCGGGATCGGTCAGCGGCATCTCCGCAATTTGCGAGCGCTGTTGGGCGACTCCGTCGAGGTCGCAGCATACCGCGTCCGCGGTGAACGCCAAACTCTGGACAACGAACTGCAAGTCGTGCCAGGCGTCGATTTGGAGCAAAAATACGGCGTTTCTGCGTGTTCGGATTTGACGCAAGCACTGGCCAGTCGTCCCGACGTGGTGTTCATCACCAACCCGAGCAGTCTGCACGTGCCAGTCGCGCTCGAAGCAGCACGTCGCGGTTGTCACCTGTTCATCGAGAAACCTCTGTCACATTCGCTGGCTCAGGTGAGTGAGCTGGCGGTGCTGTGCGATCAACAAAAGCTCGTGACCTGCGTGGCCTATCAGCTCCGCTATCACCCGGGTTTCGTGCGCCTGCGCGAGCTTTTGGCAGCGGGCGCCGTGGGTAAGGTTCTGTCCGTGCGGGCCGAGGTCGGAGAATACCTGCCGGGCTTCCATCCGTACGAAGACTACCGCCGGATGTACGCCTCGAAGAGTGCGCTCGGCGGCGGAGTCACGCTGTCTCAGATCCACGAGATTGATTATTTGTGCGCACTGTTCGGCGCGCCGCGCCGCGTGTTCTCGATGGGAGGACACGTGTCGTCACTCGAGATCGACGTCGACGACGTGGCCGTCTCATTGCTGGAGTTCACGCGCAGTGACGGCAGCCCCCTGTTCGTAGAGCTGCACCAAGATTTCGTGCAGCGCCCCGCGCAGCGCAGCGTCAGCGTGCTCGGCGAGCGCGGCAAGCTGGTCTGGAGCTTGAGTGGACGCTACTTCGAACATTCGGACGAGTCCGGAAAAGCGCTCGAGCATCACAGTTTTGCGGATTTCCCGCGCAACCAGCCGTTTCTGGACGAGCTCGCGAACTTTTTCGGCTGCGTGATTCGTGGGGAGCAGTGCACTCCTTCGGTGCGCGACGGCGCCTTGAGTCTGGAAGTGGCGGTGGCCTTGCTCGCTTCGCAGGCCGAGGGCGTTCAAAAGAAGATCGAGGTGCGCTAAATGACCAAGAAAGCGGAAGTGCTCGCGCTCATTCCGGCACGCGGCGGTTCGAAATCGGTGCCGCGCAAGAACCTGCTCGAGGTCGCTGGAAGGCCTCTGATCGCGTATTCGATTGGGCACGCCCGAGACTGCTCGCTGGTAACCCGTACCATTGTCTCGACGGACGATGACGAGATCGCCGAGGTCTCGCGCCGCTTCGGTGCGGAGGTGCCGTTTCGCCGCCCGGCGGAGGCCGCGACCGACACCGCCACTGACTTGCAGGTGTTTCGCCACGCGCTGCTCTACTTGCAGGAACGCGGCTACATGCCCGATTTGGTCGTGCATCTGCGGCCAACCGGTCCGGTGCGCGACGTGCACCTGATCGAGCGCGCGATCAACCTGATGCTGCGGCACCCCGAAGCCGACAGTCTGCGCGCGATCGGCCTCGCCGAACAGACGCCGTACAAGATGTGGCGTATCGAAGGCTTGTACTTGCAACAGGCTCTGACGCTCGAGGGGTTTCCGGAGTCGCACTCGATGCCCCGTCAAAAGTTGCCCGCGGTTTACCACCAAAACGGCTATGTCGACATCGTGCGCCCACGCACTGTCATCGAGATGGACTCGATGGCCGGGCAGACCGTCTTGCCATTCGTGGTCGAAGGCAAGATCCACGAGTTGGATTACCCCGAACAGATCCCGGCGCTGGCCGCGGCGGTCGAACGTTGGCAACGCGGCGAGCCAGATCCCGACCCCGAAAAGCACAGGCACTCCGCGTGAGCACGCCCAAGAGAGCCCAGCTGGCAGCGTTCGACTTATCTGAACGCGTATTCCTGATCACCGGTGGCTCCGGTCTGCTTGGCGTGGAGCATGCCAAAGCGATCGCAGACGCGGGAGGCACCCCGGTGATTGCCGATCTGCGAATCGAGGCGGCCAAGGACTGTGCCGCGAGCATTGCTCGTGAATACGGCGTGCCTGCCAGCGCCGTCGAGCTGGATGTCACCTCGAGTCAGTCGTGCCAGAGCGCGCTGCAAGTGGTGTTGGAGCAGCATCGACGACTCGACGGCTTGGTCAACAACGCGGCCCACAACCCGAAGGTGGAGGGCAAGGGCCTGGCGGCCTCGCGCTTCGAGAACTTCGCGCTCGAGGACTGGTCGCGCGATCTGGCGGTCGGGCTGACCGGCGCGTTTCTAGTTAGCCAGGTGTTCGGCGCCCACATGGCCGCACACGGTGGCGGCGTGATCGTGAATATTGCTTCGGATTTGGGCATCATCGCGCCAGATCAGCGGATCTATCGGCGTCCGGGGCTCGCTGATTCGGAACAACCGGTTAAACCCGTTACCTATTCGGTCGTTAAAGGAGGATTGGTGATGTTTACCAAGTACCTCGCAACCTATTGGGCGCAGCAGCGCGTGCGCGTGAACGCGCTCGTTCCGGGTGGGGTGTACGCGGGCCAGCCCGACGATTTTGTCGAGCGGCTCACCAATCTGATCCCGATGGGCCGCATGGCGAACAAAGACGAGTATCGCGCGGCCCTGGTTTTCCTGTGTTCGGACGCATCGTCGTACATGACGGGTTCGAATCTGATCGTGGATGGAGGCCGAACATGCTGGTAAATCAGATCGAACTCTTGGCGCTCGATATCGACGGCGTAATCACCGACGGCAAAGTCAGCGTCGGCGCGCACGGCGAAGAGACCAAAGGGATCGCCTTCCGTGATTTGGACGCCCTGGCCAAAGCGCGCCGCGAAGGCCTCAAGCTCGCGCTCGTGACCGGCGAAACCGGCGCCCTGCAGGCCGCCATTGCCGACCGCCTGAACGCGGACTTGGTGCTTTCTGGCGCCAAAGACAAGGTTCTGGCCCTGCGCACACTCTCCGAAGAAATGGGCGTGCCTCTGGCATCGATCTGCTTCGTGGGCGACGCCGACCGCGACGCGCTCGCGTTCGCCACCGTGGGGCTCGCGCTCTGTCCGGCCGATGCCTCGCTGGCCGCGCGCGGGAAGGCGCACCGCGTGCTCGAATCGCGTGGCGGTGAAGGCGCGGTCGCCGAAGCCGTGGAGCTGGTGCTCTGCACGCGCTCGGCTCAACGTCGCATGCCGGGACACGAACGTGCCCTGAAGCGCATCGTCGAAGACAGCATTCGCGCGCATGAAAAACTGCTGGCCGAATCCCTTTCCACTCTGGCAGAAATCGCCGAAGTGCTCGCCAATGCGCTGCGCACGGGGCACAAGATCTTGTTCTGTGGCAACGGCGGTAGCGCGGCCGACGCGCAGCACGTCGCAGCCGAGCTCGTGGGCCGCTTCGCAATCGAACGCGAGCCGTACCCCGCGCTAGCGCTCACCACTGACACCTCGATCCTCACCGCCGTCGGCAACGACTGGGACTTCAAAGACGTGTTTGCTCGCCAAGTCCGCGCGCACGCGCGCGCCGGCGACATCGTGGTCGGCATCAGCACTAGCGGTCGCTCAGCGAACGTGGTCCGCGCCCTCGAAGCGGCGCGCGAAAAAGGCGCGATCGGCATCGCGTTCACTGGTCGCAACGGCGGTCCTATCGCCAAAGCTGCCAAAATGGCCTTCAAAGCCCCGGAAGCTGCGACGCCCCGCGTGCAGGAGCTTCACATCCTCGCCTGGCACGGGATCTGCGAAATCGTGGAAGCCGCGCTGGTCGCTGAACGCGCGCCCGGGTTTGCCGAAACCGGAAGCTGAGCTCGGGCGCTGACTCGCCGCTGAACGAGCGTCGGTGTCGTAGAGCCGCGAATGGTACTTCGTGCACGAAGCCCATGGTAACGTTTGCGGATGCGCCTTGGCGAAGTGCTCCGTTCCTCGACCGGCTTCGATCAGCAAATCGTGGTCACGCAATTGCCGGATCGGCGGCCGCTGTTCATCGAGCGCTGCTCGCAACGCAGCGTGCTGCACGTAGGTTGCTGCGATGTCCCCTTTTTCGATGCGGAGACGAATCTGCATCTCGCGCTCGCGCCGCACACCGATCGGCTCGACGGGCTCGATGTGAGCGAAGAGGGCATCGAGGTGCTGCGTCGCTATGTCGACGGGGAGTACTTCACGAATGCGGCGCGCGTCACGCGCCAGTATGATTTGCTACTCGCGCCCGAGGTGATCGAGCACACGGAGAACCCCCAGCAATTCCTGGCTGAGCTGTTCAGCGTGCGCGCCACCCAATATTTGATCAGCGCGCCGCATTTTCAGTGGTACGAGCAGACGCGCAGCGAAGCCTCGGTGTTTCACGAGAAAGTGCACCCCGATCATCGCGCTTGGTATTCTCCCTATACACTGCTCCGCAGCCTGCGTGCCTTCATCGACGAATCGACAGACGACGTGGAAGTCTTTCTGTTTGCCAGCACGGGCTCAGTGGCGGTCGCGATCAGCAAGCCGTTCACGCCCGAGCCCTTCGAGGGGCGACGCCAGCCGGCTGCCGCCAGCCCCGAGGCAGCGCTGAGGGAAGCCGAGGGTCTCCTCCGCCAAGGAAAGGCCGCCGCCGCGCTCAGTCTGCTCGAGACGACGCGTGCGCGCTTTCCGGATCCACGCTTGCTCCAGGCCGAAGTTGGCCTGTTGCTCAGCCTAGGTCAAAATCTGGAAGGCCTGCGCCGAGGCGTCGCCTGGCTACGCGATCACTCCGGTGACGCGGCCTGTCTGCTGTTGTGCGCCGATGCCGCGGAGGCCCTGGGCGACCGAGCGATGGCCGAGCAATGGCGGGCGCAAGTGCCGAGCCGCCGCTGAGCGAGCCTGCGCTGAGGTCGTGCCCCAAGGGTCAACCGGTTGGTAAGCCCTTCCACTTGCTTCGGGCGCTGCCAATGGCACGAGTGAACGCAGAGACGAAGCCTTGCATCGAAAAGCGCTCTCGCACCGTCTGCCGTGCTGCCGCGCCCATGCGCGCCGCAAGCTCGCGATCTTCGAGCAGCCGTTGGGCGTAACGGCGAAGCTGTGCAGGGTCGTCGGAGACGAAGCCATTTCTTCCATGCTCGATGGGCGAGCTCGGGTGCTCGTTCGTGAGCACCGGAAGGCCAGCGGCCATGGCCTCGAGGGTGGCCATGTTGTAGCCGTCCTCCTGCTTGGGATCCGCGGTGTGCACGTAAAAGCGGTGACTCGCAAACAACGTTTTCAAGTGTTGCCAGCTCTCGGACGGCGCCACTCCCGGCAGATCGGGGTTGAAGCCCACTAGGCGCATCGGCAAGCCCGAGAATGCCGCTTGATGGAGGTCGAAGCGCAACAGTTTCGACTTCGCGCTGATCTGGTTGGCGACTCGCAAGCCGGCGGCCTCTTGTCCATGCCACGGCAAGTACGCATCTGGGTCGGCTGCGAATGGGATGATCTCGTCGAAAAATCCCCACGAGTTGCCCTTCAATTCGGAAACCGCCACCACGTGGATGCCGAGCAACTCCACGTAGTTGAGCGCGAGCGCGACGTACTCGTGCGGAAACTCGCTGCGGTTCTCCTGCGCCATGCGACCTTCGATCGTGGTGTGCTGAACAAGGATGCGTGGGGCGTCGATCGTCTTCAGGTCCAAGAGATCGGTCAAGTTGTGTGCGATGATGCAGTCATACGGTGCCCGACGCTGCAAAGCGTTGGGCAGCGTGCAGAGCGTCGCGTTTCGGGGCACGGGCCGAACGTGCTCGTCCCAGTGCTTGATGTAGCGCCCGGGCAGATTGTCGACTATCTGCACTGGCCGCTTCAGATACTCGAGCTGGTGCACCCACGCCTCGTGGCAGTTCAGGGTCAAGAGGGGAGTGTGTGGCTGCTTTTGCTTCATGAGGAACCCACTCGCGCATGCTCGCAGCTCGCGGGCGAACAAAACAGGGGAGCCGATCTCAACTCATCGATCAAGCGATAATGTCGTTTTCCAGCCGATCGTCGAGGCCGCAGGCCGCGACGGACCGGAGGGTGCCGCCTGACCATCAGCCCAACCGATCTCCAATCGAGCGCAATTCGAGGGCTACGCGGCGGCGATCGCAGCGGTCAGTTCGGTCACCGCCGGCTCGTCGGGGGCGATCGCAAGGGCGGAGCGGGCTTCGACGGCCGCGTCGCTCTTGCGGCCGTCGGCGAGCAGAAGCCAAGCGAGGGTGAGGTGGAAATGCAGGCCGAGGGCGCTGTCGTAGCCGCGCAGGCGTTCGAAGACGTGGATAGCGAAGGCGAAATTCTGTCGCGCGGCCGAGGCGCGGGCGAGACCGGTGGCGACCCGGAGATCGTCGGGGGCAAGGTTTGCGGCGATGCGCCAGGAGTTCCAGGCGTCGGGCGGAGAGAGCTGTTCGACGGCAACGGCGACCGCGGTGCGGGCCAAGACGTCCGTGGGGTCGCGTTCCAGAGCGTCCAGTGCGAGACGAAGCGCGTGCTCGACTTCACCCGTGACGAGCGCGACGCGAGCCAGGCCGGAGAGGGCGCGACCGTCGCTTTCGCTCAGTTCATTGGCCGCGAAGTAGCCTCGCACGGCGCTGTCGCCATCGTTGAATACAAACGATGCGTCGGCGTCGCCGAGGATGGCTTCGAGTTTGATGTCGACGCGTTCGCTCTGGCGGGCACGGGCGAGCGCGGCCCGTGCGGCCGGCCATTGACCTCGATGGGCGCGCTGAAAGCCCTCGACCAAGGCGTCGACGGCGGGATCCGCCGAGCGCATTGCGATCAACGCGACGAAATTGGGGCCCGGCTCTGCCACTTCTTCCACGTCGAAACCGGACCGGAGCAACAGGCGGGTGAGGGACGCCTGCGAGAATGCGCGACGAGCAGGGGGCAGCAAGCGTTGCGAAGTGTATGCCTTCGGCTCAGCAACGAAGAGTTGCGAACCGGCGGGCAAGCAGGCGCGCAGACCGCGCAGAGCGGCTTCGGGGCTAGGCAGGTGCCCGAGCACGTCGACCAGGAATGCAGCGTCAGCGCGATCGACGGGGAAGCCATGGCACAGATCGGCTTGCAAGAATTCGGCGTCAGGGGCGTTGGCGCGTCCTAATGCCATTGCGCGGGCGTCATTGTCGAGGGCGGTGACGTGCGGCGCGTAGTCGCACAAAACGCGCGTCCCCCAGCCCGAACCGGAGCCCGCGTCGAGCACGTGTTTGCCGACGACATGCGGCGCGAACGCTTCATAGAAGGCCAAGGTGCTGGGTGCGCGGCGGCGCACACCAGGCTCCACCCGATTGCGACGCGAGTTGGTTTTGTCCACGGCGGGTCCTTCTCGCGCCCGGTCAGTGCGCGGTGACAGCAGCGACGAGCTCGGCGACGCCAGGTTCATCGGGTGCGATAGCGGCAGCGTAGCGGGCTTCCACCCCAGCGTCGTTCCTACGACCGTCGGCCAAAAGCATCCAGCCCAGCGTGACATGGAAATCCGGGCCAAGGACGGAGCCGTAGCTGCGCAGCCGTTCGAAAACCTGGATCGCAAAAGCGTAGCTTCCCCGGGCCGCGGACGTGCGAGCAAGCCCAGTGGCGAACGACAGATCGTTCGGCGCTAGATTGACGGCTACCAGCCAGGAGTTGAACGCCTCGGGGCGTCCGAGCTGTTCGGCCGCGATCGCCATGCTGGCGTGGGCCGCGCTTTCGGTGGGTTCACGTTTGATGGCGTCGATGGAAAGCCCGACCGCATCCTCCAGTTCGCCAGTTGCGAGCGCCACGCGCGCAAGGCCGGCCAAGGCGCGGCCGTCACTTGGATCGAGCGTGTTGGCCTCGAAGTAACAGCGCACGGCGCCATCGCCGTCATTGCTGTCGAATGCCGCTTCGGCCGCGCCCAGCAACGCCTCGAGCTTGATCTCGTGACGCGAGCTGTGGCTTGCGCGAGTGAATTCCGTTCGCGCGGCGCAGAACTGACCACGCCGGGCCTGTTGAAAACCTTCCACCAGCGCCGCGAGTTCGACGTCGTCCGAACGTCGCCCAACGAGCGCGACGAAATTGGCAGCGTCGCAAATCGTGGTCTCGAGCTCGAATCCGGAACGTAGCAGGATCCGCTGCAGCGCACGCTGCGAGAAGGCCCGACCAGCGGGCGCAAGCAACCGTTGCGAGCCGTACGCCTTGGGTTCTGCGACGAACAGCTGGGCACCGATCGGCATGCAAGCGCGTAGTCCATGCAGCACGGCGTCTGGACTGGCAACGTGCCCCAGCACGTCGACCAAAATTGCTGCATCGGCCAGATCCACGGCCGAGCCGTGGCACAAATCGGCCTGCAAGTACTCGGCGTTCGGGGCGTACTCGCGGCTGAATTCCAAGGCACGCGCATCGTTGTCGAGCGCGGTGACGTGCGGCACGTGGTCACACAAGAGCTGCGTGCCGACGCCAGAACCGGAGCCGGCGTCCACGACGTGCCTGCCGGCAATCAATGGCGCAAACAACTGGTAGAAGGGCAGCGTGCTCGGGGCAACACTGCGCAGCCCTGGGTAGGTGCGCTCCCGCCCGCGCAACACGGCCACCCGTTTACCCGACCGGAAACGTGCGATCAGCTCGGTTTCGCGACGCCCGAACTCGTAGTCCGGCTTGTTTCCCGCTTTCTCGGGCGAGGGTGCGCTCGACGTGCCGGCGGCGGTCATCGTTTGTTGTTGGCCGCGTGGGCCTCCTGAATGGCCTTGGGAACGGCGATGATCCAAGCTTCGCGTAGCGGTGTGAGCACCCGAGTCACCTCTTCGATCGGCGTAATCTCGCTCTTGCGGCTCGCGACTTGGATTCGGTCGATGCAAAACTGGTACAAACCTTCCAGCTGACCGCACAGCTCTGGCGCCACGTCGTGGTCCAGCGCAATCATCAGCTCCGAGATGATGGCATGGCACTTCGACAAGAGCTCGCGCGCGCGCGGCAGCTGCTTGTTCTCGATGCATGCTTTGGCGCCATTCAAGAAGCGAAATAGGCCATCATACAGGGCGAGCAACAACTCACCCGGCGTAGACGTGGTGTTGCGAACTTGAGCGTAGCGTGCGGCGGCGGCGGACTCGAGCATTTAGACTATTCCTCTGCTTCAACCGCTGGAGGTCGTGGTCGTGCTGTACAGTTTGCTGAGGTAGCCGAGGTCGTTGTTATTGACCGTGACCGCGGTATCCATCGCAGAGAACTGCTTTTGGAGCAGCGTTTGATAGCGATCCAGGCGATCTTGCTCGCGATTGATGCGATCGGTCATGGTCGTGATGCGGCTTTGCATGTCGCTCTGATGCATCGACAGCAAACCGGTACCCGTCTGGTTGTACGTCTTGATGGTGGCGCTCAGCGTACTCATCACGCCAGTGGTCGTACTGCTTCCGGCGAACAACGTAGCGATCGCGGCCGGATCGCTGGTCATGGCCGCGGTGAGCTTCGTCGTGTCGAGCCCCAGGGTTCCATCCTTTTTCAAGGCTAGCCCGATCGAACCGAGTGTGGAGTACTTGCCCGAGCCAGTCGGCGCCTGCAGTGTGGTGCTCAGTCGGTTGGTGATCGCGCGCAGCGTGGAGTCACTGGCGAGCTCGGAATTGCCGGCCTTGACCGTACCGTGGCCCGCGGCGTTGTTGATCTTGCTCAGCACCGAGTTGTAGGCGGTCACGATTGATTGGATTTTGCCGGTCAGGCTTTGTGTATCCGCCGAGACCGCGACGTCGACCGGCGCAGTGGTCACCGCAGTCAACGCCAGCGTTACGCCCTGGATCGCGCCGACGACTTGATTGGTCGAACGCTGCACGTCGAAGCCGTCGATCTTCACGATCGAGTTCTGCGCCTTTTGAACAGTGTTTTCTGCGACGTTCAGCCCCAAATCGAGGTTGCTTTGCGTGAAGGTCAGCCCGTTGTCCTTGCCCGTGTCTAGGCCGCGGACTTGCAACCGGTAGTCAGTGCCGTCGTAAAATACCGAAGCGCTAACGCGGGCGCCGGAGGCGTTGATCTTGGTTGCGATCTGGTCGAGAGTGTCAGTACCCGCGATGTTGATGTCCGTGCCCGTCGCGGCGCCGACCTGAATGTTCAGCGTCCCGCTTTGTCCGACCGCCGCGCTGGCCGAAGAGAACGTGTTGGAGTAGGTACGTTGGGCCTTTGCGAGCTGCGTGACGCTCATCGAGTACGCGCCGGGCTGAGCGGTACCGCTGGTACTGATGGCAATGGCCGAGGAGCTCGAGCTACCCGCGTAGCTTCCCACGCCCGAGGTGGTCGATAAAGCGTCAACGGCACTCTGTAAAGTTCCGAGACTGGAGCTGATGTCGGAGAGCGTGGAGATCGCCGAGTTGGTCGATGACTGCTTGTTTTTCAGGGCATTGATGCGCCCCGAATCGGCATTCACCAAGCCCGTGATTAGGGCGCTCGTGTCGATCCCAGATCCGACTCCACCGAGGCTATTTGCGGCTGCCATTATTTCCTCACACTATTGAACGGCCGGAACTCGCATCTCCTCAGCGAATTTTGCATCTTTCCGGCGCTTTTTCTGACAGCCGCCGCCGATTGTCGAGGTCTGCGCCAGTCGAAGGTCGAGAAACACGAACCACAAAAGCAGGACAGGCCGCCGACCCCGAAGGGTCAGCGGCCCGAACCTACATCCGAACCCGAGCGGTCAGTGACCGATCAAGCTCAGAGCCATCTGCGGGATCTGGTTCGCTTGCGCGAGGATCGCCGTGCCGGCTTGGGTCAGAACCTGGTTACGTGACAGGTTCGCCGTTTCAGAAGCCACGTCCACGTCACGGATGCGCGAGTTGGCGGCCGTGATGTTCAGCTGCATCGTCTGGATGTTGCTTACCGCGAAGTCCATACGATTCATGACGGTACCGAAGTTCGCGCGGGCCGTCGAGACGGTCGCGATGGCATCGTCGATGTTCTTGAGCGCGGCCAGGGCGTGAGTCTGGCTGTCCAAGGCAGTGCCGGCGGTGGTGGTGATCGTGGTCAGAGCGACGCCGCTGAAGCTGACCTTGATCTGGTCAGAGGCGGTGTTGTTGAGACCGACCTGGAAGGTGACGGCAGCGGTTGCCACCGAGTTGACCAGCAGCTTGCCGTTGAACTTGGCCGAGCCCTGAATTCGAACCACTTCTTGCTGAAGCGACTTGAATTCAGTGTTGATGTAACCGCGGTCCGTGCTGCCCAGGTCACCGTTGGAGGACTGCACGGCCAGCTCGCGCATACGGCCCATGATGTCATGGACGTCGCCGAGCGCGCCTTCTGCCGTTTGCGCCATCGATTGCGCGTCGCCAGCGTTGCGCTGCGCAACGGTGTACGAACGAATCTGAGATTTCATGCTCTCGCTGATCGCGAGACCTGCAGCGTCGTCTGCCGCGCTGTTGACGCGGAAGCCGCTCGACAAGCGCTGGAAGCTGCCGGCGAGCAGCTTCTGGTTCTGACCGAGGTTCTTTTGTGCCGAGAGTGCTGCGTTGTTGGTTTGGATATTAATGCCCATGAGAATACTCCTTCTTGGAGGTCACGAGGCCAAGGGGACTTGGCTCGTCGGGGCGTCATTGCCCGTCACCAACAAGGAACGGAGTCGTGTCTCGAGGCTTGAGCGAAAATTGCACAAATACTCAGGCACTCGCAGCCGAGTTTTGGCGTATTTCGCCTACATGGTCGCCGGCGCGGGGTCCGCCCTGCGCGCCTGACGCGAATCGGCGAATGCCGAGAGCCCAAGGATTCGGGTCGGGCCTCAGCCTTGGAGCAATTTGAGCGCGAGCTGGGGCAGCTGATTGGCTTGAGCCAGAACCGCGACGCCCGCTTGCGCCAACACCTGATTCTTACTGAGATTCGCCGTTTCCATCGCCACATCGACGTCGCGGATGCGTGAATTGGCCGAAGTGATGTTCAGACGCATGGTCTGGATGGAAGAGACCGTGATGTCCAGGCGGTTGAGGGTCGCCCCGTACTTCGCTCGATTGGTGGAGATGGTCTGGATGGCGTCGTCGATTCGCTGCAGCGAAGCCAGAGCGTTGCCTGCCGTGGCGCCGCTCACGTTGGTACTGGCCGACAGCAACGTGCTCAAGCTCATGCCACCGAAGGTCAGCGTGATCTGGTCGCTCCCAGTGTTATCCAGACCGATTTGAAAGGTGATCGCGGACGTCGCGGCTGCGACCAGCTGCCGGCCGTTGAACTTGGCCGAACCCTCGATCCGCCCCATCTCTGCCTTGAGCGAGTTGAACTCCGTGTCGATGTAGCCGCGATCCACGGATGTCATGTCGCCGTTTGCCGACTGCATTGCCAATTCGCGCATGCGTCCCAGGATGTCGTGCATGTCGCCCAGCGAGGCTTCCGCGGTCTGCGTCATCGAGATCGCGTCACTGGCATTGCGTTCGGCGACGGTATAGGAGCGGATTTGGGACTTCATGCTTTCGCTGATGGCCAAACCTGCCGCGTCGTCTGCAGCAGTGTTGATGCGATAGCCGCTAGACAGGCGTTGGAAGCTCTTGTTCACGGCCATCTGCGTGGAGTTGAGCTTTACTTGCGCATCGAGTGACTGGATATTGGTTCTGACGTCGATCATTTATTTTTCCTTCTTCGGTTGTGAATCTGTGGCGGTCTACGATTCGATCGTGTCCCGTACTTCGTACGCTAAGAAGTTGCGGTCACCGTCGTGGGTACCGCAAACTCGAGCGATAGTTTACTGAGCGCGTGTTCGAGCTCGCCGCCCGCATCTTCGATTACTCGACCGATCGCCATTTCCAAGGCGATGGAGCGTCGCGCTCGATCACGGTCGTCTTTCAACGTGTGCGCCGAGCCGCTGAGTTCGACGACGCGATCGATCTCGGCGTGTGACCAAGCATCCACGAAGGGCATGCGCGACACACTTTCCTTCAGAGCCAACTCCGCGATGTCCAGCTTCTCGAAGCACCTTTTGACCTTGGCGTGCTGCTCTAGGTCGAGGGCTACGAGCGCGGCTTCTCCCAAACGCCGAATACGACGAGCAGCATGACGCACCGTACGGGCGAGCGCAGCTTGCTCCGTGCACCAACGAAAGAGACGCTCAGCGCTGAGCGGGCCTCGTATCCGTTCTGCGTCACGTCGGATCGACGCGGCGGTAATGTCTCGCTCGGGCAGTGTCGCCAGAAGCTCAGACAGCGTACACTCTTCGAAACCTGCGATGCGCGCGCCGCCCTCGGTGGCGTTGATCAGCCGAGTTTCCGGCTGCTCGCGCGCCAGCAGCAAGCTCGAGTTCTCCAGCCAGGCACGCACGGCCGAAAAGCCGATCGTGCTCATCGCCAGGCCGCGCCCGCCCCAGGCCGCGACCTCGCACAACGGCTCGCGCTCGATCATCTTGTTTTCGCCCTGGTTGTGCGTCTCCTTCAGGGTGTCGCACCAATCATGTTCGAGGTGCTCTCCGTCGGCAGCGAGACGCACGCGCGAGTCCTGGTAGGCACTGCCCACCGCGTAGGCTTGGCCATCGGTGTAGGCCAGGTCCTGCCCGACGAAAACGATCGGCGAACAACCCAAGCGCAGCGCCAGCGAAAAGGCGAGCGTCGACACGCTGCCAGATACGGATAGGCCCGGGAACCCGAGCAGCTCGCTGAGCGGTCCATTTTGCTGCTGAATGCCCTCGAAGACGGGCAACAACGGACCGGTACCCGTGCGCAACGTGTTGGGGTGACCGGTCAAACTGATCGCGCGTACCACGCGGTCGATATACGACACCTGCTCGAACAGCTGCGATACGTCGATCGATTCCATGCACGCTAGGACTTGCGGCTCGACCCCGTAGCTATCGAGTGCTCGGGCGCTGGAGTTGAGCGCGATGACGATGCCCTTCTTCGCGGCGTCGGCAAGCTGTCGGCCGTTCTTGCCGAGCGACGGTCCTGCGCCGACGATGAACGCCGGTACACCACGATACTGCCCAGTGAGTGCCAGGAAACTCGGGTGCTTTCGCAAGAGCTCGAGATTCGCGAGCACGTCCTGAATCCAGACTCGGGCCCGCAATCGGTGCGTCGCGTCGTTGACACCGCTGCGCTGAACCAGCTCGCCCACCGCCTCGTGCAATGCCTTCGCTTGCTCAGGAAAGCGTTCAGAGTATCCGGGGGTCTTGACGAGAGTGATACTTTGCTTGCCATTGGAGAGCCTCGGCCATATTTGTGAGAGATCGTGTAGCGTGCAGACGATCGGGATCTCCTGCAGATCACTCGGTCCGCTTTCGAAGTAACAGCGTATGATTGCCGGGTCGGGTTCGAAGACCACGAGCTTCGCCGGACCAAGAGCGCGGAGGCCGCGGACGGTCTGCCCCATGCCCAGCCCAAAAACCACGAACGTGGGCTGACTTCCCGCGCGTTGGACCACTCCAAACAACGATTCGCCGTCGAAATCAGCGCCGAGTACCGTGCCTCCGTGAAGGAGGGCCGGAGTGCCTCCGTCGAGCTCTATGACCCTTACGTCGCTCGTCGTGTGCTCTACGAGCGACCGCGTGGCTTCGCTCAGGGACGCGCACGACAGATTGTCGTCGAAGAAGTGCGTTCGTAGTTGTTCGGAATCGAGAGACATCGGTGGGTTTGGCGGCTACTCGCGAGAGCATCCAATCCATGATTCGTGCCAATCGAAACTATTCGAGATATCTCGATAGAAATGGGGTGTCTTGAGCGCGATGGGCTAAACGCCCGCCTATCGGCTGCTTGCCGGCGCGTGAGGCGCGGTCAGCGTCGAACCTTTGACGAGACGCACCGCCATTTGGTTGACAACGACTACGCTATGGTTGGTGCCGGGCGACCAACGAATCACTCGCTCGGCGCTGGCCAAGCGCTGCATCACCGCAACTTCGACTCGGGTCAGCGGCGCGGTCTTTGGACGCGCGCGCTCCCGACGCGCGATCGCGGACGAGCGACCCGAGCTGCTAGCGCTCGGACGAGGCCGGCCGGGCGAGGCTCGGCGCGCCGCTGGCAGCAGGTTCGCTATTCGAAACGATGGGCGCTTCGATCGCTGGCGGGGTCGGCAATCCGGGCTCCGCGAAGCTGCTTTCGAGCGACTCGCGGTTGGCCTGCTCTACCGCGTCGCGGACCTCACCGCGCAAGATCGTCAGCGTGCTAGGAGCCACGATTCCGATCTTCACGCCGCTACGCGAAATGTCGGTAATCACGATCTCGACGTCATTGCCCAAGACGATGCGCTGGCCTTTGCGGCGGGTGACGATAAGCATGGCTAGCTCTCAGGCTGCACGCATCGTGCCATCGGCGCAAACTCGGAGTCAGAATTGCTTGAACGCGGCCAGATCCAAGATGGACTTGGATACGGTAACCGACTGCTGCAGCGAGTTGTTCAGCTGGACCAGGGTCGCGTACGACTTGGCAGGATCGGCGGCCCCGACCTCTCCTTTGCGCGTGCTGGTCTGCAGATCCAGCGCGCCTAGCACGGAGTCGCTTGCGTCCAGCTTGTTGATCGTGATGCCCATCGAGGCTTGCTCGTTCGTGATCTGAGCTCGCGAAACGTCCAGGTTCGTCACGGTGGCGGAGATGCCCGTCGTGTCGTTGGTATTGAGCGCGGTGTACAGCGAGTCCAGATCGGCGAAGACATCGCGGCCGCCAGCTGCGGCGGTGAATGCCTTGCTGCCGCTGGCGTTGACGGCGCTGGGCGTCGAATTGCCGATATCGACCACGTGGTCCTCGTCGTTACCCGAGAACGCACCGGTGTTGCCAAACGGCCTGGTCTGCGTCGCGCTGCCGCCGAAGAGGTAGCCGGTCGACCCTTGAGTGTTGGCCACCCCGATCAGTTGCTCTTTGATGTCTTTCACCTGCTTCGCAAGCATCGCGCGTTCCGGCGCTCCGAGCGCGCCATTGCCGCCTTGCATGGCGAGGTCTTTGGCGGTCGCCAGCAGATCGGAGGCTTGCTGAAGCGATGACTCGGCCAGCTCGGCGTCGCCACGGACTGCCGTGATGGTGCTGCGCCGCGCGGTAATTTGAGCTTGAGAGGCACTCAGACGTGCCAGCTCCGCCGCGGCGATCGGGTCGTCCGAGGGCAGGTTCACGCGCAGGCCCGTCTGTGATTCTTGGGCTGCCTTCGCCTGCCGGGCGCTGAGTTGCGATAGGTTGTTCGATACGCTGTCGTAGCGCATCTGTTCGGTGACTCTCATCGGCCGACCGTATTGAGCAAGGTTTGCATGAGCTGGTCGGCGACGCCGATCATCTTGCTGGCCGCCGCGTAAGCGTTCTGAAATTTGGTGAGGTTCACCATTTCCTCGTCTAGGGATACTCCGCTTTCCGATTGATGCATGCTTTGAACCTGCTGCAAAATGGCGCCTTGTGTTTCGACGTCGCGTTGACTGTTGGCGCGCGTCGAGCCGATCGAGCCTACGATGTCGCCGTAGGCTTGCGCTGCCGTGCGGGTGTTGCCCACGGCGATCTGTGAGTCGAACAGCTTGCCCAGTAGCACGGCATTGTCCGAGCCGCCGGGCAACGATAACGCGTTGCTGGCAGCGGCGATGCGATCCGGATGATCGAACACGTCGACCGAGACGCGCACGTCGCGCGCTGCGTTCGTCGCGGTCGACCCGAGGTCGAAAAGGTTGCGCCCGGTGCCACCATCGGCCCCGACACCCGCGGCGTGTTGGGTATTGATCGCGGTGCCGACATCGAACACGAATTGGTCGAGTTGCGAGGAAACATCGAACAGGTCCTTGTCGCGCGCCTCTTTGATCCCGCCTAGGGTTCCACCCGTGAGAAACTGCGTGATCTCGCTGCCCCCCCCGCCAGACTGGTCTGCCAAAAGCTTGAGCGAGCCATCGGCGTGCATATCCAGAGACAAAGTTCGGGCATTCTGGCCGTCGACGATGGTGGTCCCAGCGACCTGCACCACCGTGTTGCCAGAACCATCCGTGAAGGTGTGCGTGTTGATCAGCCCAGATATGTTCAGGATCTTCTGCGTGCGTTGATCCTTCAGATCGGACGCATCGTCGCCCTGCATCGTCGCCTGGGAGATCTGCATATCGAGCTTGGCGATCTCTTGAGCGCGCTGATTGACCTGCAGAACCGTATCCTGAGCTTGTTGCATCAGGTCGATTTTCGTCTGTGAAATGGTGTTGGCGGTATCGTTCGCGCGACTAGTGAACGCGCCGACCGCGGCTAGCACCTTGGCTCGCGTGGTGGTGTCGTTCGGATTGGAAGCCAGCGCAGAAAACGACGAAAAGACGTCGCTCATTGCCGCGCCCAGCCCCGTTCCGCCGCCGTCGTTGAACAGCGCTTCGATCGAGGCGAGGGTTTGATCCCGCGCCGTGGCTGCCGACGAAGTGCCGGTTGCTTGAAACTCGCGGCGCTCGATGAAATCGTTGGTGACTCGCTTGAGGCCTGCGGCAACGACGCCGCCGCCGCTTTGGCTGCCGAGATTCTGCGTCTGCAGCTGCGCAACGCGTCGCACGTAGCCAGGCGTACTGGCATTCGAGATGTTTTGGCCGGTAACGTTGAGCCCGTAGCTTTGCGCGGTGAGCGCGTCGCGCGCTACGTTCAGAAGTTGAGTGAGCCCAGCCATATTCCTAACCCTTCCAATTGACGCGAACACCGTCTTGGATGGTGCTCGGTCGCGCGGACCCGAACTGAACGGGCGGGATGAGGCCGGCGTCGGTGAGTACGGTCCGCACGGCGTCTCGCGCGTGCATGGCCAATAGTCGATTCTTGAAGGCGAGCCGGCGGATGCGTTCGAGGCTTCCCCGGTGCTCTGCCGCTGGTGGTTGCGTGGTGCTGAGCTGTTGCAAGCGTTCGCACAATGCCAGCTTTTGCTCCGTGATGCCGTCGAGCGCAGCGCGGTCGAGTGTCGTCAAGATGACGCACTCGTCCTCGTGCAGCGCTTCGAGCGCTGACAGCGTTTCGGTTAGCTCGTTATGTGCCATTGCCTCCACCGCAAACTCTCCTCAAGTGAGAGCGGCTCGGGCTTTCACGGCCGATGATCGGCGCGGAACTTACCCGAGAGCGCTCAACAGCCGCTGCGCGACTACGTGCGAATCGATTTGGAACGTGCCTTGCGAGATTCGGTTCTTCACGTCTTCCACTTTGGCGTGGTTGATGGGTTGACTCGAATTGGCTGCCAGATCTCTAGCCGCCGTCGAGATGGATACCTCGACGGCCGCGCTGCTTGCCCCGCCGGCGCTGGGCGCGATGGGCCCGGCCTGCTCTGCCGGCTTGGCTGCGCCCACTTTGGACACTCCGCCTCGCTGGTACGCATCGAGAACGGGGTTGCCAGTGATACCTTTCATGAAGTCCTCCGAACGGAACCGCCGCTGGAGGGGAACTCCAACAAACGATTCTTGAAAAGAGGAACGGTAGTCATTGGAAAGGCTTTAGAGAAAATTTTTGGGGGCTGGAGACCGCACGAAAGAACGGCTCATTTCAACGGCTTGAGCGCTGGGACCAAGCTCGGGCCGGGGCCCGGGGCGGCATCGGAGGTCACCGGAGCGGCGCCAGACATCGCTGGGACGGCCCCGGACGTCGTTGGAGCGGGCGGAGCGACCGGATGGGCGGCCATCATGCTGCGGGCCAGGACGTCGGCTAGGCCGAGCCCGCCGCCCTTGGAAATGGACTCGGATAGAGAGTCGACGATCATCGAGCCGTACGTGCTCTGCCCGGCGGTGGCCTTGGCGTTGCCACCGGCTGCGGTGGTCTTCTCGAGTGATTTCAACATCTGTCGCACGAAGATCGACTCGAACTCCTTGGCGGCCTTGAGCAGCGCGGGGTCCGGTGCCTCGCCTTTGACGGGCCCGCCAGCGGCATGCGTGGCAGAGGTCGTGGTGGAACCGATCGCGCCGACGGGGATCATTGAATCACGATCTCTGCACGAAGCGCGCCAGCGCCCTTCAGTGCTTGTAGGATGCTCGCGAGTTCACGGGGCGTGACGCCGAGCGTGGAAAGCGACTGCGCGACGTCGGCCAGCGTGGCTGCACCTTTCACATAGGTTAGGGCGGGGCCCTTTTCGTTCGCTTGCACGTTGCTATTCTGCGTTGTCGCCGTCTGTCCATTTGCGAGGGCGTTGGGCTGGACGACCTGCTGAGTCTCTTGGATGGAGATGGTAATGCCGCCTTGCGCGATGGCGACCGGTGACAGGTGGACGTCTCCGCCTGCCACGATCGTGCCCGTGCGCTCGTTGATCACGACTCGCGCCGAAGTCACCGGATCGACGTCGACATCGCCCAACTTGGATAGCAGAAGGACTGGCTGGCCCTTCATATCGCCTTGGGCCTTGACCTCTACCGAGCCCGCGTCCAAAGCCTTGGCACTGTCCTTTCCAAGGGCTTTTTCCAGGGCTTCCACCACGCGTTGGGCGGTGCCGAAGTCCGGATTGCGCAGGGCCAGCGTGAGCGTCTCCTTGGACCAATAGTTCATCTTGATTTCACGCTCGACCAGCGCCCCAGTGGGCACCCGACCGGTCGTGGTGACATTCTCTTGTACGGCGCTGCCCGAGAGGCCTCCCGCGGAGAAGCCGCCGACCACGAGTGCGCCCTGGCCCACCGCGTAAGTCTTGCGATCCGCGCCGCGCAATGGCGTTTGTACCAGTACGCCGCCACGCAGCGACTTGGCGTTGCCCATGGAGGAGACGGTGATGTCCAGCCGCGAGCCTTCGCGCACGAACGGCGGAATGGTGGCAGTGACGATTACGGCGGCCACGTTCTTGAGGCGCGCTTGCTTCGGATCGACTTGAATACCGAGTCGGCGCATCAACGCGCGCAGGGACTGCTGCGCGAACGGCACGGTGATGTCGTCGCCCGTGCCATTGAGACCGGTGACCACGCCGTAGCCGACCAATTGGTTGTCGCGAGCGCCGACCACGTCGGTCAAGTCGCGTAGCTTGTCGGCGCGTGCGATGCGACCCGAAGCGAGCAGCATGAGACCGAAGGCGCACGAAAATAGCCAACGAAAGGCTGCTTGTCGCGGAAAAGTAGCTGAAGCGGAGGTTGACATCAGAATGGGTTCACGAAATCGAGGATCTTGGTCAACCAGCCGCGCTCGACCTGGTCGTTGATGTCACCGCGACCCGTGAACTCGACGCGCGCATCGGCGATCAAGGACGAGTCGACCGAGTTGTCGGGTGCGATGTCGGAAGTGCGGATCACACCCGACACGTATAGGTGTTGCTCCTCGTGATTGATCATCACGACCTTGGTGCCCTCCACGAACAAGTCGCCGTTCGGCAGTTCTTGCTTTACTCGAACGCCGATCAGGCCGCTCAGTTTGCCGGCACGTTCGGTCTTGCCCGAACCCTCGAAATCGAAATTCGACGCCATTTTTACCAACTCGGTGGGGTCGATACTCGGGTAAGCCTTCTTCAACGCGGGCATCAAACCGAGCATTGAATCGATGCCTGCCGAACGCGAGGTGTCTTTCTTCAGGTTCGTGCTCGCGCCGCCTTGGGCCTGCGCGTTCTCGTTGATGCGAACCATCACCACGTCGCCGACGCGCAGCGCGCGCGTGTCTTCCAAGTAGCCCGGCTGTGCTTCGCTGTAGATCGAGCCTTGCGACGGACGGGCATCGGCGCGCAAGGCGGCGTACTCCCCGGGGGCGTACTTGCGGTCACGCGCAGTGAAGGGCTGAATGTGATTGGGGCCGCATGCCGGCGCCAGGCTCAGCAGGGCGAGAAACGCACCGCTATGACAGGCAGCGCGAATCATTCGATCACCTCGGCCGAATCGGCGCTCAAGAGCCGCGCGCGGAGCACTCGCTGCGTGCTCGCGACGCGAAACAAGCCCAGCGCGCCGAGTTCGGTATCTGACAGTGCGGTCGCCAAAGCGGTGACACGGGCGGCGCCGTGTTCGATCACTAAGTTGATGCGCGCGCCCTTGCTGGCGGCGGCGTGCGTCGCGGCCTCGGTGATCAGTACCACGACCGTGACCGGCACGCGCAGGACCGTGACGCCGTCCTGCTGCAAGTCGACAGTGGCGGTCAGCGTTAGCTCGCCCTCGCGCTTGGGGAACTTCGGGAAATGCGCTTCGCCTACGACCACGCTCGGCGAGGTCATCAGCGAGCGATTCAGCTTGGCCGCCTTGAACGTGACACCGAGCGGCAATGCCGCCATCAGTCGTGGCATGACCGCTGCCCGCAGATCCTCGGGCGACCAGCGTTTGGAGGCGCTTTTTACGCGTAGTGCGCTGGGCATGCGCAAACTCTTGGCGTCGTCGCCCGCGGCACGCAGTTGGTCTTCGACCTCGCCGCGCGAAAGCAAGCGCGAGCTGCCGGGCGGTGGCGCCGGGCCCAAGTCGAGCCCAGCCAGGTCGCTTTCGTCGTAGCCGTCGCTCACGTCCTTGAGATGAATACGCGATCCATCGATCGTCCGCTCGATCTCCGCGTTCGCCGACAGGGAAAATGCGCTGACCAGCAGAAAGGCGAGTAGCGAGCTTTTGGCCATGGTTTGCATCAGCCGCGCATCTGCGTCGCCGCGCGCAGCATGTCGTCGGCGGTGGAGATGACCTTGGAGTTGATCTCGTACGAACGTTGGGCGCTAATCATGCCCACCATTTCTTCGACGATATCTACGTTGGATTGCTCGAGGGAGCCTTGCATCAGCGTGCCGCGGCCGTCCGTGCCTGCCTCGCCCGTCTGTGCTTCACCGCTGGCCAGGGTGGGCATGAACAGGTTGTGGCCGATGGCGCGCAGGCCATTGTCGTTGATGAAACTGCTCACGGTGAGCTGGCCGATCTCGGTGGGATTGGTCTCACCGGGCATCTGCACAGTGACCTGACCGTTCGAGGCGATGCTGATCTGCGTCGCTCCCTGGGGGATCGTGATCGATGGGTCCAGCGGCAAGCCGTCGTGATTGACGATCCGGCCAGTGCCGTCGGCCTTCAGTTCGCCGTTCCGGGTGTAAGCGAGCGTGCCATCGTTCTGCGTCACGGCCAAAAAGCCGTTGCCCTCGATGGCGACATCCAACTGATTGTTGGTTTGGCTGAGTGTGCCTTCGCCGAACTGGCGCGAGGTGCCGACGACGCGCACGCCGGTGCCGAGCTGTAGTCCGGTGGGATTCATCGTGGTCTGGCCGGTGGGAGCACCCGCCGCGCGCACCGTTTGGTAGAGCAGGTCTTCGAAGTCGACGCGTTGCTTCTTGTAGCCAACGGTGTTGCTGTTCGCCATGTTGTTGGAAATCGCTTCGAGATGCGTTTCCTGGGCAGCCATACCAGTGGCGGCGATATTGAGAGAACGGAACATGGGAACCTCCGATAGCTTGCAAAGCAACTCGGATGCCAAGCCGGCGAGATCGGCGATCGCCCGCAAATCATGCCGCAGCCGTGGCTGCGGCTGCGGTACGGACCGGCCGCGTGGCAAACGTCTGTCAGTTGGCGTCAGGCGTTTGGCTCGTGTCGACCGCGCCAGCTAGGCTGGTATCGACCGAGCTCGCGCCGGCGCCGCCTGCTTCGCTCGAGATGCGACGCACGCACTGGCCCTGTTTGCAATCCGAGGCGTTCGGGCAATCCGTGTTGCGGTAGCAGATCGCGCCGCTCGAACAACCCGCGTTGCCCAGCAAGTGCGCGAGGCCGAGCAGGCACAGCGCGAGCAGTGCGCGCGCGGCCGTGAACGAAGAACGGAGCGGTGAGGCAGGTGTTCGAGACTTCATTATTTACAGCCCCAGCTTGATTCCGGCCGAGAACAACAGCCAAATCAGCGGTCCCGAGCTCGGCAAGTCGCTGCCGACCGGTAGCACACTGAACGACGGTTCCAGATACAGGCCCGCGCGCTTGCCGAATGGAATCACCAGATCCATGCCCACGCTGCCGCCGAACAAGGTCTCCGGCGTGGCCACGAAAATCACGCCTCCGTAGGCGCCAACGTTGTGCGAGAGCCAACGCTCGTAGCGAGCTTCACCGCCGAGCGTGGCCCGCTTCTCAATCTCGGCAAAAGCGCGAAACCCCAAGGCATCGGCCTGTGACTCGTCATCGCGCAGGTCGACTCCGGTGGCGATGCGTAGCCGGGCGCGCCGCCAGCCGAACTGACCGGTGCCGGAATCACCGCCCTCGAGCCCGCTGCCGATGCCGAAGTTGCCATCCAGCAAGTAACCCTCAGCGCGCGCCGGACTTGCCAGAAACATGGCGCCGAGGAGCGCCGAGATACTGACGCTACCGCGCAATGACGCGTTTTTTAGGGCCGTTCGCACGTTGCTGAGGCGGACATGGCAACTATCGGGCCAGGTCGACTCGCGCCCCCCGCGCCCGGCTCAGCCTTCGGCGTCGATTTCCGGCAGCCAGCGCACACGTGAGCGCGATGTCGTGGCCAATCGTGCATCTCTGATCGCCCCAGAAAGGATTAACCGCCAAAACGTCAAAACGCCAAAACGCCAAAACGCCCGAACGCCAAAACGCCAAAACGCCAGAAGAGAGATTGGGGGTTTTGCGTTTGGCGGTCGAACGGCGTCTTGAGAAAGTCGCCGCCATGCGAGGTGCAAGGGCGCCTGTTGAGCTGCGATGTCGTGCCCAATCGCGCATTCTCTGAGTGCTCCGGAAGGGATTGACGCCAAAACGCCAAAAGAGGAGCCGGCCCGCACTAGAAATATTGGCGCGCGCGGGTTGCGACGCTGGATCGGGAGCGCCCACTCCTGATTCTCCCCCGAGAGTCGGGCAGGGGCACGTTTCAGGATGAGTTTCGGTCGCAAGAGGACTAGGTGCGTCGCCCGACCGTCGTCACGCGGGTGGCCGTGCGAAAAGATGTGAGCAATCGTGAGACGGGCACAGGCACGGAAGGAAGAAGCGTTTCAGTCTCACGCAGCGCGCGGTGCGATGCGTTTTCGCTTCAGCATTTCGACCAACGTCGTGCGATTCAAACCGAGCAAGGTCGCGGCTTGCTTCTTGTTCCACTTGGTGCGTTCGAGCGCTTGGCGGATGAGTTGGTTTTCGAAAGACTCGACCGCGTTGCGAAGATCGATGCCGGTGTCGGGCAGGCGAGGCGTAATGCGCTTCTCGGTGCCGAGGCCACAGACGCGCTGTGGCAGATCCCGGGGGTCGATGCTGGTGCCAGCGCACAGCAGAACGGCGCGCTCGATTGTGTTCTCGAGTTCGCGCACGTTGCCCGGCCACTGGTACTCGGACAGCAATTGCGCGGCGGCGCGGGAGATCTCCATCTCGCCGCCCTTGGCCATCTTCTCTTTGGCCTTGCTCAAGAAGTGCTGCGCCAAGAGCGGGACGTCTTCACTGCGCTCGCGCAGTGCCGGTACCGTCAAGTGAATCACGTTCAGGCGGTAATAGAGATCCTCGCGGAAGGTGCCGGCCAAGACAGCGGCTTCGAGATTTAGGTTGGTGGCAGCCACGATGCGCACGTCGGCTTTGAGGGTGCGGTTGTCACCGACGGGTGAATACTCGCGGGCCTGCAGGACGCGCAGCAACTTGACCTGCAAGCTGAGCGGCATCTCGCCGATTTCGTCGAGGAACAGCGTGCCTCCCTCGGCTAGCGCGATGCGCCCAACTTTGTTGGCGTGAGCACCGGTGAACGCGCCGCGGGCGTGGCCGAACAATTCACTCTCAAGAAGAGCTTCCGGGATCGCGCCGCAGTTGATGGCAACGAAGGCTTTGCCGGAACGCTGACTCTGCTTGTGCACGGCCTTGGCGACTAGTTCCTTGCCGGTACCGCTCTCGCCAGTGATGAGGATGGTGCACAGCGTGTCGGCAACACGGTCGATCACACGGTAGACGTCGACCAGGGAATCGGAGAGGCCGACCACACCTTGCATGCTGCTCGGCAACGAGCGCGGTTCAGCGGGCACGAGCACGGTCGTTTCGTGCTCGTCGCTCTCGACTGAATCGTCGCTTTCCTCGTCGCTCGTTCCGACCGCTGCTGCGGCCGGATCCTGAACGCCGCGAGCGACCGGGGAGATTCCCGTGTCTTTCGCCTGGTACACACCCGAGGTGTAGTCGTCGTCCGCGAATCCGCCGAAACCTGCCGCGCTGCTACTGAGTGTCGAGTTGAGTGTCGAGTGATCCATGTGGTGCTTCCCTTTGCCCTCTCGGTTGCGAGTCCGGCTTAAGCAACCAACGGGCCAACTGTCGGCGCGCTGGCGATCCGGCGTTGATCCCTTGGCGCTTCTGAATTCTGCTCAGGTGGCCTACACGCGGCACCTGGCCGGGTACGGGTCGGATGTGACCCGCCCAGTTCGCAGCAGCTTTCCCGAATCGCTATAATTCCGGTGCAACAATGCCTGGGTATCTACACACCCTGGGGGGTCCAATGGACCCCAGGGGCAGTTCAGCGGCTTCGGGAGCGATGAACGGAGGCCAAAACCAAAGCTTGAGCAAATAAGTTTCCCGCGCGGCAGGGTGGCACGGCACGTGCTCAGGGGAGCGTCATGGCGGATCTCTTCGCCTCTATCCAACCACTCCACAGTGCGCTCGACTACCACCTCGAGCGGCACTCCGTCCTCGCGTCGAACGTCGCGCACGTCGACACGCCCGGCTTCAAGCCGAACGACCTGGCACGCGTCGAAGCGGCGGACGGCACGAGCTTCGATGGCGCGCTCAGCGTGGCCATGCGGCGCACGAACGAGGCTCACTTGAGCACGGGTGGCGAGGGCACTTCGGCGTTAGAAGGCCGCACTTTTCAGGATCTTTCGGCCGGCGTCGGCAACGACGGCAACTACGTATCGCTCGACCGTGAGGCCGCCAAGGTGGCGGCCAACCAGCTTCGCTACGACGTGGTGTCGGCCATCGTCTCGGCTGAATTGCGCGGCATGCATTTCGCTGCAACCGACGCCAAAGGTTAGTCACCTGTGAGTACCCACGACCCCTCCGGAAAAGGAATTTGAGCCATGCTCGGCGTTTTTAGTGCGATGGAAGTTTCGGCATCAGGTCTGTCTGCGGAGCGGACCCGCATGAATACCGTGGCCTCCAACCTGGCAAATGCGCGCACCACCCGCACCGAAGCCGGCGGCCCCTACAAGCGCTTGGATCCGGTGTTCGAGGCTGTCGGGCTCGACAACGAGCGCGGCGTGATGGCCACCCAAGGCGGGGTCTCACTGGTAAAAGTTGCGCGAATTCAAGAAGATACCCGCCCGGGCATGATGGTGTACGAGCCCGGCCATCCAGATGCGAACGCCGGCGGCTACGTCGAATATCCAAACGTCAACGCAGTCGAAGAGATGGTCAACATGATCACCGCCTCGCGCGCATACGAAGCAGGCGTGACGAGTATCGACACGGTGAAGCAAATGGGCCGTTCTGCGTTGGATATTGGCCGGTAAATGCCATGATTCCGATTGATGGGCCCGGGATCTCGCTGATCGCCCCGCACCAGCCGGTGCAGGTCGACCCCGCGCCCATTTCGAAAGATACCGCCGTCGACCCCTCGGGCGGTGCCATCTTCGAAAACTTACTGAAGCACGTAGTGGGCGGCGCGAACGACAGCATTCAAAACGCGGAGGCGGTGGGCAAGGAATTCGCCGCCGGAACACGCGACGACATTCACGGCACGATGCTTGCGCTTAGCAAGGCAGATATCGAACTGCGACTCGTCGGCAATATCCGCAATAAGGTCGTGGATGCCTTCTATGAGCTGTGGCGAATGCAGATTTAAGCAGTTTTGTTGGAGCGATAACGAAGGATCATGCCCGAAAAAGCCCGTGCGTTCTTGAAGCAGCTGACTGACTTCTGGGCTGGCCTTCCCACGCCCAAGCGCATCGCTTTGGTGTTTTTCACGACGGCGGTGTTGGTCGGGGTCAGTCTCCTGTCCGTGCTCGGCTCGCGGGATCACTTCAGCACGCTGTACAGCGAGCTCAGCACCGAAGATGCGGCGCAAATCGTAGAGAAGCTGAAGACGCAGCAAGTGCCGTATCAGATCGCTGCGAACGGCACCCAGATCCTGGTTCCGGAGGAAAAAGTCGCTGGCTTGCGGCTGGAATTGGCCGCGGGCGGCCTGCCGCGCGGGGGCAGCGTCGGCTTCGAAATCTTCGACCGCTCGCGCATCGGCGCCACCGAATTCGAGCAGAATATCAATCTGAGACGCGCGCTCGAGGGCGAGCTCGCGCGCTCGGTGATGAGCGTGGACGGCGTCAAAGGCGCGCGCGTGCACTTGGTGCTGCCAGAGCACCGCCTGTTCGCGTCGCGCGAAGAGAGCGCATCCGCGTCGGTCGTAGTCAAACTCACGAATTCGGCCAATTTTGGCCGGCGTGAAGTGGCCGCGGTGGTGTACCTGGTGTCCATGGCGGTACCCGGCCTGAGCAAGGACCGCGTGTCCGTGGTCAGCACCGAAGGGCTGACGCTACACCGTCCGAACTCTGACGCTTCGGGCGGCGGAGATCTGGCGGGGGAGGGTGCCGAGCAGTCCCGGGTGATCGCTTCTCAGCTCGAGGGCGACGCCCAGGCACAGCTCGAGCGCGTGGTGGGGCCAGGCAACGCCGATGTGCGTGTGAATGTGGAACTCAACCCGGCGGCCAAAGAGCGCACCGAGGAGCTGTACGAGCCCAGCAAGACGGCGCTACGGAGCGAGCACGTGGTCCAGGAGTCGAATGGCACCGGGGAAGCCGGCGTGGCCGGGGTCCCCGGCGCCAAGACCAACCTGCCCGACGCCAAAGAGGGCGAAAATGCCGAGGCAACGGCGCCCACCGGCGGCGGCGGCGTGCGTCGCAGCCAGACCCGCAATTGGGAGGTGCAACGCATCACCCAAAAGACCACCACTCCACCCGGCGAAATCCGCCGTTTGAGCGTCGCGGTCGTGCTCAATGGCCGCTACGAGAAGCACGGCGAAAAGTCGGTCTTCGTGCCGCGCTCGCCGGACGAAGTGCTGGCTTTGTCTTCGATCGTCAAGCACGCGGTCGGCTTCAATGCCGAGCGCGGCGACGATGTGGAGCTGCGCGCGGTTCAATTCGCGCGGCTCGATGCCGGGGATGACGCGACCGCGCTCGATCCGCTGGCCAAGTACCGGCGCTACTTACCGTTCGCGCTGGCCGGCTTGGTCGCCGTGGTCGTGTTGGCTTCGGTCGTCATGGCTTGGCGTCGCAACAAGGCGAAGAAAGCCCGAGAAGCGCTGGCTTTGGCGGCTCCAGTGATCACCGAAGGTCAGCTCGGTGGGCTGATCACCGGCACCAAAGACAACACGATTCAGCTCGGCACCGACCAAGCGCGCACGCTACTGCTGGAGGACGCGCCGCCGGCCTCTGACGAGATCCGCGCGCGTGCACTCGAGTTAGCGGCAAAAGACCCGGCTGCTGCCGCGGTCGTCCTGCGCCGTTGGCTCAGTGTAGGCGCGCCGGCCGCCCTGCCGGCTGAGTAACCCCGACCCAGCTCGCGCCGCGTCTCAACTCCGGCACAGCTCTCGCATGAGGCTGAACGAAGATGGAGTTGAGTGGTCCAGAGAAGGCGGTGTTGATGCTCTTGTCCCTGGACGAGGCCACCGCGACCCCCATCTTGAGTGAGATGGATGAGGGGGATGTGCGCAAGCTGCGCGAGGCCGCCTCCAACATGCGGGCGGTTCCCGCCACCGCGCTCGAGCTCGTGTACGCCGAGTTCATTCAGCAGACCAAAGAGGCGGTCGCGGTGCCGCGCGGGGGAGTTCGCTACCTGCGCAAGTTGACTGGGCGCGCGATGGGCGAAGTGCGGGCGGCCGAAATCTTCGTCGATCAGCAGGAGAGCGCGCTCGAGCGTCTGGCCGCTGCGGACCCGTCCGCGATCGCGTCGGTGATGGAGAACGAACATCCGCAGTTGGTCGCCGCGATTCTGTCGCAGCTGGACAATGAAAAGGCGGCGCGCGTGTTGGAACAGCTGCCGGAAGCCAGCAGGTCGCAAGTCTTGGAACGCCTCGGAACCATGACCGAGATCCCTTCGGCTTTGCTGGAAGAAGTCGCCACGGCACTGGCCGCCGAACTGCCGACTTCGCAGAAAGACACCGTGCGCACGGTGGACGGCATTGCGCGGTCGGCCGCGCTCGTTCGGCGCATGGGTCGCGAAACCGGCGAGGCCTTACTGGGTACGCTCGAAGAGGGCAATCAGGAACTCGCGACCGAGATCCGCCGGGCCATGTACACCTTCGAGGATCTCTCGGTGCTCGACGCGCGCGCATTGCGTTCGCTGCTCGAAGCCGTGCCCGTCGAAAAACTGACGATGGCTATGAAGACGGCTTCGGAATCGCTCCGAAACCACATTTTTACCAGCATGTCCAAACGCGCCGCCGAGCGCATCAAGGAAGACATGGAAGTAATGGGCGGAGTTCGTTTGGCCGACGTCGAAGCGGCGCAGCGCGAAATCGTCGAAGTCGCTCTGCGCCTCGACGCCGAAGGCACCATCTCCCTCGAGGCCAAGAGTGCGGTGGTTTGAAACCCCGCACGGCCCGAGCGAAGGTGAACCAATGGCCGACGCTCCGCGCAAAGTGAACTTCGCTCGCGTCAACAATCCTCGCGTGCGCGCTCCCTCGTGGATGCCTACGGCGCGCGGGCGTGGCTCGGTCAAAAAGGAAGAGCCGCTGCCTTCGCTCAGGCCGCCGCCCTTGCCCAGCGAATTCGTGGACGCGATCCGCCAAGAGCTCGAGCCCGAGCGCACGTCGCGTCCGCCGCGCGCCTCGGAGATGCCGCCGCGCATGCCTTCGATCCCCGCGCCTGCCGCTGCCCACAGCATCGTCGTCGAACCGGGCCCAGTGCAACTGATCGTCGATCCGGAGGCAACGCAAGCCTTCGAACAAGCCATCGAGCTGCTCGTAGCCGAGCGTTCGCGAGTGCTGGAGCAGACCGCGAGCCAGCTCGGAGAGCTCGCGACAATCATCGCTCGCCGGGTAATCGCCCACGAAATTTCGCTCAATCCGAACATCGTTTCCGGCTTGGTGAACGAGGGCTTGGCTGCTCTCGGCGCTCACGATCGCGTGCTCGTGCGTATCGGCAGCGCTTTCCGTGAGGCGCGCGCGAACCTCGAGCAACGACTGGCCGACCGCGGCGCGCACGCCGAAGTTCGTCTGGACGCGGCGCTCTCGGAGTACGGCTGCGTGGTCGAGACCGAGCTCGGCCGTGTTGACGAATCGATCGAGTCGCGCATCTCGACCTTACTGCAGGCGTTGCGACCGGAAACGGACGCGCCGTCCGGTGAATCGCGTTGATGCTCGAACGCTTACTCGAACGCTGCCGCACGGCACCGGTCCATGCGCCCGAGGGTGTAGTGCTGGACGTCGTGGGCTTGATCGTAGAGGTCGGCGGTTTGCGCGCGGCAGTCGGCGATGCGCTGGCCGTTGAGGACAGCAGCGGTTCGGTGCTCGAGATCGAAGTCGTGGGCTTTCGCGCCGGGAGGCTCTTGACCACGCCGCTTGGCGTTTTGTCTGGAATTCGCCCGGGCGCGCGGGTGGTGCGTCTGGAACGCGGCGCCACCGTGCCTGGCACGCTCGCGCTCTTGGGCCGCGTGGTGGATTCGTTCGGCCGTCCGTTGGATGGCGGTCCGCCGATCGTCGCCGAGCATTCCTGCCCGGTAAACGCCGCCCCGCCGCCGGCCTTCGCGCGGCGGCCAATCGACAAGGCGTTTGGTACCGGCGTGCGCGCATTCGACGCGCTGCTGCCGCTCGGGGTTGGCCAGCGCATGGGCATTTTCGCGGGCGCTGGTGTCGGCAAGAGCACCTTGCTGGGCATGATCTGCCGCTCTTCGCAGGCGGACGTGAACGTGGTCGGCCTGGTCGGTGAGCGCGGTCGTGAGCTCAACGACTTCATCAGGAACTCCCTGGGTCCGGCGGGCCTGGCCAAGTCCGTGGTCGTCGCGGCCACGAGTGACATGCCGCCGCTAGTTCGCGCACGCGGCGCAGAGTCTGCCACCGCCATCGCGGAATACTTCAGAAATCAGGGAAAAAGCGTGCTCTTGGTCATGGATTCGGTGACGCGCTACGCGATGGCGCTGCGCGAAGCGGCACTGGCGGCCGGCGAACCGCCCGCCACCAAGGGCTACCCACCGTCTGTGTTCGCGGCCTTGCCGCGGCTGCTCGAGCGGGCTGGGACGTGCAGCGGTACGGGCGTGATCACGGCACTCTACACGGTGTTGGTCGAAGGCGACGACCTGAGTGATCCGATTGCCGACACGGTGCGCAGCATCTTGGACGGCCACGTCGTTTTGTCGCGCTCGCTGGCCGAGCGCAATCACTTCCCGGCGATCGACGTGCTGCAGAGCATCTCGCGCCTCGCCCCCGAGATATCCAGCGAGGCCAACATGCGAGCTGCTGGCTCGGTGCGCGAGATGATGTCGGCTTATCGCGAGGCACAAGATTTGATTCAGGTCGGTGCGTATGCGGCGGGGAGCGATGCTCGCGTCGACACCGCAGTCGCGGCCAATCCTCACATCGAAGCATTTCTCAAGCAGCGCGTGAACGAGAGCTCGAGCTTCGAAGAAGCTCATCGCAGGCTCGCGATGCTCGCACAGATGCGTGAACGAGGTCTTCGCTCATGAGCCCCCGACGTCAACGAATCGAGAAGGTCGTGGAACACCGCGGCAAAGAGCTCGACAAGCGGATCGGCGAGCTGAATGAGCAGAAAAATCGCGAAGAAGCCGCGCGCTTGGCCGCCGAGCACGAACGTGAAGAGGCGCTGCGCGCCTCCGAAAACCGGCTCAAGTTGGCGGAAGCGCCGCTCAGCGCGAACGACTGGATCCTGGCCAACGAATGGCTGAAGAGCCGCGCCGCGTTGGCAGAGCTTGCCGAAATTCAAGCAGCCAAGGCGCGTCTCGGTACGCAGCGCGCACGCACGCATGTCCTACACGCGCGCACCGATCTCAAGAAGGTCGAAGTTCTGTCGGCTCGGATCGGCGCCGAGGAACGCGTTCAGCGGGAGCGCGCCGAACGACGTCTGGAAGACGAGCTGTCCGCACAACGTTTTCTCGCAGATCGACGCGGAGATAAATAAATGAGCGATGGTTTTTCCGCCGCACCAGGCGCGGGCGTAGCGCCGTGGGCACGCGAGCGCGCCGACGACGAGAAGACGACGCTCGAACAAGCGGAACGCTGGGCGACGCTCGTTGGTGCGCAGTTGTCGGCAGTTGTGCCCAAGGTGATCGTCCCGCAAGAGGCGGGCGCTTGGCACCCCGGTGCCGGGGATCTGACACCCGCTACTGGCAGCCAGATGACCGAGTTCGGAGGGGCAACCGGCCCACTGGCAGTCGGCAATGAAGCCGCCGACAGCCAGGAAAATCGCATGATTGTTCGAGTAGATGGCGGTGATCTGGGCGAAGTAGCCCTGGTCGTCGACCGCAAAGCGGGTGCCATTCGAGTGACGATCAGTGCGGCTGACGCGGGTGCAGAGGCCGCGCTGGGCTTGGAGCGCGCTGGCTTGATGCGCGCGCTGCAAAGTCATGGAATTACCGTCGACTCCGTCAATGTGGTGCGCGCCAATAACTTCGGCACCGTTCTTGCTCCAATACGATCGAGTGCAACGCAGCGCACTCGCGAGACGCCGGCCACCGAGGCCGAGTCGAAAGACGACGAGCAGACGCGGCGTCGTCTGGCACGCAAACTGAACCTCATCGGTTAAAACAATGGTCGCTCCAGTCACCAGCACAAATAACGCTCAAGATTCTTCGGCGCTGAGCTCCGCGCTCGGCACGAACAAGGCGATGGGCAAAGATGACTTCTTGAAGCTGCTCGTCGCCCAGCTGAAGAACCAGGACCCGCTCGCGCCGCAAGACAACACGCAGTTCGTCGCGCAGCTGGCCCAGTTCTCCTCGCTAGAAGCGGCCATGGGTACGAATACGCGGCTGGATTCGCTTACCTCGCAGAATCAGGGCTTGGCCAATACCGAAGTGGTTGCGCTGGTCGGCAAGACCGCGACCGTCAAAGGCAGCTTGGTCACGGCTACTGGCTCGGGTACGCCGGTTCCGGTGAGCTTCACGCTCAACTCGGGCACGGACTCGACCAATGTCTCGATTCAGAACGCTTCGGGCAAAGTGATTCGCACCATTCCCATCGGCGCGCACAACGCCGGCCTGGTCAAGGTCAATTGGGATGGTCGTGACGACCAAGGCAACGTGATGGCGGCGGGCACGTACGCCGTCAGCGTGCAGGCAAAGACCAAAGACGGCAGCGCCGTTTCGGTCGCGCAGGAGACGACTGGGCTCGTGAAGTCCGTCGCCTTCGACAAAGGTTATCCAGTGTTGACACTGGCTAATGGAATGCAAGTTCCAGTCTCTGACCTTCTGAAGGTCGAATCTTCTCCATAAATCCACACCGCACAATATCAACCGTACTCAGCTCTCCAGGAGGGCTCCCAATGACTGTTCTGTCGTCGATGAATTCGGGCGTCTCAGGCCTAAAAGCAGAAAGCGACGCCCTCGGCGTCGTGGGCGACAACATCGCCAACGTCAACACTTCGGGCTTCAAGGCGCAACGCGCCGTGTTCGAAGATGTTCTCGGTCACAGTATCCTCGCTGGCACCTCTACCGGTCTGCCGGGTTCAGGTGTCCGCATCGGGGACATCCAACAGATGTTCACCCAAGGCACGTTGTCCAACACGGGCGTCTCTACCGACGTTGCGTTGAACGGCGACGGCTTCTTCGTCGTCAAGGGCACCGTCGACGGCGTAAGCTCGGACTTTTACACACGCGCGGGCGAGTTCGTCATCGACAAGGATGGCAAGCTCTCGAACACCGGGGGTTTGAAGGTTCAGGGCTACCAGGCGAACGGCGATGGGACCTTCGCGGCCTCGCTCTCCGACGTCACGGCGCCCACCGCCGCGTTGCCGGCTCGTGCGACCACCGCACTGACCATCACCGCCAACATCGATTCGTCGGCGCCCGTCATCACCGCAGCGTGGGATGCTCAAGATCCCGCAAACACCGCGAATTTCTCGACCACCATGTCGGTCTACGATTCGCTCGGCAATGCCCACACCGCGGACGTGTACTTCCGCAAGACGGCCGACAACGCGTGGGATTACCACGTGCTCGTGCCGGGCGCGGATTTGAATCCGCCGGTCGTCGGCAATTCCGAGGTCGGTAGCGGCGCGCTTACCTTCACCACCAACGGCGCACTCAACGCCGAGACCGTCACTACTGCCGTCAGTGCCAGCTTCGGCGGCGGCGCGACTGCCGCGCAAGCCATTACCGTCGACTTCGGGACCTCGATCGCCGAAGGCGGGACGGGCCTCAACGGCACCACGCAATTCGCCGGTCCATCGAACGTGTCTGCGCAGAAGCAAGACGGCTATGCGTCCGGCGACTTCTCCGGCGTGCAGGTCGACGGCCAGGGTGTCGTCACTGGGCTGTACACGAACGGCGAAAAGATCGCCATGTCGCAACTCGGCATCGCCAAGTTCCGCTCCAACGACGGCCTGGGCCGTGCTGGTCAGAACCTCTGGATCTCGACACGTGAGAGCGGTACCGCTGCGATGGGTACAGCCGGTAGCGGCGGCCGTGGTGCAACCACGGGCGGCGCACTGGAAGGCTCGAACGTCGACCTCGCTAGCGAGTTCGTCAGCATGATTCAACATCAGCGCTCGTTCTCCGCCAACTCCAAGACGATTACGACCGCCGACGAAATGCTCCAAGAGCTGATCAGTCTCAAGCGCTGATAGTTCAGCGTTTGGATTGACGGCCGCAGCTCCAGAATAGGTGCGCGTCATGGACGAACAGGGCACTGATCACGGTCAGGCCCCGGTGGAGAAGAAGAAGGGTAAGGGTCCCCTCATTGGCATCATCGTCGCTGCTGTACTCGTCGTGGGTGCAGGCGCCGCGGGTGCAGTGATGGGGCCCAGATTCTTCGCTAAACCGGTCCCCACTAAAACTGCCGATGGGGAGGCAGAATCCGAAGACGACAAAGCTTCGGCTGAAGACAAATCGGCTGATGAAGCCAAGGCGGACGAGCAATCGGACGAAGAGCACGTGGAGCACAAGTCTGCATCCGGCGAGGTGAAAGAGATCACCAACCTGGTAGCGATTGTCGTCGACACGCGCTCGGCGGATGGCCAAGTGCGTCACCTCAAGATCGCGCTGTCGATCGAGCACCCGGACACCATGAAGGAGGCCGAATTCAAGGCCTACGTCCCGCGAGCTCGAGAAGCGGCGATTTGGTATCTTCGAACGCATGATTTCGAGGAATTGTCGTCGCCCAAGAACTTCGACAAGCTTCGAAAAGATCTCAATGACAACATCATCAACGCAGTCGGCAAGAAGCGCGCCCGTCGCGTTTTGATCACAGACTTCGTAGCGCAATGAACGCAGAGCGCGACAGCTTGTACGATCGGCCCAAGTCGCAGCGAGCTGGTGCTCCTCGATTTTCTGAGCCAACCCCCCAAGGCAAGCTGAAGCGCGTCGATCTCACGGGGCGCGAGCGGCACCTGCGTGGTGCCATGCAGGCGATGGCGCACGTCGCGCAGCGCTTTGCTCGTTCCGCGAGGCGAACACTGCCTTTCTTGGTCAAGCGCAAAGCGCGGATCGTCCCCGAAGCGGTGGCGATCGTCGATCTGGGCGCCGATCGGATCGTCGAACACGGACCGATCTACGAAATCATCTTGGGCACGCCTGGCGGGCCCGCCTGGGGGCTGATGACCCTCAACACCGACGCGATTGGCGTGGTGCTCGAGGGAGTGCTCGGCGGCGGCGACAGCGGCGGCGCTAGCGGTTTGGGCAATGATCTGACGTTGGCGCAAACGGCGCTCGTCGGTCGCGTCACGCGCGCGTTGGCCGAGGACTTCGCAGAAGCCGTGCGCGCCGAGGTCGGGATTGCGCTGAGCATAGAAATTCAGCACAGCATCGCGCGTGGCGATGAACGCGAGGCCAATTTTTCCGACGGACTGAGCGTCGATTGCTCGTTCGACGGCATCGCCGGCGGTGCTCGGATCGCGATTGCCATCGGTGCCGAAGCGCTCGAATCGGCAGCGCGCGAAAACGAGCCGGTAGCCGCGCCGTCGGGCGACCCGCGCATGGCGGAAGCCCTGTGTGAGGTGCCGGTAGAGGTCATTTGCGAACTGGGTAGCGTCCGGCTCGGATTGCGTCGCGTGCTGTCGTTGCAACCTGGTCAGGTGTTGCGTTTGGACACCGCAGTCGACGACCCGGTGAGCGTACGCGTGGGCGGCGTGAAGAAGTTCGTCGGCGTGCCGGTGATTTCGCGCGGGCAGCTGGCCGTCGAGGTTCGAGGTCGGCACGAAGCTTGAAGAGAGCGAGGGCATGAGTGACGCCGACGTTCGATCCCCTGCTCCCAATGCCTTCGAAACTGCTTCCTCGCCGCCCCTGAAAGGGGGCGATGGCCCGCTCGGAGCGGCAGCACGAGGTGGCGACGGGCTCAGCTTCGTAATGGACGTACCGGTCGAGCTGACCATCGAGCTAGGCCGCAAAACCACGCGAATCGGCGAGGTTTTGCGGCTCGGCCCGGGCTCGATTCTGGAGCTGAACAAGGCCAATGGCGAGCCACTCGACGTGTACGTCAACAACCGCTTGATCGCCCGCGGTGAGGCGGTCGTCGTGGGCGAGCGCTACGGCATCCGCCTCACCGAGGTGGTCGTCAACGACGACGGCCGCGGCCGAGGTTCAAAAGAATGACACCCCTGCGTCAACGAATTTGCGTCGCCCTCTTCAGCAGCTGTTTTGCGCTGTGCGCGGCCGGGGCACGGGCCGCAGAGGCGCCCGACGCCTCGCTCAAGTCTCCGGCCTGGCTCGCCCCGAAGAGCTCCGCCAAGCCGGCCAAAGCCGTAGCTGCGGGTCCTCGTGTGGGTCTAGGTCGCAGCCTAGCCGTCTTGTTCTTCGTGTCGGTTCTAGGCGGGACCGCGTTGTACCTGCGCGGCAAGAAGCACAAGCCGCCCAAGGCACGGCTGGTACAATTGCGTGTGGTCGGTTCGACCAAGCTCGGTGGGCGCGCGCAATTGGTTCTCGCTGAAGTGGACGGTCGCAAAATCCTGCTGGGCGTAACCGACAACTCGGTGCGCAAGCTGGGTTGGATGGACGCCGAGCCCGCCGAAGAAGAAGAGCTCGTATCGTCGGGGCGCCCGCGTTTGGTTGCCGCAGGTGTGGACTTGGCTGCTCGTTCGCCGCGCATCGAACCCGCGCCGGCGCCGGCCAAGCGCTCGTTTCGAGACTTGCTGGCCTCGGCCGTGGGTAACCTGGGTAACCGACCTGACGAGGATTCAGCCGCGCTGACCTTGGCCGCCGAAACGCAAGACACCTTCACCCGCTCGACGCCGCGCGCTCCTGAAAGGCGGAGCGCCGAAGCCCCACGCAGGAACGGCAACCCGCAGATGATCGACTTGGAAGGCCAAGCCAAGGGGTTGCTCGCGCGCCTTGGGGAACCCCGCCCATGAATGCCCCCGCGGAGCTCTTGAAAGCGACGGAGCTCGCTCCGTCACTGAAGATCCTCCTCGTTCTGACGATTCTGGGGCTCTTGCCGGCGATCCTTTTGACCACGACTTCCTTCGTGCGGACAGTCGTCGTGCTGTCGTTCGTGCGCCAGGGCGTGGGTGCCGGCCAGAGTCCGCCCACGCAGGTGATCATGGGACTTGCGATGTTCCTGACCATGTTCACGATGTCGCCGGTCGTCGAGCAGATCAAGACTACCGCGGTCGACCCGTATCAGGCCGGCAAAATTACCGACATGCAGGCCTTGGATGCAGGGTCGCTGCCGCTGAAGCGTTTCATGCTGCGCCAAACGCGCGAAGCAGATTTGAAGCTATTTTATGACGCGACCAACGCGCCCCTGCCACAAACGCCGGATGACGTGCCGATGCGCTTGGCCATGCCGGCGTTCGTCATCTCCGAATTGACCACCGCCTTTCAAATGGGCGTGGTGATTCTGCTGCCGTTCCTGGTCGTCGATCTCGCGGTCGCTTCGCTCTTGATGAGTATGGGCATGATGATGGTGCCGCCTTCCACGATCGCTTTGCCGATCAAGCTCTTGCTATTCGTGCTGGTCGACGGGTGGAATCTAGTCGCGGGCTCGCTGCTTCGGAGCTATTCGTGACGACCGACGGCGCAGTCGAGCTATTTCGCAATGCGATTATGATCACTGCCTTGATCGCGGGGCCGCCGCTGCTGGCGGCGTTGCTCGTGGGTTTGATCGTGGGCGTGCTGCAAGCGGCGACGCAAGTGAACGAAGCCAGTATCAGTTTCGTCAGCAAGCTGATCGCGGTCGGCCTGACCTTCGCCATGCTGGGCTCGTGGACGGTGCGGCAGTTGGTCGACTACACCGGGCGCACAATCGCGAGCATTTCGGACGTGACGCGGTGATCGAGCTCGATGCCTTGGTGCGCGCGCACGCCGGCACTTTTGCGTTGGAGACCGTGCGTGTTGCCGGGGTGGTGATCGCGGCGCCGTTGGCCTGGCAATCGGCGCCGATCCGCGTGCGTGGCGCGCTGGTTTTGCTCGTGGCGTTCGCGGCGCACGCCGAAGGCGCGGTTGGGTTCGCCGAGCATTCGATCGAGCAAATGGCGTTCAGCGTGGGCAGCGAGTTCATGCTCGGGCTCGGTATCGGCTTCGTGGTGCGCTTGTTCGTAGCGGTGGCAGAGATGGCCGCCGATCACATCGCACCGATGATGGGCATTGGGGCCGCTCAATTGTTCGATCCGCAAACCAAATCGATGCAGAACGTGCTGTCCACGGTGCTGCGAAATTTCGCCGTACTGCTGGGCCTGATTGCGGGCATTCATCGCGTGCTATTGGGCGGAGTCTTGGCCAGCTTTCGCGCCATCCCGGTTGGGACCCTGACTAACCCTGCCCTCGAGACGCCGGTGATTTTGGCGATGACGAGCGAGGCGTTGGCCACCGGCGTGCGGATTGCGATCCCGTTCATCGCCATCCTGTTCATGACTCAAATCGCCCTGGCATTCATTTCGCGCGCGGCCCCTGCGATGCAAATCTTCTCCATCGGCTTCGCCGTGACGATGGCGACCGGTGCCCTGGTGATGGTGCTGGTTTTGCCTGACGTGGGTTACGAGTTGCTCGGTGAAGTGTCGCGCAGCGGTGGAAAAATCGAAACCTTGCTGACGGCAGTGCAGGCTCGCTAATCGGATCGTGAGTCATGGCCGACGACGATACGGAGAGAACGGAAGACGCCAGCCCAGAAAGACGCAAGCGCGCCCGCGACGACGGCCAGTTCCCTCGCTCGAAGGACAGCGGACCCGTCGCAGCCACGATTGCCGCCCTGGGCATTATCGGCGCGACCGCCGGCGATTTCATAGGCACCATTCGCGCCTTTTGCTTGCGCTGTTTCGACGACCCGCTGTCGCTCGTGCGCGGTGACATCAGCTCGCTGGCCGAGCAGGCGGGCATGGTGCTCGTGACCTCATGCGTTCCGGTCGCGTTAGCGGCAGCCATCGCCGGCACCGCGGTCGGCTTTTTGGAAGCCGGCTTTCACCCCAACTTCGATTTACTGGAGGTAAAGCTCGAGCGACTCGACCCGATCGGCAAGCTCGGGCAGATGTTCTCGCCGAAGTCCGGGCTGATGAGCGTCGCAATGTCACTCTTGCGCCTGATCGTCGTGGGCGTCGTCGCCGAGTCGGTGATGGAGAAGGAGTTCCCGAAGTTGGTGCGGCTGTCGCGCGCGCCGCTGGGCGCCGCGGTTTGGGAGACCGCGCAGGTCGTGATGAGCGTCGCGATTTGGTCGACGCTTGCGCTCGGCCTGATCGCCGTCATCGACTACGGCTGGTCGTGGTGGCAGCACGAGCAGTCGATCAAAATGTCCCGTCAAGAGCTGAAGGACGAACACCACCAGCAAGAAGGCAGCCCGCAAATCCGTCAGCGGCAGCGTGCGCGCGCTCGTGAGATGATGAAACGCGGGCTGCGCAAAGGCGTGAAAGAAGCCACCGTGATCGTCGCCAACCCGACCCACGTCGCGGTCGCGCTGCGCTACAAGCAGCACGAGGGGGCGCCAATCGTGACTACCAAGGGCTATGACGAGATCGCGCTGCAGATCAAAAAGCTGGCCAAGGAAGAGGGGATCCCAATCATCGAAAACCGACTTTTGGCGCGCGCGTTGGCCGAACGCGTGCGGGTGGGACGTGTGATTCCGGCCGACCTGTACGTGGCAGTCGCCGAGCTTCTGGCCATGGTGTATCGCCTGAAGAACCGCGGCATCCGTGCATAATTTCGGTTTGGGCAGGGGCTGCCACCGGTCCGCGAGATCACGCGCCGGCGGCTAGCAAGAATGCGGGTCTTCACTGGCTTGCGTTGACGCACGAGATCGGAGATAAACCCGCCGTGCTGAAAATCGACCTGACTGGACGCCGCGCGTTCGTCGTCGGAATTGCGGATGACGGCGGATTCGGCTTTGCGATCGCCAAGGCGCTCGCGGAAGCGGGCGCAAGCGTCGTCGCCGGAACCTGGCCGCCGGCGATGGGGATCTTCGAAAAGCTCCTGGAGCGCGGTAAACTCGACGCATCGCGTCACATGTCCGATGGCTCGTTGCTCCAGTTCGAGCGCGTCTATCCCGTCGACGCCGCGTACGACACGCTGGAAGACGCGCCGCAAAGCGTGCGCGAGAGCAAGCGCTACGCGAGCCGTGGGGACTTCAGTGTTTCCGGCGCCGCGGCGCGCCTGGTCAGCGATTTCGGCGAGAAGCCGCTCGACATCGTGATCCATTGCCTGGCCAACGGCCCTGAGGTGCACTTGCCGCTGCTGAAGACCAGCCGCGCGGGTTACCTGTCCGCCGTGAGTGTGAGCGCGTACTCGCTGGTCTCGATGGTCCAGCGCTGGGCGCCGCTGATGCGCCCGGGCGCTTCGTTCTTGTCCTTGACCTACTTGGCGAGCGAGCGCGTCATCCCGGGCTACGGTGGCGGCATGCACGCCGCCAAGGCCGCGCTCGAGAGCGATACGCGCGTGCTCGCGTACGAGGCCGGTCGCGAGTACGGCATCCGCGTGAACACGATCTCTGCTGGACCGTATGCCTCGCGCGCCGCGAGCGTGACCGGCATCATCGATAAGGTCGTCAGCTACTACGAGCGTAACGCGCCGATTCAGGAAAAGCTGACTACGCTCGAAGTGGCCAACGTGGTGGCATTCTTGTCCAGTCCGCTCGCCACCGGCATCACCGGCGCCACGGTCTACGTGGACAAGGGTTATCACGCGATGGGCAAAGGCGCCGACCCGGAGAAGTGAGTGCGCCCGGTGGCTCTTTTTTCGCTCCCCACGCGCGCCTACTCCGCCTTCATCTTCGACTGTGACGGCACCCTCGCCAATTCCATGCCCCTGCATCAAGCGGCCTGGATTGCTGCGCTACGCCAGCACGGCGCGACCCTCGATTTCAGCTGGGAGCTGTTCATGAGTCGAGCCGGCAAGACCATCGAGCTCACCGTGGCGGAGCTCAATGCCGAATTCGGCCTCACGCTCGACCCCGCCTTGGTCTCCGCAGCGCAACGCGCAGAGTACGACGCGCTCGCGGTGGGCGTAAAACCGCTGGACGAAGTCGTCGCATTCGCTCGCGAACGCGCCCGAGCCGGCTTCCCCGTCAGCGTCGCTTCCGGGGGAGATGCGGCAACCGTCCAGCGCACCCTGCGCACGATCGGCGTGAGCGACTTATTCCCAATCGTGGTAACCGCCGAAGAAGTCGCGCACGGCAAGCCCGCACCGGATCTCTTTCTGCTCGCCGCCGAACGCATGGGCGTCGCGCCTGCCGAGTGCCTCGTGTTCGAAGACAGCCTGCTCGGCATCACCGCCGCCGAACGCGCCGGCATGGGTGCCGTGCTCGTGTCGCGCGCGATTTAAGGGGCGAGTGCCGTCCAGCGGCGCAGCTCAGTCGCGAACCGGCTAGGCGCGCACCTTGGCGCCCGGGCGCGCTGACGTCCCAGGCCAAAGGCTCATCTGGCTACTCGTTCTTGGCTAAATGCGCACGATCGTCATCTCCTGTGCAAAATCGCGTTTGGTTCGACGCACTGCCGCAGTGCGCGTCACGAACCCGCGGCGGACGCTCAATACTGTGTGTTGCTCAGCCGCGGGGCGTCACCGACACGATGCTTGGCACGATATCACTCAATAGAAATATCTTGCGCGCGCCAGCCTTGCCCGCCTGGACCGATAAAGAGCCAACACCCACTGGCAAAGAGCCAGCGTCCAGCGCCGCCGCCCAATGAGCCATGAACGGTTTCCTGAGCGGCCCTTCTACGAGCTTTCCGAGATCCGACAGCGCGACCAGTTGGTTGGAGCCTGATCGGGCCTCGCCCAGCCTCTTCAGGAACCCCTCGGGATTGACGACCGCGTCAGCCATGCGTTGTCGCTCAGAGGCTGCGTTAGCCTCTGCTTCCGCCTTCTTCGCGGCCTTGATTTGCTGTTTTTCTGCAGATTTGCGGTGTTTTTCTGCAACGGCAAGTTCTCTCTGTGCCAGCTTCTCTGCGGTCGCGCGTTGCTTTTCAGCGGCGGCGCTTTCCTTCCTCGCCGCCTTCTCTGCGGTCGCGCGTTGCTTTTCAGCTGCGGCGCTTTCCTTCCTCGCCGCCTTCTCTGCGGTCGCGCGTTGCTTTTCAGCTGCGGCGCCTTCCTTCGCCGCCAGCTTTTCAGCTGCGGCGCGGTGCTTTTCAGC
>Ga0302322_100000115_pt1 | contig 52025 bp, 56 predicted proteins | sample Fen_T0_2_FD_203757 | JGI IMG/M metagenome (GOLD analysis project Ga0302322, IMG submission 203757) | Peat permafrost microbial communities from Stordalen Mire near Abisko, Sweden - Fen_T0_2 | ecosystem: Environmental > Terrestrial > Soil > Wetlands > Permafrost | place: Sweden: Abisko...
CGGAAGCGGCGCGGGCGTTCAGCCGCCGACGATGACGTTGGTCGAGCCTTCGATCATCTGACCTGTGCCGCCGCAATGACGGTCCTGGTCGCCCATGCGGTGGGCGGCCTTGCCGTTGATGAACACCGTGGTGCTGCCGGTCGTGGCGGTCCAGGTGTTGGCGCCGCAGCACGCCGCGTGGATGCCGGTATCGTCGACGCGGACCGCCGGCAGCTTGTTGACGTTGGTATCGGGCGAGCCGACGATCGCCGGGCCGGTGGCCGGGTGCGGGCACGCCGGGCAACCGTGCGAATCGATCGGGACGTTCGACTTATCGCCGAGTCTGCATTGGCCAGGCATGGGAGCTCCTGAACGAGGGTGCGATCACGTGAAGCCGCCAGGGGTCATCGTGCCGACCCCACCGACGACGGGCCCGGCGGGCACGACGGGCGGCGCGAACGTGGGGACCGGGCCGGTGCCGAGCACGTTGGTGACCATCGTGCTCAGCTTCCAGGTATTGTAGGTCTTCTCGAACGCGTCGGCGATCGACTCGAACAGCTCGTTGCTGAACGGCGCGGTCGGATCGCCGAACTGCCCGACCATCTGCGCCTTGAGGATCGGGGCCGAGATCGAGACCGGCACCTGGACGAGCGTGCCGAACGGGCAGGGAATGTTCGGAGTCGGCGGCGCCACCGGGCTCGGGAACGCGGCGAACGCCGGATACCACGGCAGGCCGGCGAGCTTGACCGTCGCGGTGAACGTCTGCCACGCGGTGCCGATCACCTGGGCGACGGCGTTGGAGTACTTGGCCTGCATCGGCGTCGACTTGGGCGCCGAGGCGAGGATCAGCGGGGTCCACGGTGGACCGACGATCTGCCCGCCCGACGCGGTCGGCCCCGCGATGATCACGCTGACCAAGGTCGCGGTGCTCTGCCACTGGCTCCACGCCGAGCAGATCGCCGAGCAGATGCCGTCGATGAAGTCGCCGACCGCGGAGACGTGCATCTTCTGCGTGTCGGTGTGAAATTTGTTCGACGATGCTGCCTGGAACAGCGGCGACGCGGCGGGCGCGGACGACTTGTCCGCGGGCTTGAACGCGCGGCCGTAGTGATCCGCGGCGTTGCCCTGCGGGTCCTGCCAGTTGGTCGGGACCTTCAGGTTGAACGACGCGAACTTCGTTCGAGCGAGCTGCTGGACGACCGTAGCTTGCGGAGCGGGCATGGTTCGTGACCCTTGCCAATATACGGGGGGACCCTGCGGCAAGTTCCCCGGCCGGTTCACAATTTGCGCGCCCGCAGGTAGTGAATCAAGTAGCTTACCGCGGTCCGGGCATCGCGGCGCACGGTCCACGGCAGCTCGGCCTCGTCCTCGATGCGGTAGCGCGCGCCCAGGCCGGTGCCGTCCGCGAGGCGCGCGGCGAGATCTGCGGCGGGATCCGCGCCGCCGAGCCGCTCGGCGTCGGCCAGCACCGAGCTCTGCCAGGCGTACGGCGACGACACGATGATCTCACCGCCGGGCGCGCACAGACCGTCGAGCACCGACAAGAGCTGGCGCGGGCTCGGCACCGAGTCGAGCAGGTTGAGCGCGACGACGCGGTCGAAGATGCCGGGCACGAGCGGCGGATCGAGCGCGTCGCCACATACCAGCAGGCGGCGCGCCGCGGGGACGCCGCGATCCCCGGCGGCCGCGACCGCGGGGCGGTAGTGGCGGCCGATCGCGCGGCGCGGGTAGTCGACGCGCTCGCCGTCGAGCAGCCGGCGCGCCCGGCGGACCGCGGCGAACTGCAGATCGAGGCCCGCCACCAGATGGGCGCCGCGCGCGAGCTCGCCGACGATCCGGCCGGTGCTGCAGCCGAGCTCGACGGCGCGCCCGACCGGGTGGGCGGCGCGCTCGGCGAGCTTTCCGACCAGCGCGCGGGCGGCGAACCCGGCGCCGGGGCCATCGGGCGGCGGCAGGGCGCGATCGCCCCAGTGGGCGTCGAGGTAGATCGAGAGGTGCTCGACGAGCTTGGGGTACGGTGCGTCGTCGGGGCCGTCGGCGGCGAGCAGCGCGGCGACCTCCGGCGGCAGATCGCGCTCGACCACCGCGGCGATCTCCGAGCGCAGGTAGGCCGCCGGATCGGCCAGCACGATCGGCACGCCGTCGACCACCGGATAGCGCCGGCCGCACGCGCAGGCGAGCGTGTCGCCCTCGGCGGTCAGCGTCCGCACGTCGAGTCGGCCACCGGCCCGGGTCCGGCAGCCGGGGCACACCAGCAGGAGCTCCACGGCCAGACGTTACCTCACAGCACGCCCCGCAACCCGAGCGACGGCAGGATCGGGATCGACTTGAAGCCCGAGCGCTGCGAGTAGTCGTAGCTGTAGAGGTAGGTCACGATGCTCTGGTTCATGTAGACGTTCTGGACGTCGAGGAACGCGGTCATCGCCGCGGCGCCCCACTGCCACGCGTAGTCGACCCGGAGGTCGAGCTGGTGGTGGAACGGCGCGCGATCGGAGTTCACCTGGCCGTACACCGGCGAGTAGAGGTTCTTGTCGCTCTCGAGCACGGCGCCGGTCGCCGGCGTGAACGGCAGGCCCGAGTAGATCTGGAACCGGCCGCCGAGCTGCCACCGGCCGTGCTGCCAGCTCGCCGCGGCGTTGAGGCTGTGGGGCTGATCGAAGTCGAACAGCCGGGTATCCATGCCGGGGTGGTCGACGCGCGTCGAGTGCGTGTAGGCGTAGCTGAGCCAGGTGAACCACTGGGCGCTGCGGTAGGTCGCGAGCAGCTCGGCGCCGGTCGTGGTGCCGCTGCCTTCGTTGCCGAGCGTGCCGTCGGCGTTGTGGGTGATGAGGTGGCTGCGATCGGTGGCGTACAGCGAGGTCTGCAGGCGCAGGCCGTTGCCCGGCTCGTACTGAAGCCCCGCGATCAGCTGCGCCGATCGCTCGGAGAGCAGCGACCTGGTGAGGATCTCGGACTGGTACTCCGGCGGCCGGGTGTACAGGCCCGCCGACAGCCGCGCGGTCAGCGATGCCGGCAGCGCGATCTTGATCTCACCGCGCGGCTGGACCACGGTCTCGCCGGACCGGCCGTAGTCGTCGGTGCGAACCCCCGCGGAGATCCGGACCCGGGGCGCGACGTCGGCGGCGAGCGAGGCCCACGACGCGTAGTCCGGCAGCCAGATCACGCCCTTGAAGGTCGTCGAGACGTCCTTGGGATCGTCGGGCGGCGGCGGCTCGCCCTCGCGGGGCTCCTGGCTGATCGCGATGTCGGCGTCGGCGCGCGTGACCTGGACCTCGGCGCCGGCCTGCACCACGATGTTGGTGAGCCCGGCGAACGACTCGATCGACCGCGAGGCCTCGGCCCGCGGGGTCACCATCGGATAGGTGAACTTGACGTGCTGGTAGAGCCCGTTGGCGTTGTCCAGCTGCGGGATCATCCCCGACAGCGCGAACGTCGCCGACCACGGACCGTCGTGGTAGCTCGCCGAGGTCGTCGCCCGGACATAGCGGGTGTGGTTGTAGAACCGCTTGGTCGCCGCGTCGGCGTTCTTGGACGCGACCAGCTCGAGCAGGTCGTCGGCGGCGATCGCCGAGAGCGTCAGGCGGACCCGCGCCGACAGCTCGTGATCGATGCGGAGCTGGCCGTCGTAGTAGCGCGGCACGGTGGTCAGCGACAGATCGGCGTCGCTGGGGATGAGCGACGGCAGCACCAGATCGATCGTCGAGCGCCGGAGCCCGAACATGTAGCGCGTGGCGCGGCCGATCGAGCCCTGGGCCAGGAGGCCGCCATCGAGCAGCGAGACCTCGGCCTGCTCGGTGCGCGCGGCGCTGCCGGGCCGGGTCGCCAGCTTGATGAGGCCCGAGCTGGCGCGGCCCATCGTGACGTCGAACCCGCCGGGAATGTAGTCGAGCGACTCGATCGACTCGGACGGCAGCACCGCGCGGAACCCGACGGCGTGGAACAGGATCGGGACCTCGAAGCCATCGATCATCACCTTGGAGTCCTGCGGCGACGCCCCGCGGATCACCACGCCGGTGTAGCCGAGCGGGACCTGTAGATTCACGACGCCCGGCATCGCCGTGAGGGCGCGGACGAAGTCGCCGCCGGTGCCCGGGATCCGGGACAGCTCGCTGCGATCGAGCTTTGCCGCGCCGGGAGCCGCCGCGGGCGCCTCGCCGTGCACCTCGATCGTCTCGCTCGCCTCACCGAGCTCACCCGTCTCCGGGGCGGCCTCGGACAGCTGCAGCAGCGCGGCGTCGTCGAGCGGCGCGCCGGCGGTGGGTGCCGGTTGCGGCGTGGGATCGGGGGCCGCGGGAGCCGGCTGGGCGGCGGCCGCGGCTTCGAGGAGGAGCGACGCGAGCACCACGAGCCCGCGGCGCCTGGATCGGGGGCGCGGCCTTGGCCCCGACTCGGGGCTCGCGCCTCTTCGAGCGACGATTCCGTACAGGTTGTCGCCGGTTACGGCGACAGGCCGATCGAAAGAAGCCGTGGCGACCAGCCGACCAAGTCGGCGGTGCGCGGCACGTCTTGAGCGCTGCGATCTGTTCATGAGAGGTCCTGCGGCCGTCGGGCGAGCCCCGCGGTGGCCTGTGTGTCGCGTGTCTCCGCGGCCGGCCGCGCCGTTCAACGCGACCGCGCCGCGCGGCGCGCGCGCGGTGACGCCGGTCGCGGCCCCGGCCGGTGGCCCCGGCGCTTTCCGCCGACCGGGGCAACCGGGCCTCCGGCGTAGATTTTCCGCCCGTCTGGATCAGATCACAGCCCGGCGCAGGGCCGTCCTGGTGCTAAACTGGGGGTCGCGCGAGGGGGGATGCCTGCGCGTCCCCGGATGAATTTATGCTCCTCAAATACATCGACTTCATCTTCACGCCGTTTCGCGCGGTTCAGAACAAGTGGCTCGAGGCGAAAAACGTCAAGGGCAACCTTCGGATGGAACAGAACCGGGTCAAGTCGTTCCACCAGCGCGGCCAGATGGCGATGCAGGGCGCGAAGCAGCAAGCCGGCGCGTGGAACCAACCGATGAACCAGGGGCAACAGGGAGCGCAGATGCAGCAGCCAGGACAACCGCCGGGGATGCCCGGAATGCCGGGAATGCCCGGCGCCCCAGGAATGCCGCCCGGGATGCCGGGTGGGCCGCCGGTGCCGAGCGCGAACCCGCCGATCGTCAAGCGCGGATTCTGGATCTTTGCCAAGAAGTTCTGCTCGCAGTGCGAGCAGCAGCTCGACAAGACGTGGGACCAGTGCCCGTACTGCCAGCAGATCGCCGCGCAGGTCGTCGCGGCGCCCGCCAAGCAGGCGATGAAGACCCAGGCATTCGTGATGGATGCCAACGGCGCGCCGGGCAGCGTGCAGATGCTGGGCTGGATCATCCCGCTGCAGGGCTCGCAGAAGGGCGAGCTGTTCACGCTGGCGCCGGTGACGTCGATCGGCACCGATCCGAAGTCGACCATCGTGATGAACGACAAGTTCATGTCGTCGCGCCACGCCGAGATCAAGGCGGAGAACGGCGTGTGGGTGCTGCGCGACAGCGGCTCGACCAACGGCACCTACGTCAACAATCATCGCGTCGATCGCCACGAACTCATCGACAACGACTTCATCAAGTTCGGCAGCGCCCTGCTGAAGTTCAAGAGCCTATGACCAAGCACAAGGTTTGCCGGTGGTGGGTCGCCGCGGCGATCGCGTTCGGATCGGTGGCGCCGGCGCACGCGGAGGGGCCGAGCGTCGAGGTCTTGATGCAGGTCAAGGCCCCCGACAAGAACAACCCCAAGACCAAGGACGACGCGCCGCAGATCGAAGTGACGGTGATCGGCGCGCCGAACCTGCCGAGCGAGAAGTTCTCGCTGCACGACGATACGTCCAAGCAGCCGATCGAGATCAAGCCCACGTCCAAGCGCGACTACAACCAGGGCAGCGAGACCCTGGCGGTCGCGCTCGTGATGAACGGCGGCGAGTACTGGATCGGCAACGACGATTACCGGCAGGCCGGCGACGCGCTGTACTGCCCGGGCGTGCTGAAGAGCCTCGAGTCGGCGCTCGACAAGCTGTCGTTCAAGGACGCCGGTCCCAACGGCAGCGTCGGCATGGTGATCACCTACGCCGACAAGATCGTCACCAAGGTCCCGATGGGGCCGCTCGGCAACATCAGCGGCGGCGTGCTCGGCTCGCAGACCGACTACAAAGAGACCCAGGGCCTCGAGCTCGTGAAGGGCATCGAGACGGCGATGTCCGAGCTCCACCGGGTCCAGGCCGCGCGCAAGGCGCTGATCATCGTCGGCGACGGCAAGGACACCAACCCCGAGGCCGCCAAGGGCCAGCTCGCCTTGCTGAAGAAGCAGGCGACCCAGGAGGGCATCCAGACGTTCGCGATCATCTACAAGGGCGGGCTGGCGCTGCAGGAAGAAAACCCGGTCGTGATCAACGCCATGGTGCCGGGCGCGTCGACCGTGAACTCGGCCGATAGCATCGCGTCGTCGATCCAGTCGATCCTCGCACGGATGGCGGACCGCCAGTACCTGACGTTCGCCGGCTTCGATTCCAAGACCGAGACCGGCCTTGGGTGGGACGGCAAGGTCCACAACCTGATCCTCAAGATCGACAAGGACGACACCGAACCCGTCGCGCTTACCCTGGCGCCGATCTGGAGCCTGTCCAAGGGCGGGTTCCCCTGGCTCGTCATCCTGCTGGTCGTGGTCGGCGCGATTGCGCTGATCGCCATTGGTGTCAAGGTGTTCGGCGCCAAACCGGCGCCGATGCCGATGCCGATCGCCGCGCCCGTGGTCGCGGCCGAGGCGCCCAAGCCGTCGGCGCCGGCCAAGACCATCATGATCACGTCCGACGGCGGTGACGGCGGTTTCCCGATCGTGGGGTGGATCGTCCCGCTCAACGGTGCGCAGGCATATCAGACCTTCCGGCTCCAGCCAGGTGCTACAAAGATCGGGACGGCGTTCCCCGCGCAGATCGTCATCAACGATGGCTTCATGAGCACCGAGCACTGCCAGATCACGACCTCGCCCCAGGGCTTCATCCTGGTCGACGGCGGCTCGACCAACGGCTGCTACGTCAACGATCGCAAGGTCCAGGGCAAGCAGGACCTCGTCGATAACGACACCTTCACGCTCGGCAAGACGAGCTTCAAATTCAAGTCGATCAATTAGTGCCGTGTCCACCGGCGTGCTCATCGTAATCATCGTCGTCGCCGCGCTGATCGTGCTCGGCGTTCTCGTCGTCGTGGCCAAGCGCAGCGCCTCGCCTGCGCAGCAGAAGCTGTGCGGCCACTGCCGCCGCGTGATGCTGTCGGACTGGACCAAGTGCTTGTTCTGCGGCTGGGCCCCCACCGCGCGGCTCGAGTTCATCCTGGGCCCGATGGCGAACCAGACGCTGTCGCTCAGCGAGGAGGTCACCACCCTCGGTTCGGTCGCCGGCAATACCGTCGTGCTCGCCGATCCGGCCGTTTCGCGGAAGCACGCGGGGATCCGCAAGGTCAACGGCTCGTACGAGCTGGCAGATCTGGGATCGACCAACGGGATCTACGTCAACGGCCACAAGGTGCCGAAGAAGACCCTCGAGCCGGGCGATATCATCCGCGTCGGAAATACCGAGGCCGTGTTCCGGCCCCAGTAGCAGGCATTTCTCCGGCCGGCCGGTCGGCAGGCGTGGTGCCCGACACTGGCGCGGGGGCCTTCGCCCCGGTACGATGCGGGATACCCAATGGCACGACTCCTGTTCCGGGATAGCCAGGGCCGCGAAGGAACGGTCGAGCTATCACCGACCGAGACCGTCTATGTCGGTCGTGGGCTCGAATGCGCGATCCGCACCGATGACGGCATGGTGTCGCGAAGACACTCACAGGTTCGCACCGAGGGCGGCCGCTACGTCATCGAGGATCTCGGCAGCTCGAACGGCACCCACCTCAACAATGTCCGCGTCCAGAAGCAGGCGCTGGGTCACGCCGACGTGATCCAGTGCGGCTCGTTGATGATCCGGTTCCTCGACGAGGGCGGGGGCAACGCCATCCAGCCGCCGGCGGCCGCCGGGGCCGGTGCGCCACCGGCCAAGAAGGGCGGCACGATGGTGCTCGAGCGGCCGATCGATCCACCGCCGCCGGGCGGTTACGGGGCCACGTCCGCCGGCCGAGGTTCACCTGCAGCCGGGTACCCGCAGGGCACCCATCCGCTCGGCCCCGCTGGCGGGTCGCCGTACAACCAGCCGCTGGGCATGCAGGCAACGCAGGTCCCCGGGCCGTACGGCGGGCCGCCGCAGATGCCGGCGCCGGTGGCTGGCGGCGCGGCCAGCGGCGGCGGGTTTCCATCGCCCGCGCCGTACGGCGCGCCGCGGGTCGGTGCGTTCGGCGGCTCGGCCGGGTCGCAGCCGGGCGCCGTACCCTACGGCGGGCCACCGGCGATGCCCGCGGCGCCCGCGATGCCCTACGGGGGACCGCCCGGTGTCCCGGCCAGCGGCAGCGCGGCGACCGCGTACGCGGTGCCCTCGCCGAACCCGCCCGGGTTCGGCGGCAACGGACCCCGGGCCGGCGACAACCCGAGCATGTTCGCGCACGGCGCGCCGATGGGCAAGGTCGGAGGCCCCGCGCCGCGCAGCGCGGCCGACGCGGCCGAGAACAAGGTGCTCGTCGAGCTCGGCCTCGAGTTCGATCCGAGCAAGGCCGACGCCGAGATCAAGTCGCTGCGCGCCCAGCTCGACAGGGCCACCACCGGCTACGAGCGCGAGGTCGCCGACGGCAAGCGGATCCGCGCCGAGTCGGCGGCGATGCGCGAGAAGGTCGAGGAGCTCAAGTCGCAGATCAAGGATCGCGAGGATCAGGTCGCCGCTCACGACCGCGTCGCCGACGAGCTGCGCGACGAGCTCCAGCAGACCCGCGCCGAGCTGACCCGGTCGCGCAGCGAGCTCGGCGACATGGCCGAGAACGTCGCGGCGCGCGAGCGCCAGGCGGCGCGTGCGCTCGAGGATACCGCGAAGCTTCGCGAGGACGTCGAGGACAAGAACCGCCAGCTCATGGAGCTGTCGCGGACCAAGGACGAGGGCTGGAAGAAGCTCAACGAGCAGCTGACCGAGATCGAGCACCTGCGCGAGGTGATCAACGAGCAGGAGCGCATGCTCGAGGAGCGTAGGGTCGGCTTGATCTCGCAGGAAGAGGTGATCAAGGAGCTGCGCGGCGAGAAGGAGAAGAGCCTGAAGGCGATCGCCCAGCTGCGCGCCGAGCGCGACGAGGCGAAGACCAACTCGTCGCGGGCGGCCGCCCAGATCAACGGCCTCGAGGAAGAGAACCGCCGGCTCGGCCGGCTGCTCGTCGAGGCCCAGACCGATTCTGGTCGCGGCGGCGCCCAGCCCGATCACCTGATGAAGATGACCGGCGATATCCGCGAGCTCCGGGTCGAGCTCAAGAAGGTCGAGGCCGATCGCGAGCGGCTCGAGGAGCAGTACACGCGATCCGATCGCGATCGCGAGAAGCTCGAGGGCCGGCTCGCCCAGATCGAGGTCGAGCTCCAGGAGGCGATCCACGGCAAGGTCGCCGCCGAGAGCGCCCGCAACGTCGCGCAGGACGCGCTCGCCAAGGCCGAGGTCGCGCGCCACAAGGCCGCCGAGGAGGCGCTCACGGCATCCAAGGCGCGCGACCTGGCGTCGACCGGCACCGACGACGCGCGCCGCGAGCTCGACCGGATGCGCCGAAAGCTCGCCGAGCTCGAGAAGGCCCCGGCCAAGGTGGTGGACCCGGCGGGCTCCAAGGATCTCCAGCTCGAGCGCGAGGCCAGCGAGCGCAAGTTGAAGGATGCCAACGACAAGGCGGCCGCCGCCGAGCGCTCGCTCAAGGCGCTGCAGGCCGAGGTCGACGCCGCCAAGACCGATGCGGCGAAGGCCCGCGGCGAAGCCGCCCGTGCCAGGGCCGCGGCCGATGCGCAGGTCGACTCGGTGCTCGAGCACACCGTCTCGACCCCGCCGCCGCTCGAGGCCGAGCTCGCCAAGACGGTGCAGGAGGTCTACGCGGCGATCAACGATATCCTGTCCGAGATGCGCAACAACACGAGGCTGGTGCAGGGCGAGCTGTCCAAGGTCACCGCCGACGCCGATACGCTGGAGGCGATCAGCGTCGCGGTCGAGGCGCTGGTCGACAACGCGGAGACCGCCAAGGGCGCGCTGCGCGGGCTGCGGGATCTGGCAAACGGATAGCCACGGGTAGGCCATGACGATCGAACACAAACGAAGCAGCAAGGGCGAGATCGAGGATCTGATCAAGGCGCGGTACTCGCTGATCTGGATCACGTCGCCCGAGGAGAACCGGGTCGAGGAGGCGCTGCGCAAGCTGTGCATCGAGCGCGAGATGCGCCTCGAGGTGTGGTCGATCACCGAGGGCATGAAGACGCTGGCCAACGGGCAGGGCACGCGCGACGTGAAGGATCCGATGAAGGCGATCGATCACGTGATGCGGGCCGAGGGCCGCGCGCTGTTCGTGCTGCGCGACTTCCACCCGTTCCTCAAGGAGCCGGCCGTGGTCCGCCGGCTGCGCGATGCGGCGACCGAGCTGCGCAAGACCAAGAAGAGCCTGATCGTGCTGTCGCCGATCACCAAGATCCCGCCCGAGCTCGAGAAGAGCATCTCCGCGGTGCTCGACTGGGAGCTGCCCAACCGGCTCGAGATCGAGGGCGCGGCGCGCAAGGTCCTGCCCAACCTGCCGCAGGCGACCCAGCAGGAGATCGAGAGCGATCCGACGTACATGGAGCGCGTGGTCGAAGGCGCCCTCGGCCTCACCTTGGTCGAGGCCGAGAATGTGTTCGCCAAGTCCGCGGTGCGGACCCACACGTTCGACCTCGAGACCATCCTCGAGGAGAAGAAGCAGATCATCCGCAAGAGCGGCCTGCTCGAGTACTACGAGCACCGCGAGGAGTTCTCCGACGTCGGCGGCATGGAGATCCTGAAGGACTGGCTGGTCAAGCGGCGCAACGCGTTCTCGTCGCGCGCCCGCGATTTCGGCCTGCCGCTGCCCAAGGGCATCCTCTTGATCGGCGTGCCGGGCACCGGCAAGTCGCTGACCGCCAAGGCGGTGGGCGCGCTGTGGCAGATGCCGCTGCTCCGGCTCGACGTCGGCAAGATCTTCGGCGGCCTGGTCGGCTCGTCCGAGGAGAACATCCGCACGGTGATCAAGACCGCCGAGGCGATCGCGCCGGCGGTCCTGTGGATCGACGAGCTCGAGAAGGGGTTCTCGGGCACGGCGTCGTCGGGCCAGACCGATGGCGGTACGACGTCGCGCGTGTTCGCCTCGTTCATCACGTGGCTCCAGGAGAAGACCTCGCCGGTGTTCGTGATCGCGACCGCCAACAACGTGTCGCAGCTGCCGCCGGAGCTGCTCCGCAAGGGCCGGTTCGACGAGATCTTCTTCTGCGATCTGCCCGATCGCGAGGATCGCGCGCAGATCCTCGATATCCACGTCCGCAAGAAGAATCGCGATCCGGGCCGGTTCGACATGGACAAGCTGGTCGAGGCCACGGTCGACTTCTCGGGCGCCGAGCTCGAGCAGGCGGTGGTGGCGGCGCTGTACGACGCGTTCGACACCGGCAACGACCTGTCGACCGAGGGCCTGCTCCACACGCTGAAGGACATCGTCCCGCTGGCGATCACGATGCGCGAGCAGATCGAGTCGATGCGCGAGTGGGCGCGGACGCGCGCCCGCATGGCCTCGGCACGCAACCGGGCGTTTGCGAAGAAGGAGGGCTGGATGGCGCGCTACGGTGCGCCCACGGCCAACCTCGGCGACAAAGCGGTCGAGTCCAGCGACGATGGGGAACGCAAGCTCGAGCTGTGACGTAGACTGTACGACCGATCGAGGAACGCATGTCTCACTTCACCAAGTGCGCGCTCAAGATGACCAACCTGGCGGCGATCAAGAAGGCGCTCGCCGACATGAAGCTGTCGTTCACCGAGGCCGAGCAGGGCCAGTCGGTGGCCGTGCGCGGCTACCGTGGCGACAAGCTCCAGGCCGCGATCTCGGTCGACATGGGCCGCTACGACGTCGGCGTGCTCGACAACCAGGACGGCACCTACGACATCACCGCGGACTGGTGGGGCGTCGAGACGACCAAGGGCGTCTCCGAGGACGAATTCAAGAACCAGCTCAGCCAGCGCTACCAGTACCACAACGTCAAGCAGGCCTGCGAAGACAAGGGCTATGCGGTCGAAGAGGAAGTGAACGAGGAGGACGGATCGATCCGCCTGGTCGTTCGCAAGTGGGTCTCCGAGTAACCGGGGCAAGGGAATCACCGATGCACAAGCAAGACATCGAGATCGTCATCAACGCCAAGGGCGAGGTGACCTTCGAGGTCAAGGGCGTCAAGGGCGGCAGCTGCCTGGCCGAGACCAAGTTCCTCGAGCAGGCGCTCGGCGGCGACGCCGCGGTGGTCGACCAGCAGAAGACCAGCGAATTCTACGAAGGATCCGAGGGTTACGTTTCAACGTGGGCCGGGGAAGCCAAGGACGAGTAAGCTCGTACAAGATCCAGCGTGAGCGATCCACAGACCGAACCAGGCGCCGACCAGCTCACCGACGAGCTGGCGCGCAAATACGACCCCGAGCGCATGCTCCGCATGATCTCGCGGCGCGCCGGCAGGGGCGAGCAGCTCGAGCACTCGCTGCGCCAGAAGTACGAGCGGCGGCTCGGCGTCGATCTCGGCCACGTCCGGATCTACACGGGTGAGTTCGCCGAGGAGTTCAACCGCAAACGCAACGCGTACGCCGTGACGGTCGGCGCGACCGGCATGATCCTCATGGGGGGCTCCCCCGACAAGTCGATGGGCAGCGTGGCAGGGCAGGCGCTGCTCGCCCACGAGCTCACCCACGTCGCCCAGGCCAAGGGCGGCCTGCACCGCAAGGCACAGGGCATGCCGATGGCGTTCGACCACGCCGATGAAGCCGCGGCCGAGCAAGAGGAGGCCAAGGTCACGGCCGGCCAGGGTGATCCGGGCGAGGAGACCAAGGCGGCCAACGATGCCGCGGGCGCCGAGACGGCGTCGAAAGAAGCCCTCGAGCTCGCGCTCGAGCAGATCACCGCCCGCGTCACCGATCTGGCCGCCGATGCGGCGCGCAGCCACGCGTGGCGCAACGGACGCCAGCGCCGCGCCTGAGGGCCACCCGGCGGCAATCGCGAGCGCGCGGCGCGCCTGGCCGCGAATTCTTGGTAATCTCGTCGGGATGAGCGAGCCAAGCGCCGATGCAGGCGTCGTGCAGTCGCGCGTTCAGCTCGAACGACTGGTCGCTCAGGATGAGCTCCAGGGCCGGACGATCCGCGGCTTCGCCGCGCCATCGGTCGGGCTCCGCGGCGTAGACCTCGATGGGGTGACGATCGAGCGGCTCGACCTGCGCGGCGCCGATGGCGACCAGGCGAGGCTCGAGCGCGCCGAGCTGCGTCAGACCGACCTGCGGGCGTCGCAGTGGCGCGGCGCGCTGTGGCACCGCGTGCGGGCCAAGGATTGTGACATGACGCAGCTCGACCTGAGCTCGGCACAGCTCGTACGCTGCGAGCTCGGGCCGGTGCGCATGTCGAAGGCGCGGCTGCACCAGGCCAAGATCCAGGACACGACGTTCACGTCCTCGGAGCTCTACGCGGCGGACTTCGCGCGCGCGGTGCTGCTGAAGGTCGTGTTCGAGGGCTACGAGCACGCCACGGTCTCGCTGTCGCGCACCGACTGGACCGCCGCGGCGCTGTTCGAGGTCGATTTTCGCCGCGCGAACCTGTACGGCGCGACGCTGCGCAACGCGCAGCTCGTGCGATGCAACCTGAGCGGCGTGAACCTGTGCGCCGCGGACCTGACCGGGGCGCGCTTCGTCGGCTGCGAGACCACCGGCATCGACCTCGATGGCGCGACTTTCTAGGAGAACCTATGCCGTCCCGACCTGATCTTCGCGACCTCGTCAGCAACGTCAAGGACGCGTTCGGCGACGCCGATCGCGAGACCCTGCTCGACATCCTGACGTTCGTGGTCAAGGAGTACGTCGTCGAGGGGCCGCCGCCGATGGTGGTGCACCAGGCCGAGACGCTCTCGGATCTGCAGGGGCAGTCGTTCGCGCAGCTCATCACGGCGCTCCAGACCCGGCTCGATCACCCCGAGCTCGCGATGTTCGTCGTCGACGGCGAGCACGTGAGCGTGCGGATCGGCGGCGTGGTGCATCCGCTGATCGCCGGACGCCAGCCGCTCGGCGGTGCGGCCGAGCTGCCCAGGCCCCAGGCCGGCGTGCGCGTGGTCGAGGCCACCCTGCAGCCGCGCCCGCCGGCGCCGGCACCCGCGCCGGCCACCGCGCCGCCGCCGCGCGGGCTGTCGATCCGCGGCCAGCCGACCTCGGGCGCCGCGCCCGCCCAGCGCCCGCCCGGCGCTCCGGAACCTCCCGCCGCGCCGCCGGCGCCCTCGGCAGCTCCCGTCGTTGCCAGCGACAAGCCGGAGACCGGCGGCGACGACGCCTCGGCGCGGTTCAGCCTGCTGGAGCTCGACTGATGAGCGCGGTGGCCCGCCGGTACTACGAACGCGGTCGCGCCGCGCTCGAGGTCAACGATCTCGAATCGGCGCAGGAGTCGCTGCGGGCGGCGCTCGACCTCGCGCCGGCGTTCGGCAACGCGCGGGTCGCCTACGCGGTCGCGCTCGCCAGGGCCAACGATTGCCCGCGCGCCGCCCAGATCCTGCGCGCCGGGATCGGCCGCGCGTCGTCGCCGATCTCCGCAGCGGCGATGCAAGCCACGCTGGGCGACGTGCTGACGCTCGGCGGCGACTTCCTCGGCGCCGAGGACGCGTTCAAGCTCGCGGCCCAAGCGCCGGGCTTCGAGGTGCGCGTGGCGTCGGGGTTGGCCCGGGTCTACGCGCGGCTCGGTCGGTTCCGCGAGATGGCGACCCAGCTGCGGCGCGCGGCGCGCGGCGCGGCGAGCCGTGGCTAGTAGCGCTGCATCTGCTGCGCGTAGACGTTGGGCGGGATCCACAGCGGATCGACGAAGGTCTGCGTCAGCACGACGGTGATGTTGTCGGTGCCGCCGTTATTGTTGGCGGCGCGGATCAGGTTTTCGGCCACGACGTCGAGCGAATCGCCCGACGTCATGATCTCGCGGATCATCCAGTCATCGACCAGGTCGGACAGACCGTCGCAGCACAGCAGGAAGATGTCGTTGTGCTCGGGCGGTATCGTGTGGTGCTCGATCTCGACCGAGGCATCGAGGCCGACGGCGCGGATGATCACGTTCGACGTCGCAGGTCCCAGCGTGCCGATCAGATCGGGGCGGTCCTGGTAGAGGTTGCGCAGCGAGTGATCGCGGGTCAGCTGCTGGAGCTGGCCGTGGCGCAGGAGGTAGGCGCGCGAGTCACCGCAGTGGCAGACATGAACGAGGTTTTCCTCGAACCGCAGGCCGACCGCGGTCGTCCCCATGCCGTGACACGTCGGATCGTGCAGCGAGCGCTGGAACACGGCGGCGTTGGCGGCCTTCATCGCCGCGACCAGCGAGTCCTGGCCGGGGATGGGCCTGGGATCGCCGGTCTTCAGGGAGTGGACGATCGTCCGGATCGCGATGTCAGAGGCGACCTGTCCCGAAGCGTGGCCACCCATACCGTCGCACACCACGTACACGCCGAGGAAGTCGTCGTAGTACATCGCATCTTCGTTCTGCGTGCGCTGCGCTCCGACATCGGTGCGGCCGACCGCGCGGAGCAAGAAACGCTCGACGGGCATTGGATGCGTGTCCGCTACCACGATGGCCCCTCCGCGCAAGCGATCATCATGCGATCTACGCCGCCATCCCAGCACACCTTCCTCACCACGTCACCTTTCTCGGCGGTATCTTGATCTCGGCCCACGGCTCGAGGCGCTGGCGTTGGGCCTCGCGCACGAGTGCGCGCGCCTCGTGGAACGGGGAGACCGGCGGCCGGTGGGGCAGCGACCAGCGCATCGTCATCACCTCGGTGGCGACGAGGCTGGACGCGAGGCGAGCTTCGGGAAGCGGATCGACCCATTCGAACCGCATCTGGAAGGTCAGCTCGGCGCGGTGAAGATCGCGCAGCAGCGCCTGTGGGGACGACTCGCGCAGCTCGGTCTCGATATCGCCGGGGCGCTCGTAGTCGCGGGGCTCGGCGAGCGGGCGCCCCCCCATCTTCGGAGCGAAGCCGATGCTCGGATCGACGCGGACCTCGATCGCCTGCTGGAAGCTCGCCATCGGTCTGGCGGGCTGGGTGCGCCGGTCGACGTCGCCGAGCAGCCGGAGATCGACGGCCGCGATCGCGGCGGCGCGGCGCCTGCGCGCCTCGGCAAACTCGGGGTCCTCGGCGGGCGGGGCAGGTGGCTTGCCCTGATCGGCCAGCTGCTCGAACGAGGGCAGGCCAAACCAGCGCGCGAGGTTCGCCTGCGTCGCTGCATCGAGCAGCTCTTTGACCGTCTTGTCGCCCGGGGCGTTCGGATCAGAATCCGCCATCGCCAGCGCTCAGAGCTGCAGCACGATCACATACGCCAGCGCGCCGATCGCGATGCCAACCACGAGGCTCACGATCCAGAACGCGGTGGTGGCGCCTTGCTGGATCGCGGCGGGGCCCGCCGGCAGGACGGCTTGACCGGTACGCGCGACGGAGACGACCCCCTCGCTCGCCTGCAGCATCACCGTCTTGGCGGGGCCTTGGCCCTGCGGGCCCGGCATCTGGCCCATCTGGCCTGGCATCTGGCCCATCTGGCCCGGCATCTGGCCCATCTGGCCCGGCATCTGGCCCATCTGGCCTGGCATCTGGCCCATCTGGCCCGGCATCTGGCCCATCTGGCCCGGCATCTGGCCCATCTGGCCTGGCATCTGGCCCATCTGGCCCGGCATCTGGCCCATCTGGCCCGGCATCTGGCCCATCTGGCCCGGCATCTGGCCCATCTGGCCCGGCATCTGGCCCATCTGGCCTGGCATCTGGCCCATCTGGCCCGGCATCTGACCCATCGGTGGATACCCGTGCATGCCCTGTGGCGGGCCGCCCTGCATGTTCGGCGGCATCTGCTGCATCTGGCCGCCGATGATCGGAGGCGCCATGCCCGCGACGATCGTCTTCTGCATCGGCGACGCCTGGGCGTAGCCGGCGGGACCGGGCGGCTGCAACCCGTTCTGCTGCGGCATGCCCTGCGGGGCGTTCGGCGGCATGCCGATCCCGCCCTGCGGCAGCGGCTGCTGCATTCCCGGCGGCGGGCCGCCGACGTTCTGGCCTCCCGGTCCGAATGGGCTCGGCTGGGCGATCATCGTCTTCTGCTGCGGCGATGACTGCATGGGCCCGCCGGGGCCGCCCATCGGCATGTTCTGCATCGGCGGCTGCATGGTCTGCATCGGCGGCGGGCCCGAGGCGATCATCGTCTTGGGCATCCCGCCCGAGCCGATCGACATGCCGCCCTGGCTGACCTCGGCGAACACCTGCTGGCAGTGCTGCATCATCTCGCCGGCGCTCTGGTAGCGGCGGCTCGCATCCTTCTCGAGCGCGCGGCGAACCACCTGCTGTACCGAGTACGGCACCGACTGCGCCAGCGGCGGCACCTGGGCCTGCAGGTGCATCTGGATCACGGTCATCGGGTTCTCGTCGTTGAACGGCACGTTGCCGGTCAGCATCTCGAACGCCAGGATGCCGAGCGCGTAGAGATCCGAGCGCGCATCGAGCGGCAGGCCGCGGCCCTGCTCGGGCGACATGTACTGCGGCGTGCCGAACACCACGCCGGCCTGCGTCTTCATCCGATCGCCCTCGAGCAGCTTGGCGACCGAGAAGTCGAGCAGCTTCACGAAATCCGGCTGCCCGGCCATGTTCAGCAGGAACACGTTATCGGGCTTGATGTCGCGGTGGATGATGCCGATCGAGTGCGCCTCGGCGAGCGATGCGCAGCACTGGATCAAGATCTTGATGACCCGCTGGGGCGCCATCGGTCGCTTGCCGATCGCCTCGCGCAGCGACACGCCGTCGAGGAACTCCATCGTCATGTACAGGCGGCCATCGGGCGCCTGGCCGAAGTCGAACATGCGGATCGTGTTGGGGTGCCCCAGCCGCGCGCACGCCTTGGCTTCGTTGTAGAACCGCTGGACCCACGTCTGGTCCGCCGCCATCTGAGCGTTGAGCACCTTGATCGCCATCACGCGATCGATCAGCTTCTGGCGCGCCTTGTAGACGACGCCCATCCCGCCCTCGCCGATCCGGGCGAGGATCTCGAACTTGCCGTCGATGACTTTGCCGACGAAGGGATCGCCACTCACGGTGCGCTGAGCCTCACGCGAGGATTTTGCAGCAGCTGGTCGGCGGTCAACTTGACCTTGCCGACCGTGACGCCCTTGTCGATGCGGACCACCGTGACCGCGCCACCAGCGAGCGGCTCGTTGGTCTCACCGCGCAGCACCGTGCCGGTCCAGCTCTGCTGGACGCCCTGCGAGCTGCCGGCGCCGATCGTGATGATCACCTCGTTGCCCTGGATCGACTTGGCGATGATGCGGCCGATCGCCGGCGGCACCTTGATGCCGTCGCAGTTGGGGTTCGCCGGATCGGGGTTCGCCGGATCGGCGCACTTGGGGAACTTCGGCGCCGTGCACTTCTTGACCCGGCGGTCGGGCGGGTTCGGACACTCCATGATCGCCTGGCATGCCGCGTTGTTGACGTCGGGCACCGCGGGGCACTTATCCTTGCAAGCTGGCCAGCCCGGCGGCGCGCCGCTCGGCGGACACACCGCCTTGCAGGTCGGGTTCTTCGGATCGAACGAGAACTCGTCGCAGTCCTTCTCGGCTTCGGGGACCGCGGCGAGCTTGGGCGGATCGGCGATGGCGAGCGTGGTCGGATCGACGCCGCCGCGCGCGCCGCCTTCCTTGAACGCGACGCTCAGCCGGTACTTGCCGGCATCGCCGCGGCCGACCGCGTAGATCCGCACGAAGTACTTGCCGCGGGCGTTCTCGATCGACGCGGTGCGGATCCGGCCCTTGCTGCGCTTGCTCGCCTTCGCCGACTGCGAGACCGCGGTGTTCCACTCGTCGAACACGTCGAACGCCAGCTGCAGGCCCGGCCGCGGCGGCGTCCACGTGAGCTCGAGATCGAGCGTGCCGAGCCGCTTCTCGGGCAGCTCGATCATCTTCCAGTCGACGCGATCACCGCCCGGATAGGTGACAACGCCCGACGCCTTTCCCTCGCCGTTATCGATCGTGATGGGCTTGGCGCCCTTCTGTTTGCCGTCGTCGCCGCTCGCGCTGTCTTGCGGAACGTTGTGCGCACACGACAACAAGACGAACGCGAGCCCTACGAGACAGCCCCTCGGGCCCACCGAGTTCCCAAACATAGTTCACACGGTATGCCGATTGATACGTGATCGCAAGGGCTTAGGGAGCGATGATCGAACCCGGATTCACCGTCCGTGCCGCAGGTTGCTACGGCGTCAACGTGACGACGCCGTTGGCGCCCTTCACCTGATCGGGCGTGGCGTGGCGGATGACGGCGGTACAGGTGCGCTCGGTGCAGTTGCCGATCGGAAACGTATCGGGAATCCCGGCGAGGTGGACCTGCATGCCATCATGCGCGTCGAACGCCGTTCCGCGGCCGATCGTGATCCTCGTACCCTCGGGCACGACCTGGATCGCGATGATCCGGGCGCTCAGCGGGGCCGCGGCGGGCGCGGCGGGCGCGGCGGGCTTGGCGGTGTGCGGCTTCCTGGCGACCGCCACCGTGGCGGTTTGCGGCGGCTTGAAGTTCCGCGGCGTGTCGTCCTGCAGCGGCACCACGGGCAGCGCCGGTACGAACGGCACGACCGCCGGGAAGTTGCTGCGCCCTGTATCGTTGGCGGCGGTCGGCTTGAACGCCGCGCGCAGCACGAAGTCGGCGGCGTCGTTGCGGCCCTGGAGGAACAGGTGCACCAGGTACTTGCCGGGCGGCAGATCGACCAGGGTCTTCTTCTTGTTGAGCTCGTGCGCGTCTTCGTCGTCGAGCGCCGACTTGCTGATCACGCGGTAGCTCGGATCGAGGACCTCCAGCGCGAGATCGAAGTCGTCATTGACCGCGTCGCCCGGCGGCGTGATCTCGAGTGCGATCGTCAGCTGGCCGTTCGACGGCAGCGTGAGCTGGAACCAGCGCGCGCGCCGCATGTCTGGATACGACACATCGCCCTCGGCCTTGGCCTCGTTTCGCTCGTCGAACTTGAGCGCCTTGGCCTTCTTCCAGGGCTGCGCTTCCTTGGGCTTGTAGCCATTGTGGGCCGGGATCTGCGGACCTCCACAGGCTACCAGCATGGCCGTCAGCGCGACAGGCAACGAGACAATCCACCGCATGACCGGCACACTACCATGGGGTTGCGACCGTCCGCGCCGGGTGGCAAGCCCCAGGCATGGTGTTGACACCGCGGTTTGCCGTCGCGCTCGGGCTGTGGGGGGCCGGGACGATCGGGTCCGGCTGCAGCGGTCCGGCCGGTGGCACGACGGATGGCAAGGAAGATGGCAAGGCGGTGTTCCAGACGATGTGCGCGACCTGTCACGGGCCCGACGGTCGGCCGCCCGAGGCGATGGTCGCCCGGATCGGCGTGCGCAACCTCGCTGATCCCGAGTTTCGCGCGCGGGTGACCCCCGAGCTCGTCGAGCACCAGGTCCGCGCCGGGTCGAAGACCAAGCTGATGCCGGCGTTCGCGGGCGCGCTCAGCGACGCGCAGATCACGGCGGTGGCGACGTGGGTCGCGTCGCCGCAGTTCGCCGCGCCGCGCTGAGCTCGGCGATCACGAACGCATCGTCGTCGGCGTGCGCCGCGAGGATGTCGGCGGCGCCGAGCTCGCCGAGCGCCCACGCTGCGTGACCGCGGACCTGCGCGGCGCGGTGGCCGAGCAGCGCGACGAGCGCGGGGATCGCGCGCGGATCGGCGGTGTTGCCGAGCGCGACGGCGACGTTGCGCAGCAGCGCGTCGCGCGGCACCCGGCGCAGCGCGGTGCGCTTGACCAGCTGGCGCAGCTGGTTGGCGCCCCTGGCGGCGAGCGCGACCAGATCGGGCAGGGCGTGCTCGAGCGAGCGCGGCCGCAGCAGCGGATCGATCTCGGCGGCGGGCGGGCCCTTGCCCGCGTTGTACGGACAGACCTCCTGGCAGACGTCGCAGCCGAACACCCAGGTTCCGATCGACGCCCGCAGCTCGCGCGGGATCGCGCCGTGCAGCTCGATCGTCAGGTACGAGATGCAGCGCCGCGCGTCGAGCACGTAGGCATCGACGAACGCCTGGGTCGGGCAGGCGTCGAGGCACGACCGGCAGCCGCCGCACCGCGATCGCGATGGCTCGCTCGGCGCGGTCGGCACCAGCTCGGCGTCGACCAGCAGCTCGCCGAGCACGACGTAGCTGCCGATCCCGGGCGCGATGACCATCGTGTTCTTGGCGACGAACCCAAGGCCCGCGCGCTCGGCCCACTCGCGCTCGAGCAGCGGCGCCGAGTCGACGCAGGGCCGGCTCGCGACCGGGGCGCCGAGCACGCCGGCGAGCCGGTCGGCGAGGGCGACCAGCCGATCGCGCATCACCAGGTGGTAGTCCTCGCCGCGGGCGTAGCGCGCGATCCGGCCGCGCAGCAGGGCGTCGGCCGGCACCGGATCGGCGCGATCGTAGGCCAGCGCGACGACGATCAGCGCACGCGCGGTGGCGAGCAGCGCCCGCAGATCGGCGCGCGGCGCGACGTGATCGGCCCCGGCGAGGTAGGTCATCTCGCCGGCGTGGCCGCTCGCCAGCCAGCTGGTGTACAGCGCATGGCGGCGCGGCGGTTCGATCGGCACGACCGCCAGGCGGGTGAACCCGAGCTCCTTGCCCAGCGCCGAGAGCGCGCGCGGATCGATCACCGGCGGCTCCGGCGGGGCCTCGCGATCACCAGGCCTCGGCGGAGCCTTCGCGGTCGTCGTCGGCCGGGACCCCGGCGAAGTAGACGTCGTCGTAGGGCACGCGGCAGTCGCGCTCGCGCGGCTGCGGGTACGCGATGCGATCGCCGCGATAGGTCCGGACCACGACGCGCTCGGCGTCGAGCTCCTCGACGTAGCTCGGCATGATCGGCACCTTGCCGCCGCCGCCCGGCGCGTCGAGCACGAGCTGCGGAATGCACATGCCGCTCATCCAGCCGCGCAGGCCGCGGTAGAGCTCCATCGCGGTCTCGACCGGCGTGCGCAGGTGATCGGTGCCGATCACCGTGTCGCCCTGGAACAGGTAGTACGGCCGGACCCGCGAGCGGACGAGGCCCCGCATCAGCGCGCGCAACGAGCGGACCGACGAGTTCACGCCGCGCAACAGCACGGTCTGGTTGCCGACCGGGATCCCGGCGTCGACCAGCCGCTCGCACGCCGCCCGCGCGTCGCGGGTGAGCTCCTTTTCGTGGTTGAAGTGCGTGTTGACGAACAGCGGGTGGTGCCGGCGCAGCGCCGAGGTCAGCTCGCCGTCGATCCGCATCGGACACACCACCGGCATCCGGGTGCCGATCCGGATCGTCTCGACGTGGCGGAGCTGGCGCAGCCGGCCGAGCAGGTAGTCGAGCCGGCGGGTCGACAGGAGCAGCGGATCGCCGCCCGACAGCAGCACGTCGCGGATCCGCGGCGTGCGCGCGATGTAGTCGAGGCCGGCCTCGAGCTCGGCCGAGGTCGGCGGCTCGTCGCCGCCGACCAGCCGGCGGCGGTTGCAATGCCGGCAGTAGATGCCGCACCGATCGACGACCAAGAACAGCACGCGATCGGGGTACTTGTGGACCACCGACGCCACCGGCCGGTGCGAATCCTCGCCCAGCGGATCGCGCAGCTCCTCGTCGCGGATCGCCGCCTCCGCGGTGCGCGGGATCGCCTGCAGCCGGATCGGGCAGCTGTCGTGGGCCGGATCCATGAGGCTCGCGTAGTACGGCGTGATCCCGACCCGGAACAGCTGGGCGGACGCGGCGAGCCCGGCGCGCTCCGCGGGCGACAGCTCGATCGCCGCCGCCAGCTCGTCGGCGGTCGTCAGCATGTGTCCGAGCTGCCAGCGCCAGTCGAGCCACTGCGCCTCGGGGACCTCGCCCGGGCGGACCCGTGGCGGCGCCGGGCGGGCCGGCGGAGCAGACGCAACTAGCGGGAGGTGGACCACGCCGGCTGTGTAGCACGGGCCCGCGCCAGCACCTCGGCGAGCCCGTCGCTCAGCGGCAGGGTGTCGAGCTCCGCGGGATCGACGAACCGCGCGGCGCGCGCGTCGCTCGCGCCGGCCAGCGCGCCGCCGATCACGCGGGCGAAGTAGTCGAGGATGACGAAGTGGTAGTCGTCGCCGACCGGCTCGACCACGCAGGCCAGCGTGCCGACCTCGACGATGAGCCCGGTCTCCTCGCGGACCTCGCGGGCCACCGCCTGGGCGAGCGTCTCGCGCGGCTCGAGCTTGCCGCCCGGGACGCTCCACAGCCCGACGCCGGGCGGCGTGCCGCGCTCGACGAGCAGCACCCGGCCCTCCGCGTCGAACACGATCGCGCCGACCGCGACGACCGGGATCACGCGCGGCGCTCCCGCGTGGGCCGGGGCTTGCTCGGCTTGGCGCGCGCCGCGAGCGCGGCGGCCTTGCCTGCCGGCTTGGGGCCGGGCGATCGGGCGGGCGGCGGCGCCGCGCGCGCGGGCTTGGCAGCGCGGGCCGACGTGTCCGATGCCGGCGCGGCCGGCTGGCTGCCGAGCCCGGCGCTCGGGCACAGCGGCGCGAGCGTGCAGTGCTCGCAGTCCGGCTGCTTGGCGCGGCACACCCGGCGGCCGTGCCAGATCAGGCGGTGCGCGAAGATCGACCACTGGTCGCGCGGGACGAGCCGCATCAGATCCTGCTCGATCTTGATCGGGTCGTCGCCGGTCGATAGCCCGAGCCGCGGGGCGAGCCGCGAGACGTGCGTATCGACGACGACGCCCTCGTTCTTGCCGAGCGCGCTGCCCAGCACGACGTTGGCGGTCTTGCGCGCGACCCCGGGCAAGTCGACCAGCTCGGCCATCGTCTGGGGGACCTCGCCGCCGTGCCGCTCGACGAGCCGGCGCGCCATGCCGATCAGGTTCTTGGCCTTGTTGCGGTAGAACCCCGTCGAGAAGATCATCGGCTCGAGCTCGCCCGGCTCAGCGCGGGCGAGCGCGGTCGCATCGGGGTAGCGCGCGAACAGCGCCGGGGTGACCGTGTTGACGAGCTTGTCGGTCGACTGCGCCGCGAGGATCGTCGCGACCAGCAGCTGATAGGGATCTGCGTGATCGAGCTCGACGACGGCATCCGGCCACGCTTCGGCCAGCCGCGCGGCGATCGCGGCCACGCGCGCCGCGCGGGGCTCGCTGCGCCCCGAGTGAAGATCGCCGTTTCGGTCACGCGGCGACGAGCCGGCTGTGGTATTCCGAGTGCGAGGACCCATGCGGTGGCACCGTATCATCTTCTTTGCGGCGATCGCGTCCGCGACCAGCTGCGCCTCCAACAAGAAGGACGTCGAGGCCGCGAAGCACTCGCTGTACGACGCCGAGTTCGCGGTGATCTACGGCGCGGCGCTCGAGGCCGTGCGCGAGGCGTACCCCAACCTGGAAGATGCACCCGGTCGCGGCGCGATCAAGACGGTGTGGCACCAGGTGTCGTACGGCAACACCCAGGACGATCTCACCAACCCCAAGACCGTCGCGAACGGCCAGACCCCCGTGGGCGCCGCGGGCACCGGCAACGCGGCGGCAGGCATGCCGACGCGGCTGGCCTACAAGCGGTACTTCATCCGGTTCGACGTCTCGGTCGCCGGCGGCCGGCCGTGGCGGCTCAAGGTCGTCGGTCACGCCGCCGAGTGGGAGCCCGGCGCCGAGCTGCCGGTCGAGATGCACGGGGCGACGCGGCCATCGTGGCTCGAGGGCCGCACCGATGCGCTCACCGCGGCGATCTACAAGAAGCTCAAGGTCTACGCGGTGCCGATGAAGGACCCGGTCAGCGAGACCCCCGAGGAGGCCAAGAAGGCAGATCCCGCGACGTTCAAGGACATCGCCCCCGAGGCTGCGCGCACGCTCGCGGCGCTCAAGGATGCGCTCGGCGGCCGCGACTATCCGGCGCTGCGCGCGCAGCTGTCCGACGACGTTACCTGGTCGCTCGGCGGCGGCACCGGCGCCGACGCGGCGATGGCGATGTGGCAGGCCGATCCCGAGCCGCTCGACGCGATGGCCAAGGCGCTCGTCGCCGGATGCGGCGGCGATGCCAGGCGCGTGACCTGCCCGCCGGGCACGCCGCCGCCCGGAACGTATCAGCTCACCGTCGAGCCACGCGGCGCGGCCTGGCGGATCACGTCGTTCGTCAGGATCGAGTAGTCACTCGCCCGACGGTAGGTGCGCGCCGATCGCGGTCAGCACGAGCAGCGCGAGCAGCAGCACGAGCCCCGCGCGCAGGATCCATCGGGTCGGCAACGCGCGGGCCTCCGACGTGTGCAGCCGTGCCTCGGGCAGCTCGATCGGCGGCGCGGGCAGCGCCACCGCGTGCGCGGCTTGCGGCAGCTCGTCCGCGAGCTGATCGCTCGTCTGCACCGGCCGCGGCCGCGCCGGCAGCTCCTGCGGATCCGTGGTGGCGCCGCGCAGCATCGGTAGCTGCCGCAGGTTCGGCGGACGCGTCACGACGAAGTCGCTCTGTGCAGGAGAGCGCATCCCACCGCCCCCACCTCGATCGCTGCGCTCATCTCTTCGAGCATGCGCCAACTCCGCGGCTGGCGCGTGCGGTCTCGCGTCGCAGGATCGGCAAAAGCCGGCAGGCATGCCGCGTGCGAATGGTTCTGCTCGCGCTACTCGTTACAGGCGGGGCGGCGCGCAGGGAGCTTCTTGCCGGGGTTGAGCAACCCCGAGGGATCCCACATCGCCTTCCACCGGTGCTGCCACTCGATCAGCCGGTCGCTCTGTTCCATCGTGACGAAGCTGCGCTTGGTGAGGCCGATGCCGTGCTCGCCCGACAGCGTGCCGCCGAGCTCGATGGCGTGGGCGAACACCTGCTTGGCCGCGGCCCACATCCGGCGCTGCACCGCCGGATCTGCCGGGTCGTCGTTCGACAGCAGGTTGACGTGGAGGTTGCCGTCGCCGGCATGGCCGAACACGGCGGCCGGGATCTTGGTCTCCGCGGACACGCGGTCGACGCGCGCCAGCATCTCGACGATCCGGCCGCGCGGCACGCAGATATCCTCGTTCAGCTTGATCCGGTAGCTGGCCTTGAGCGAGGGCGCGATCAGCCGGCGCGCCTCCCACACGGCGCGGCGCTCGGCCGGCTCGGTCGCGGCGAGCACGTCGAGCGCGCCGAGCTCGTCGCACCGCACGCCGATCTTCTCCATCATCATGGCCATCGACTCGGCCTCGCCATCGACCTCGATCAGCACGATGGCGCCCGCGGTCTCGGGGAACCGGTAGCGGCTCTTGCTGCGGATGACGTCGATCGAGTTGCGATCGGCGAGCTCGAGCACGCGCGGCCGCAGCCCGTCGCGCAGCAGGCCCGAGATCGCCGTGCCGGCGGTCGGCACGTCGGCGAACACGCCGAGCACGGTCGCCGCCGCCATCGGCAGCGGCAAAAGCTTCACGGTCAGCTCGGTGATGACGCCGAACGTGCCCTCGGTGCCGACGAAGCCGGCGACCAGGTCATAGCCGGTGACGCCCTTGGCGGTGCGCCGGCCGCAGCGCAGGACCTCACCGCCCATCAGCGCGATCTCGAGCCCGAGGATGTACTCGCGGGTGACGCCGTACTTGAAGGCGCGCGGGCCACCGGCGTTGGTCGAGGCGTTGCCGCCGATCGAGCAGTACTCGAGCGAGGCCGGGTCTGGCGGATAGAACATCCGCTCGGCCTCGACCGCCTCCTGCAGCTTGCCGGTGACGACCCCGGGCTCGACGACGGCGATCAGGTCCCCGGCGTCGATCTCCTTGATCCGGTTCATCCGCTCGGTCGACAGCACCACGCCGCCCTGGACGGGCAGGGCGCCACCGCACATGCCACTGCCGGCGCCGCGCGGCGTGACCGCGACCTTGCGCTCGAGGCAGATCCGCAAAACCGCCGCGGCCTGCTCGGTCGACTCGACGAGCACGGCGCACGCCGGCGGAAAGAACTCCGGCAGCGGGCTCTCGTCGCGACCGTAGTCGTCGAGCCGCTCGTGACCGGGGCCGATGACCACGCCGCGGCCGAGCTCGCGTTCGAGGAGGGCTACGATGTCGGACACGCGGCAACTATACGCTGACTACACGCTGAACGAGGATCCGCAGCCGCAGGTCGATTTGACGTTGGGATTGTTGAACTTGAAGCCGGCGCCCTGCAGGCCCTCGACGTAGTCGATCTCGGTGCCGACCAGGTACATGAGGCTCATCTCGTCGACGACGACCTTCACGCCCTGGATCTCGACCTGGCGATCGACCTCGGTGGGCTCGTCGAAGTACAGGTCGTACGAGAACCCGGCGCAGCCGCCACCGACCACGCGAAGGCGCAGCGCCATCGTGGCGTCGATCGCTTCGGCGTCGCGGATCTCGTTGACCTTGGTTGCAGCAGTGGGGGTGATCAGCACCATGGATTCGGGCCCCTGGGGCGGGGCGTCAAACGTGCTGGAATGGGTCGCGGTGGCTAGCTCGGACATCTTTGATCTCCTGAGGCACGGCACCTTACCCTCACGTGAGGGTCATGGCAATCTACCGGCGTGGTTACCTTTGACACGTTGCTCCGCGAGCTCCGCGGAAAAACCCCCGAGATCGAACCGGTCGTGCTCGCCGCGGCGCTTCGCGAGCACGGCAAGCGTCCCGCGCTGATCGATGTGCGGGAGCCCGACGAGAATGCCCAGGGGATGATCCCGGGCACGCTGCACATCCCGCGCGGCTTCCTCGAGCTGCGGATCGAGCGCAACGTGCCGGATCGGTCGTCACCGGTCGTGCTCTACTGCGCGAGCGGCACGCGGTCGGTGCTCGCGGCGCGCAGCCTCGTCGAGCTGGGCTACACCGAGGTGTCCTCGCTCGCCGGCGGGTTCACGGGCTGGAAGCGCGCCGGGCTGCCCTGGGAGCAGCCGGTGTCGCTGCGCCCTGATCAGGAGGCGCGCTACTCGCGCCACACGATGCTCCCCGAGGTCGGGATCGAGGGCCAGCTCAAGCTGCTCAAGGCCAAGGTGCTGTGCATCGGCGCCGGCGGCCTGGGCTCACCGTCGAGCATGTACCTGGCTGCGGCCGGCGTCGGGACGATCGGCATGATCGACGACGATCTGGTCGATGCGTCGAACCTCCAGCGCCAGATCCTGCACGCCACCGACCGGATCGGCACGGCCAAGGTCGAGAGCGCCGAGACCACGCTGCGCGGGCTCAACCCCGACGTCAAGATCGACAAGCACCGCACCCGGATCACGTCCGACAACGCGATGGAGCTGATCGCGCCCTACGACGTGATCGTCGATGGCGCCGACAACTTTGCGACCCGCTACCTGGTCAACGACGTCGCGCTGCGGCTCGGCAAGCCCGTGATCCACGCCTCGATCTTCCGGTTCGAGGGTCAGATCACGGTGTTCCCGGCCCACGGCTCGCCCTGCTACCGCTGTCTGTTCCCCAACCCCCCGCCTGCGGAGGAGGCCCCGTCGTGCGCGGAGGCCGGCGTGCTCGGCGTCCTGCCGGGCATCATGGGCGTGCTCCAGGCCACCGAGGCGATCAAGATCATCCTGGGGCTGGGCGACACGCTCGCCGGCCGGCTGCTGGTCTACGACGCCCTGAAGACCCGGTTCCGCGAGCTCAAGCTGCGCAAAGACCCGGCGTGCCCGACCTGCGGCGAGGGCGTCGACCCAAGCAAGATCCCGCTGATCGACTACGAGCAGTTCTGCGCCGGCCCCAAGCACTGAGCCGATCGGACCTCGCGCTTGTACGTCGACGTCGAGAAGCCGGCACGTCGGCCAGCCAGCTGATATGCTGGGCGGAGATCCTTGATCGCGGCCGGCCAATCGATAGGAAACTACCGAATCCTGAACAAGATCGGGACCGGCGGCATGGGGGCTGTCTACCTGGCCGAGCACCCGCTGATCGGCAAGCGGGTCGCGCTGAAGGTCATCCATCGCGATCTGGCCGGGAACCGCGATGTCGTGTCGCGATTTTTTCAGGAGGCCCGGGCGGTCAACCAGATCGGCAACGAGCACATCGTCGAGATCCATGATTTCGGGGTGACGCCCGGCGGCGACCACTTCTTCATCATGGAGTACCTCGAGGGCGAGACGCTGGCGTCGATCCTGGCGCGCGAGAAGACGCTCGGGATCATGCGGTCGCTGCACGTCGGCGCGCAGATGGCCGCGGCGCTCGAGGCGGCGCACGTGGCGGGGATCCTCCACCGCGATCTCAAGCCCGACAACATCATGCTGATGTCGCGGCTCGGCGATCCGGACTTCGTGAAGGTGCTCGATTTCGGGCTCGCGAAGATGTTCTCAGGGACCGACGCGGTCAAGACCGCCGCCGGGGTGCTGCTGGGCACGCCGCAGTACATGTCGCCGGAGGCGTGCGAGAGCAAGGGCGACGTCGATCACCGCACCGATATTTACGCGCTCGGCGTCCTGCTGTTCCAGATGATGACCGGGTCGCTGCCGTTCGATGGGGAGTCGACGGGCGAGGTGCTGGTCAAGCAGGTGACCGCGTTGCCGCCGGCGCCACGCGGGGTGAACCCGGCGATCCCGCCGAGCGTCGAGCAGATCCTGCTGCGCTGCCTGGCCAAGCGGGTCGACGCCCGGTTCGCCACCATGGCGCAGCTTCGCCAGGCGCTGCTCGATCCGGAGGCGTATCTCCAGGGCTCGCCGCCGATCGCGCCGGCGAGCTCGGTGCCGCCATCGTCGGGGATCCGCCGCGGGGGCGGGGACAACCGGACGATGATGGCGCCGCACGCCACGCCGCCGCGGCCGGACGCGGTGCCGCCGGGGGGCGCCGCCGCGACGCCGGGCGTCGATCGCGACGGCCGGCCGTCGGCGCTGCGCGCGACCAGCGGCATGCCCGCGCTCGCGCTGCCGCAGATGCCGACGATGAACACGATGCAGATCGCCACGCCCGTGGGCTACTCGTCGCGGCCGCCCCGCCGGGTGTGGCCGATCGTGTTCGCGTTCGCGCTGCTGCTGGGCATCGGCGGTGGGGTGGCGGTGACGCGGATGCACCCCGGCGGTGGCGCGGGGAGCGCGGCTGCGGAGCTCGCCCTGGCGGAGCGCGGCGGCGCGAGCGCCGGACCGGGATCGAGCCGCGACCTGGCGGCGCCGGCGGCTGGCAGCGCGGTGGTCGCCGCGGGGTCCGATGCGCCGGGCAGCGCCGGCCCGGCCGCTGCGACGATTCCGGAGCCCACCGCCGGAAGTCCAGCCCTGCGCGCGGTGCATCTGTCGATCGATAGCGTGCCGGAGGGCGCCTCGGTGACCGGGCCCGGAGGCGCGCTGCTCGGTACGACCCCGCTCAAGGTCGAGTGGCCGGTCAGCGCGGGCCCGGTGATGTTCGAGCTGGTGCTGCCCGGCTACAAGACCAAGCAGACCCAGATCGTGATCGACGGCAACACGACGCTGCACCTCGAGCTCGAGCGCGCCGCCGGCAGCCATCGCGACAGCACGTCCAAGGACGGCGCGGGCCTCTAGCCCGGCGGCCTGCCGCGGTGGATTTTGGGCTATGCTGGCGCACATGTGGATCGCCCTCGTGGCCGGACCGGTGCTCGCGGTGGTCGCCGCGATCGCCTCTGCGCGCATGGCGGCCGCCGACGCGGCGCGCGCCGGTCGGCGCGTGCTCGACGACGCCCAGGCCGAGTCGGCGGCGCGGGTCCAGGCCGCGCGCATCGAGGCCGCCGCTGCCCAGCGCGCGCTGGACACCGCGGCGCGCGGCGAGGTGCTCGAGGCGCGGGCCGCCGCCGACGAAGCGCTCGCGCGGGCCGAGGCCGCGGTGGATCGCCGCCGCGAGGCGCTGGGGCGCGTCGCGGCCGAGCTCGATGCCCAGGTCGACGCGCTCGAGCAACGCGACGCCCAGGTCACGGCGACCCAGCGCGAGCTGCAGTCGCGCCGCGATCGCGCACAGGGCCTCGAGCGCGACGCCGAGCGCAAGATCGCCGGCGCGCGCGGCGAGCTCGAGACCCGCGCCGGGGTGCGAGGCGGCGAGCTGATCTCGCAGATCTCGCAGGCCTGGCTCGACGAGGCTCGTGCTCGCGCCGGCGATGCGCTGCGCGCGATCGACGCGACCGCCGCCGATCCCGCGCACGACCGCGAGGCGCGCCGCGTGATGGAGATCGCCGCGGCCCGCTACCACCACCATTACCTGACCGAGCGCTCGGCCTCGAACCTGCGAGTCGGCGCGGACCTGGTCGGTGTGTTGCTCGACTCCGGCGCCGCGCTGCACGGCGCGCTCGAGCGGGTCGCGGGGGTCAAGCTCCAGGTCAACGACGAGAAGGACGCGATCCGGCTCGACGGGCTCGACGGGGTCGGCAAGGAGATGGTCCGGCGCGCGATCAACAAGTTCGTGAAGAAGCCTGAATCGATCGACGACGCGCGCAAGGATCCCGAGGGCTGGGCGACGCGGGGCCGCGACCACCTGACCCAGGAGATCCGCGCGCTCGGCAAGCGCGCGTTCCAGGCGCTCGGGATCCAGAAGGCGCACCCCGAGATCGTCGAGCTGGTCGGCGCGCTCAACTTCCGCACCAGCTACACGCAGAACCAGTGGTGGCACGCAGTCGAGGCGTCGTATCTCGCCGGCATGATGGCTGCCGAGCTCGGGCTCGACGAGAAGCTGGCGCGCCGCGCGACGCTGATGCACGACATCGGCAAGGCGCTGACCCACAAGATCGAGGGCTCGCACGCGGTGATCGGCGCCGATATCGCGCGCCGGCTCGGCGAGTCGGAGGTCGTCGCCAACGCGATCGGCGCGCACCACGCCGACGAGCCGTGCAACTCGGTGTACGCCTATCTGGTCGCCGCGTCCGACGCCATGAGCGGTGCCCGGCCGGGCGCGCGCCGCGAGCTCGCCGAGGGCTTCACGGCGAAGATCGAAGATCTCGAGCGGATCGGCCTTGCGCGCCGCGGCGTGGCGTTCGCCCACGCGGTGCACGGCGGCCGCGAGCTCCGGGTCTACGTGCGCGAGCGCGAGGTCGATGACCTCACGGTGGTCGAGATGTCGACCGACATCGCGGGGCAGATCGCCGAGGAGATGACGTTCCCGGGGCAGATCAAGGTCACCGTGATCCGCGCGTTCGAAGCCACGGCGACCGCGAACTGATCGAGCGCGCCGCCTGCGTGCGCCCGCGCCCCGGGCGATGGTTCTGCGCGCGTGCCCGGGAGATACCGTGCTCCTGTGCATCGTTGCAGATCGCCGCACCCGCGCGCGGTGGGCCCCGCGCATGCATCTCCAGGGGTATCCGGGCGTCGCCACGCCCTGCGTATCCACCCGAACTCAACGGAGCAAGCCGTGACGACCTATCAAAACGGCGGTCGCAACGCCGCCTCCCCCGACGAGCACCGAGGTAGCTGGCGCCCGCAGGATCAGCCATCCGCCCAGAGCTACGCCGGCCGCAGCAACGAGGATGATCGCGATTATCGCTCGTGGCGTGACCGCAACTATCGCGAGGAAGAGGATCTCCACGTGCGCGATCCGGGCCGCTGGGAAGGCAGCCGCGGATCGGAGCTCGGCTATCGCGACGGCCAGCAGGGCGCAGGGCGCCCGACCGAGCGCTACGGGCAGGGTCAAAGTGGCTATGGTGCGGGGCGCCACGGTGAGGAGCGCGCGCACGACCGCCATGCGGCGGTCTCGGCCAGCTACGAAGATCGCTACCAGGAACCCGACGAGCGGCTCGGCGACGGCGGCTACGGCCGCGACGATCGCAGGGGCTATCTCGGTTACGAGACCAGCGCGTTTCCGGGCTCGCAGCGAATGGGTGGTCCCCGCGATGCCGGCTGGTCTCCGGGCACGAGCTTTGGTCACTCCCACGGCGACGCGGCGCGGCGCTCTGGCGACACCGCGGCGCATCTTCATCGCGGCACCGGCCCGCACCGCGGCAAGGGCCCGGTCGGCTACCAGCGCTCCGACGAGCGGCTGCGCGAGATGATCAGCGAGGCGCTCACCGATGACGATCAGCTCGATGCGTCGAACATCGAGGTCTCCGTGAAGAATGGCGAGGTGACGCTCTCTGGCACCGTCGATGATCGGCGCGCCAAGCGCGACGCCGAGGACTGCGCGTTTCGCGTGTCGGGCATCCGCGACCTGCAGAACCAGCTGCGCGTGAAAGATGACAGGCAGTCCGGGCGCTCGACCAGCGGCGGAGCGAACCCCAGGCCCGAGCACGACGCGCTGGCGCAGGACAAGAAGCAGCGCTCGTGACGCATACGGTCAGGCATTCGGCCTGCAGCAGGCCTCGCCATGCGCGACTACGATGAGCAAGATCCAAAGAAGCCGCGGCCGGTGAAGGCACCGCGGAAGGGCTCCAACGCGTTCGAGGCGGCCGAAGCCATGCCGTGGCAGCCGATCCTGAAGGATCGGGACCGCGATCAGCATCGCCACGTCTAGGGTGTGCGGGGCGGCGCGCGCCGTGGCTGGGTGACGGGAGCTACTTGCCCCCAACCCAAACGTAAAGGTAAGGGTAGGCTTGACAGCACGCACCCAAGCCAGCATAGTCCGGTGGAAGCACTAAACCTCACGTACGCGTTAGGTTGAGTTCCATGACCAAGGACGATCCGGCAAAGATGATGCGCGTTGGCGAGCTCGCCAAGGCGGTTGGCAAGACCGTCCGCGCCATGCACCTCTACGAGGAGCTGGGGCTGCTCGAGCCGCGCGCGCGGTCGGAGGGCGGGTTCCGGCTCTACGGCCCCGAGGCGGTCGATCGCATCCACTGGATCGTCAAGCTGCAGGCGATCGGCTTCACGCTCGCCGAGATCCAGGGCTTCGTCGGCGATTTTCAGGGCGCCGGGTCCGGTCGCGAGGCAACCTCGCGGGTGCGGGCGCTGTTCACCGAGAAGCAGATGCAGATCCGCGAGCAGATCATGCAGCTGCAGGTCATCGAGAACGACCTGAGCGAAGCGCTCTCGTACCTCGACTCCTGCCAGAGCTGTAGCGACAGCTACGCGCCCGCGGCGTGTGGTGTGTGCGATCACCACGGGCATCAGCGGGGGGAAGCGCCGCCGCTGTTCGCGGGGCTGTCGCGCCGGGTGGCGCCTGCGCCGGTGGACGAGTCGCCAGCGCCGATGGTACCAGCGGCGGCGCCCGTGGCCGTCATTTCCACCACATCCACCACCTCCAAAGACGGGTCGAAAGACTTCGACGTACCCGTGACCGTTCTATACCGAGAGGGCAATAACTGATGGCCGCAACGGCACAAACCCAGGACCAGAAGACGTTCGCGATCGCCGCCCCCGAGGGCGTGCAGCTGCCGATCTTCATGGATAACCACTCGACGACGGCGGTCGATCTGCGGGTCGTGCAGGCGATGTTGCCGTTCTTCACGCAGCACTACGGCAACGCGGCGAGCCGCAACCACTCGTTCGGCTGGACCGCCGAGGCGGCGGTCGACCACGCGCGCGCGCAGATCGCGGCGCTGCTGGGCGGCGATGCCAAGGAGATCGTCTGGACCTCGGGCGCGACCGAGGCGAACAACCTCGCGATCAAGGGTTGTGCGTCGTTCCTGCGCAAGCAGGGCAACCACATCATCACGGTCGAGACCGAGCACAAGAGCGTGCTCGATACCTGCAAGCGCCTGCAGCGCGACGGCTTCGAGGTCACCTACCTGACGCCCGCCAAGGACGGACTGGTGACCCCCGCGCAGGTGACCGCGGCGATGACCGACAAGACGATCCTCGTCTCGGTCATGCTGGCCAATAACGAGGTCGGCGTGATCCAGCCGATCGCCGAGATCGGCGCGGCGATCAAGGCGAAGAACCCCAAGACGCTGTTCCACACCGACGCCGTCCAGGGCTTCGGCAAGGTCGCGTTCAACGTCGAGGCCGCCAAGGTCGACCTGGCGTCGGTCACGGCGCACAAGGTCTACGGCCCCAAGGGCATCGGCGCGCTCTGGGTGCGCCGCAAGCCCCGCGTGCGCATCGATCCGATCATCGATGGCGGCGGCCACGAGCGCGGCATGCGCTCGGGCACGCTGCCGGTCCCGCTGATCGTCGGGTTCGGCAAGGCCGCGGAGCTCGCGCGGCTCGAGATGGACGACGAGCAGGAGCGGCTGAGCCGGCTGCGCGATCGGCTGTACAAGGGCCTGACCACCCGGCTGCCCGAGACCTATGTCAACGGCTCGCTCGCCCACCGGCTGCCCGGCAACCTGAACATCTCGTTCGCGTTCGTCGAAGGCGAGTCGCTGCTGATGGCGCTCAAGGACCTCGCGGTGTCGTCGGGCTCGGCGTGCACCTCGGCGTCGCTCGAGCCAAGCTACGTGCTGCGCGCGCTCGGCGTCGGCGACGAGCTGGCGCACACGTCGATCCGGTTCGGCATCGGCCGGTTCAACACGGAGGCGGAGATCGACTACGTGATCGAGCTCGTGGTCGCCAGCGTCGAGCGGCTGCGCGCGCTGTCGCCGCTCTGGGAGATGCACCAGGACGGCATCGACATCAGCTCTATCCAGTGGACCCCACACTGAGGTAAGGCACGGGCAGCCGGCCTTCGCCTCTCGATTCATCAGCGAATCCAAGAAGAAGAACCACCATGGCGTACTCAGACAAGGTCATCGAGCACTACGAGAACCCCCGCAACGTCGGCACCTTCAAGACCGAGGGCGTCGATACCAGCGAAGTCGGCACGGGGCTCGTCGGCGCGCCGGCGTGCGGCGACGTCATGCGCCTCGAGATCCGGGTCAAGGACGGACTTATCGCCGACGCGAAGTTCAAGACGTTCGGCTGCGGCTCGGCGATCGCGTCGTCGTCGCTCGCGACCGAGATGATCAAGGGCATGACGCTCGACCAGGCCGCGCAGATCAAGAACACCCAGATCGTCGAGGAGCTGAACCTCCCGCCGGTCAAGATCCACTGCTCGGTGCTCGCCGAGGATGCGATCAAGGCCGCGATCGAGGACTACAAGAAGAAGTCGAGCGCCGCGAAGGCGGCGGGTAAGTGATCTGCGATGAGCGCCACTGCGACCCATAGCGCGCCTGCGGCGCCCGCGCCCGCGGCCGTGCCCGTGCCCGGCAAGCGCGAGATCGAGATCACCGAGTCCGCGGCCGGCGAGATCGCCAAGCAGCGCGACAAGCGCGGCACCCCCGAGGCGATCATCCGGATCGGCGTGCGGGGCGGCGGTTGCACCGGGTTCACCTACGTGTTCGAGTGGGCCGACCAGCTGCGCCCGAGCGACAAGGTGTTCTCGGCGCACGGCGTCTCGATCGTCGTCGATCCGAAGAGCCTGGTCTACCTCGGCGGGATGCAGCTCGACTTCGTGCGCGGCATGATGGGCCACGGGTTCAAGTTCAATAACCCAAACGCCAAGGGGTCCTGCGGCTGTGGCGAATCCGTCCAGTTCTAGCGCCCAGGGCGGCGGGCGAGACGAGCCGTTCGCGTTGCTCGGCCTCGCGCCGGCCTACGAGGTCGACCTGGCGGCGCTCGAGCGCGCGTTCTTCGAGCGCAGCAAGGCCCTGCACCCGGATCGCGCCGCCGGGGCGACCGCCGGCGAGCGGATCGCCGTGCTCTCGAAGTCGCGGGCGCTCAACGACGCCTATCAGCTGATCAAGAAGCCGGTGCCGCGCGCCGAATACTTGCTCGCGCGCGCGGGGGTGACGATCGGCGCCAACGAGCGGCTCGATCCGGCGTTCCTCATGGAGATCCTCGAGCTGCGCGAACAGCTCGCCGAGGCCCGCGTGGCCCGCGATGCCCCGCTGATCGGCGAGCTCGCCCACGCGATGCGGGCGCGCCGCGCCGAGGCGCTGGACGCGCTGCCGGCGCTGTTCGCGCAGCCCGACTTCGCCGCGATCAAGCACCGCCTGATCGTCTTGCGTTACCTCGACCGCTACCTCGAAGAGTGCGACGCCGCGCTCGACGAGGACCCAGACCAAGGGTAGTGAGAAGCCGATGTTGATGCAGATCGCAGAGCCCGGGGAATCGAAGCTCACGGAGGCGTGCAAGCCGCGCGTCGTCGGCATCGATCTCGGGACCACCAACAGCCTGGTCGCCCACGTCGCCGATGCCTCGCCCGAGGTGATCGGCGGTGACGGCGGCCCGCTCGTGCCCTCGGTCGTGCACTACGCCGCCGATGGCGGGGTGCTGGTCGGCCGGCCGGCCCAGGCCCACGCGCTGTCGGCGCCGCACGACACCCTGGCCTCGGTGAAGCGGCTGATCGGCCGCGGCGCCAAGGACCTCGCGGGCGTGCGCGCGATGCTGCCGTACGAGCTCGAGGGCGATGACCGCGCGATCCGCATGCGGGTCGCCGGCGGCCGCCGGGTGTCCCCGGTCGAGGTCTCGGCCGAGATCCTGCGCGAGCTCAAGGGCCGCGCCGAGGCCCAGCTCGGCGGGCCGATCGAGGGCGCGGTGATCACCGTGCCGGCGTACTTCGACGACTCCCAGCGCCAGGCCACCCGCGACGCCGGGCGGCTGGCCGGGCTCGAGGTGATGCGGCTGCTCGCCGAGCCGACCGCGGCGGCCGTGGCCTACGGCCTCGATCGGGGGGTGGCCGGCACCTACGCGGTCTACGACCTCGGCGGTGGCACGTTCGACGTCTCGATCCTCAAGCTGGTCGACGGCGTGTTCGAGGTCAAGGCGACCGGCGGTGACTCGGCGCTCGGCGGCGACGATCTCGATCGGCTGATCGCGATGAAGCTCGTGCCCGACGTGGCGGCGCTCGACCGCCACGTGATCGGCGCGGCGATCGCGGAGGCTCGCCGGGTCAAGGAGGCGCTGACCTCGGCCGCCGAGGCCGTGTTCCGGATCGCGCCGGGTGGTGACGCCGCGGTGATCGAACACCGGGTCACGCGCGACGAGCTCGCGCGGATCGCCCAGCCGCTGCTCGATCGCACCGGTAAGGCGTGCCGCCGCGTGCTCAAGGACGCCGAGCTGACCCGCGAGCAGCTCACCGGCGTGATCCTGGTCGGCGGCTCGACCCGCTCGCCCATCGTGCGCGACTACGTCGCCCAGCTGTTCGCCACGCCGCCGCTGTGCGATCTCGATCCCGAGCAGGTCGTCGCCCTGGGCGCCGCGGTCCAGGCTGACGTGCTCGCCGGCGGTCGCCAGGACGTCACGCTGCTCGACGTCGTGCCGCTGTCGCTCGGCGTCGAGATGATGGGCGGTGTCGTCGAGAAGCTGATCCACCGCAACACGACGATCCCGACCGGCGCGACCCAGACCTTCACGACCTACGCCGACAACCAGACCGGGTTCGACATCCACGTGCTGCAGGGCGAGCGCGAGACCGCCGATGCCTGCCGCTCGCTCGCGCGGTTCGTGCTGCGCGGCGTGCCGCCGATGGTCGCCGGCATGGGCCGGGTCGAGATCACGTTCCTGATCGACGCCGATGGCCTGCTGAAGGTCATGGCCAAGGAGCTGACCACCGGCCAGGAATCGTCGATCGAGGTCGTGCCGAGCTACGGGCTGTCGGACGAGGAGGTCGAGCAGATGCTGATCGACTCGTTCGAGCACGCCGAGGACGATCTCGCGCGCCGAAACCTCGCGATCGAGAAGGTCGAGGCCGAGCGCATCCTGGCGGCGACGCGCGGCGCGTTCGCGAGCGACGCCGCGCTGCTCGACGACGACGTGCGGGCGGCCGGCGAAGCCGCGATGGCCGATCTCGAGGTGGCGATGGCGGGCACCGATCACCTGGTGGTGCGCGCCAAGATCGAAGCGCTCGACGTGGCGACCAAGCCGTTCGCCCAGCGCCGGATGAACCGCGCGGTCGCCGCGCAGCTACACGGCGTCTCGCTCGACGAGGCGGCCCGCAAGGTCGGAGCTTAGCGATGCCCAAGGTCACGTTCCAGAACCCGCACGGCCCGCTGTCGAGCGGCCCGCTCACCGTCGACTGCAAGCGCGGCACCTCGATCCTCGACGCCGCCGAGGACTGCGGCGCCCGGGTCGGCCACGCGTGCGGCGGCAACCTCGCGTGCTCGACGTGTCACGTCTGGGTCCACCACGGGCTCGCGTCGCTGCCCGAGGTGACCGACAAGGAGGACGACATCATGGACAAGGCGTTCGATGTCCGCCCCGAGTCGCGCCTGGGCTGTCAGGCCAAGCTCGGCGACGCCGATCTGGTCGTCGAGATCACGCAGGAGAGCCTGCAGGCGTGGCTCGACGAGAACCCGGACGAGCGCAAGAAGTCGCGCGTCGGTTAGGACGGCCGGGGCGCGGCTACGCCCTCGCGGTGACCAGGCCATCGAGCGAGCCGACGATCCGACCATCGACGATCGGCAGGCACCCGGCCGGCAGATCGGTGACGAGCTCGAAGCCGTGGTCGCGCGCGGCGTCGAGGAAGCCGGCCAGGCCGGCGAGGCACGCGCCGGGCACGTCGTGCAGCACCAGCACGGTGTGCGGCCGGGTGGCGCAATCGGCGAGCGCGCGGGCGGACCAGGCGTCGGGTTCGAGCCAGTCGCGCGGCACGCTGTTCCACAGCACGCACGAGTAGCCGTGGCTGACGAGGTGCTCGACGGCGCGCTGGCTCAGCAGGTGCGGGCCGAGCACGCCGCCGCCACCGAACGGCCGGAACCGCTTGGGCCCGGGGGCGAGGGGCGCGAGCAGCGCGTCGGTCGCGGCGATCTCCTGCTCGGCGGCATCGGGGCGCGGATCCTCGCCGAGCGGCGTGGCGTGGCTGAACGAGTGGTTGCCGATCAGGTGGCCGGCGCCCTGGGCCCGCTCGACCAGCCGCCGCCGCTCCGGATCGGCCAGCCGCTTGCCGAGCACGAAGAAGTGCGCGAGCACGCCGCGCTCGGCGAGGACATCGAGCACGCGCGGCGTGACGGTCGGATCGGGGCCGTTATCGAACGACAGCGTGACGCGCGGCACCTTCAGCGGTAGGTGTTGGTCGAGGCGTGGTTGCCGGCGAGCCACTCGGCGAGCGTCCGGCGGGCGGACTCGCGGCGCGCCTGAACGACGTCGGGCCGCTGCGCCTCCGGCGCATCGCAAGTCAGCTCGACGATCATCCCGTTGGGATCCTCGACGTACAGCGACCGGCAATATCCATGCTCGAGCGTGTACGTCTGGGGCGCCTGGTAACCTGCCTTGGCGAGCCGGGCGGCGACGGCCGCCTGGGTCGCGGCGTCGACGTTGAGCGCGATGTGGATGAACGGCGATTTCGGCAGCTCGGGGCCGAACTGCGCCTGATCCGCGGGATCGACGAACTGGAAGAACGCCAGGGCGCTGCCGTCCTCGAGCTCGAAGAAGCAGTGGCAGTAGGTGCGCACCGCGCCGAACAGCTCGTCGGACTCGCGCCACGTGGCGACGAGCGGCAGGCCGATGAGGTCCTCGTAGAACGCGCGGGTCTTCTCGAGATCCTTGGATACGTACGCGGTGTGGTGAAGCCTCGTGGGTCGCGCCATGAACATCCTCCTGGTCGGAGCCCAACCATCGCAGACCGGCCGCGCGGGCGCACGCCGCAACGCTCGATCGCGCCGCTCCCGCGCGCGGACGCTGTGTCGCTGCGCGATGACGCAGCGTGTCCGGCGGTGGGGCGGCGAGGTGGCGCCCATGTCGACCCCGCGTCACGCGCGCGCCGAGCGCTGGGCGGGGACCTCGAGGAGCCGGCCGGTGGTGACCTCGTAGATGTAGCCGTGGATCGGGATCGACGCGGGGACCAGCGGGTGTCGTCGGATCCGCTCGACGTCGATCACCACGCTCTGGGCGAGGTCCTTGATCGTGAGCCAGTCGATGAAGTCGGCGGCGTGCGAGCCGCCGCCGGTGGCCGGATCGCGCCAGCGCGTGCCGTCGAAGCTGGCGGTCTCGAGGCTCTGGGCCAAGAGCTCGCGGATCACGTCGTCGGTGAACAGCTGCATGCCGCAGTTGGTATGGTGGATGACGAACCACTCCTGGGTGCCCAGCAGCTTGTGCGAGATCACGAGCGAGCGGATCGCGTCGTCGCTCGCGCGGCCGCCGGCGTTGCGGATCACGTGGGCGTCGCCCTCGGCGAGGCCGGCGAGCTGGGCCGGATCGATCCGCGCGTCCATGCAGGTGAGCAGCGCGAAGCCGCGGGCGGGCGGCAGCGCGAGCTTTCCCTTGTCTCCGAACCGGGCGGCGTACTGCTGGTTGGCGTGAAGCACCTCGTCGCGGATCTTGGTCATGGCAGCTCCTGGGCCGGGGGCATCGGCTCAGCGAACTTTCCGTTATAACGGATATGAACGCAAGCCGGTCACGCCCACGCGATGCCGGGGCCCACGTGCTTGGCGAGGTGATCGATTAGCGCGCGCACCGCCGGCGGCAGGCCGCGCCGGGTCGTGAACACCAGGTGGATGATGCCCTGGACCCCGTGCCAGTCGGCGAACACGTGGACCAGACGGCCGGCCTGGAGCTCCGCGCGGCACGCGTGGTCGGGCAGCAACGCCACGCCGAGCCCGGCGACCGCCGCCGCGCGCAGGGCGGGGAAGTCGGTGCACGCCAGGCGCGGGTGGTGGCGCACGGTCTGGCGCTCGCCGCCGTCGGTGACGAGCGTCCAGGTCACCGGATCGGCGTCGTCGGTCGAGCTCAAGGTCGGCAGCTCCGCGAGCACCGCGAGATCGGTTTTGCCGCGGGCGCGCTCGGCGCCGAGGTCGCCAACGCGGCGGTGTTCCTGGCGTCCGACGAGGCCGCGTTCGTCAACGGCATCGAGCTGTTTGTCGACGGCGGCGTGGCCCAGGCCTAGCCCCGGGGCCTGGTGACTACTCGACGAGCTTCAGGTGGCCGCGCTTGCGCGGCTCGTCGTCGACCTTGGCCGCAGCCGGGGCGGCCGCGGACCCCGCATCGCCCGATGCGTCGGTGGGGGCGGCGGTGGTCAGCACGTCCTCCGGCACGTCCTCCGGCCACACCGTGCCGCGCTGCTCGCCTTCGACCATCGCGGCGTAGACCGCGGTCCACGGCAGGACGCAGCGGAACGGCTGGCCGGCGAACGTCAGCGTGCCAGCGATCGCCTCGTCATCGATGGTGAGATCGCCGATCGCCGGCGTGAGCTGGTAGCCGAACCGCAGCACCAGGCTCGGATCGGCGCGGAACCGCGCCGGAACGGCGACCTCGGTGCGCCGCGCATCGACGTGGATCAGCACGGGGCCGCGCGCGAGCAGCGCCTCGAGCGTGCGCCGCTTGTCCGGCGCGCTCGCGTCGTCATCGTCGGTCAGCGCGTCGATCGACGCGACGTCCATGGGCGGTTTGCCGACCAGCTGGACGAACTCCTCGGCGGTCATGAGGCCGGCGTCGACCGCGTCGCGCAGGATGCCCTCGGGGCGATCGCTCGCCGCGGCGGTCACGCGCTCGACGGTGCGCTCGCAGCGCGCCGCGTGGCGCAGCACCGCGCCGTGGGCGGCCAGCGCGCTGTGCGCGCCGCTGCGCCAGCGCGCGAGCGCGCGCTCGACATCGACAAGCGACGTCGACACGCGGTGCTCGATGAGCGCGGTCACTACCGTCTGAAGGCGGGCGAGGGTCTTGGGGTCGCGCTCGAGCATGACGATGGGGACTTAGTACGCCCGCGGGGTAGGGTAAAGCCCAGGACGCTGATCGCGGAGCGGTTTTTTTGTCAGGCAGCGGACGCCGGGAGCACCAGGCGCACACCGCACGCGGCGGGCACGCCGGGGCACGGCGGTGCGAGCTTTTCGATCTCGATCGCGACCTGTGCCCGCGGATACAGCTCCTGGATCTTGTGTCCGATCGCGCCTGCGAGCGCTTCGAGCAACTTGAACGTCGACTTGGTGCCGAGCGCCACGACGACCTCGCTGACCTTCCAGTAATCCACGGTGTCGGCGATCCGGTCCGATGCGGCTGCCGCCGTCAGCGGCAGCTCGATCGTCAGGTTGACGCGAAACCGCCGCGTGCCGCGGCGCTCGGCGGCGGTGTAGCCGTGGTTGCCTTCGAATTCCAGGCCGCGAACGAAGACGCAGTCGGTCACGCGCGCAGGCTACCCCGAAACGCGGCGCCGCCGCGCGCCGCGCGCTCGCTACGCCTCGGCCTCGTCGCCGTCGGCCGCCTTCACCTTCTGGAGCTTCTTCTTGATCATCTGGCGCTTGAGCGGGCCAACGAAATCGACCAGGAGCTTGCCGGTCAGGTGATCATTCTCGTGCAGCATGCAGCGCGCGAACAGCGCCTCGCCGGAGACCTCGAAGATCTGGCCATCGAGGCCCATCGCGCGGACCTTGCAGCGCATCGGCCGCTTGACCTTGATGTAGACCTCCGGGAACGACAGGCAGCCCTCTTCGGAGTCCTGCTGCTCGTCGGACATCTCGACGACCTCGGGGTTGATGAAGGCGACCGGCGGATCGGTCTCGGCGCGGCCCGCGAGCCGCGGCTCGACGATGAACATGCGCCGCGCGTCGCCGAGCTGGAGCGCGGCGATGCCCAGGCCGTTCTCGGCGTACATCGAATCCACGAGGTCCTGGTAGAGCGCACGAACCGACGCATCGACGGTGGTGACGGGAACGGAGGGCTGCCGCAGACGCTCGTCGGGCCAGATCACCACAGGTCGTACGGCCATGGACCCACCATAGGTGCGGCGCGTCGGATTGACAAGCCCGGCAGAGGACGCCATACACGCCCAATCCCATGATTCTGCGGTACTCCGAAGCGCGGTTGCCTACCCCGCACGGTGACTTTCGGCTGGTCGTCTACCGGACCGGGGAGGTCGCTGGCGCGGGAGCCTCCGCGGTCGGGCTGGGTCCCGAGGAGCACGTGGCGATGGTGCTCGGGGATGTTCGCGGCGACGACGTGCTGACGCGCGTCCATAGCTCGTGCTTCACTGGCGAGGTGCTCGGCAGCCAGCGCTGCGATTGCCGCGCGCAGCTCGACGCGGCGCTCGAACGGATCGGCCGGGTCGGCCGCGGCGTGGTCGTGTACCTGGTCCAGGAGGGCCGCGGCATCGGCCTGGGCAACAAGGTGCGCGCGTACCAGCTGCAGGACGCCGGCGCCGATACCGTCGATGCCAACCTGCAGCTCGGGTTCGAGGCCGATCTGCGGTCCTACGATCTCGCGGCGGCGATCCTGGGCGATCTCGGCGTCGGGTCGGTCCGGCTCATGACCAACAACCCGCAGAAGATCAGCGGGCTCGAGCGCGCCGGCGTCGTGATCGAAGCGCACGAGTCCCACTGGGTCGGCTCGAACGAGCACAGCGCGGGGTACCTCGCGGCGAAGAAGACCAAGCTGGGACACCTGGCCTAGCGGAAAAACCCGCACGCGGCCACGAGCCTCGGGCGGCAGGTGCGAGGATCCAGAAAACCAGCGAAGCGAGTGTTTCGCGGACTACAATCGTCACGGGATTCGAGGGACGAAGAGATGATCACCGAAGCTTCCGTCAGAGATGCGCTCGCCAAGGTCGTCGATCCGGCGCTGGGTCACGACATCATGACCTACCGGCTGGTCCGCACCATCGAGGTTCAGGGCGACGATGTCCTGGTTCGCGTCGACCTGCCGACCCACGCGTACCCGCTCGCGCAGCGCCGCGAGCTCACCGTGAAGATCGAGCAGCAGGTCAAGGCGGCCGGCGCCAAGCGCGTGACCGTGGTCTCCGAGGTCGTGACCGCGTTCTCGCCCACGCCGAGCGACAAGGCCATCCTGAAGGGGCCCAAGAACGTGATCGCGGTCGCCGCCGGCAAGGGCGGCGTCGGCAAGTCGACCGTGGCGGTGAACCTGGCGCTCGCGCTGCAGCGCCACGGCGCCAAGGTCGGCTTGCTCGACGCCGACGTGTTTGGACCGTCGATCCCGACGATGCTCGGGGCGCCCGAGGTCGCGGCCTCGGCCACCAAGGATGCGAAGATCACGCCGGCGACCCACCACGGCCTGCGCGTGATCAGCGTCGGCTTCTTCGTCGACAAGGGCGAAGCGGTGGTGTGGCGCGGGCCGATGGTCCACCGCCTGCTGCAGCAGTTCCTGGGCGACGTCGAGTGGGGCGATCTCGACTACCTCGTGTGCGACCTGCCGCCGGGCACCGGCGACGTGCAGCTCTCGCTGTCGCAGCTCATCCCGATCGCCGGCGCGGTCATGGTCACCACGCCGCAGGAGGTCGCGATCGTCGACGTGGTGAAGGGCATCGCGATGTTCGAGAAGGTCGAGATCCCGATCCTCGGCATCGTCGAGAACATGAGCTACTACAAGTGCCCGGCGTGCGGCCACACCGACGAGATCTTCAGCCACGGCGGCGGCAAGCGGTTGGCCCAGGAGGTCGGCGCCGATTTCTTCGGCGAGATTCCGATCGACACCCGGATCCGGTTCGGCGGCGACGCCGGCGTGCCGATCGTCCTGTCGAGCCCGGACTCCGAGAACGCCCAGCGCTTCATGGACCTGGCCTCGAAGGCGGCGCTGAAGATCGCCGGCAACGTGCTGTCCAAGCCGAAGCGCTCGCCGCGGCTCGCGGTCATCAAGTAACCGGCTGTCCTGGACCTGGCAGACGAACTCGACGTTGTGGCCGTCCGGATCGCGGACGAACCCGGCGTAGTAGGTCGGGTGGATGTGCGCCATGACCCGCGGCGCGCCGTTGTCGCCGCCGCCGGCGGCGAGCGCGGCGCGATAGGTCGCGTCGACCAGGTCGCGCGTGGCGCAGGCGAACGCGAAGTGGGGCCGCGGCGTCGACGCCTCGCCCGGCTTGAGCCAGAAGTCGAGGCGCGCGGGGTCGGCGCCGAACCCGTTGGATGCGGCCGAGACGTGCAGCGCATAACCGAGCGGCGCGAGCGCGTCCCGGTAGAACGCGGTGGCGGTGGTGGTCGGCATCCGCTGCGGCGTCCATGGCGAGCACGATAGGATGCCCCGGGTGTCGCGGCGCTGCGTTGTTGCGCGCGCCGCTGCACAAACGCCGCAACCGGACCCCGTGCCATGCGCAACGCCGACCTCGCCCTCGATGACTTCGACCGCCGCATCCTCGAGCGCTACCAGCACGACACGCTGGCGCCGGCGCGCGCGCTGGGGGAAGCCGTCGGCCTATCGACCGCCGCGGTGCAGCGCCGGCTCAAGCGGCTGCGCGCGGCGGGCGTGATCCGCCGCGAGGTCGCCGAGGTCGCGCCCAAGGCGGTCGGCCTGCCGCTGACGTGCGTCGTCTCGGTCGACCTCGAGCGCGAGCGAACCGGCGATCTCGATCGGTTCAAGCGCAAGATGCTGGGGCTGCCCGAAGTGCAGCAGTGCTACTACACGACCGGCCAGGTCGACTTCGTGCTGATCGTGCTGGCCGCGACGATGGAGGACTACGAAGCCTTCACGCGCCGCGCGTTGCTCGACGATGACAACGTGAAGAGCTTCACGACCACCGTGGTGCTGGATCGGGTGAAGACCGGCGTGGCGGTGCCGATCGCGCCGCCTGGACCCGCCAAGCGCGCTCGGCGGTGACCGGTGGTCCTGCCGGCTGCGAACGCGTCGGTCGGTCGAGATCGGAGGCCGATCGCTGCCTCGACGACGCGGCGGCTCAGCGCCGGCGGGCAGCGCCTACCCGCGACGGGTAGAGATCGCGCTGCTGTTCGAGCAATCGGTGGTCGTTCGGGCGAACGTCGAGGCCAGCGGCCCGCGTCTCGCGATGATCACATCGAGTTGAAAGCTTTTTGGCCGCGCTCGCTAGTTGACCGTGTCCTGGCACGGCGCGAGCTCGCATAGCAGGTGGCTGACGTGGCCCAGCGTGCGCTGCAGGCGAACCATGGGGTCGCACGCCTCGAGCAGCTCCTGCCGCTCGTCCGCGTCCATGATCAGCGCGGCGGCGACGGCATCGGCGCACGCGCCCGGCGATTCGAAGCCGCGGACGAGGTCGCGCAGCTGCGATCCGCCGTGCTCGATCACCTCGGCGAGCCGGTCGCACAGCGTGATCAGCCGGCGGTGGTGGTGGTGGGCGTCGCCCGGGTCGCACGTCGCATCGTCCAGCGCGCGCGCCTCGACGACCCGGTAGGCATGCTCGCTCGGCAGCTCGCGCGCGATCTCGGCGCGGGCGACGCCGCGCAGGAGCAACGCGAACCGGCCGTCGGGCAGCTCCTCGGAGCAGATGATGCGCCCCACGCCGCAGCTCGGGAACACGGGAGGCCTGCCGTGCGTGGCGGTCTCGAAGCCCGGCCGCAGCCGCGCCACGCCCATCAGCTGGTGACCGGCGAGGCAATCGCGCGTCAGCTCGCGGTAGCGCGGCTCGAACACGTGCAGCGGCAACAGCCCGCCCGGCAGCAACACGCAGTTCGGCAGTGGGAAGATCGGCAACGAGGTCAGCGCGGCGGGATTGTCCAATCCTAGTTCGCGCATGGTCGACATCCCTCCGTGAGGTCCCTAACCGTAAACGTCAATGCAGGCGCCTGTCAGCGCCGATGGTGCCGAATGCGCCAAGAACAGCGCGGTCCGAGCGATGTCGTCGGGGGTCATGTCCGCGCTCGCCTCGGGCATGCCTTCGCGCAGCATGGCTGTGTCGACACTGCCGGGGCATATCGCATTCACGCAGACCTTAGCAGCGCGGAGCTCCTCGGCAAGGGCACGCGTGAGGCCTACAACACCATGTTTTGCGGCGCAGTAGGCCGCGAGCAGCGGCGTGCCCTCGCGGCCCGCGATCGACGCGATGTTGATGACGCGACCACGCGATCGTGTCAGATCGGGCAAGAACGCCCGGGTCACGAAGAACGTCCCGTCGAGGTTGACGGCGAGGACCCGGCGCCACTCGTCGTCGCCGACCTCCACGGTCGGCTTGCGCAGGACCGCGCCGGCGTTGTTGACCACCACGGTCACCGGTGCCAGCGCGTGACGGACCTGCTCGGCGGCCCGGTTGACGGCGGCCGAATCGGCGACATCGCACACGAACGCGGCGGCGCGGGCGCCCCGCGCGGTGACCTCGGCGGCGACTTCTTGCAAGGCTTTCGCGTCACGCGCCCAGAGCGCGATATCGGCGCCGGCATCGGCGAGCCGGAGCGCGATCGCCCGGCCGATGCCGCGGCTCGCGCCGGTCACGACCGCGGTGCCGCCGGCGAGCGGGCCGGTCACCGAGGCCCTCGGCGCGGCGCGATCGCGGGGCGCGGCACGCAGGCGAGGCCCGCTTGCGGAGCTGCCTTCGATCGCGACGGGCACGGAGCCGAGGACGCGCGCTGATCGCCTTTGATCTCGGCCCGGTAGATCGGGTCGCATGTTTGGCCACCCGGTGCGTCCCCCCCGTGCACCGCGAGCGCCGGCTCACGCATAATCGGCGGCGAGCGAGGCTCGCGTGGCGTCCTGGCACTCGACCCTGTAGCGATAATTTGGATGATCGATCTCGACCGCGACCGGCGTGCCGGTCGCCTGCAGCGCGGCGCGGGCCGCCTCGCTCAGCGGGTATCGCGTGTACTGCACCGCGGAGATCTTCTCGTCGGTCGAGCGTCCCGGCTCGAACGCCGCGCGGATCGCGTGGGGGCCGATGTGGAGCAGGACGTGCTCGTCGAGGCCGACCAGCTGCCCGAGCGCGACGTGTGCATCGATCTCCGCGGGGAGCTCGATGAACAGCGTCGCGGCCAGCGACGTGGCCGTGGGCATCAGCTCGTTGTAGACCGCGATCTCGGCCTCGATCTGGGCCTCGCTCGTCAGGTTCTCGACGCGACAGATCTCTTCGATCTGCACCGAGAGCGTGTGGCGATTCTCGAACACCATCGAGACCCGATCGCCGATCAGGACACGGCGCGGCCGCTTGAGCGCGATCACGCTGCGGCGATAGTCATCGCGGATCGGGCCGTACAGCGCGGGACCTTTGATATCCCGCCGGGTGATTGGGCGCACCAGGCTCATCACGCGTATGTACCATGCATGGCCGCCCGAGGGTCCCCCCCCGCCGCACGCGAGGGATGCGAGGGATGCGAGGGACGTGAGGGACGTGAGGGACGCGGGGCCATGCTCCCTGCCGTTGCCGGGCAGGGCTTAAGGCGCTACTTGGCGCTGTTGAGGCTGTCGAGACCCTTCTGGAACCGGCCGGCGTGCGAACGCTCGGCGCGAGCCAGGGTCTCGAACCACTCGGCGATCTCTTCGAAGCCTTCCTCGCGCGCCGTCTTGGCGAACCCCGGGTACATCTGGGTGTACTCGTAGGTCTCGCCGGCGATCGACGCCTTGAGGTTCTTCACGCTGTCGCCGATCGGCTCGCCGGTCGCGGGGTCACCGACGCGCTTCAAGTAGTCGAGGTGGCCGTGCGCATGACCGGTCTCGCCTTCCGCCGTGTCGCGGAACAAACCCGCCAGATCGGGGTGGCCTTCGACGTCGGCGACCTTCGCAAAATAGAGGTAGCGACGGTTGGCTTGCGATTCACCCGCAAACGCGTCCTTGAGATTCGAATGAGTCTTGCTGCCCTGGAGATCGGCCATGGTGCTCCTTTTCGTGCGTTCGTACCATCGCGGGACGGCGACAGCAACGGGTCCTACAACAACGTTTCCGTCGACGATCGTTCATCGGGCTCCGAGATAAGCGACCAGCGCATCGAGGATTTCATCCGCGGCGGATCTCGCACTCGCGCGCCCACCGGGGGGGATGTCGTTCACCAGGATTGCAAATCCAACCGGATGCTGGCTGTCGATTGCGACGTAGCCCGCGAGCGCGGTGACCTTGTCGAGCGTCCCGGTCTTGGCGCGCACGCGTCCCGCCGCCGGACGTCCGTGCCAGCGCTTCGCAAGCGTACCGTCGACGCCGCCCACGGGCAACGACGCGATGAGATCGGGGCCGATCCGATAGTCGCGGTGCGCGGCGCGCAGCACCGTCGTGACCTGCCGGGCCGAGACCGCGGTCGCGTCGAACAGCCCCGATCCATTGTCGGCGCGATAGCCTGCCTCGGGCAGCCCGAGCGTGGCGAGATAGCCGTGCACGGCGGCGCGTCCGTCGTCCCAGGTCGCCGGGCCCGGTCGGGTCTTGGTCTGGGCGCCGAGCGTCTTCATCACGGACTCCGCCAGGTAGTTGTCAGATAACTTGTTCATCTGACGAACCACCTCGGACAGCGGAACACTCTCGTGCGCTGCGAGCGCCTTGGTCAGCGGGGGCACGACACCGATGACCGTGGTGCGCTCTTTGATCCTCACTCCGCGTTCGGTCAGTGCGCGGCGAAACACTTCACCGGCGAACCGCGCGGGGTCATCGACGCGCTTGCGGATCTCCCAGCTGCCCTCGGCCCATCGGATCTGGCCCGCGACGTCGATCTCGACATGATCGACCTCGAGCTTCATATTCACCGTGAGCCGTGTTCGGCCGTGCGTGACGCTGGTGATGGCCTTGTGAACGACTTTGAAGTAGTCGCCCGGATCTGGATCGATGCGCAGCGTCGATGCGCCGCCCGGATCCGCCACGACGACGATCGTCGCGCTGCTCCTCGCCACCCCCAGGCCCGCGACCGGCGCGCGAAACCCGGCGGTCTCAGTTTTTTGATCCTCGAAGTGAGGCGGCTCGACGACCTCATCGAAGTAGCTGGCGTCGATGACCAGGTGATCGGCGGTGCGCACGCCGCGGGCCGCGACCTCGGCGGCGAGCTCGCGCAGCTCGGCGACGCCGAGCGTCGGGTCGCCGCGGCCCTTGAGATAGAGGTCGCCCGCGACCACCCCCTTGGCGTCGGGTTCGGCGCCGTACACGGTGGTGCGCCAGCGAAACCCGGGTCCGAGGAGCGCGAGCGCGGCGGTCGAGGTGAGGAGCTTGGCCGTCGATGCCAGGCTCATCGCCCGGTCGGCGTCGCGCGCGACGAGCTCGGCGCCGGTCGCCAGGTCGATGGCCGAGACCGCGATCGGCGACTTGCCGAGCACGGGCTGGGCGGCGATCGCCTGGGTCACGCGATCGCGCAACCACGCGAGCCGCGCGGCGGGTTCGGCGGGCGCGACCAGCGGCTTGGCGGCGCCGGTCGCCGCCTCATCGTCTTCTCGATCGTGCGGATCGCGTGCCTGCGCCGGCGCCGCTTGCGCGTAGGCCCCGCGCACGCTGATACTCGACAGGACGAGCCCCGCGAGCACCACACGAAATGCAGCCACCACGATACGCTAACACGGTCGCGTCGCTGGTGTTCCTGCTGGCCGCCGCGATCGGCTGCACCCCGCGTACCCGGCGCACGCCGGACGACACCCTCGTGGTCGTCATCGAGGCGCCGATGACGACGTCGGATCCGCGCGCGCAGATTAGCAGTTACGATGCCAAGCTGACGCGGATCGTCGCGTCGGGGCTGACCGCGGTCGACACCCCCGACCTGAAGCCACGCAACGAGCTGGCGTCCGAGATCCGGCGCGTCGACGCCCGGACGATCGACGTCACGGTGCGCGGCGATGCGAGGTTCTCCGATGGCTCTGCGGTGACCGCGGCCGACGTGGTCGGGACCTACAACAGCGTGCTCGACGCGAGATCGACCAGCGGGTCGCACAAGATGCTGTCGGATCGGTTGAGCGGCGTCGAGGTCGTCGCGCCCCAGACCGCGCGGTTTCATCTGCGCGCCCCGCTGGCGACGTTCGAGAGCGACCTTGACTTCGGCATCGTGTCGTTCCATCACGGCCAGCCGACGTCCGAGCAAGCGATCGGCGCCGGGCCGTACCGGATGCGCGAGCTGACGTCGACCCACGCGCTGCTCGAGCCCAACCCGTACTACTTCGGCGCCAGGCCGCGGGTCGGTCAGGTCGAGATCAAGTTCGTGCGCGACGGCGCGGCGCGGCTGCTGATGCTGGTCGGCGGCTCGGCCGACCTGATCCAGAACGCCGTGCGCCCCGACCTGGTGGAGGCGATCCGCGCCCGGCCGCGGGTCCGCGTCGAGACCACCGACGGCGTCATCCTCACCTACCTCATGATGAACAACGACGACCCGGTGCTGCGCAAGCGCGAGGTGCGCCAGGCGATCGCCTTCGCGCTCGACCGGCCGGCGATCATCCGCGCGAAGCTCGGTGGGCTCGCCAAGCTCGCCACCGGCCTGCTCGCGCCCAAGCTGTGGGCGTACTCCGGAGCCGTGCCGCGCTACGACCACGATCTGGCGCGGGCCCGGCAGCTGCTCGACGAGGCCGGGCTGCGCGACCCCGATGGCGACGGGCCGCTACCGCGGCTCCACCTGGTCTACAAGACCTCGTCCGATGGCTTCCGCGTCTCGATCGCGCGCGTGATCGCGGCGCAGCTGTCCGAGATCGGCATCGAGGTCGAGGTCCGGCCGTTCGAGTTCGCGACGT
>Ga0302322_100000116_pt1 | contig 52014 bp, 37 predicted proteins | sample Fen_T0_2_FD_203757 | JGI IMG/M metagenome (GOLD analysis project Ga0302322, IMG submission 203757) | Peat permafrost microbial communities from Stordalen Mire near Abisko, Sweden - Fen_T0_2 | ecosystem: Environmental > Terrestrial > Soil > Wetlands > Permafrost | place: Sweden: Abisko...
GAGCCGCCGACGAGCCGCCCGCTGCGCCCCCACCGTGGACGTCGCCCGGATCGGGGCGACCGCGCCCCATGTCGCAAACCGCGGCACCGAGAATCCCCGGCTCGCACGAACAGCCCTCACCGCTCGTGATGGAAGTGATCGTCAATAGGCAATCTTCTCGGTGTCAGGTGATGCGGATTGTTCATTCGTGAATCCGAAATCAGATTGGCTATCTAGCTCGAATCATGGCTTGACACGTCGCATTCAATTATCTACATTAGACTGCGACGTCGCCATGAGATCGTCGCTGGGCATTCGCGGGGGCTGCGGCGCGCATGCGCAGGCCCGGAGTTCCGCATCGTCGACGCGGCGCGCGCTTCGTTCGGCGTGGTCGACCGGGAGCGCGCGCTGACCAACGTGGTGTCGCACGGCGCGATCAGCGTGCTCGGCAACCGCCGGTCGCCGAGGCCCGCGCCGCCTACCCGCTCGCGCTCGGCCGGGCCTTCCACCAGCTGAAGCAGAAACCCCGGGTGTGCACCGCCTACAACGAGCTCTACGAGCTCTCCCTCATGCACCCCCAGCGGATGCTCGCGTTCGTCGGCTTCAAGGACGGCGAGCTCCGCCCGGTCGACGCCGCGATGCTGCTGCCCGGCAACGGCGCCAGCTGATGTAGCGCTGCGGCATATCCGTAGATCACGAGAATCCCTACTCGATGTAACAGATCGCGTGGATTGGACACCTGAAGATATGCCCACCGATCCGAGTAACATCATCGTCCTCCACCCCGGTTATGCGACCGGCGACATCTGGGCCGTGTCGACCTACATGGTCCTCAACCCGAACGTGTGCGTGGCGATCACGAGCCAGCGGCAGGGATCCAGCCGCGGCAAGGTCGACCAATCGGCCACGCTCGAGACCATCCTCAAGGCCGCGCTGCCCGAGGGCCAGCACGACCGCGTGCGCCGCTTCGACTTCGACAACCTCAGCGGCTCGGTCAACCAGAGAACCACCGGCGAGGACCTGCAGGCGCTCGTCGACATCGTGCGAACGTTCACGGGCCAGGACATCGCGGCCGGAGACCTGAAGACCGAGCTCAACAGAATCAAGAACAAGTACCGGAAGATCCAACCGCTCAGCGCGCAGGCGCAACAGCTGGAATGGCTCACGATCAGCCCGACCTTCGTGACCCAGCGCTGCGCCGACGAGTGGCGCCGGGGCAGTGCAGACGAGCATCGCAGGACGCTGCGCAGCGCGTGGCACGTCGACGACTCGCATGACGGGCTCATCGAGGGCTGGTTGCGCCGGCGCGGCATCGAGCCGCGTGGGCGCCGCGTCGTGGTCCTCTGGATGCGGTGGACCGGCAAGGGTGGAGAGACCAAGATCGAGCACGACACGAGCTTCGAGGGGATCCGCGAGCTCGTGGAGATCGCGCTGCAGCGCGACGACACCATCGTCATCATTACCGGCGACGACCCGGAGCGCGCCAATTACAGCGGGGGAAAGCCCAAGAGGCCGAAGATCACCGAGCTCACGAAAGCCGGCAACGTCTTCGACTTGACGAGCTTCTGGGACGACCCGTGGACGACCCTCGCGTCGCGCTTCGAGCAGTTTCGCCTGTGGCACTACCTCAACCGGAACTACAAGAAGGTACGACACCTCGGATTTCGCAGCGGCAACCTCGAGGCGCTGGCGCTGATCGGCTGCGAGGTGCGCTACTTCGAGGAGACCGGCTCGGCGGGCAGGCGGCCGCCTGGATCGGAGCGCATGGATCCTTTCAACATTGACGAGATCGGCTACAAGCGCCTGTCGATCTCGCGGGTGCCGACGCGCTCCGGACAGTGGGCCGCGGCGAACAACGCCGACCTGCCGCCCTGGGTGCTCGATCCCAGGACGCCCAAGCCCAAGGACGAGATCGCCAGGTTCGACAAGGGCTTCGCACCCGAGGACAAGGAGGAGATCGCGCGGTATCTCAACCCGGACGAGGTGCGCACGGCGCCGGCCAGCCCGCGCATCAGCTCGCAGCCATCCCCGGCGCCGGGGATGGTCATCGATACCGACCGCGACGCGACGGGTGTCGTCGAGCCGACGGTCGCCAGGTCGCTGTGGCGGTCGATCTGCTGTTTCCCGTGCTGAGCAACCGCGTCACCTGCCCGGGTGCCCGGGGGGAACCGCGACGCCGGCGCGGGTTTTCGGCTAGCATGGCGCGATGCAAGCCGATCCCGCTCCGCCGCTGGCCGCGGCGTTGATCGCCCGGTTCACCGCGATCGTCGGCGAGCGCAACTGCATCTGGAAGCCCGACGAGCTGCGCACGTATGAGTGCGATGGGCTGACCAGCTTTCGCGCCTTGCCCGGCGTCGTCGTGCTGCCGGCGACGCGCGGCGAGGTCGTCGCGGTGGTCCAGCTCGCGCACCGCGAGGGTCTGCCGATCGTGCCGCGCGGCTCGGGCACCGGGCTGTCCGGCGGCGCGCTGCCGGTGCCCGGCGGCGTCGTGCTCGGCATGTCGCGCATGAAGCAGATCCTCGAGATCGACTTCGAGAACGAGTGGATGCGCGTCGAGCCCGGCGTCATCAACCTCGAGATCTCCAGGCGGCTCGCGCCGCGCGGCTATTACTATGCGCCCGATCCGTCGTCGCAGCAGGTCTGCACGATCGGCGGCAACGTCGCCGAGAACTCGGGCGGCGCGCACTGCCTCAAGTACGGCTTCACCACCAACCACGTGCTCGGCGCCACCGTGGTGCTGGCCGATGGCGCGGTGATCGAGCTCGGCGGGCCGATCGCCGACCCGATCGGCTACGATCTGCGCGGCGCGCTGGTCGGCAGCGAGGGCACGCTCGGCATCGTCGTCGAGGTCGTGCTGCGGATCCTGCGCAAGCCCGAGGCGACCCGCACGTTCTTCGCGACGTTCCCATCGACCGACGAGGCCGGCAACGCGGTGTCGCTGATCATCGCGGCCGGGATCGTGCCGGCGGCGATCGAGATGATGGATCGCCTGGCGATCGTCGCGATCAAGGCGGCGACCGGGGTCGACTGGCCCGACGTCGGCGCCGCGCTGCTGATGGACGTCGATGGCCCGCTCGCCGAGGTCGAGCACACCGCGGGCGAGGCCAACCGGCTGGCGCGCCAGGCCGGCGCGCTCGAGATCCGCGTGCCGCGCGACGCCGCCGAGCGCGACACGATGTGGCGCGGCCGCAAGAGCGCGTTCGCCGCGGTCGGCCGGATCAGCCCCAACTACGTGGTCCAGGACGGCGTGATCCCGCGCTCGGAGATCGCGAAGGTGCTGCGCGCGATCGAGGGCCTCGCGACCACCAGCGGCCTGCGGATCGCCAACGTGTTCCACGCCGGCGACGGCAACCTCCACCCGCTCGTGCTGTACGACGCCGCGATCCCCGGCCAGGAGGCGCTGGCCGAGCACACCGCGGGCGAGATCCTGAAGCTGTGCGTCGTGAGCGGCGGCTCGATCACCGGCGAGCACGGCGTCGGCGCCGACAAGGCGATGTACATGGGCGAGATGTTCACCGAGGCCGACCTCGCGACGATGAACCTCGTGCGCTGCGCGTTCGATCCCGAGGTCCGCATGAACCCGGGGAAGGTGTTTCCGACGCCGCGGCTGTGCGGCGACCGGCCTGGCAAGTACCACGCGCATCCGACCGAGCTGTCCGGGGTCGCCGGCCGCGGCTGACCTGGTCACCGGCTTCACGATGACGCGGTGCGCACGTCCGCGCGGCGCGTCCCTTCCGATGCGCTCCGGTAGCACTTGGCTTCCCTGCGGCCGGCGAGCGACACTCTGGTATCAGCCAGCGGATCGAGATGCCCATTGCACCGCCGTTTGATCGATGGAGCGTGTTCGATGAACGTCGACGTCCAAGATCGTGATGCGATCCTCGGGGTCCGGCCGCGCACGGCGTACGCGCCTGCCAGCGTCGAGGAGTGCGCCGCCGTCATGGCGCAGGCGGCCGGCGAGCAGCTGCGGCTCGGGTTCGTGGGCGGCGGGACCGCGATCGAGCTCGGGGCGCCGCCGACCGCGCTCGATGCCGTGGTGCGGACCGAGCGGCTCACCAAGATCCTCGAGTACGCGCCGGCGGACATGGTCATCGTCGCCGAGGCCGGCGTGACGCTGGCGGCGCTGCAGGCCGAGGCGCGGGCCCACGGCCAAAGGCTCGCGCTCGATCCGCCGTGGCCGGAGCGCGCCACGATCGGCGGCCTCATCGCCACCGGCGCCGGAGGGCCGCTGCGCGCGCGCTACGGCGCCGTGCGCGACCTGATCATCGGCGTGACGCTGGTCCGCGCCGACGGCGAGGTGGCGCGCGGCGGCGGCAAGGTCGTGAAGAACGTCGCCGGGTTCGATCTGCCCAAGGTCGCGTGCGGCTCGCTCGGCACGCTCGGCCTCATCGCCGCGGCGGCGTTCCGGCTGCATCCGCTGCCCGAGGTGGTGACCACCGTGCTGGCGCCCGGGCTCGGCGCCGAGGCCGTGGTGGCGCTGGTCGCGGCCACGCGGCAGGCCCAGCTCGAGCCGGCGAGCGTGGTCGCGGTGTCGGCCGGCGGCCGGTTCGACGTCGGCGTGCGGTTCGAGGGCTTCGAGCGCGGCGTGCAGCACCAGGTCGCGCGGATGATCGAGATCGCCGGGGCCAGCCAGGCGCCCGCCGAGGCGCTGTCGGACGCCGCCGCCGCCGGGTTCTGGCGCCGCCACGACGCCGTGCGGACCGCGGCCGGGCTGCGCGTCCGGGTCGCCGGGCTGCCGACCCGGCTGCCCCAGGTCGCGGCGCGCGCCGCACCGCTCGGCGATCTCGCCTGGTACGCGACGCTGGGGACCGGATTTGCCGGCGGCGCGGTCGGCGATGCCGCCGCGATGGCCGCCGCGATCACCGCCGCGCGCGCCCAGCTGGTCGCCGACGGCGGCTCGCTGGTCGTCGAGGCCGCGCCCGCCGCGCTGCGCGCTGCCGTGGACGTCTGGGGGCCGCCGCCGGGCGGGTTTCCGATCATGCAGCGGCTCAAGCAGCGCTTCGATCCGGACCGCCGGTGCAACCCCGGCCGGTTCGTAGGAGGACTATGACCGCCTCGCGCACGCTGCTCGACGACTGCGTCCACTGCGGGTTCTGCCTGCCGTCGTGTCCGACCTATCAATCGTGGGGCGAAGAGATGGACTCGCCGCGCGGCCGGATCCACCTGATGAAGGCGGTCGCCGAGGGCAAGGAACCGCTGACCACCGCCTCCGTCGGCCACTTCGATCGCTGCCTGGGCTGCATGGCGTGCGTCCCGGCCTGTCCGTCGGGGGTGAAGTACAACCTGCTGATCGAGGACACCCGGGCGGCGATCGAGCACCGCTACGAGCGGACGCTGAGCGACCGGATGTTCCGCGGCATGATCTTCTCGCTGTTTCCGTACCCGCGGCGGCTCAAGTTCGCGGTGGCGCTCCAGCTGATCTACCAGCGCACGGGGCTGCGCTGGCTGGTCCACAAGCTCGGGCTCGCCCGGCGGATGCCGCGCCGGCTGCGCAACCTGGAGGCGCTGATGCCGCCGGTCTCGCTCCGCCAGCTCACCGATCGGCTGCCGGACCACCAGCCGGCCCAGGGGACGCAGCGGATGCGGGTCGCGATGCTGCCCGGCTGCGTCCAGCGCGTGTACTTCCCCGACGTCAACCAGGCGACGCTGCGGGTGCTGGCCGCCGAGGGCTGCGAGGTCGTGATCCCCGAGGACCTCGGCTGCTGCGGCGCGCTGTCGGTCCATGCCGGGCGCGACGACGAGGCCCGCGCGCTCGCGCGGCCGACGATCGAGGCGCTCGAGGCGACCGGCGCCGACGCGATCGTGGTCAACGCCGCCGGCTGCGGGTCGTCGATGAAGGAGTGGGGCCACCTGTTCCGCGACGACCCGGCGTGGGCCGAGCGCGCGGCGGCGCTCGCCGCCAAGGTCAAGGACGTGACCGAGCTGCTCGCCGGCCTGCCGCCGGTCGCGCCCCGCCATCCGATGGCGGTCAGGGTCGCGTACCACGACGCCTGCCACCTGGCGCACGCCCAGCGGATCCGCAGCGAGCCGCGCAGCCTGCTCCGCGGCATCCCCGGCCTCGAGCTGGTCGAGCTCGACAGCGACAGCTGCTGCGGCAGCGCCGGGGTCCACAACCTGCTCGAGCCCGAGAGCGCCCGCGAGATCGGCCTGCGCAAGGTCGCCAGCGTCGTCGCCGCGACTCCGGAGCTGCTGGTCAGTGCCAATCCCGGCTGCACGCTGCAGATCCAGATGCTGCTCCGCGAGCGCGGCACCGAGCTGGCGACGGCGCACCCGATCGAGGTGCTCGACGCTTCGATCCGCGGCGTGCCGCTTCGCACGGCCTAGCGCCAACACGCCGCGTTAATCGCCGGCGTCCAACACACTGCGTTATTGCAAAGCATCGATTGCCGACAACGGCAGAGCGCTCCAGTCACAGGACATGTCGGTCGCATTGCATTTCATGTTGGCGACCGTTGTTCTAGATTGAGCAAGCTCGCCGCCCACAGCCGTACGAGCGGTCACCGTTCTTGGAGGTCCCGATGTATGAGCAGAACTACAACCCGTTCGGGAACGCATTTCTGTCCACCGTGGTCGCCGCGGTCCCGATCGTGGTGCTGCTCTACTTCATCGCGCTCCACCCCCACCGCGACCGCACCGGGCATCGCCACCTGGGCATCTCGGCGCCGTACGCCGCGCTGTGCGGCGTGGTCGCGGCGTTCGTCGTGTCGTGCCTCGCGTTCGGCATGCCGGTCGGCAAGGCGGTCTCGGCGTTCGCGTTCGGCAGCCTCAACGGCCTGATCGGCATCATCTGGATCGTCGTCGCGGCGATGCTGCTCTACACGATGACGGTGGTCACCGGGAAGTTCGAGATCGTCAAGGAATCGATCATCCACATCTCGTTCGACCGCCGGCTGCAGGTCCTGTTGATCGCGTTCTCGTTCGGCGCGATCATCGAGGGCACGTCGGGGTTCGGCACGCCGGTGGCGATCGCCGGCGCGATGATGGTCGGCCTCGGCTTCAAGCCGTTCCAGTCCGCCGTGCTGAACTTGATCGCCAACACGGCGCCGGTCGCGTTCGGCGCGATCGGCACGCCGATCAAGGCGCTGGCCACGGCGAGCGGGCTCAACGAGCTCACGCTGGCGACGATGGCGGGCCACCAGCTGCCGTGGGTCTCGCTGATCGTGCCGTTCTGGCTGGTCGTGCTGTTCGTCCGGATGGAGGGCGGCACCTGGAAGCAGGCCTTCGAGGTGTGGCCGGCGGCGGTGGTGTCCGGCACGAGCTTCGCGGTGATGCAGTATTTCGCCTCCGGCACCGAGAGTCTGTATCTGACCACAGACGTGGTGTCGGGGGTATTTTCGATCGTCTGCACCGCGGTGTTCCTGCGGGTGTGGCAGCCCAAGGAGCGGTTCCTGCTCCGCGCCGAGCGCGACGCCGCGGCGCTTGGATCCGGCAGCGCGGCGCCGGTATGGAAGTACAAGTACAAGCTCGGCGAGACGATCTACGCCTGGCTGCCGTGGGCGATCCTGATCGGCTGCTGCGTCCTGTGGGGCCTGAAGAAGGCGTGGCTCGATACCCTGATCCCCAGCAAGATCGACACCACGCTGTTCGGCTCCCGGCTGTCGGGGACGATCTCGCGTCCGGTGTGGGACCTGCCGGGCTTGCACAAGCTCGTCCAGCGCATGCCGCCGGTGGTCCCCGCCGGCGCGGCGCCCGAAGGCGCGCAGTTCGTGTTCGGCTGGGTCTCGGCTGCCGGCTCCGGCGTGTTCGTCGCCGCGGTGCTGACCGGCCTGGTGCTCCGGCTGTCGGCCGCGCAGTGGCGGCAGGCGATCAGCCGGACGCTGCGCCGCATGCTGATCCCGGTGCTGGTGATCGGCCAGGTGCTCGGCCTTGGCTTTCTCACCCGCTACGCCGGCACCGACGCCGTGCTCGGCCTGGTGTTCGCCCACGCCGGCTCGACGTATCCATTCTTCGCCGCCTACCTCGGCTGGCTCGGCGTGTTCCTGACCGGCTCGGACACGGCGTCGAACGCGCTGTTCGGCAGCCTGCAGAACATCACGGCCCAGCAGCTCCACCTGAACCCGATCCTCGTCGTCGCGACCAACTCGACCGGCGGCGTGATGGGCAAGATGATCGACGCCCAGTCGATCATGGTGGCGGCGGCCGCGTGCTACGACGATCCGCACGAGCGGTCGCACGCGCTGGGCCCGATCTTCCGCAAGGTGTGGTGGCACTCGGTGGGCGGCGCCGCGGTGATCGGCATCATCGCGCTCGTGCAATCGCAGTTCACCGGCTGCATCCCGACGCCGCCGCCCAAGGGCGCCGCGACCAGCGCGATCCACCGGCCGAACGTGGTCGCCAAGGCGCCCTGACCGCCGCGCCGGATCTTGGCCCGGCCGCGGGCGGCCGCCGCCCATCGCGGGTGGTTCTCGCGTACAGTGGCGCGCATGCGCAGCTTGCGGGTCCTGGTCGTAGCCGTCGTCGCGGGCTCCGCATCGTGCGGCGGTCACGCACCCCCGCCCGGAGCGCCCGCGTGGGCAGCGCCCGCGGTGCTGACCCAGGTCCCGGCCGAGGCGCCGTACGTATTCGCGTCGATCGAGCCGCTGAGCGAGCCGGTGCGCGCGCGCGCCTTGCTCCAGCTCGAGGTCGAGCTCGGCCAGCTCGTCGATCGCGCCCAGCACATGTCCGCCGATCAGATCATCGCGCGCACCAAGGCGGCGGACCGCGCGATGCTCGCGCCGTGGATCCGCGCCGGCGTCGCGGTCGCGCGCGAGCTGAACGCCAAGGACATGGCGAACGTGGCGAGCCAGCTCGGGCTCGCCACGAGCGGCCGGTTCGTGCTCTACGGGCTCTCGGTGTGGCCGGTGCTGCGGCTCGAGGTCGCCAATCCGGTGCGGCTGCGCCAGGTGATCGAGCGCGCCCTCGCCGCCTCCGGCGTGCCGGTGCAGCAGGCCACGCAGGACGGCCGCGCGTACTGGAGCACCGGGACGCCGGAGGTGACGATGATCGCGTCGGTGCTCGCGCGCGACGTGGTGTTCGCCGTCGTGCCGACCGCGGCGCTGGCCGGCGTGCTGCCCGAGCTGCTCGGCACCCGGCCGCCCGCGCAGCCGCTGATCGCGACCACCGCGTTGCCGGATCTGCTCGCCCGGCATCGCCTCATCGGCTATGCGTTCGGCTACGTCGATGTCCACCGCCTCATCGACATCGTCGCCGGCCGTGGCCCGGTGGCGCTCGACGCCCCGATCCACGCGCTGACCGGGACGGTCCCGCCGGCGTGCGGCGCCGACCTCGATCGGCTCGCCCAGGTCGCCCCCCGCCTCGTGTTTGGCTATCACCGCCTCGACGAGGCCGGGTTCGAGGGCGGGCTGGTCGTCGAGTCGCCGTCGCCGATCGCCAGCGCGCTGACCCGGCTCGGCGCCGCCGCGCCCGAAGTGACCGCGGCGCTCGGCCAGGCGGCGCTGTTCGCGGTGGGCGCCGCGTTCAACTTCGACGAGACCATCGCGCTGTTGCGCGGCGTCACCAGCGAGATCCACGCGCACCCGTTCAGCTGCCCGTGGCTGGCCGGCATCAACCGCCAGAGCGACCTGCTGGCGACCAAGCTGGCGTTTCCATTTCCGCCGCTGCTCCGCGACCTGCACGGCGCCTCCCTGGTGATCGATCGCGGGGAGATCCTGCCGCCGAGCATCGAAGGCCACCTGCTGATCGCGAGCAACCACGCCGCCGCGCTGGTGCCGCTGGCGACCACGCTCGTGCCCGCGCTCAGCGGGCTCAAGCTCAAGGACGACGGCGTGCCGGTCGAGCTCCCGACCCAGAAGCTCGGGATCCCGCTCCTGTCGTCGACCCACGTCGCGATGTCTGGCGACCGCCTGGCGATCGCCACCGGCACCGACAGCGACCACCGCGCCACCGCCGAGCTCGCCGTGGCCACGCCCCGCAGCTCGCCGTTGTTCACGATCGCGTTCGACGGCAAGCAGCTGCGCGCGCTGTTCGCCGCGCTGGGCGCGGAGAACGAGACCGATCGGCTCACGAACCTGGGCCAGGCCAAGATCAGCCTCGACGCCAGCGACGCCGGGCTGCGGTTGAACGTGGTCGGGACGTGGAGCGAGCGTTCCGCCCCCGCCGCGACGCCGGCCCGGCTCCCGGTCACCGCCGCGGCGCCGTAACCCGCTCCGGAGCTGGCCACCGCGGGCACTCACGTCGAATCGTGCCGCGCGAGCTGATCCGGTACGCTCGCGCGGCCCCGATCGCGAGAGGATCTGCATGTCGCGCCTCCAGCTGATGTTGTCCACGCTCGCCGTGATCGCGACGCTCGTTGGTTGTGGCGGCGATGCCACGCCGGCCCCGGCGCCGCCGCAGATCGTCGACAAGATCGCCGCCACGACCGCCGCGGGGGGAGCGGCGATCACGCCGGGGCTGACCACGCTCGACGATCTCGCGAGCTACCAGGCGGTACGGCGCGACCCGATCTGCACGCCCTATCGCGGCTACACCGTGTGCGGCGTGCCCCCGCCCTCGTCGGGGGGCATCGCGGTCGCGCAGACGCTGGGCATCCTCGGCAGCTTCGATCTCGCCGCCGCGGCGCCACCGGCGCCGGATCGCGAAGGCGGCGTCCCGGGGGTCGACGGCATCCACCTGACCAGCACGATCGAGAGCCCGTTCGGATCGTTCCACATGACCGCCGGCGTGGTGCTCAACAACGAGCTGACCGACTTCTCGGCGGAGCCCGCGGATCCGACCGGCGCGCCGATCGCCAACCGCGTCGCCGGCGGCAAGCGACCGCGCAGCTCGATGGCGCCGACCCTGGTGTTCCGCACCGCCGCGGATGGCTCGCGCGGCGACTTCGTCATGGCCACCGGCTCGCCGGGCGGCGCCGCGATCATCCAGTACGTCGTCAAGACGCTCGTCGGCGTGCTCGACTGGCAGCTCGACGCCCAGCAGTCGGCGGGCCTGCTCGACTTCGGCGCCGCCAACGATCCAACGACCAACCTCGGTGGCGAGAGCCCGAACGTCGACCCCACCGATGACGGCGCTCACGATCCGCGGGTCCAGGCGCTGCGCGCGCGCGGCCACCAGGTCAGCGTCGCCGTGCAGTCGAGCGGCGTCGCGACGGTGGTCCGCAGCGGCGCCGGCCTGGCCGGCGGCGCGGATCCTCGACGCGAGGGCATCGTGCTCGGCGATTGGTTCGCCCCCGCACCCGCGCGTCGCTGACCGCGCGCCTGGGGCAGCGCCGCCCCGGGGAAAACCCGCAGCGCCTGCGTGAAGTCTTCCATTGCAGACTGTGTCCGGAGGTCGCCTCGTCGCGGGGATGGCCGATGCACTTGGTGGAAAGGCTATCCCCATGAACATCTCCGCCACGACCACGTCGCTCAGCCAGGTCAGCCAGGTCAGCTCGGTCAGCGCGACGTCCGCGCTCAACCAGATCCTCTCGACGACCCCCGACTCGACGACCGCCCCGGGCGAATCGTCGGGCGGCAACGACCAGACCCACCTGTCGAAGATGGGCGCGCTGTTCAGCAAGCTGCAGGATCTCGAGACGTCGGATCCGGCCAAGGCCAAGCAGGTGTTGACCTCGATCGCCTCGGCGCTCACCGACAAGGCCAAGGCCTCCGGCAACACCGATCCGCACCTGCAGGAGCTCGCCGACAAGTTCACCCAGGCGGCCAAGACCTCCGACCTCTCGGCGCTGAGGCCCCCGGGCGGCGGGCACCACCACCACCACCACGAGGGTGCCCCGCCCAGCGCGCCGCCGGCGGACGCGTCCGGCAGCTCGAGCGCAGCGACCACGTCGACCACGTCGACCGACGCCACCACGGCCGGCGCCGCGAGCAAGGCGGCGAGCTATTCGCAGAACCGCACCGACCAGGTCGCCCTCGAGTCGATCATCAGCAACGCGCTGTCAGGCGTCGCGGCGTAACCCGCGCTGGCCTGCCTCGCGGCGGTGTCATCTGTGCTTGCCTGCGGTGCGCCGGGCGACGGCAGCGACGAAAAAAATCGGGCAGACTGGCGCGATGACCGTCGAACGCGCGCGCCCCGCGGCCGTCCCTTGCGATCCCGAGCCGACCGGCCCGCAGCCGCCGGCGCTGGCCACGCGCATGGCGAGCATGCCGGTCTCGGCCGTGCGCGAGATCCTGAAGGTCGCCGAGCAGCCCGACGTGCTGTCGTTCGCCGGCGGGCTGCCCGCCCCCGAGCTGTTCCCGGTCGAGGCGATCGCCGCGGCCCACGCCGAGGTGCTCGCCTCGGCGGGCGGCGCCGCGCTGCAGTACTCGACCACCGAGGGCTACGGCCCGCTGCGCGACTGGATCGCCGGCCATCTCCAGCGCCGCGGGATCGCCGCGCGCGCCGACGAGCTGCTCGTCACCAGCGGCTCGCAGCAGGGCATCGATCTGGTCGCCCGCATCTTCCTCGATCCCGGCGACGTCGTGCTGGTCGAGAACCCGACCTACCTCGCGGCGATCCAGGCGTTCGCCGCCTACGAGGTCCAGCTGGTCGCGGTGCCCAGCGACGACGGCGGCATGCAGGTCGAGCACCTGCCGGCGCTGATCGCCGCGCATCGCCCCAAGCTGATCTACCTGGTGCCCAGCTTCCAGAACCCGCGGGGCACCACGCTGTCGCAGGACCGCCGCGCCCGCCTCGCCGAGATCGCCGCCGCGCACCGCGTCGTCGTCCTCGAGGACGATCCGTACGGCGAGCTGTCGTTCGCGGGCCCGGCGCCCCGCCCGGTCGCGGCCCACGGCCTGGGCAACATCCTCTACCTCAGCACGTTCTCCAAGACCCTCGCCCCCGGCCTGCGGATCGGCTGGATCTGGGGCGACGCGGCGCTCATCCGCAAGGCCACCATCGCCAAGCAAGCGGCCGATCTACAGACCGCCACGCTGTCGCAGCGCGCGACCGTCGCCCTGCTGCGCACCTTCGACTACGCCGGCCACGTCGCCCACATCTGCGGCGTCTACCGCGAGCGCTGCCAGACCATGCTCGACGCGCTCGCCGCCCACCTCCCGGCCGGCTGCCGCTGGGTCGCCCCCCAGGGCGGCATGTTCGTCTGGCTCCAGCTGCCCGGCGGCCTGCGCGCCGACGCCGTGTTCCCCGCCGCCGTCGCCCGCAAGGTCGCGTTCGTCCCCGGCCAGGCGTTCTTCATCGCCGATCTCCGCCACGACTTCATCCGGCTCAACTACTCGAACCGGCCCCCGGCGCTGATCACCGAGGGCATGCAGCGCCTCGGCGCCGTGATCCACGCGCTCGCCAGCGGCTGATCGCCACGCGGGAGCTCGTGCTCGGTCCATCCGACCGATCAGCCGGTCACAGCACCAGCAGGAACGCCAGCAGATCGGCCTTCTCGGGCTCCGTCAACTGCAGCTGGAGGACCAGGTTGAAGAACTCGACGGTGTCGTCGAGCGTGAGCAACCGTCCATCGTGAAGATACGGCGGCGACTCCTTGATCCCACGCAGCGTGAACGTCTTGATCGGGCCGTCGCCGTTCGCGACCTGATCGCTGACGACGCGCTCCTTGAAGAACCGCTCGAGCTGGAGATCGTGCATCGAGTTGTCCGTGAAGTAGGGCCCGCCATGACATTCGATACAGCGGGCCTTGCCACCGAACAGCGCCTCGCCGCGGCGCTCGGCGTCGCTGGCCAGCGCGTTCAGCCGTCCGAACCCATCGAGCTTGGGCGCCGGTGGAAAATCGAGCAGCCGCTCGACCTCCGCCATGTTCTGGACCTGGCTCGCGCGATCGAGCGGGTTGAGGCCTTTGAGCGCCGCCTTGCTGATGTCACCATCGAAGTACGCGGCGCGCTGCTCGAACTCGGTGAAATCCTCGATCGACATCAGCGCGCGCTGCGATCCGAACGACCGCTGGATATTCACGCCGCGCAGCGATGACGTGTCGATCCGGTTGCGCTGGTCCTGCGGCCGGATGTCGCCGACCAGATGGAACGCCGCGTTGGTGTGGCCGTTGACGTGGCAGTCGAAGCAGGCCACGCCGAGCTGCGGCTCGGCCGATCGCCGATCGTCGATCAAGTTGAACTGCTGCTGCGCGAACGGAAACACCAGCAGGCGCAGCCCGTCGAGCTGCTTGGGGTTGAGCTTGTCCTCGAACAGGCGGTAAAAGTTGTGGGTCGTGACGAGCTCGCCCTGCGAGACGTCGCCGAGATCGAGCCGCGTGGTCAGAAACATCGCCGGTGGAAACTCGGGCAGGAACTGATCCGGCAGGTCGAACTCGATGTCGAACCGGGTGAGGTCACGCCCGGTCTGTGCGAGGATCTCGTCGATCGCGAAGCGAGGGAACACCATCCCACCCTCGAGATGCCGGGGATGCGGCAGCGGCATGAACCCGCGCGGGAAGCTGTCGGTGTCTCGAATCGCGTCGGGGCTCAGCGCCGCGAGCGAGCTCCAGGTGACGCCATCGGGCAACTTGACGCGCACGCCGGCCTGCAGCGGCTTGCCGCGCGTCATGGTGACCGCGCGCCGGCTGTCGGACAGGTCATATCGGGCGTCGAGCAGCGCGCGCTGGCGCTGCATGTAAGCCGGCTTCTCGGCCTCGAACTGCGCCTTGGTCTGCGCGAACGTGGCGCCGGTGGCCGGCGGTGGCGCCGGCAACGGATCGTCCGGACCCGGCTCCGGCACGGGACTCGAGCTGGCCGCGCGATCGTGACACGCGGGAACGACGCACAACGCGGACAGCAAACCCCACGACATCGAAACTCGAATACTCATGTTATTTCCTCCAGGCTCTCGGGCATGTCGTGCAGTCGATGCGCCAGGTGCCCGGCTCACGCCCAGGACGCTCGCGGCGTCCCGTGGCGACACGCGATGAGCGGCGGCGTCACTGCGATACGCAAGCGCACGAGCCCAACGCCCGCGGACCCCGCGAACGAGCGCCGCACCGGATGGCTCATCGGTCCGCAGCGGGTGGTGCGCGCGCCACAGGCGGCGCCGACATGAGCTCGCGACCACGCGCTGGCCCCGCCAGAATCTTGGATCCGGAATTCATGGTCGACCAGGGGATACGACGATCCAGCCCCGGTGCAGCGGTGCGAGCTTCGCGATGGGCTCGAGGGCGCGGGGCGACAGGCTACCGGTCTCGCGTTCTTGCATTCGCCATGCGAGATGGTTGATGAGTTATTGCCTGTTCCGATCTCCAACAACCATTCTCGTGGGCAGCTCACCGGGTCTGGTGAGTGTGGCCGGAGCTTCTGAAGTAGAACACATCACCGAACTCACCGCGTCGCCCACCCGGGCGGTAGGAGAAGCCGCCTCGCCCCATCAACCACGAACTCGCATGATCATGACTGCGTTGCGCGTCCACAGGGCAGACGGGCTGACCTCGGGGCGCTCGAGCTCGAGCCCTGACCGCGGGCGAGTTGACGCACCCGGCTGTTGGCCGTAGGTGGTAACGAACTGGTTCGACGCCGGCGGGCAAGCGGCGAAGGCCCTTGACCGGAGGGACAGACCGCAGGGACAGTGCGGCGTATGGCAGAAACGTCGAGCACATCCTCGCCTGGCGGCAAGGTCGAGCCGTACATCCCCGCGAGCACGAAGCTCCCAGAGCTGACGGTCGGCGTCGTCATCCTCGGCCTGGTGCTCTCGGTGATCCTGGCCGGCGCGAACGCTTACCTGGGCATGTTCGCCGGCATGACGGTGTCGGCGTCGGTGCCTGCCGCCGTCATCTCGATGGGCATCCTGCGGGCGCTGCGGACCGGTAACATCCTCCAGAACAACGCGGTGCAGACCGCGGCCGCGTCGGGGGAGGGGCTCGCGTCCGGCGTCATCTTTACCCTGCCCGCGCTGGTGCTGATGCAGGCCGCCGGGTGGGCGCGGTTCTCGTACCTCGAGACCACGCTGATCGCGCTGTTCGGCGGCGTGCTCGGCGTGCTGTTCACCATCCCGCTGCGGCGCGCGCTGATCATCGACCAGCCGCTGCAGTTTCCGGAGGGCGTCGCGACCGCCGAGGTGCTCAAGGTCGGGGCCGAGGGGGGCGGCGGCATGGACGTGCTGCTGATGTCGGGGGCGATCGGCGCGATCGTCAAGGTCGGCGCGACCGGCCTCAAGCTGTGGGCCGAGACCGTCAAGACCGGGTTCTGGCTGACGGGCAAGGCCGCGGCAGCGATGACCGCTGGCACACCGGCCTCGGCGGCGACCGCGACCGCCAGGACCGGGGCGCCATTCTACTTTGGCATCAATGCCTCGCCCGCGCTGCTGTCGGTCGGCTACATCGTGGGCTTCAACGTGGCGGCGGTGATCTTCACCGGCTCGGTGCTGAACCGGTGGATCGCGGTGCCGCTGTTCTCGCAGCTCGGCGACCCGAGCGCGATCCTCGCCGGCAAGCAGACGCTCGCGCAGGCGCTGCAGGGGGCCGATGCGCTCGCGGCGGCGGACCTGTATCACAAGCATGTGACCCGGTTCCTGGGGGTCGGCGGCATGCTGGTCGGCGGGGTGTGGTCGCTGTACAAACTTCGGCGCTCGCTGCTCGGCGGCATCACGGCCGGACTCGACGCGTACAAGCAGCGGCGCGCGGGCGGCAGTGACGCGGTGGTGCGCACCGAGCACGACATGCCGATGAACATCATCCTGATCTTGATCGCCGCATCGGTGATCCCGCTGTTCTTCATCTTCTGGCACTTCACCGGATCGGTGGGGGTCAGCGCGGTGATGGCGTTCGTGATGGTGATTGCTGGATTTCTGTTCTCGGCGGTCGCGTCGTACATGGCCGGGCTGGTCGGCTCGTCGAATAACCCGGTGTCCGGCATCACGATCTCGACGATCCTGGTCTCCGCGCTGCTGCTCCTGCTGATGGGCGTCGATAGCAAGGCCGGGCCGGTGGCCGCGATCCTGATCGGCGGTGTGGTGTGCTGCGCCGCTGCGATCGGCGGCGACAACCTGCAGGACCTCAAGTGCGGCCAGCTGGTCGGATCGACGCCCTGGAAGCAGCAGGTGATGCAGATCCTCGGCGTCGTGGTCGCGGCGTTCGCGATGGCGCCTGTACTGAATTTGCTCAACGACGCGTATAAAATCGGGAGCGACGGGCTCCCTGCACCTCAAGCGAATCTCATGGCGACGGTGGCCAAGGGTGTATTCGAAGGTGGGTTGCCGTGGACAATCATCGGCATCGGCGCCGGGATCGCGGCGGTGGTGATCACGATCGACTCGCTGCTGCAGCGCAGCGGCTCGAAGATCCGCACGCCGGTCATGGCGTTCGCGGTCGGCGTGTACCTGCCGTTCGACCTCAACATCTCGATTTTCTTGGGCGGCGTGATCTCCTTGCTCGTCAACCGCACGCTGGATCGCACGAACGCGTCGCCGGAGCGCCGCGGCGCCGTGGAGCGTGGCGGCCTCCTGGCGGCCGCCGGGTTCATCACCGGCGAGGCGCTGCTCGGCATCGGGCTCGCCGTGCCGATCGCGGTCAAACATAGCGAGGACGCGATTGCGCTGTTCGGCGGCGCGTACAAGGAGGTCGCGGCCCCCGCGCTCGCGTTCGTCGTGGTGGTGATGTGGCTCCTGTACAAGCTCGCGTTGCGCAAGGACGAGCGCACCTCCCGGCACGGAGGATCTCGCAGCTGAACGCTCCTTGCATGCGAGAACTTCCCAGGCTGGGGTGGGACAAAACCCTCAGGGTCAGATGTCCACACCTCCTAGGGACGCGGATCTGTTGGTCAGAGGAGAAAAGATCCACAGGCACGAGTCATGCTGTAGGGTCGGGGCATGAAGCGTGCTTTTTTCCTTAGCTTCGGCGCTGCGCTGATGGCCGCTGCTTGCGGCGGTGGCGGTGGCGACAAGTCATTCGAGAGTCTGTGCACGACTCAGGTGCCGCCCCCCGCGGCCTGCCAGACGACGTGTGATTCCACCGCCGGCGCGGCGGGCACCTGCCCGAGCGGCTTCCACTGCGCGACGGGCGGAAAATGCGATTCCGTCTGCACGCAGGGCGGAACCGAGTGCGGTACGGGTTTCAGCTGCACGGCCGACGGATTCTGCAAGGCAGCTGGCAACGGCGGCAGCCCTGATGCCGGGGGCGGCGTTGGCGGCGGCGATCCGGACGCGGCGTGCCCGGACCTGCACTTCACGGCGACCAAGGTCATTCCGTCGATTCAGCTGCTCATCGATCGCAGCGGCTCGATGGCAAACGACTTCAACAACATGGCTATCCCGGGTAACGACACGACGACGCCTCAAAAGTTCAAGACCGAGCTGGACGCGCTCGTCGGCGCGACCGGGGTCGTCACGCAACTGCAAGCCTCGGTGTATTTCGGTGCCTCGATGTTTCCCAGCGCGAGCTGTCCAGGTCTGTTCTCCGCGCCGCGCGCGCTCAACAACAAGGCCGGCATTGCGACGCTGCTCAACGCGCATGGTCCTTCGGGGAGCACGCCCACCTCGGTCTCGATCGACGCCGTGGTCCAGGATTTTCACGACCACCCGGCTCCGGCGGGCTCGCCGCCGGCGATCATCCTGGCGACCGATGGGTTCCCCAATCAGTGCAACAGCAAGGGCGATAATGATCCGCAGGCGCAATCGGATACCATCACGGCAGCGCAGAACTCCTTCAAAGCAGGCATTCCGCTGTTCGTGCTCGCGGTCGGCAATGGATTCGACACCAATCCCACCTTCAAGCAAGCGCTGACGGACGCCGGCCAGGGCATCAAGAACGCGACGACGTACTCGGCCACCGATCCGGCCAGCCTGGCCCAGGCGTTCCAGGACATCATCCGCGGCGTCGTGTCGTGCGACCTGAACCTGACCAACGGCATGGTCAACGCGAGCGACGCGGCCAGCGGCACCGTCACCGTCAACGGCCAGCAGCTGACGTACATGACCGACTGGACGCTCGACAGCACCGGCACGGTCATCCACGTGCTCGGCGCCGCCTGCACGGCGCTGAAGAGCTCGGCGAACCCGGTGGTCGACGCGACGTTCCCCTGCGGCGGCGGCATCATCTTCTGATTCGCGCGGCGGAACACACGCCCTGCGCGGGCCGCCCCCCGGCCGGCGCTTCGTCGTGTGCGCCGCCCGCAGGCTACTTTAGATCAGCGGGCGCGCCATCCGCAGCGCGCGCTGGCCGCGATCGTAGGTCGCAGAGCCATCGACGACGCGGAAGCCCGCGCGGGCGTAGAGCCGCTGCGCCGAGATGTTCGACTCGGCCACGGTCAGGCGCAGCGCGGCGATGTGGCTCGAGGGCGCGACGCGCTCGGCCACCTCGATGACGTGGGTGAGGAGCTTGCCGCCGATGCCGCGGCGCTGGAAGGCTGGCAGGACGGCGAGCGCGAGGAGGTCTGCCACGACCTCGGCGTTGTGGCTCGGAGTCTCCATGTAGAAGCCCAGCATCGCGAACGCCCGTCCGCGGCCCTGCAGGTCGTGGTCGATCCAGGCCAGCACGCCTGGTTGTTCGAGCCACGACGGCAGGATGCGCGTGTAGTCGCCCAGATCGCGGTAAGCCTCGGCGCCAGTCGCGATGATCCACGGATGATCCGCGATCTCAGCGCGCCGAATCACGACAAGGCTCGTGGAAACTGGACTAGCCAGCGAATCCGCCGCCCTGCACATCGCTGTCGCGCGCGCGGGGGGCGGATGGGGCCGCAGCTGCCGGCTTGCGCTGGGGCAGCGCGCTCATCGAGGTAGGGGCTGCCGCAGGACGCACCGTTGCTGCAGCGCCGTCGTTCGCGATCACGAGACCGGCGAGCATGCGCAGCGTGTAGCGGCCCGGCGACGTGCGAACAAACAGCGACGTCTCTCCTTTGCGCTTGATATCCATCGACAGATCGCGCGCGACCACGGTGTCTGGAGTCTTTGACTTGCTGGGCAAGCGCAGCCCAGCTCTCTCGACAATTTCCCGAACAGACATCGGTACCGCTGTCTCGCGCAGGATCTCTTCCACCACAGCAAGCGTACTCATGACCGGCGTGCCTCCCTCGAGAATGACGTTGCGTTCGAAGCGTCGAGACGGTCGCCATCCTAGCGCCGCGAGGCTCCGGAACCAGTCTTGACATGAGTTTTTTTTCGGCGAGCCCTCGCGGCGTCGAGCTCGCGGCGCTCGCTGCATTTTTCTTGGCATCGCCGCTGGTCGGGCCGCCCCGTGGTTGCACGTGCCGTACCTTGGGCGGATGCTGCCCCGGCGGGCGACCGCGCCCGGGAGGAATCATGTCGTTCGGCATCATTGAAGTCATCACGTTACTGCTGGGACTCGCAGGGTTTGGCGTGCAGGCCAATCCCAAGGCGCCCACGGTAGACCAAGCGTTGCGCTATGCGATGGCCGATGCCGATGTCGCGGTCCACGTCGATATCGCGAGCCTGGTGCCCGGGAATTACAAGTTGCTCGGCCAGCTGGCAGACCAGCCGCAAATCAAGGCATCACCCGAACTTCAGGCCGCTGTGCGCCGGGCGGTCAGCGAGGTCGAGGGCGGGCGCTCGGTGGCCCGGATGATGACAGATCTCGACGTCGTGTCGGATCTTTATGACGCGACCGGGTTCTTCCAGCACGTGCCGCACGGAGATCCGACCTTTGTGGTCGCCGTCCACGGCAGGTTCTCGCCGAACAATCTCGACAAGATTGCGAAGCTGAGCGGCAAGGCGGCCGCCAGGGTCGGCGGCGGGCTGTTCGTCGATAGCGGCTCGACCGAGCCCTCGATCGCCCTGACCAAGGAGGGGGTGATGCTGATCGGCACTCCCGACTTGCTGCGCGACCGACTCGCCGATGGCTGGCAGCCACCCGGCCACGATGCGTCGACGAACCTCGGCTATCTCGCCGAGGCGGTGGCCGCCAAGCCGGTGTTTGCCGTCGTGTTGACAATGTCGACGTCGGCGCGCGCCGAGGCGATCAGCCGGCTGGGCACGCAGAGCTTCGCGACCGATATGATCAGCCGGCACAAGGCCGCTGGGTTCTCAGTTTTTCACGACGGAGTCGGCTGGACCTGGGTCGACAGCACCGCCGCCGGGCTCGACTCGATGGAGCTGGTCTCCAATGGCGTGCTCGACGTGCTGCGCGCGGCCCAGATTGCCCCGCGCGGGTTCGCCAAGATCACGATGGGCGCACTCGATTCCTACCGTGGCACCAGCGCGCAGATCGATGACCTGATCAAGCACAAGGTCGATATCCAGAAGATCCTCGATACATACACGGGAGACGGCAACTTCAAGGTCAAGAGCGACAAGAACGCGAAGGCGCTGCGGCTGACCGTCCGCGCCGCCGGCAAGTCGATCAGCGAGGTGCTGCCGGTCGGCCTGCTCATCCCCGGCGCCGCGATCGCCTTCCTGCAGGCGCCGCAGAAGCCCGCGGAGATCGCGGCCCCGCCGCCCAGGCCCGGCGCCAAGCCGCCCGCCGGCAAGCCGCTGGTGCCAGCCCCCGCCAGGCCACCGGTCAAGAAGTAAGCCGCGGTCACGGCGCCTCCCACCGGTGCGTCGCGGCAGGCCGCGCGGGCGCGTCGCCGCGCGCCGACCCGCCGCAGGCTGCCGCGATCCGCGCCACTGGTTTTCAGCTACCCTGTGGCGGTTGCCCTCGACGCGCGCGCTCATCCACGCTCCGTGGTCGGCCTCCAAGGTCTCGACGGCCCTGCGCTGCCCGCGGCTGTTTCATTTCAAGTACGTGCAGAAGCTCGCCGAGCCCGAAGTGATGCCCGAGGCGCGGATCGGCAAGGCGATCCACAAGGCGCTCGAGCAGGCGCTGATGGGCACCGCGCTCGCCGAGGCCCAGGCCGCGGTGCGCGCCGAGCTGCCCAGCGAGACCGAGCAGCGCCGGTTCGACGCGCTGGCGACCGGGATCCCCGCGTTCACTGGCCGGCTCGCCCAGTTCCGCCGCCGCCGCCGGGTCGCCCGCCAGCTGGTCGAGTATTCGCTCGCGGTGCGCGAGGACCTGTCGGCGACGCAATTCTATAGTGGCGACGCGTACTACCGCGGCGTGCTCGACCTCGGGTACCTGTTCGAGGACGATTCGATCGCGCTGGTCGACCACAAGACCGGGCAGCGCATCCCCGGCTCGTCGATCGCCGACCAGCTCGAGGGCTATGCGGTGCTCGCCGCCGCCGCGTTCCGCCACGTGAGGACGTTCTGGCTCGGGATCCACTGGATCGCCGAGCGCGCCGTCGAGTGGAGCCCGGCGATCCCGCCGGCGACGATCCACGACCGCCTGGTGCCCGATCTGTTCGACAACATCGAGGCCGCGGCGCTCGCGATCGATGACGGGCCCCGGCCCAACCCCGGATCGTGGTGCGATCGATGCAGCTATCGCGAGCTGTGTCCTGCGAGCCGCGAGCTACGCTACGAACCAGTCGAGTACGAAGATGACGAAGACGGATGAACGCCTCGCCCTGGTCGAGCGCCAGCGCCGGTTCGAATGGGCGCTGGCGCGCGACGCCCAGAGCCGCGCCGCGTCGCAGTTCGTCCGCGGCAAGACCCATGACCTGCTCAACCTGGTGCAGATCGTCGAGCTCGCGTCGCTCGAGCTGTCGCGGCGGTGCGGCGGCGACGCCATCGAGTTCATCGACGACCTCATCAAGGCCGCCGACGACGCCAAGCACCAGCTCACCGAGCTGATGGCGGTCGCGCGCCCCGAGGCGGTCATCGCGCCGGGCGCGCCGGTCGGCGCCGCGTTGACCGCCGCGGTGGCCACCGTGCGCGCCGCGTCGCCGATCGCGGTCGACCTGCAGCTCACCGCGCGCGCCGAGGTCGCGACGCGGTGCTCGGCCGCCGAGCTCGCGCACCTGATCTACGGGCTCGTGCTCGACGCCGTGGCCGACGACGCGGTCGCCGGCCAGGCCCCCGCCCCCGCCGCTCGCGGGCCGATCGAGCTGGTGATCCGCGAGCGCACGATCGAGGGCAAGCCGTGGCTCGAGATCGTGCGCAGCGCGCGAACCGTGTCGCCCGCCGACGCCGACGCCGAGCACTTCGATCTCCGCGCGGTCGAGGCGATCGCGGTCAAGAACGGCGGCGAGCTGGGGCAAAGCGAGCTGCGCGCCGGCGGCACCGAGCTCGTCGTGGCGCTGCCGATCGTCGCGTAGAGCTACCGGCGCCAGCGCAGGATCCGCTGCGGCCACGCCGGCATCCCCTCGGAGCGCAGCTTCGCGGCGTCGCGCGCGACCAGCCTGGCGATCGTCGCGAGCCGCGCGTGCAGCTCGTCGGGCGCGCCGGTGGCCGCCAGCTCGACGCTGCCATCGTCGCCGAGCGTCGCGGACGCGGCGTACACCGCGTCGGGCACGTAGATCGCCACGCGGTAGCGGGCCCGGCTGCCCTCGCCATCGCCGTCGCGCTCGAGCAGGTAGCGCGCGCCCTCGCTCGGATGCAGATCGCGCGGCATCGCCGTTACTCGCCGAGGTCGGCGGCGAACCGGTTGGTCACCGCCGCGGCGTTGCCCCACTGCGACTTCTTCCACTCGACGTTCCAGCTGCGCAGGATCCACATCGGATCGAGCAAGAGCCGCGCGCCGATCTCTGACGCCGGCTTGCCCCACAGATCGGTGTGCTCGCCGGGATCGACCGCGAGGTTGTAGAGCTTGGGGGTCTGGGTGCCGATGATCTTCAGCTTCCAGTGGCCGATCCGGCCGGCGTGCGCGTTCTCGTACTGCGACGAGAACGCCATCAGCGGATAGCCGACCGCGCCGTTGGCGAGCCCGACCACCGACATGCCCTGCCACTCGGGATCGAGCGGCACGCCGAGCGCATCGGCGAGCGTGGGGACGAGGTCGATGCCCTCGGTGCCCTCGGCGACCCGGACCGCCGGGAACATCGCCGGGTAGTGGATCAAGAGCGGCACGTGGATCAGCGTCTCGCGCACCGAGCCGCCGTGGCCGACCCGGCCGTCCTCCCACTGCTCGTCGCCGTGATCCGCGGTCACGATCAGCATCGTCTGGTCCCAGATGCCCCAGCCCTTGAGCTTGTCGATCATCTGGCCGATCAGATCGTCCTGGTAGCTCACGTTGGCGTCGTACAGCGCGCGGACGTGGTCCTTCTCGCGATCGGTGAGATCCTTGGCGAATCCGCCCGGGCCGTCGTCGCCGAACTCGGCCGCGAACCGGCCCTTGTAGCCGCCGTCGTACCGGTCGAGCCACGGCTGCTTGGCGCGCCACGTGACGTGGGTATCGATGAGGCCGAGGTAGAGGAACCACGGCTGATCCTTCTTGGGCGCGATGAACGAGAACCCCTTGTCCATGATGTCGGCGCCCTTGAGCCCCAGGCCCTTCTCGATGTGGTTGACGAACTTGTCCCAGCCGCCGCCGAAGCCGCGCGACGGCCGGATGTAGCCGTTGCCCGAGGCGCCGGCGACGAACTTGCCGGCCTTCCTGGCGACCTCGTCGATCGTCATCCACTTCTCGGCCAGGTGATCCGACATCTCGATCGCCTTGTGCTTGGCGAGGTAGTTCGACGTCCACATCGACGCGTGCGACACCTGCGATTCGTTGCCTTGCACGTAGCTGGCCATGAACAGCGTCGAGCTGTCGGCGAGCTTGTCGAAGTTCGGCGTCTCGGCGCGCGCCTTGGGGTTGAACGTCCGCACGCGGTCGGCGCGCAGCGCGTCCATGATGACGAACACGACGTACTTCGGCGCGTCGCCCCGCTTGATCGGCTTGGGGTCGCCCGCGACGACGAGCGCCGCGTTCGACAGCGCCGCGGCGGCACACCCGGTGGCCTCGAGATCGAGCCGCACCGCCTTGCCGGCGAGCGCTGCCAGATCGACCGCCGAGCCGGCGCCGGTGAGCTTGCCGCTCTGGGTCTGGCCATCCTCCGCCGTGGCGGTGACCTGCACCGCGCAGCTGCCCTCGGCCAGGTCGCCGGTGAGCCTGGCGGCCGCCGGCACCGCGACGTACCAGCTCATCTGGCCGTCCTTGGGCAGGATCAGCGCCTTGCGCCCCGGATCGTAGAACTGAGCCTGGCCGGCGTCGTCGACCGGGGTGGCCGCGCCGATCTGCAGCCACGCCAGCTCGACCCCCGCGGACTTCATGAACAGCTGCAGCGCGTTCTCACCGTCCTGGAGCTGGCCGGGGGGGACGGTGAGCTCGACGGTGGACCAGCCGCGCGCCAGCTTGCCGTTGATGTCCTTGTGATCGTTGACCCGCAGGCTGATCGTCGCGTCGCTGCCGGCGAACGCGCGGAGCCGGACCTTGGCGCGCCCGACCTGCGCCGCGGTCAAAGGCACGAACACCGTGCCAGACTTGCCGGTCAGCCGGGCGACCTTGACCTCGCCCTCGGTCTGCCGGAGCTCCCACGCCTTCTTCGACGCGCCCTTCATCACGTTGGCGAACCGCACGTACTTGGCGAACCCGGCCGAGCCGGCCGCCACGAGCAGCCCGCCGCCGCGGCTCAGGTGCGCCGACAGCCGGTTATCGACCAGCGAGTACACCGCGTGCTCGGGGCCGCGCGGCGCGGCCTTGCCGGGCGGCCTGGCGGCTGGCGCCGGGGCGGCGGCCGCCACCGGGGTGGGATCGACGGAGCCCCGGGCGGCCGGCGCGGCCGTGTTCGAGACCGGCGCCCCGGCTTCACCGATCCTGGGCGCCGGGTCCTGGGTGGTCTTGCTGCACGCGATCCATGCGGCGGTCGCGAGGACAAGGGAGCTGCACGAGCGAGGCATCCGCGGAAACCTAGTCGCTAACGTCGATCACGGGCAACAACGCGGCGCCAAGAACGCCCGCGCGCGGCCCGCCTCGACGACGACGCCCGGGCGCCGCTTCAGTTCACCGCGGCCGTGAACGACGTGGCCGCGGCGCCGGCGCCGCCCTGCCACAGCTCGAAGCCGGCCTGCACGCTGGTCAAGAACCACGCGGAGCTCAGCACCGGCGCCCCGCCCGACGTGATCGTCCCGGTCGAGGCGCCGCGGCGCATCGCGTCCTTCATGAAGTCGAGCACGTCGAGCGCGATCGACGTCGTCACCGGCGCGCGCCGGTAGCTGATCACCGGCGGGCTCGAGCCGGCGCTGTACCACACCTGCCACGTCGCCCCGGCGATCGTCGCGGTGTCGACCTGGCTGCCGATCGGCTGGACGCCGGCCGAGCCGAGCCAGATCATCATCTCGAGGCCGTTGTTGCGCGTCATCGTGTTCGTCGTGTGATCGAACCACACATCATAGGCGGCGTCCCAGGCGGTGCCGCCGGGCGCGACCGCGAAGCTCGAGGGTACGCTGGTGATGCTGCTGACCAGCTTCGGCAGGTTGCTCGCCTGGGTGCAGGTGCCGAAGTGGCAGCCGCGGACGAACGCGGTGTAGGCCGCCGGCGCGCCGTTGGTCGCGATGTTGTGGTTGGCCGAGGTCACCTGGAAGCCCGTGCCGCTCGCGGACACGCACTGGCTGCCCTGCGCGTCATTGAACACGTTGTTCATCACGTAATAGACATTACCTGTCGAGAAGATCGTACCGAAATTGACGCAGGTCGAGCCGCTGAGGCTCGGCAGCGGCGCGCCCGGCGGCGGGTTGGCGGGCGGCGGAGGCGGCGGCGGCGGGTTGCTGGGCGGCGGCGCGCCGCCATCGATCGTGATCGCCGCCAGCGTCGGTCGCCCGCTGCCGTTGCCGTTGAAGCCCCACACCGCCGTGGTCGCCCCGGGGATCGCGGCGTTGTACGAGAGGTTCGACGCCGTGAGCTGGTCGCCGCTGACCGCGGTGGTCGCGTTCCACGCGTTGACGAGCGTGCTGCCGCCGAGCGCCACCACGGTGGTCCACGCGGTCGTCGTCGCGCCCACGTTGGACATGCGGAGCTCCGCGGTATAGCCGGCGCCCCAATCGTTGATGATCACCAGATTGGCGGTCACCGGGCCCAGGGTCAGCGGCGCGCTGGACTCCGCGAGGTCGACCTCGCGATCCGCACAACCGATCGCCAGCGCGGCGAACGTACACATGGCGGCGCAACATGTCGTCGATATCGATCCGGAGAATCGCATGGATCACTCCCGTGTAGAGGGCACGTGTGTGTGTGCCAATACAAGCTGGTCAAACCGCTTGCGGCGACCGGTCTATAGCATGTGCATTGCGGTGCGCGTCAATGGCAATCGCCCTCGGCGCAAATCCCGTCAGGCTGCCCACACACGCGCGCGCGACCCGGCGCGCCGGCCGAGCTCAAGTGCCGATGATCCGCCATGCGTGGGTATACAAATTCATCCGCGGCGGACGCACGAACCCGGCGACCGCGATGCCGAACCGCTCCGCGAGCTCGATCGCGAGCGAGCTCGGCGCCGACACCGCCGCGAGGATCGGCGCGCCGAACATCACCGCCTTCTGCACCAGCTCGTAGCCGAGCCGGCCCGACAGCACGAGGACGTGATCGGCGGCGACCAGCCGCGCACCCAGCGCCCAGCCGATCAGCTTGTCGAGCGCGTTGTGGCGGCCGACGTCCTCGCGCGCCGCGACCAGCGCGCCCGCCGGCGTGAACAGCCCCGCGGCGTGCAGCCCGCCGGTGTCGGCGAACACCGATTGCGCCGCGCGCAGCGCCTCGGGCAGCCCGCCGAGCACGCTGGCGGCGATGGTGGTATCAGCGGCGACCTCGCGCGCGCGCAGCTCGAGATCGGCGATCGCGACCCGGCCGCACACGCCGCACGCCGCCGAGCTGAGCAGGCCGCGCCCGGCGAACGCGGCGGCCGCCACGTCGATCTCGACCGCGTCGTCGTCGATCTGCGAGATCGCCCCGGCGGTGACCGACTCGGCGTGCAGGAGCCCGCGCACCAGCTCGAGGTCGTGGCCGGGGGTGCGCATGATCGTCGCGACCGGGGTGCCGCGCGCCCGCAGCTGCAGCGGCAGCTCGACGACGAGCCGATCGCGCTCCGGGCGACGGCCGGCTCCGTCGAGCCGCTCGATCCCGACCTGGCGGATGGGGTCCACGGCCAAGCCTAGCCCCGCCGGGCCGCTTATGGAAGCGCCCGGCCCGGCGGTTCGCCGTGAAGTCGCGACGAGGCCCGCGGCTGGGTAGTATCTGCGGGTGGTGAAAGACCGTGTGTTCCGCGACCCGGTCCACGGGCTGATCGAGTTCAAGGGGGCCGACCGCCCGATCGCCGATCTGCTCGATACCCGCGTGATGCAGCGGCTGCGCCGCATCAAGCAGATGGGGTTCGCCTGGCTGGTCTACCCCGGCGCCGAGCACTCGCGGTTCGGCCACGCGCTCGGCGCGTTTCACATCGCCCAGCGGGTCGCGCGCCGGCTCGAGCGCGAGCTGTCGCCCGAGGTCGCGCTCCACATCAAGGTCGCCGCCCTGCTCCACGACATCGGCCACGGCCCGTTCTCCCACGCCTGGGAGCACGTGTTCACCGGCCACGACCACGAGCGCTGGGGCGGCCGGATCGTCGCCGACGATCGCGAGCTGTCCTCCGCGCTCGAGGCGCTCGAGCCGGGGCTGCCGGCGACGCTGCAGACGTTCTGGGGCAAGCGCTACAAGCCGCACTTCGCCCGCAAGCTGGTGTCGTCGCAGCTCGACGTCGATCGGCTCGACTACCTGTTGCGCGACGGCCATTACTCCGGCGCCGGCTACGCGACCTACGATCTCGACTGGATCATCCACGCGATCCAGATCGCGAGCGTGCGCACCGGCCAGGACGACCCCTCGGATCTCGTCGTCGACTACCGCCGCGGGATGTACGCCGTCGAGCAGTACCTGTTCGCGCGATCGTACATGTACGCCCAGGTCTATCACCACAAGACCGTGCGCGCGGCCGAGTGGATGTTCATCAAGACGCTCGAGCGGTTCGCCCAGCTCGCCCGCCAGGGCGCCGAGCCGGCCGGCCTGCCGATCGCCGGGGCGATGGCGCGCGGCGCCGAGGTCGCGGTCGCCGATTACCTGCGGCTGCAGGACGTCTCGGTCACGACCGCGCTCGACCGCTGGGCCGGCCACGATGGCCCCGGCGCCGACGATCCGGTGCTCCGCGACCTCGCCGCCCGGCTCGTCGATCGCCGGCTGTTCAAGACGTTCGACCTCGGCGACGACCGCCCGGCCGCGGATCGGCTGTGGCCCCAGGCGCTCGAGGCCGCCGAGCGGCGGTTCGGCGCGGCCGCGACCAGCTACGTCCACCTCGACACCGCGCGCCAGGTCGGCTACCTGGCGTCCGACGACGAGGAGCTCCACGTGATCGACCATCCGCGCTACGGCGCGGTCACGCTGTCGCGGCTGCTCGAGGACATGCCGCTCGGCCAGCCGATGGCGGCGATCCGCCTGGTCTGCGCCCCCGAGCTGGTCGACGATCTGCGCCCGCTGGTCGAGCACGCGCTCGGCCGAGGTCGCGGCCGCCGGTGACGCCGCCGCGCCGGACGGCGGTCACACGCCGAACTTGGCGAGCTTCTTGTGCAGGCCCTCGCGGGTGATCCCGAGCGTCACGGCGGTCTTGGTCTTGTTGCCGCCGTGGTCGCGCAGCGCCTCGGTGAGCAGCCAGCGCTCGACCTGGTCCATCATCTCCTTGAGCGTGCCCTTCTGGGGCGCGATCCGCGTGACGGTGCCCTCGATCTTGCGCAGCCGCGGCGACAGGTCGGTGATCTCGATCCAGTGGCCCGGCTCGGCCTGGATCACGAGCCGCTGGATCTCGTTCTCGAGCTCGCGGATGTTGCCCGGCCAGTTGTACGCCGTCATCGCGTCGAGCGCGTCCTGGGTGAACCCGGGCAGCTCGACGCGGTACTCCTCGGAGTAGCGCTTGAGGAAGTGGGCGGCGAGCGCGGGGACGTCCTCGCGGCGCTCGCGCAGCGGCGGCAGGGTGATCGGAAACACCATCAGCCGGTAGTACAGATCCTGGCGGAACCGGCCCTTCTCGACCTCGGCGGCGAGATCGCGGTTGGTCGCGCAGATGATCCGGACGTCGACCTGCTTCTCGCTGGTCGCGCCGACCGGGCGGATCGTGCCGTCCTGCAGGGCGCGCAACAGCTTGGCCTGCAGCGTGACCGGCATCTCGCCCATCTCGTCGAGGAACAGCGTGCCGCCGTCGGCGATCTCGAACAGGCCCTTCTTGTCGCTGTCGGCGCTGGTGAACGCGCCGCGCTTGTGGCCGAACAGCTCGCTCTCGAGCAGGTTCTCGGGCAACGCGGCGCAGTTCTGGGCGACGAACATCTTGTCGTGGCGCTGCGACTGGTGGTGGATCGCGCTGGCGATCAGCTCCTTGCCGGTCCCGGTCTCGCCGCCGATGCACACGGTGGCGCGGGTATCGAGCACCCGCTCCAGCTGCGCGAACACGTCCTTCATCGCCTGCGAGTCACCGATGATGTTGTCGAACCTGATCTTGTGCTCCTTGCGGCGCAGGTAGACGTTCTCGCCCCGCGCGCGCTCCTCGGCGATGCGCAGCCGCTGCACCAGCGTGGCGTTGTCGATCGCGAGCGAGGCCTGGGCCGCGAGCAAGAGGCCGACCTCGAGATCGGTCTCGGTGAAGATCCCGGCCGACGCGCGATTGTCCGACTGGATCAGGCCGATGATATCGTCGCCGCGCCACAGCGGCAGCGCGAGGATCGAGAAGATCTGGCCGCCGAGGATCGACTCGCTCGACAGCGCCTCCTGGGCGTTGGCGGTGAGCACCGCGGCGCGGTCGGCGAGCACGCGGCGCAGCACGGCGCGGCTGGCGCGCACCGGATCGGCGCCCGCGGCGCGCGGGCCCTTGTTGCGCTCGCGCGACACCGCCAACGCGAAGCGATCCTTGTCGGTATCGGAGCGCAGCAGCAGCGCGACGTGGGTCGCGCGCGGCAACAGCTGGAACGTGGCGGTGATGCACGCCTCGATCACCGCGGCCGGCTCGAGCCGCGCGCCCAGCGGCTGCAGCGCCTTGTAGACCCGCAGCGCCTCGCCCGGATCGCGCTCGATCTGGTCGGCGACCGCCGGCAGGTTCATGATCGACCGCGACGCGATCAACCGGTCGCCGAGGTCGGGGGATTCTTCCACGTCGTCGCCGATCCGCACCGCGATCCGCACCGGGTCGTGGTGGTTGCCGAGCAGCAGGACATCGCCATCGCGCAGCGCGAGCTCCCAGCGCGCGGCCGCGTCGACCGCCAGCCGCTTGCCGTCGCGCTCGACCGCCGAGCCGTTGGTCGAGCGCAGGTCGCGGTACACGTAGTGATCGCCGACCCGCGTGATCTGCGCGTGGTCCCCCGAGAGATGGAAATCGCTCACGATCACCGTGCTCGCGGGCGAGCGACCGATGGTCGTGACTCCCCCGGGGGAGGAGATGCGATGCAGGCGTTGCGTCGCGATGCCGTGGAGGATTTCGAGAACGATCACTGAAACGTGGCGCTGCACCACTCCCTGTTCGAGGTTTATACTGCACACTCTTTCGCGACGCATGCCGGGACTCTCGAAAGTCATCGTGCTCGATCCGGACGCGCGCGCGCAGCGCCAGGTCCAGCTCGGGTTCGAGCGCGAGGGCGTGCCCACCCTGGCGGTGGCGGCAGATCCGGGCGCGCTCGAGCTCCCCGCGGAGGACGCGGGGTTGGTCGTGGTCGGCGGCGTCGATGGCCAGGGGCTCGACCTGGTGCGCCGGGTCCGCGCGTTGCTCGCGGGCCGGGGCATCGATGCGCCGATCGTGTTCACCGGCCGGGGGGTCGAGCGCGGGGCCGCCCAGGCCGCCGGGGCGGACGAGGTGGTGCTGCAACCAGCGTTTCTCAGAGATGTCGTGACGATCGGCCGCTTGTTGCGCGGCCGGCCGGCCGCCCAGCGCAGCCACCTGATCGGGAGCCTCGTGGAGCTCACCGGGGTCTACGCGCTGGTGCGAGCGTTCACCACGCTGGGCCGAAGCGCGACCCTCACGCTGATCCGCGGCCTGCGGCGCGGCGAGATCCGGTTCTACCACGGCGAGGTCACCTCGGCGCAGGTCGGCATGATCCACGGCCAGGCCGCGCTGCATCAGCTGCTGCTGTGGACCGACGCGCGGTTCGATTTCCACCACGAAGACGTCGTGCGGCGCCAGCAGATCCCGCTGACCCACGACGAGCTGTTCGCCGACGCCGAGCGGTTCCTCGATGGCGTGCGCGACTCGAGCGGCGGGCTGTCGCCGTCGGTGGTGCTCGAGCCTCACGCCGCGCGCGTCCAGTCGTTCGGCCGGCAGATTCCGACCGAGGTCTACGGCCTGTTGCGCATGTTCGATGGCCACCGCATGCTGGCCGACGTGCTCGAGGACTCGCCCTACCGCGTGTTCGAGACCCTGCGAGTCGCCCAGCGCGCGATCGAAGCCGATCTGCTGCGGGTGGTCGACAAGCCGCCGCCGCGCGCGCGGTGGCGCGCCGTGCTCGAGATCGAGCACTGGCTGATCGGCGCGGACCACCGCGGTGCCCGCGCGCCCGCCGCCGCGCCCGCCGTGCCCGCGGTCCTCCCGCCCCGCGAGCCCGCCGCGGCGGCGTCGCGCGACAAGTCCCGCAAGCGGCGCAAGAAGCGGCGCCGCGCCAACACGCCGGTGGCGCTGGCGCCGGCGCCTGCCCCGGCCCCGGCCGCCGAGATCGACTGGGGCGCGCTGGTGCCGCGGCCGGTCGGCGCCGAGGTCGGTCCGCTCGCCGGGGTGGTGCCGGCCGCGCATGTCTCGGGCGAGTTCCTGTCGGCCCGGCCCCCGACCGGCCGCGACCGCGCCGAGACCCAGCCCACGGTGGTGTTCGACGATGCCGCCGAGTTCGCGTTGGCCGGCCTGCCCCAGGCGATCTCCGGGGCGGTGACCGCGCGCTACGGCGACGAGGTCGCGCCGGAAGCGCCGGAAGCGCCGGAAGCGCCGGAAGCGCCGGAAGCGCGTGACGCAGGCGGCGAGCGCGAGCCGCCTGGCCGCAGCTCGGCGATCCGCGTCGTCGCGACCGCGGCGAGCCGGGCGGGCGAGCCATCGCACGTCATCGACGACCTGCAGCTCGGAGATACCAAGCCGGAGCGCCGGGGCGCCCGCGTGCAGCGGATCACCACGCCCGGCGTCGCCGTGGCCGAGACCTCCAAGCTGGTGCCGCGCGACGTCGCCACCCTCGACGGCGAGCGCCCCGCGACCGCGGCCTTCCCCACGACCGTGGTCCTCGGCGACCGCGTCCCGGTCGAGACGAGCGGCGCGATCACCGCCAAGGTCGCCGTCCCGCCGCCGGTCGCCGCCCTGGCCGTCCCACCCGCGACGCCTTCCGACCCCGCGCCGGCGGCCATCCACGACGAGCCGTCCGACGGCGTGATCCGCCAGCAGATCATCACCGCCGAGACCGCGCCGGTGAAGCGCCGCCGGATCGCCAGCGACCCGCCCGACGACGATCGCCCCGGCGACGCGACCGGCGAGATCACGATGCGGGACGCGCCGGTCGAGCCGATCATCGAGCCGTCGATCCTGGTCGCCGATCTCGCCGGCGAGCTCCCCGCGCGGCCCGACGCCGCGGCCCCGACGCACGAGATCTCGGTCGCCGCCGCGCGCAGCGACGCCGTGGCGTTCACCGAGGCCGAAGAGGCGTTCTTCCGCGCGGGCCACGACAAGGACCTGCCGCACCCCGATTCGTTCGACGACCTCGACGTTGGCTACCAGCGGGTCGGGTTCTGGGATCGGCTGCGCGGCAAGGCGCCGCTCCGGCCGCCGAGCCACGGCGATCCGCCGATCGCGCCGGCCGACCCGGCCGACGAGCCCGCGAAAAAGCCGTAGCCGGTTCGACCAGGGCCAGGGTGGGCTAGGGTGCCTGCCACGCCAGCTCGAGCCCGCCCCGCGTGCTGCTGATCCGCAGCCGGACCTGCTTCGCGGTGGGGCCGAACAGCGGCGTGGTGCGCGGAAACCGCGCGACGTACGGCGTCGCGAACTCGCCGAGCGCCGGGTACTCGGCCCGCACGACCTGGGTCGGCCGGCGATCCTTGACGATCTCGAGCGGCTCGATCTCCGCGCCGGCCTCGTCGATCAACACGACGCGCCACACGCTCTTCTTGCCGCGATCGAGATCGTTCTCGCGGCGGTCCCACGTCGTCAGCATGACCTCGAGCTCGTAAGGCCCGGCGACGTCGGCGCGCGACTGGGCGAGCTGGCGCTCGCGCGCCTCGCCGGTCAGCCCGCGGAGGTCGGCGTCGTGCTGCGCGTGCGCCGCGCGCCACTCGGCCGACCGGAGCGTGGCGACCAGCTCGCAGACCTCCTGGAACTCGACGTGCAGCTGCGACTTGCGCGTCCAGTCCTCGACGACATCACCGTAGCTGCGGATGGTCGCGGGCCAGTCCTCGGTGAGCCGGACCGTGGCGCGAGGCGTGGCGCAGGCGGCGAGCCACGCGACCGCGGCCAGCGCGACGCTGCGATGTAGCAAGGCGCGGATCACGGGGTCACCCGAGCTCGGGGCGATCAGGCAAGAAGTCGCGCCGCGTGAACAGGGTCGTCAGCGGGACCTCCTTGACGACCGCGTCGCGCCCGCCCTCGAGCCGATCGACCAGCCCGAGCGCCGCGACGACGGTGAGCCCGGCGAGCCGCGCGCGCTCGACCGCCTGGAGCGTGGCCGCGCCCGTGGTGATCACGTCCTCGAGGACGACGACCGGCGCACCCGCGGGCAGCTTGGTGCTCTCGAGCCACTGGCCGGTGCCGTGACCCTTGGGCTCCTTGCGGACCAGGAACGCCGCGCGCGCCCGGCCGCGCTGGAAGCTGACGACCGACGTCGCGGTCGCCAGCGGATCGGCGCCGAGCGTCAAGCCGCCGACCGCCACCGCGTGAGGCGCGATCTCGTCGATCACGGCGTGGAACAGCTCGCCGATCAGCGTCGCGCCTTCGGCGTCGAGGCTGACCTGCTTGCAGTCGATGTAGAAGTTGGATTTTCGCCCCGACGATAGCACCACGTCACGCTCCTGAAACGCGCGGGTCCGGAGCAGCGCGAGCAAGCGCTCGCGCTTGGTGGCAAGGTCGGGTCGGTCGACCAGTAGCTGCATGCCGGGCGAACCTACCACGCGCGCGAGTCGATTGACGGACTGCAGATCACCCCCTAGAGTCCACGAACCTCGTGCACATCGTCGACGAACACGACGCCGTACCGGTCCGCTCGACGGACGACCTGCTCTCGTACTTCGAGACCGCGGGCAAGCCATTTGCCGAGTGGCGGGTCGGCACCGAGCACGAGCTGGTCGGCGTGATGACCGCCGAGCCCGGGATCGGCACCCCGCCGCCGTACGACGGACCGCACGGGATCGGCGCGCTGTTCCGGTGGTTCGCGGCGCGCTCCGGCGAGCCCGTCCTCGAGGACGGTCACATGATCGCGCTGTCGCGCGGCGACGCCCAGCTGACGATCGAACCCGGTGGCCAGTTCGAGCTGGCCGCGCGGCCGGTGGGCGACGATCGCGCGTTCGCCACCGACCTCGAGACCTACATCACCGAGCTGGGCGCCGCGTCCCGCGAGCTCGGGCTCGCCTGGCTGTCGACCGGGCTTCGGCCGTTCGGCACGCGCGGCGACATCCCTGCGATGCCCAAGCAGCGCTACGACGTCATGCGCTCCTACATGCCGACCGTCGGCAGCCGCGGGCTCGACATGATGATGCGCACCGCCACGGTGCAGGCCAACCTCGATTTCTCCGACGAGGCCGACGCGGCCGCCAAGCTGCGCTGTATCAACGCGGTCACGCCGATGCTCACGGCGCTGTGGGCGTGCTCGCCGATCGTCGACGACCAGGTCAGCGGCTTTCAGTCGTACCGCGCGTGGATCTGGCGCGACACCGATAACGCGCGCGCCGGCCTTCTGCCGTTCGTGTTCGAGGACGGCAGCGTGTTCCGGGCCTACGCCGAGTGGGCGCTCGACGTGCCGATGTACTTCGTGTACCGCCACGGCTATCGCCGGGTCGCGGCCGACCTCACGTTCCGCCGGTTCATGCGGGACGGCTTCGAGGGCGAGCACGCGCTGCGCGCCGACTGGGCGCTGCACCTCTCGACCTTGTTCCCCGAGGCCCGGCTCAAGAAGTTCATCGAGGTGCGCGGCTGCGATTGCGGCTCGCTGCCGATGATCGCCGCGCTCGGCCCGTTCATGCGCGGCCTGCTCTACGACGCCACGGCGCGGGCCGCGGCGATCTCGCTGACCGCCGGGCTCGCGTTCGCCGACCGCCAGCGCCTGGCCGACGATGTCCCGCGGCTCGGGCTCGCGGCGCGCGCCGGTGACCACAGCGTTGGCGACCTCGCGGTCGAGCTGGTCGCCATGGCCCGCGACGGGTTGTCGAGGGTCGCGCCGGCCGCGCTGCCGCTGCTCGCGCCGGTCGAGGAGATCGCCGCGACGCGGCGCACCCAGGCCGATCGCATGATCGAGCTGTGGCAGGCCCACGCCGGGGACCGCGCGGCGCTCGTGCGAGCGCTCGCCCATCCCGGGCTCGCCGGCACCGCGCCCTGAGCCCGGTCACTCCTCCTCTTCGAACTCGATCTCCATGTCGTCGTCGGTCGGCGGCCGCGACGCGACGAGCCGGTTGCTCGGCGGCCGCGCTGGCGATGGCGGCGGCCCGGGCTGTCCGCTCTGGGGGCCGGGCGGCGAGCGCTGCGGGTGGGTCGCCGCGTGCGGGATCGACAGATCATCGAGATCGACGTCGAGCGCCTCGAGCGCGTGCTCGAGCTCGTGGTCCTCGACCGGCGTCTCGTACAGCGACGGCGAGTCCTTGACCAGGCGCGGCTGCGGAGCCGGCGCCGGGACCAGGAGCGGCACCGGCGAGCGATGCAGCGTGGTCGGCTCCGGGTCCGCCGGAAACGCCGGCAGCGCCGGCAGCGCCGGGATGACGGACGCCGGCGCGTCGAGATCGAGCGAGTCGGTCAAGAGGCCCGCCACCGTGAAGCTGTTGCTGGTCTCGGGCTCGAAGATCGGCTGGACGCTGGTCTGCGCCAAGGTCGCGTCGTGGTCGTACGCCTCGTCGTCGCTGTGGTCGAACGCGGCGAGCGCCTGGCCCGCGGTGTCGAGGTGGGGCTCCGCCGGCGCGGCGCGGTCGCCGCGCGCCGCCGCGCGATGCAGATCGCTGTCGTCGCCCAGATCGAGCCGCGCGGCGAAGTCGAGCTCGCTCGTCGTGCGCGGCACCGTGACCTCGGGCACGACCATGCCCTCGGAGAGCGCGCTCTCGATCGCGAGCAGCTCGTCCTCGGCGTCCTCGTCCTCGGCGAGGATCTCGAAGTCCTCGATCTCCTCGAGGCTCAGATCGTGCGGTGGATCGGCCAGCTCGTCGTCGAGCGCGTCGCGGACGTAGGCGGCGTCGACGTCGTCGCCGGCCTCGCGATCCACCGCGACCGCCAGCGCGTTGTCGAGCTCGAGATCGGCGTCGGTCATCGCCACCGGCGACGCCTCGGTCGTGCGGTTCAGGTGGCCGCGCGCGCCGCGTCCGGCGAACCCGCCGTGCTCGGTGTGCTCGGCGTCGTCGAGATCGAGCTCTCCGCCGACCGCGTCGAGCTCGCGGGTGAGCCGCTCTGGCTCGAACGCCGGGAGCTCGTGCGTGGCCAGCACATACGCGGCGAGCGGCTCGTGCGGCGTGTCGGGCGGCAGCGCGAGATCGGCCTCGGGTGGCCTGGGCAACGCGGACGCAAAGCTGGCATCGGGATCGGCGACCGAGGCCATCGCCTCGGTGACCGGCCCCTCGACCGGCTCGGCTGCCGCGGCGGCTCCCGTGACGGACGGCGACGACCACCGCGCGCTGCGGTCGCGACGCACGGCGCTGCCGCCGAGCTGGCGCGCGAGCTCGGCCGACGCCGCGTCGATCGAGACCTCGACCGGCGCGGACGCCGCCTCGGTCAACGCCTCGAGCACCGCGTCGATCCCGCCGGCGGGCACCACCCCTGCCAGCGTCCGCGCCCGCGCGATCGCCGCGCCGACGTCGACGTTGTCGTCGAGCCCCGGCAGCGCCGCGACCACCGGCCCCGAGGCGCGCTCGATGAGCTCGCTCACCGCGGTCCGCCGGCGCCGCATCGGTTCGGGGGGAAGCGGCGGCGGCCGCGCCGCGGTGCGCGGCGACCCGGCCGGCTGGCCGGCCGATCCGGGCGATCCCGCGAGCAGCGGCACGGCGATCGCCAGGTCGCTCGCCGTCGCGAGCGACAGCTCGCGCGTCGCCAGGTCGTCGCCCGACTCCGCCGCGATCAAGCGCTGGTACGCGAGCTCGACCTCGCGCGCCTCCGCCACGTCGCCTGCCATCGGCAGCCCGATCTCGGGCAAGCCGAGCTCGGCGCGATATTCCAGCATGCGCAGGATCAACGCGCGGCTCTGCGGCGTGACCCGCATCAGCTCGATCGCCATGCCGAACGGCGCCCGCGGGTCCTGCGGGTCCGGCGCCACCGCGGCCTTGACGCGGCCCAGGCCCACCAGCACCGGGCGGTCATCGGCGAGCCGCAGCTCGAACTTGATCTCGGCGCCCACCGGCTGCAGCGACTTGGTCGGCAGGAACACCCCCGACCTGCCGATGTTGATCGCGAACCGCAGCACCAGCGTATCGAGGTCGTCGTAGCGCAGCTTGATGCGCAGCAAGATCGGAGACGCCGTGCGCACGCCGCTGGTGGAATCGTCTGAGGCCATAACCGGGGCCCAACGAGCCCAGGCCAAGTATCGGGCCCGCGACGGCGACCCGTCAAACCCGCTCGAGGCCAGGTCCCGCGCCGCGCCCGTCAGGCGGAAGGCAGGGCGCCGGCGCGGCGATGGCGGCAGCGCAAAGCGCGGCAAGCAGGGTCGCCAGGCACCCCAGTGACCGCCTGATCTCGAGACGTTGAAGCATTGTGGGCACGCCGCGCTGCGCGTGCACAAGCGACCAAATGCGGCACCTGCCGCCAGCCCCGCCAGGATCGATCGCTTGGTGTCCGGAACTGGGATCGATGGTCCCAACGCCGGACGCCCCACCGGCGATCACCACAGCGTTGTCACCCACTTGGCGCTGGCATGCGGGGTGCTGAAAGTCCGGCGATGTCATCGCTGTGGCTCGACGTCCGCTACGCGCTCCGCATGCTCGCGAAGGCACCGGGGCTGACCGCCGTCCTGCTCATCACCCTGGCGCTCGGCATCGGGGCCAGCACGACGATCTTCTCCGTCGTCAACTCGGTCGTCCTTCGGCCGCTGCCGTACGACCACCCCGAGCAGCTGGTGCGCGCGTACACCGAGATGAAGGGCAAGGTGCTCCATGAAGCGAACGGCGTCACCGTGCCGGGGTTTCGCGACCTGTCGCGCAGCTGCCGCACGTGCGCGCGGCTCGGCGCCTGGTACTCCGGCTCGACCTCGCTGTCGAACGGCGAACGCGCGGTCCGCGTGCAGGCGACCTACCCCACGCACGACCTCCTGCCGTTGCTCGGCGTCCGGCCGATCCTCGGCCGCTGGTTCGACGAGGCCGAGGATCAACCCGGCGCTCCTCGCGCCATCGTGATCGGCTACGAGCTCTGGCAGCGCGTGTTCGCCGGTGACCGCGCCATCGTCGGCAAGCAGGTCCGGCTCAACGCCGCCCCGGTCACCGTGGTCGGCGTGATGCCGCCGGGCTTCAGCTTCCCCGAGCACGAGGAGGTCTGGATCCCCGCCGGGCTCGACTTCGCGGCCAAGGACAACGAGGCGTCGTTCGCCTCTCGGTGATCGTGCGGCTCGCGCCGGGCGCGCAGCTCGCGGCGTTTCGCGACGAGCTGGCGGCCCATGCCCGGCGCTGGAACGAGATCGTGACCGAGCTCGTCCGCAAGCTCGGCATCCCGGGGCTGGAGGTGAGCGGCTTGGCCGTCGCGTTCCAGGCCGATCTGGTCGGTTCGCTGCGCACCGTCGATCTCGAGACCCGCGCGGCGATCGAGATCCTCGGCGGCCCGCCCGTCGTCGTCCCCGGCGACTCCGATCAGCTCGATCAGCTGCTGATAAACCTCGTGACCAACGCGGTCGACGCGGCGGCCGAGACCCACGGCGGCGTCCGCATCGCGTGGTCGGTCACGGGCGCCACCGCCGTGGTGGTCATCGACGACGACGGCCACGGCGTCGCCGACACCGCGAACCTGTTCGTCCCGTTCTTCACCACCAAGCCGGCCGGCTCGGGGATCGGCCTCGTGCTGGCGCGCCAGATCGCCGAGGCGCATGGCGGCTCGCTGGTCGTCCGCAACCGCACGTCCGCCCGCGGCGCCGAGGCCGTGATCACGCTGCCGGTCGCGCCGTCCGCCGCGTGATCCGCCCGGCCCGATCGCCGGGCCAACCAGTCACGGCGTGGCGACGCGATGCGAAACCAGCGCGCGACTACGTGTCAGCACGACGTCGGCCGACTCCGGATCCGGCGCGTCGATCTCGACCACGAACGCGTCGCCACGCGACTGCACGCCGAACTCCAGCCAGCGGCCGGGCAACCAGTAGGCGTCGTCTTGCGGCGCCGACGCACGGCCGAGCAGGAGATGCGCCTGATGGCAGATCAGGTTCCGGGTGAGCCATTCACGGGTCCACCCCGGCTGCGCGGGCAGCGCGATCTCGGCGCCCACGACCACCGTGCGCTCGGACTTGCCGAACGGGTAGCTGCGGGTCGCCGGTGCTACCGAGCTCACGACCTCGGGCGAAAACATCCGCGGATCCTCGACGAGCGCCTTGTCGCAATGCGCTCGCGCCGCCGCCGCCGCCGCGGTGGCAACCGGATCCGGGCGAACCGGGGCGGTCGCGCACGCCACCGCCCCGGCACCCACCACGACCACCCGGCAGATCGCCGCGACACCGCGGCTCGAAACCATGAACTGTTTGAACTTGAGCTGCACGCTGAATGCCTCCTTGAGGACACCCACGGAGAAAGCAATGCGAGCGCCAACAACGGCTCTCTGTCGTCTCCGCGACTTGCAGTCTCCGGCCTTGCAGTGTGCCGTGCGCCGCCCGGCGACCCGGGCGAACTGCAAGTCGCGCGCGGCGTCACGGCAGCGCGCGCGTCCCGACGCTCTGCCGGACCTGCTCGGCCGCCACCAGGTAGTCGGCGAGCGCCTGGCGGTAGCCGATCTGCGTGGTGCGGTACGCGCGCTCGGCATCGAGGAAGTCGAACAGGCTGGTCACGCCCCGGCGATACGCGTACTCGCTGATCTCCCGGCTCTTCTGCGACAGCTCGAGGTACCCGGCGCGATAGGCCTGCACGATGCGACCGCTGCGCTGCAGCGCTTCGTAGGCATCGTCGACGTCGGTCATGACCTGCCCGGTGAGCTCGGCGCGCTGCTGCTCGGCCTGGGTGACGGCGATGTGGGTGCGCCGGATCTCGCCCTGGTTGCGGTCGAAGATCGCCAGCGGGATGGCCAGGCCGAACGCCGCCGTGTTGAGGCCCGACGATCGCGTGTAGGTCCCCGAGAGCGTCACGTCCTGCGTGCCATGGGCGGTGGCGAGCGCATGCTGACTCTGGGCGACCGCCAGACCTTGCGTCGCCGCCCGCAGATCGGCGCGGTGCAGCGCGGCCAGCTGCTGAAGCTCCGCGAGCTTGACCTTCACCGGCTGGTAGTCGAACGGACCGGCCACGTCGAACTCGGCCGGCACCGCGTCGCGGCCGATCAGCTGCCGTAGATCCGACAGCGCCTGGATCCGCGCGAGCTGCGCCTGCTCGACGTCGGTCTGGAACTGCAGCACCTGGAGCTTGATCTTCAGATAGTCATTCTCGCTGATGCTGCCCGCGCGATGGCGATCCTCGGCGATCTCGACCGCGCGCTCGAAGCTCTTCAGGTTATCGGTGGCGAGCTCGAGCGTCGATCCGGCGAGCTGCGCGGCGATGAACTGCGACGCCACCTGAAACGCCAGGCCGCGCTCGGCGTCGGCGACCTGGGCGCGCGTGACCGCAGAGCTGTCCTTGGCGGCGCGCAGCCGCCGGGCGCGCTTGTCGCCGCGCTCGAACGTGTAGCTGACCCCGACGTCGAGTTGCGTGCCGTCGAAGTAGCCGCCGTCATGCGGCCGGTCCAGCGGCAGCGAGCCCCAATCGACCGACAGTCCGGGATTGGGCCGCAGGTTCGCCGTGACCTCGCCGGCCTCGCTCTGCTGGATCGTCGTGCGCGTGGCCAGCAGCGCGTGGTTGTGCTCCAGCGCCGCGGCGATCGCCTGATCGAGCGTGATCCGCGACGGCCCCTGGGCGCGCGCCAGCTGCGGCGCGATCGCGCAGCCGATCGCGAGGATGACTCGAGCGGAGATCACGAAACACCTTCCCTTCCGGCCGGGCCGGCGGCGGGCGCAGCGGGCAGCTTGTCCCCCTCGCGCGCGATCCAGACGTACAGCGTGGGCAGCAGGATGACGCTCATCACCAGCGCCGCGATCAGCCCGCCGACGATGACGATCGCGAACGGGCGCTGCGAGTCCGAGCCGATCGCATGGGACAGCGCGGCCGGCAGCAGGCCGAACGTCGCGACCAGCATCGTCATCATCACCGGCCGCAGCCGCAGCGCGGCGCCCTCGATCGCGGCCTCGACAATCGAGTGGCCGCGCGCGCGGAGCTGATTGATATATTCGAGCATGATCACGCCGGTCTGGACCGAGACGCCAAACAGCGCCAGGAACCCGACTCCCGAGGACACGCTGAAGTTCGTGCCGGTGAAGAACAGCGCGAGCAGGCCGCCGATCGGCGCCGTGCCGACCACGGCGAGGATCAGCACGGCCCACTTCACCGAGCGAAACATGCTGTACAGCAGGATGAAGATGACCAGCACGGTGAGCGGCAGCACGAACATGAGCCGCCGCGACGAGCGCTGCTGATTCTCGTATTCGCCGGCCCACTGCACGCGATAGCCGGCCGGCAGCTGGACCTGGCGCTCGACCCGCGCGATCGCCTGTTCGACCGTGGAGCCGAGGTCGCGCCCGCGCACGCTGAACGTCACCGCCAGATACCGCGTGTTGCCTTCCCGGTAGATGTCGTAGGCGCCGTCCTGGACCCGCGCCTGGGTCAGCTGGCCGAGCGAGACCCGCTGTCCGCTCGGCGACACCAGGAGGATATGCTCGATCGCTTCCTTGGTGTCGCGGTACCGCTCCTGATAGCGAACCACGAGATCGTAGCGCTGCTCGCCCTGCAGCACCTCGCTGACCGCCTTGCCACCCACGGCGGTCTCGATCGCGTCCTGGATATCGGCGACGTTGATGCCGAACCGGGCCGCCGCCTTGCGGTCGATCGTGAAGTTGAGGTTGGGCTGGCCGACGACGCGAAACAGCTTGAGATCCTGGATGCCGGCGATCCCGGTCATCGCCGCGACGATCTCCTCGCCCTTGCGATCGAGCGTCGCCAGATCGGCGCCGAACAGCTTGACCGCGAGCTGGCCCTTGGTGCCACTCACGGTCTCGCCGACGTTGTCTTCGATCGGCTGCGAGAAGTTCCACGACGCGCCGGGCAGCCGCGCGAGCTCGCGGTTCATCGCGGCGATCAGCGCCTCCTTGTCCTGGTGGAACACCGGGCGCCAGTCGTCCTTGGGCAATAGCTCGCAGAAGTACTCGGTGTTGCCGAACCCACCGGTGTCGGTCCCGTCATCGGGCCGCCCGACCTCGGAGACCACCTGGGTCACCTCCGGGAACGAGCTCAGGATCACGCGCGCGCGATCGGCAAACCGCGTGGCTTCGTCGAGGCTCGTGCTGGTCGCGAGCGTGCCGCGCGCCCAGATCGCGCCCTCGTCGAGGTGCGGCAGGAACTCCGAGCCGATCGCGCCGCCGAACACCAGCACGCCGGCGACCACCAGGCTCGCGCCCGCGGCGCCGACCGTGATCCAGCGGTGCTCGATCGCCCACCGGATGTGCGTGCGATACATCGCGATCAGGCGATCGACGAGCGGGTTGCGCCACTCGCGAACCCCGTTGCGAAACACGGCGCTCGCGACGACCGGGATGACGACGATCGAGAACGCCAGCGCGCCGAGCAGCGCGAACGCCACGGTCCACGCCATCGGCTTGAACAGCCGGCCCTCGATGTGCTCGAGCGTGAAGATCGGCAGGTACGCCGTGATGATGATGGCGATCGCGAAGAACACCGGGCGCTGGACCTCGTGCGCGGCGAGCCGGATGATCTGCGCCGGGGCCTCGCGGGTTCGGTGCCCCATGCGCCGGACGATATTCTCGACCATGACGACCGCGCCGTCGACCACCATGCCGAAGTCGAGCGCGCCGAGCGACAATAGGTTCGCCGGGATCTTGTCGAGATCGAGACAGATCGAGGCGAACAGCAGCGCGAACGGGATCGTGGCCGCGACGATCAGCGCGCCGCGCACGTTGCCGAGGAACACCAGCAGGATGACGACGACCAGGGCCATCCCCTCCCCCAGGTTGTGCAGCACCGTGCTCGTCGTGTGGTGGAGCAGATCGGCGCGATCGAGCATCGGCACGACCTGGACCCCGGGCGGCAGCACGTGGTCGTTGAGCTCCTTGACCTTGTCGTGGATCGCGTCGAGCGCCGGGCCCGCGTCGGCGCCCTTGCGCAGCAGCACGATCGCGTAGATCGCGTCATCGTTGTCGACGATCTTGCCGTCGGCGCGATGGATCGCCTTGCCGATGTGACCCAGCCGGATCTTCGATCCCTGGGTGACCTCGGCGATCTCCTGGACGCGGAGCGCGGTCCCGTTCTGGGTCTTGAGCATGGTCTGCGCGATGTCGGCCACGGTGCCGAACAGCCCGAGGGTGCGGACGTTCATCTGCTGCTGGCCGACCCGGACGAAGCTGCCGCCGGCGTTGACGTTGTTGCTCGCCAGCTGCTGCTCGACCTGGCCGATGGTCAGGCCATAGGACACCAGCTTGTCCGGATCGATCCGCACCTGGTACTCGCGCTGCATGCCGCCGAAGCTCGTCACGTCGACGACGTTGGGCACCGACTTGAATTCTTTGAGCAACGTAAAGTCCTGGATCGACTTGAGCTCCATGACGTCGACCTTGGGATTGGTGCTGCGCAGCGTGTACCAGTAGATCTGTCCGACCGTGCTCCAGTCGGTGCCCATCGACGGCGACAGGCCATCGGGCAAGCTGACCTGCGCGAGCCGCTCGAGCACCTTCTGGCGATTCCAGTCGTTGTCCGAGCTGTCGTCGAAGATCATCAGCACGAACGACAGCCCGAAGATCGACTCGGACCGCAGGTGCGTCATGTGGGGCAGCCCGTTCATCTGGATCTCGATCGGGATCGTGACCTGCTGCTCGACCTCCTCGGCGGCGCGGCCCGGCCACTGCGTGATGACCGTGACATAGTTATCGGCGATGTCGGGGTAGGCCTCGACGGGGAGCTTGTGAAATGCCAGCACGCCCCAGGCGAGCAAGAGCGTGGTGAGCGCGATCACCACGAAGCGATTGCCGAGCGCAAAGTCAACGATCTTGCGAATCATCGAACCACCTCGAGCGAGAACTACGGCTCGACCACGTGGTCGAGCACCAGCGCGTCCTTGATCACCTGCTGGCCCGGCGCGACCCCCGCTTCGATCTCCTGCAGGTCGTCGGGCAACGCGCGGCCCAGCCGGACCTCGACGCGGCGAACCTTGTGGCCGGGCGCCGGCACGTACGCCCAGGTGCGGTCGTGGAGATGCAGCACCGCGCTCGCCGGCACGACCGTGTGGGTCTCCTGCACCTGGCCGTGCAGGGTGGCCGTCGCGAACATGCCCAGCCGCAAGATCCCCGAGTTATGGACCTCGATCCGGACCTTGGCGGTTCGCAGGCTCGGGTCGAGGATCGCCCCGATATTGCCGATCGTCCCGCGCAGCGGCTGGTCGGGATACGCGTTGAGCCGGATCTCGGCCGTGTCCCCCAGCGCGACCTTGGCGAGATCGTTCTCGTACACGTCGCACATCACCCAGACCTCGGACAGATCCGAGATCGTGAACGCATTGGCCCCCAGCGCCTGCAGCCCCGACGCGTTGGTCACCTGCTGGTCGGTGATCACGCCCGCGACCGGCGCCACGATGTCGACCACGCCATCGCCGGCTTCGAGGTTCTTGCCGAGCAGCTTCAGGTGCTCGGCCTTGCTGTCGACGTCGAGCTTGGCCTTCGCCTCGACGTTCTCGGCGAGCTCGCGGTCGTTCATCGAGATCGCGCCGTGGTCATACAGATCGCGGGCGCGATCGAGCTGGGTGTGCGCCAGGGCCTCGTCGGCCATCGCCTTGCGGTACTCGGCGATCCCGCTGGCGACGTCGTCGCTGCGGACCGACAGCAAGATCTGCCCCTTCCTGACCGTGTCGCCCATCCGCGCATGGATCGCCACCACGCGGCCGGACGCCAGCGACGTGACCGGCACGTTGCGCGTCACGTCCGCCGCGACCACCCCGGTGACCACGAGCTCGGAGCGCGCCGCGCGCACGGTCGCCGTGGCGAGCGGAAACTGGTCCGGCGCGGCGACGGTGAACTCACCGGCGTTGACCTCGGGAATGACCTCGGCGGCGGGCGGCGCGCCGGTCGCGGCGGTCTGGGGAACCGCCTTGCTACAACCGCCGGCGACAAGCACGACGACACCGAGCACAAAGGCGCTGCGCTGCATGGCACTTCGCTTTCAGATCCGCGCCATCAGCGCGAACATCAATCGATCTTCGGTCTTCTGCAGATCTGGCTCCCAGCCGTCGACCGCGCTCCCCGGCAGCCCCTGATTTCCGCCCGGCGGCGTGATGCCACCCGGGCCCGCGAAGTACGGCACGCTGGCCGCGCGGTGCGTGTACTCGCTGCGGAACGTGATGAACTGGCTCGGCATGTAGTCGAACGTGAACGTGGCGTCCCACGCGTCATACTTGGTCCCCGGCGTCTGGGGAAACGCGGCGCTCTGGGCGAACGCGGTGGCGCCGTTGATCGGCGGCGTCAACACCAGGTAGCGGCCCGGATTGGCCATCGCCCCGCCGCCGAACGTGAGGCCGAACGTGTCGTGCAAGAACCAGAACCGGTTGTAGAGCATGAAGCCGGCGAAGTACTGCGACGGCGTGGTCGCGCCACCGTTGAAGCACGACACCCCGCCACCGGACTCGCAGCCGAGATCGACCGTCAACGAGAACGCACCCTGGCTGAGAAACCCCGTCTTATTCTGGTAGTACCTGGCCAGGATGCTGTTATCGCTGTGGTACCGCCTGCGGGCCGAGAGGCCCAGCGTGTCCTCCCCGAAGTAGCCGCTGGCCACCATCGCGAGCCACGCATACGGCCGGTAGGCGATCTGCAGTCCCAGCCCCGGCAGCTCGTTGAACTCGCCGTACGACTGCCAGCCATTGATGATCCACGGCTCGATCTTGAGGTGCTCGGTCGGGAAGTACTGGATGCGAACGCCGTTGAAGAACCACGGCGTATTCGACGACACGTACGACGCCTGATCGGTCCAGTTCTCGTAGTTGTAGTAGCTGCACAGCCCGACGTACGACAAGAAGATGCCGGCGTCGATGTTGAGCCCGTAGCCGATGTCCCAGTGATAGCCGCCGTAGCCCTCGGTGATGTAGCGGTACGCGTCGCCGACGTTCCACTGGCCGCGCGCGGGGCTCGCGTCGTTGCGCGGCGTCATCGTCGAGTACAGGCCGAGCTGGGTCATGATGCGCCCGCGCACGCCCTGCCAGTGGAAGTCGCCGCCGACCCCGAGGTGCACGATCTGGAGCTCGTTGGTCCGCCCGATCGCGGTCGATCCCACCACCGTGTGGTCGGCGGGCCTGCTGAACTCGTACGCGTACGCGCTCTCGATCGTGAAGCTGCCGGTCATCACCTTGCCATCGAGCGGAAACTCGGTCTGGCGGCTGTTGCCGTTCATCCAGCCCCAGTCCGCGAACCCGAACGGCACCCGCTCGGCGGGCGCGCTGGCCGGCTCGCTCGGCGCCGCGGCGGCCGGCTGCGGATCGGCGGGCGAGGTCGGCGCGCCGGCAGGGTCGGCAGGCGCTGCACCCGGCGCTGGCGTAGCTTCCGCAGCAGGGTCGGTCGGGGTCGGCGACGGCGATTGCGCGAGCGAGATCCGACAGAACGCGGTGAGCGTCACGACGAACAGAGGTTTCGACAACACGTCAGGCTCCTCGAGGAAGACAACGAGATGCGTTGTGCACCGCGAGTGCCAGCCGCCGCCGCGTGGTCGGCCGCGGAGTTACGTGGAGCGAACACCGCGGCGCCATGCACAATGCACGGTGACGTCCTGGACCGCCGGCGCCGGCCTACCGCGGGGCGCGCGTTGCACGGCTCCTGCACGGCTGCCGCGAAGCGAGCCGGCGAGAATCCGGCCGAGATGCCGTGCGCCACGGCCAGCGTGCAACTCGCCCGGCACGTTTCGGCGGTTGCAATGCGCACCGCCAACGACGCGAGCTGCGTGGACACCCGCTGGCGCTCGAGCTCGCCTCCGGGCCACTGCGACGCTGTCGAGGCCGCGCGCCCTTCGTGCCATGGTGAATGTGCTTCCGGCGGACCGCTGCGCGCGCAGCCACCGCCACGGGCCGCCGGGTGGAGCTTCAGCGCGCAGGGACCGGGGCTACCTGGGCTACGGCAGGCGCCATTGCTGGTTCGAAGCGCCGCTGCAGGCCCACAGCTGGAGCTGGATTCCATTGGTGGTAATGCTGGCGGGGTCGTCCAGGCATTTGCCGGTGGCCGGATTGACCAGCTGTCCGTTGACCGCCTGCCACTGCTGGTTCGCGCCGCCGTTGCAGGGCCACCATTCGACGAGGGTGCCGTTGGCGGAGTTGTTTCCGGTGATATCCAGGCAGCCGCCGTTGATCGTGATGGTTCCGTTGGTGTTGACGGTCCAGCTCTGTGCCGCGGCGAAGCCGTTGCAATCAAACAGCTGTACCTTGTTGCCGGGCGTCGCGGCGGCGTTGTTGTCGTCGACGCACTTGGCCGCGTTGACCCCGGAGATGATCGGGCCGGTCCGCGTGGCGACCGCCGACTGGCTGTAGCCGGCGGCCACGATGTTGGACTGCACCGCGTTGTCGGTGGCGTCCGACGGGAACCCGGAGGTCATCACGCCCTCGTAGAAGGTGCCGGCGGAGCCGTTGCTGTTGTCGCCGCCGATGCCCAGGATGATGGCGCTCTCCAGGTGCAGCGGCGTGTACCCGCTGGTGGTCGGCAGCGGACCGTTGTAGCTGGTCTTCAGGCCGCCTGAATTGGCATTGCCGTCCTTGAGCGCGTAGGTCGTCGAGTTCATCTTGAGCATCCCGGTGACGAACGTACTGTTGCGGCCCGTGTTGTTGGTGTTCGTGCCGTTCGCGCCGGCGAACAGTCCGTTCTCGAGGTCGGCCATCACCCACGGGCCCGACCCGACACATTGACCGGGCACGACGAACCCGAACCAGCACAGCGTGCCGAAGTAGACCGCCCCCATGTGCCCGTTGCCGGTGTCCCGCGAGCTGGTCTCTGCGTTGCCGTAGTCGAAACAGCAGCCGCTGTTCACGTGGCCCCCGGCGGCTACCATGTACACGCCCTGCGACGCGCCGCCGGTGGCGATGCCCGTGGTGGCGTTGTTCCGGTAGCCGGTGCCGGGCGCCACGAACACGCCGTAGGCCTTGTGGCCGCCGATCGTGATCGGGGCGGCGGTGGCGTTGGCCAGGTTGTCGAAGCCGCCCGGCGCCGGTCCGTTGAACCCGCCGGGAGGCGCCTGGGTGAGGTGGTTACGCCGGCCCGTCTGGTCATAAATGATCGAGATCACGCACGTGGTACCGGCGCAGAACGAGTCCTGCGTGGCGGCGTTAGCGGCGCCTCCCGCATTCAACAACCCGACGTCCCGGGTGGCGTTGTCCGAGGACCGCCGCACCTGATACAGCGGACCATTGTAAGCATCGAACAGCGCGCGCGTGGTGCTGTGCGCGGCCACGCACGGGGTCCCCCCCGACGCGTAGATGTCGCACGGCGCGGCCGACGCGGTGCCGGAAGTGCCGATCAGGATGGCCGCGGTGAACGCGACAGCCGTACCTGCCAGGAGTCGTGGTTTTGTCATTTGTCCAGGTCGAGCAGTCATGGGGTCTCCTCTCCAATCGATGTCAGGGGATGTGAGCGTTTACGATGACGCAGCGCGATGCTTCGGCCATCGATTGCTGAGCTCGGGGCCCGCCGCCGGGCCAACGTGCCCGGGGTTCGTCATTGCCATTGAGCGTCACAATCAAACCACCCGGAGTGCGCGCCGGCCGCGCGGACGCGCCGGGCGCGATTCCGGAGGGCGGTTCGCGAACCGCAACGGCCATCACCGTAGTAACGGCGAGACACGCCATGGCGCCGGTGCCTGGACGGAGCATCGCCACCTCGTTATCTGACGGCCCCGACATTGTCAATGTCAGTCGAAACCCACATCCTCCGGATGAGCAGATTTGATATCGATGAGACGCGTCCATGAGACGCGTCCATGAGACGCGTCCACGAACATCGGGGACGCTCTGTTCCGGCGTACTGACTCGATCATCGGCAGTGGATTTGTTCACCACGCGGCGCTCGCGTGCTCGGCCCGATGATGCGCCGCGGCGAGGCCTGGCAAGCCCGCGACTGGCAATCACCTGATCTACGACACAAACCTATCGTCGCCGCGCGACGCGACCACCGCGCGGCCGGCCCCACCTACCCGGGCAGGCGCGCTGCGGGCGCGACGTCCTGAGCGGCGGCGATGACCTGCATCACGCACGCGCGCAGCTCCTTCGCGGTGACCGGCTTCTCGAGCTGCCGCGCGCCCAGCTGATCGAGCCGCTCGCGCGTCTGTGCGGTGAACGCGCCGCCGGACAGGAAGATGAAGCGCTGGGCCTGATCGGGCGCGACGCGCTGGAGCTCCCCGATGAGCTCGATCCCGGTCATGTTGGGCATCATCACGTCGCTCACGATCGCGTCGAACCGCAGGTGGTTGGTGATGTGCTCCATCGCCTCCCGGCCACACAGCGCCACGGTGACGTCATAGTCGCGACGCAGCAGGCGCTCCATCGTGTGCGCGACCTGGGGTTCATCATCGACCAGCATCACGCGGTAGCGCCGGTGATCGGTGGTCACGGGGCTGGCGTCGCTGGCCGGCGGCGTTGCCGGTGCCTCGGTCGACGCCGGCAGGACGATGCGGACCACGGTGCCGCGCTCCGGGGCGCTCTCGAGCGAGATCTGGCCACCGAGCCCGATGACGATACCGTGGCAGATCGACAACCCGAGCCCGGTGCCCTCGCCGACGCCCTTGGTGGTGAAGAACGGATCGAACACCCGCGCCTGGACCTCGGGGGTCATGCCCTTGCCGGTATCCTCGATCTCGATCACCGCGCGGCCCTGGTCATCGCTGCGCGTCCGCACCGTGATGCAGTTCTCGTCCGAGCGGCCCGCGGGGATCGCGTGGGCTGCGTTGACCAGCAGGTTGATGAACACCTGCGTCAAGCGGCCGTCATCGGCCACCACCAGCGGGGTCGGCCGGAGCTCGCGCACGAGCTGGGCGCGGTGGCGAACCTCGTTGCCGGTCAGCCGGATCGCGGCCTCGAGCACGCCAGACAGCGCGATCGGAACCCGCTTCTCTGCTTCCGATCGGCTGAACGACCGGAGGCCGTGCACGATCTTGCGCACCCGCTCGGCGCCGTCGCGCGCGTCGCGGAGCGCGGCCCCCAGCGCTTCACAGTCGACCGCGGTCGATGCGCCCTGGGCGGTCTCGAGCGTCTCGGCCATCGCCTCGAGGTTCCCCGTGACGTAGGCGAGCGGATTGTTGATCTCGTGCGCGATGCCGGCGGCCAGCGTCCCCAGGCTGGCCATCCGGTCGGAGACCATGAGCCGCGCGCGCATCGTGATATCGGAGATCACGACGAGCATGCGCGTGAACACCGCAGGCGCGCTGCCCTGCTCGACGATCGCGCGATAGGAGATCTCGAACGTCCGGCCGGCCACGCCGAGACGGCTCGGCAGCTGATGCCGCAGGCGCTCGACGAGCGCGGGATCCTGGACACTCTCGATCAAGGCCTTCCAGGTCACCGCGAACGCGGCCGCCGCGGCCGGATCGATGGGGCGGAGATAGTCGGCGAACGTCGCGCCTTGCGCACAGGCACCGAACCACGTGTCGACGACGGCCGAGCGCTCGGCGGAGATCCTGCCCTCGCGATCGAGCGTCAGAAACCCCTGCTCGACGTTGTCGAGCAGGAGCCGCATCGCGTCACGCCCGTTCCGGAGCTGCGCGAACCCGATCGCGGAGCGCCAGTACTCGTCACTGAGCCGGTGGCCCAGGAACCCGACGTAGGCCAGGTCCGCGAACATCAGCAACGCCAGGCCGGGCTCGTGGTCGACCAGCGTCGTGCACAGCGTCGGACCGAGCAAGAGGACGAGGAACCACCGCATCAGCGTTTCCCGCGGCGCATAACCGTACGCGGCGCCGACGAGCACCGCGGACATCACGACGACCATGGACAGCGTCGTCATACAGAAGCCGAGGAGATGGACGCTGACAGCGACGTACATCGACCACAACACGATGCA